>Ga0081539_10000999_pt1 | contig 52497 bp, 47 predicted proteins | sample TabmetS4T2R2_FD_71023 | JGI IMG/M metagenome (GOLD analysis project Ga0081539, IMG submission 71023) | Tabebuia heterophylla rhizosphere microbial communities from the University of Puerto Rico - S4T2R2 | ecosystem: Host-associated > Plants > Roots > Rhizosphere ... | reverse complement strand
GCGGCTCGACCGCGACCGTACGCAATGCCCCGTGGAACGGCTCCCTGGCGGCCAACGCGTCTACGTCGTTCGGCTTCATCGCCACCGGCACACCGTCCACCCCGTCCGTCACCTGCACGAGTCCGTAACCCCATGGACGCTGTCGGCCGCCGCCCGCTCGCGGCGGCCGACAGCCGCGGATGGACCTCCTCCAACGCCTGGTGCACGGGACGATGCCCTACCGCGGCGTCGCGGTCCCGTCAGGCGTGAGCATGAGAATTACGGCGCGGACTTCGCCGCCGCTGGGTTGCTGCTGGCGCCCGGCATCGCCCACATGTACACCACCGGCGAGATCGCCGCCGAGCTGTGTCTGGAGAGGCCCGGCCTGGACACGCTCGACATCGCGGTCTTCTGGAGCGGCAGCCCGACCATCGCATCCACCCTGACGATCCTGGTCAACGCGGCGCTCGCCGGAGCCTACCACCTGGAGCAGAACCGTTACGTTCCTTGGGATCCGGAGGCCGGTCTCTACCAGCTGGCCATCCCCGGTCAGCATGAGCTGGCGCTGGCTCTGCCGTGGGGCGGCACCTCGCACCCGGTCTGGTACCGCCAAGACCCGCGGGTCGCCAACGTCAAGGTGCTTGGTGGGGTGTTCAACAAGCCGCTGATGATGGGCGTCCCGCAGATCGTGTCCGCCGCCGTCGAGGCGACCAAGGATCTGCCGCCCGACGAGCAGTACGCCGCGCTCGCCGCCACCGCCGCGCAGGTGATGAACCAGATGCCCCCGCGGGAGAACCCGAGGCTCAACAAGTCGCTGGACTCCGTGCACGCCTCCGGGCCGCTCGGCCGTGCGCACTGCGTGATCCACGGCAACTCCAACTACAAGCAGACCGGCCTGCTGCAGGCGTACGCGGCGTACTCGCTGCTACAGCGGCCACCCCGCCGGGTCGGCTTCGCCTCCGGCTGCCAGGCCTTCGGGCACCGCGAACTGCTCGGCGTGTTGAGCAGCTTCGGACTGGTCCGCGAACCGGTCGTCACAGTCGAGAGCTGAACGCCCGTGCGACTGGTCGACTATCTCGACAAGGGCGCGTCGCTCGACGCCGACGCGCCGTGCCTGACCACGGACGGGCAGAGCCGCTCCTACGCCGAGGTGCAGGAGCTCAGCCAGCGCGTGGCGGCGGCCCTGACCGCCCGGGGCGTGCGCCCCGGCGACCGCGTCGCCATCCTGTCGGCCAACGACCCGACCGCGTTCACCTGCGTGTTCGGCGTCAGCCGCGCCGGCGCCGTCTGGTGCCCGATCAACCCCCGCAACGAGGCGGCGGAAAACCGCGAACTGCTCGACCTGTTCGGCTGCACCGCACTGATCTTCCAGGAACAGTTCGCCCCGCTCGTCACGCGGATCCGCGACGACCTACCCAACCTGACCACCCTCGTCTGCCTCGACGGCGCGGTCGCCGGCACCCTCGGCTGGGACGACTTCCTCGCCCTCGCCACACAGGCCGTCGACGAACCGGCACTCGACGACCTCGCGATGATCGTCGGCACCGGCGGCACGACCGGCCGCCCCAAGGGCGTCGAGCTGACCGCGACCAACCTCGAGACCATGACAGCCATCACGTTGATGAGCTACCCGTTCGACGGCCGGCCGGTCTATCTCGCCCTCGCCCCGCTCACCCACGCCGCCGGGGTGCTGTGCTTCCCGGTACTCGCGCTCGGCGGCGAGATCGTCGTCATGCGCAGACCCGATATCGGCGCATTTCTCACCCTCGTGCAGCGGCACCGGGTGACGCACACCTTCCTGCCACCCACCCTCATCTACATGGCGCTCGCCCACGAACACCTCGACGACACCGACCTGTCCTCGCTGCAGTGCTTCTGGTACGGCGCCGCGCCGATGTCGGCCGCCCGGCTCGAGGAAGCGCTGGAGCGGATCGGTCCGGTCATGGCGCAGCTGTTCGGCCAGACCGAAGCACCCATGATGATCTCCACCATGGCCCCCCGCGACCACTTCCGCCCCGACGGGACGATCGCCACCGAACGGCTGTCGTCAGCTGGACGACCCGCCCCGCTCGTAACCGTGGCCATCCTGGGCAACGACGGTGCGCTCAAGCCACGACACGAAACCGGAGAGATCGTCGTGCGCAGCTCCCTGGTGATGCGCGGCTACCACCGTGACCCGGCGGCCACAGCGGCGGCGTCCGCCTTCGGATGGCACCACACCGGCGACATCGGCTACCTCGACCAGGACAACTTCCTGTTCATCGTCGACCGCGCCAAGGACATGGTCATCACCGGCGGGTTCAACGTCTACTCCACCGAGGTCGAACAGGCCATCATGCAGCACCCCGCGGTGCAGGACTGCGCCGTCGTAGGCCTGCCGGACGACACATGGGGGGAACGCATCACCGCCGTGCTGCAACCGCGTGCCGGCGCCACCATCGAGCCGGCGCAGATCCAAGCCTTCATCAAACAACGGATAGGCAGCGTGAAGACACCCAAACAGATCGAGATCTGGCCGGACCTGCCCAGGTCCAAGGTAGGAAAATCCTCAAGACCGACATCAAGGCCAGGCTCACGCGGTCGTAGCTGCCGTCGGCGGTCCTTCGGCCGCCGCTTGGGCGTTGACCGCCACCATGGTCGCGACCGTTCTTCGCGTCCTTTGTAGACTCGTCGAGATCGTCCTGGCGTAGTGGGTGTGTGGTGCGCGGTGAGCCGCCCCGTGGGCGCGGGGCGGCTCACCGCTGCCGAGTTAAGCTGTCGCGGTGCAGCTGAGGGTGGGTGCTCGGTTGGTGTTGGCCCAGGAGCCGATGAAGCCGAAAGATGTGCTGGCGCCGGCGGCGAGGTTGCCGTTGTAGCCGACGTTTCGTGCGGTCGTGGTCGTGCCGTTCGGGGTGGCCTCGGCGTTCCATATCTGGCCGACCGTCTGCCCGTCGGGGAACTGCATCGTGACCGCCCAACCGCGGATCGCGGTGGAGCCGGCGGTCACCCGCACCTCACCCTGGAAGCCGCCTTGCCACTGGCTGGCAACGGAGTACGTGGCCGAGCAGCCGGCGTTCCCGCCGGGCGGAGTGGTCGGCGGAGTGGTCGGCGGTGTCGAGGTAGGCGGTGCGGTGGTGGGCGGCGTGCTCGGGTCCGGGGCGCCGCCGGGGAAGCGGACGTCCGAGCACATGTAGTAGTTCTGGTCGGCGTGACCGGCCCGCCAGACGGCGTACACGATGTGCCGGCCGGTCCGCCCAGGCGCGGTGACCTGGAACGGGCCGTAGTCAACCCCGTTGAGGAGCGGGTCGTTCGGCCTGGTGGGCCACCCCTGATCGGTGAACGGGCCGGTGTCCAGCCTGAGCTCCAGATCGCTCCAGCGCAGCCGCTGGGTGAGCGGCTCGAAGCCCTGCTTGGTGACGTAGATGCGGATGTACGCCGCGCCGTGCCGGGCCTGGTCGTGGAAGGTCCAGTTGAAGGTGTTGTTGAGGTTCACGGTGCGCCATGGGCCGGGGGCGTTGAGGACGGCGTAGCGGGGGTCGCCGCCGCCGCAGAGCGTGCCGTCCGGGACGCGGGCTTGGTGGTCGTTGTTCACGTTGTCCTGGATCAGGCCGTTCCAGGTCCACATGGCTTCCGGTTGGGCCTGGTAGGCCTGCCAGCACATCGGGTCCTGGGTGGCCATGACCGGGTTGAGCCAGTCCACCCAGCGGGTGGCACAGCCGTAGTGGCGCGACGGCGGATCGATGGCGGAGCCGTGCGCGGCGGCGGGTTGGGCGTTGACGACGACGGCGGCGGTGATGGTGAGTAGTGCCGCGGCGGCGATGGTCAGGGCGCGCCGGCGCAAAGGTCGGCGCAGCGTCGGGAACGAGGACATGAGACCTCCGGCTCGTGACGAGTCGATCGACGCGCGACGGTGTGGCGAGGGGTCCCGTCGGGGTCAAGCTCGCGTATCCGTGCGCGCGACGACGGTTTCTCGCGGACGCTTGCCCTTGCCTCCGCGAACGCTGTACGGCTCCCGCAGCAACTGCGAAACCCCGGCTCCGAAAGAGCCGGAAAGTTTCGTCGCGGACGCTACGCGTTTCTTAGATGTACGTCAATGGTTGTAGCTGGTTGCCGCGTTCGGGCCTGCCGGCCGGCGCGCGGCGCGACCGGTCCTGTAGCCGATATGGACGGACGTCGCTCGTGCCGGCCGTAGTCATCGCCATTGACGGCGTCGGCTGATCCTCCCTAGTCTCGGCAGCAGAAAGTGTCGAACTCAGCATCGAAACTTTCTAATGCGAAGAGGTCGGTCGGGGGCACTGCGCGGCCATCGCGCTGACCGCGACAAGAAAACGCACCGGCAGGTGCCACTCCACGATTCGCTTGGGTAACGTTACCCGTGATCTTGAGAGGGGCGTCGGATGAGTGCCGTGGAGATCCTGGGTCGGCTGACCTTGGAGGAGAAGGCGTCGTTGTGTCTGGGCTCTGGCATGTGGCACACGGCGCCTATGCCGCGACTGGGCGTACCGGCGGTCATGGTGGCCGACGGGCCGCACGGTCTGCGCCGCCAGCCGGACGCGGGCGATCCGGTTGGCATCGGCGGGAGCCTGCCCGCGACCTGTTTTCCGACCGCGTCGGCGCTCGGCTCCAGCTGGGATCCGGATCTTGTGGAGCGGGTGGGTCGGGCGATCGGCGTCGAGGCCCGCGCCCAAGGCGTCGTGGTGGTGCTCGGCCCCGGCATCAACATCAAGCGCTCTCCGCTGTGCGGGCGTAACTTCGAGTACTACTCCGAGGACCCGCTGCTGTCCGGCGTCCTGGGCGCGGCGCTGGTACAGGGTCTGCAGGGCGAGGGTGTGGGCGCCTGCGTGAAGCACTTCGCCGCCAACAACCAGGAGACAGACCGGCTGCGGGTCAGCGCCGACGTGGACGAGCGCACGCTGCGGGAGATCTATCTGCCCGCCTTCGAACACGTCGTCGCGCGGGCGCGGCCGTGGATGGTGATGTGCGCCTACAACCGGGTCAACGGGGTACACGCCTCGCAGAACGCCTGGCTGCTGACCGACGTGCTGCGCCAGCAGTGGGGGTTCGACGGCCTGGTGGTGTCGGACTGGGGTGCGGTCCACGACCGGGTGGCCGCGCTGGCGGCCGGCCTCGACCTGGAGATGCCGCCAAACCTCGGGGTCAGCGACGCCGCGGTCGTCGCGGCCGTCCGCGCCGGCGAGCTGGACGAGCGGCTGCTCGACCGGGCCGTGCGGCGGGTCCTGGAGCTGGCGGAGAAGGCGACCAACATTGCGCCGGCGGAGGGCTTCGACGCCGCGGCCCACCACGAGTTGGCCCGTGCCGCCGCCGCGGAGAGCGCGGTCCTGCTGAAGAACGACGGCGTGCTGCCGTTGCGGCCGGCCGCCGGTGACCTGCTCGCCGTGGTCGGTGAGTTCGCCCGCACGCCGCGGTTTCAGGGCGCCGGCAGCTCCCAGGTCAACCCCACCCGCGTGGACATTCCGCTGGACGAGCTGCGGGCCGCGGTGCCGCCCGGGGTGGAGGTCGCCTTCGCCGCGGACCTGGCGGACGAGGCGGTCGCGTTGGCGCGGCGGGCGGGCACCGTGGTGTTCTTCGCCGGTCTCCGGCCGGCGGCGGAGTCGGAGGGCTTCGACCGCGAGCACATGGACCTGCCCGCGGACCAGGTCGCCCTGCTGGCCCGCCTCGCCGAGGTCAACCCCCGCATCGTCGTGGTACTGGCCAACGGCTCCGCAGTGCGACTGTCCACATGGGAACACCATGCCGCCGCGATCCTGGAGTGCTGGCTTTCCGGGCAGGCGGCCGGCGGCGCGGTCGCCGACCTGCTGCTCGGCGCCGCCAACCCGAGCGGCCGGCTCGCCGAGACGCTGCCGATCCGGCTCGAGGACAGCCCGGCCTACCTCAACTTCCCGGGCGAGGCCGGGCACGTGCGGTACGGCGAAGGCGTGTTCGTTGGCTACCGCGGCTACGACGCGGTGGGCCGCGAGGTCAGCTACCCGTTCGGGCACGGGCTGTCCTACACCACCTTCGCGTACGACGACCTGCGCGTCGCGGTTACCGGGCGGGTCGTAGACGAGAACCTGGCCGTGGCGGTCACCTGCACGGTCACGAATACCGGCGAGCGCGCAGGCAAGGAAGTCGTGCAGCTCTACGTGGGCGACCCGGACGCCCGGGTGGCCCGCCCTATCCGGGAGCTGAGGGCCTTCACCAAGGTCGCGCTCGAACCCGGCCAGGCAGCTACCGTGACGTTCCACCTCGACGCCCGCGACCTGTCCTACTGGTCCACGGCGCACGGCCGGTGGATCGTCGAGGGTGGAACGTTCGAGATCGCCGTCGGCGCCTCATCGCGGGACCTACGGCTCACCACGACCGTCGACGTATCGGCGCCACCGCTTCGGGCGCGGCTGGACGCGATGGCCACGCTGGAGGAGTGGCTCGCCGACCCTGAGGCCGCCGACGCGGTGCGTCAAGCCGTTGGCGGCGAACCTGGTGGCGTCCCGCATGGGATCCTCGGAGATCCCGAACTGATGCGGGTGCTCGGCAACTTCCCGCTCGGCAGCCTCGCCACGTTCCCGGGCCTGGGATTCGACCGGACGGTGGTCAGTCAGCTGGTCGAGCGGTTCGCGGGTGAGCGTTCGCGGTGAGGTAATCGGGGAGGTGGCCGGTGTCGATCTGGTCGAGGACCCGGGCGGCGGCGCCGAGCGTGGCTGACTCGGCGCCCAGTGCGGCGGGTGCGATGCGGCAGCCGCCGGCCGGGGGCGACGGTCCGCAGCGCCAGCTCGGCCGCCATGGTGGGCATCAGCCAGGGAGCCAGTGTCGCGAAGTAGCCGCCGAGGATGAGCACCTGCGGGTTGACCACGTTGGACAGCAGCGCCGTGCCGCGGTCCAGGCGTTCACCCACTGGGCAGCCTCGTCGCGCTTGGTTGTCTGTGGGCAGAGCGTCACCCGTGCTCGGCGCGTCCGCCAGGAGCTGGGCGAGGATTGCGCGCCGGCGCTGAAGTGATCTGGACCCGCGCCCACCAGCCGTCGCGGCGCTCGTCACGATCGCCGGCTGGGACGCCCTCTGGGCATGAGGGGCCTCCTCGGTGGCGGCGACTTCACTGATCTGCCGATGAGCGGTCGTCGTGACATGGGCGTCCCGCGTGGCCTGAGTCGGGTGCAAGCGCTGTGTGAATAGGACACGGGTCCAGGGGAATCGTGCCTGGCAATCTGAGGGACCTCCGAAAGAGGAGACCCGAACTACGATGAGCCCCGGCTCGGTGCGTGGTCTCAGGCACATCCACCCTTCCGCGCGCGAATTCGGAGGCACCTTGAAGCTCTTGCTTACGTCAGGTGGCGTCACGAACTCCACCATCCACTCGGCGCTCGTGCAGCTTCTCGACAAGCCGATCGGCGACGCCAGTGCCCTCTGCATCCCCACAGCGGAGTACGGGCACCCCATGTGCGCCCCTGCCTCGGCCTGGCGTTTCATCGCCGGCCGGAGCCCGTCACCCATGTGCGACCTGGGCTGGAAGTCGTTAGGCGTTCTGGAACTCACCGCGCTGCCCACCATCGGCGCGGGGCGATGGGTCCCCTGGATCAGGGAGGCCGACGCACTCCTGGTCGACGGCGGCGACGCGACGTACCTGTGTCACTGGATGCGAGAGTCCGGACTGGCCGATCTGCTGCCTTCGCTACCCGACATGGTCTGGGTGGGCGTGAGTGCGGGAAGCATGGTGATGACGCCCCGGATCGGAGCGGACTTCGTCGAGTGGCCGTCCGCGCCCGACGACCGCACCCTGGGAGTCGTCGACTTCTCGATCTTCCCGCACCTGGACGCTTTCCCAGAGAACACCCTCGCTGAGGCGGAGCGGTGGGCCGCTGACCTCGGCGTCCCGGCCTATGCCATCGACGAACAGACGGCCATCAAGGTCGTCGACGGCTCCGTCGAGGTGGTCTCCGAAGGGCAATGGACGAAGTTCGGCTGATGCCGCCCAGGCGGCCATCCGGATCTGCCGCTGACCGTGCGCTTGGGGAGGAGATTCGTTGGGCGGCCGGCGTGGTTTTACACGGCTGGTGGTCGTGTGACGTCGTAGGGATCCCAGTCGAGGTTCCAGAAAGCGTTGAGTCCGTGGTCGGTGATGTACTGCTGTTCGATCTGGTGGATGGGGTAGATGCCGGTGAGGTGGATGATGTGCGCGCTTGTGCCCCCAACGCGGACGCTCTGCTGCACCCATCGGGGCGATACGCTCAGGCCTGTGATCGAGTTGGGCAGCCGCGTGCGGTCCCAGCCGGCGCCTCCCGGCGTGGTCTGGGCATCGCTGGTACGGCCCCGCGATCCTTCAGCCCGTCAATGGCTGTACCTGCTTGATGACGAGGTCGAACCACGAGTCATGGATAGCCTTGAATCGAGCCTTGTCGTCTGGTCGTCGCTTTGGCCCGATAGGCCCGACGAGCGGATACGGTTCGACATCCTGCCGGACGGCTGTGGGAGCCGCTTGGGATGGACGCTGCTGACGCCAGGACCGGAGCCGACCGCTAGCAAGATCGGGCATATGCGTTTCCGGCTCAACATGCTCATCAACGGGCGCTTGCGTCGGTCATACGGTCAATAGCCCGAGACGGTCTGCCGGTTTCACTCGTCTGCCGCCGAGCCGCTGTCTTCGAGGTTTGCCGCGAGTCGTGTGCGTGCGGTGACACAACGCTGTTGTATCGATCTTCGTGAGTGGTTGGTAGCGTGCGTGGTGTCACCGCAGCGGGGAGGTGCCATGCACGGCAGTGGTTCACCGATGTCGGCTCGGGAGTCCGCCTACTTTCTCGTGGATGGGGCGTTCGGCTTCCTGTACTCGGCCGCGCTGGGGACGGTCGCCGCGCTCGGCGTGGCCGACCATTTGGCCGATGGTCCGCGGACGGCGGCCGAGCTGGCCGAGGCGACCGGTTGTGACGGCCCGTTCCTGCGTCGTGTTTTGCGGCTGGTAGCTACCCGTGGTGTGCTCCATGAGGATGAGGACGGCCGGTTCGCGCTCACGCCGGCGGGGTATGCGTTGCGTTCGGATGCCGTGCCGTCCGTGCGGGATGCGGTCGCGATGGTCACGGCGCGTGCGGTGTGGCAGCCGTCGAGCGAGTTGCTGGCCGCGGTCCGGGAGGGCCGGCCGACGTTCGAGCAGATCTTCGGCAAGCAGTTCTTCGAGCATCTGGCCGCCGACGAGCGGGACGCGACGGCGTTTCACCGTGGTATGGCGAACTACTCGCAGTTCGCCGGCCGGTTGGACGTGGACAGCTACGACTTCCCCGCGACGGGTGTGGTGGTCGATGTCGGGGGCGGGCAGGGCGTCTTCCTGCTCGAGGTCCTGCGCGGCAACGCCGGGCTACGCGGTGTGCTGTTCGACCAGGAGTATGTCCTGGCCGAGCACCGGCTCGGTGAGTTGGGTGCCGACGACCGGTGGCGCGCGGTCAGCGGTGACTTCTTCACCGAGGTGCCCGCGGGCGGTGACATCTACGTCCTCAAGCTGGTCCTGCACGACTGGTCGGACGAGCAGTGCGTGCGGATCCTACGCAACTGCCGCCGCGCGATGGCCCCCGACGGACGCGTGCTGGTCGTGGAGTCGATCGTGCCGCCGGGCAACGAGCCGCACTTCGCGAAGGTGCTCGACGTGATCATGCTGCTCAACCTGACCGGGCGGGAGCGGACCGAGGCCGAGTTCGCGCAGCTGTTCGCCGCCGCCGACCTGCGGCTGGAGCGAGTCATCGCGACCAGCGCGGTGCCGTCGATCATCGAGGCCGTCGCGGCCTGAACCCACCGCCGGGCAGCCAAGGGCCTTGAACGCTGGAAACTGGTCCTCCCGTACGTCGCGGTGGCTTCCGCCTGGGTATTCGAAAGCCGCCACGCCGAGTCGGGCTGGGCCTGCCAGGATAGGTTGGTGAGGTGACGGAGGACGGCTACCGCCTGGCGGACATTAGGGTAATGGAGTTCGATGACTCCGTCCGGGAGCGGCCCGGTATGTACTTCGGGGCGAACAGGTTGGATCCTCGTCTGGCGACCTGGGTGCTGCGCGCAGTCGTGGCGCATGCGTTCCACCCGGGGACCAGGGTCGCCGCGTGCCACGTGCCCCACGTCGTTGCGGAGGTTCTTGCCGGTCTGGCCTTTTCGGTCGCTGATGACCAGGCGGAGACCCTCGCTGACCAGGACGTGCCTCAGCTTGGCTACTACGATTCGCTGCTCACGCCCGTGCGTTGGTCCAGCGCTGCGGCTGCGGCCTTGAGTTCGCAGACCACCGTGGAGGTCTGGCGAGACGGCCGTGGGTTCCGCCAGCGGCTCATCGGCGCACGGCCGGTCGAGCGGCGGTACATCGGATCGTCGGCGCTGCGCAGGTCGATGATGCGGCTTATGCCGTGTGCCCGTAGCGCGGCGATGCCGTCGGCGGTGAGCTCGTGCGGAGAATCGGTGCGCACCAAGGCGGCCGGGCGGATCCGGCCGCCGTCCACTGTGGGCAGTCGACCGAGATCGCGGGCGTTATGCAGGCCGGGCCAGACCAGCCGACTGGTCGTCACCTCTCAAGGGTAGGGCGGTGACGCTCCGGCGGGCGGGCGGAGGGCAGGCGCACTGCTGCGAACGCCGTAACCGTTTGCCCGGGCACGCGCACGCAGCCGAGGCGAAGAGAGCCTCACCGCCCACCGATCCCTGCTGGGACGGCTGGTACTCGACTGAAATCGTTAAGCTGCGAGGATGTTTCGGGATGAGCTGCTTCGGCTTCGGGGGAGCACGGCGGCCGAGGCGGAGACGTTGGCTCTGGATTTGGAGGCCTTGTTCACGGCGTCGCGCGATTCGAACGCCGACGACGAGCACGACCCGGAGGGCGTAACCATCGGCTTCGAACGTGCCCAGCTAACTGCGCTGCTGGCTGCCGCGCGGGAGCGGATCGCGGAAATCGACGAGGCGCTGGGCCGGGTAGAGGCCGGGACCTACGGCGTCTGCGAAAGATGCGGGCAGCCGATCGCTGATGAACGGCTCGCCGTGCGGCCGTTCGCCCGAAGCTGTATCGCTTGCGCCTAGAGACCTTTCGGGGTTGAGGTCAGCGTCCGTCCACAATGTCCTGGTCCACCAAGCCGGCGCCGATCGAGCCAGGCGGCCCCGATCGCGGGCAGTAGCCACCACGCCGGGGTAACCGGCACCAGGTTCGCGATCTAGAACGGTTAGGGCGCTATATCGACCCTAACCGTTCTAGATTCACACCTACGCCCCGAATCTGATCACGCTACGTTACCGGCGGTGCGGCGGCACCTGCACATTTCGACCTTTTTGGGCTGCCGCGATGTCCGTCGTCGTCCAGGCCGCCGCTCCCCGTGGCCGCACCCACCCGCGGCTGGCCACGCGCCAAAGGATCCCCGCGTGCCCAGGTCCACGCGGGCCTTTCGGGGCCCGGCGTAGCCGGGCCCCGGGTGAGATTGCCCAGACTCGTAGGGTGAGGCCGCGGGAGCAACGGTCGGGACCACGACGGACATCGCGGTAGCCCAAATCTCCTTGTTTGAAATGGGTTTCGACGCCACGAAGACCTCGGTCACCCCAACTCCGAAAGCGCACTAGAACACGATTCCGTGGCACGGCCACGAGCCTCCAGATCGCGCATCCGGATCTGCCGCGCCGAGGGCCGTCCGTGCGTTGCCGTGGGTTCCGGGCGGGCTGGGGTCATGGCCGTCGCCTGATGCGCCGTGCAGTCGGCGACGGCCTGGACCGCGGCGGCGATTGGTTCGAGTCCTGCGGTTAGTTCGGCGAGTTCGTCCGCGCTGAGCGCGTCGTACGGCCAGCCGGCGTCGGTGAAGCCGCCGGTGGCGTCCACGAGGCCGCGGGCGAGCACCCGTGCCTGGATGATGTCAGTCGATTGGTTGTGGGGCACCTGGCCGACGCCGGCACGCTCGGCTACCACACGGTCCGGCTGGAGACGGCACCGTTCATGACCGAGGCGCTGGCGCTCTACGCGTCGCTGGGCTTTCGCGACGTGTCCGCCTTCGCCGGCGAAACCAGCATGTCCGGGCTCGACCGGCACATGCGCTTCATGGAGCTTCATCTACCGATCACCACACAGGGGGCAGCATGACGGGCACGACAACCACCACGGTCGAGGGCAGGCGCATCATCAGATGGATGGCCGCCGTGTTGGCCGCCGCCGTACTCGCCGCAACGCCGGCCCTGCCCGCCGAAGCCGGCGGCGCGCATCACCGGCCCGGCCGGCCGGTCTTCGTCGAACCTCTCCCGGCGTCGCTGTGGCTGCCCGGCACTGCGGCGATCTTGCGGTTGGCGTCTACTCGTTGTCGCTGAGCGGGATGTCGGACAGATACAGATGTCCGGTGTCGTTGAAGCTGACCAGGGTCGGTGGTCGATCGGAGTCCCATTGCACGATGCTGATCGCGCAGTTGGCCTGGTTGAGACCGATCCAGCGCCATATCGGGGCGTCGAGCACGTGGCGGACGAACCAGCCGATCACGAAGTTATGGGTGATCAACAGTTCGTGCCGGTCGCTGTCGCCGGTGACGCCGAAGTGTTCGACGGCGGCCTGCAGCGCGGTGGCGTCCTCGTCGCGCTCGTCGTCGGGCACGCTGTCGAGCCAGTCAAGCCATTGGCTCGGGTACTGGTCACGTTGTCCGGTGGAGGGCTGCGGTGTTCGGTCGGCCAGGAAGTCGCAGGCGTGTCGCGGCACGTGCGGGAGATAGCTGGCGATGATGTCGGCGGTCTGGGCCGCCCGGGTCGACGGGCTGTGGTGGATCGTCGCGAAGGCGACTGTGCGCAGCCGCTGGCCCAGCTGGTCGGCCTGTGCGCGACCCAGGTGCGAAAGGCCGGCGTCCTGGGCGTGATCGGCCGCCGCTTGCTGTTCGCCGTGGCGGACGAGGTACAGCGATGTACGAGCCATCGAGGGCCACCCTCCGGGTATTTGTTCGACGATGGGCAACGATAGATCACGACCGCACCGATGACCTGGCCGGGAACACGCCATGTACGCTTCCTCGTCGCCGACCGAACGCCACGGCGTAACGGGACGGGCGGCGGCGTTCGGGGGTTACCTGCTTGACGACGAGGTTCATCAACGGGCGCTTGCGTCGGTCATACGGTCAATAGCCGAGACGGTCTGCCGGTTTCACTTACCTGCTGCTGATCGCTCGTTGGTCGGGCTCATGGTTTGGTGGCCGAGACGAGTGCGTTCGGCCGTGGCGGTAGGGGCGTGTTGTGCAATTGATGCGATCGCGTCGGCAATCCTGATTTCCAGGCCGGAAACACGTCGGATGGCGGCGAGGGTAGCCGTGCCGGGTTCAGCTGAGACGGGCGGTGGACGCGGCGCGGGCGGCGAGCAAGTCGTCCATATGCTCCGCGCACCAGGCGCGGGCCGCGTCGACAAGGGTGAGCAGACTGCGGCCCAGGGGCGTCAGCGAATACTCCACCCGAGGGGGGTTCTCGTCGTACGCGGCCCGGGTCACCAGCCCGTCGCGTTCCATCGCGCGCAACGTCTCGGACAACACCTTGGCGCTGATCGTCCGCAACGGGACCCGCAGCTGGCTGAACCGGCGCGGCCCGTGCTCCAGGCACAGCACCACCATCGCGGTCCATTTGTCGCCGATCTGGAACGGCATCACGGTCGTTGGGCACTCGGCGTGGAACATGTCCGGGCTCAGGCTCGCCGTCATGAGCGCAGCCTAGCGCCGGTTTCGTTGCGGTAACCAAGGGCAGCGGCCCTAGTCTGCCGGACATGACCAACATCGCCGTCTTCGGCGCGGGCGGCCGGGCGGGCCGCGCCATCACCGCCGAGGCTCTGCACCGCGGACACGCTGTGACCACCGTCGTCCGCAACCTCGCCCGCCATCGCGATCTGCCGGCCGCGGTGCGCGGCGACATCACCGACGCGGCGCAGGTCGCCGCGATCGTCCGCGGGCACGACGCCGCGGTCAACGCCGTCAGCCCGGCCTCCGGTCCCGAGGAACTGGCCCAGCTCGAACTCGATCCGCAATTCTTCGTCCGGGCGGCCGATGCGCTGGTCCGCTCCGGCGTTTCCCGGATCGTCGCGATCGGCCTGTTCAGCAACATGGAGGGCGCCGATCCGCTGCCGGAACAATTCCGTGCGTTCGGCCAGGCGCACGCCGCCGGTCTGGCACGGCTGCGGGAGTCCGACACCGATTGGGTGCTGCTCACCCCACCGGCGATGCTGCTGATGGACAGCCCACGCCTGGGCCACTATCGGCTCGGTGGCGAGGCCGCCGAGGAAGGCATTCTGTCGTACGCGGATTTGGCTGTCGCCGTCGTCGACCAGATCGAGAAACCGACCCTGCACCGCGCCCGTGCCGCCGTCTTCAACAACGCATAGAGCCTGGAGCGGTGCTTTGGCTCCAGACGACGGACCGATCTGCCGCGAGGTGCTCGCTACAGGACGTTACGGCACGAAGCAGGCGTGTGCTCGGCGGCATCGAGATCCAGAGACCTTTCGGGGTCGAGGTCGCCGTTTGTCCACAATGTCCTAACCCGCCACGCCGGCGCCGACCGAGCCAGACGGCCTCGGTCGCGGGCAGTAGCCGCCACGCCGGATACGGGGCACCAGGTTTCGCGATCTAGAACGGTTAGGGCGCCATATCGACCCTAACCGTTCTAGATCCACATCTACGCCCCGAATCTGATTACGGTACGTTACCGGCGGTGCGGCGACACTCGCACATTTCGACCATTTCGGGGCTACCACGACGTCGTCATGGTCCGTGGCCGCGCCCGTCCGCCGCTGGCCACGCACCAAAGGATCCCCGCGCGCACATGTCGTGCAGGGTGAGGCCGCGGGAGCAGCGGCCTGGACCACAACAGACATCGCGGTAGCCCAAACCTCTTTGTTTGGAAAAGGTTTCCGTCGTCACGTGGGCCAGGATTCACCCCAACTCCGAAACCTCTCTAGCCCGTCACCGAGGCGAGCGCCAACGATCAGCCCATGTTCTGACGTCGTCGCGGCTCTGGAGACCGCGGCCGCTGGTGAGGGTCAAGGGGGTCCTCGGTTCGAACCTTCTCGGCCCGACAGCGAGAGATTCCAGAAGAAGGCCGGCCATCCGCAAGCCGGAACCCGCGCCGCCTGCCCGGTCTCCGGACAGGTGCGCTGTGGCGGTGGACGAGCCGAGGGGGCCGCGCCGGGGAGGCCCCTCACCTGCCAGATCGGGCCTCCCCGGCCATGGGCGTTTGTTAGCCCATGGATACCAGGTGTGCGCCGCTGTCGGTCTCGAGGATGGTGCCGGTGGTGTTGGCGTTGGTCGCCGCCAGCACCACGACCTCGGCGATGTCGTCCGCGGTGGCGATGCGGCGGGTGGGTAGCGCCTGGGCGGCCTGGGCGAAGTATGCCTGCCGGGCGTCGTCGGGCAGGCCGCTCCACCAGGGTGTGTCGACGAAGCCGGGTGAGACGCCGTTGACCCGGATGGGTGCCAGTTCGCTGGCGAGGGGCTTGACGAGGGCTTCGACGGCGCCGTTGATGGCGGCGATGCCGGCGGTTCTGGGCATGCCGGTGCGGGCGGTGATCGCGCCGAGCAGCGTGATCGAGCCTGTGGGGGCCAGGTGCGGCAAGGCGGCCTGGATGGTGGTGATGTGGCCCCAGAATTTGGCGTCGAAGGCGCGGCGCAGCATGTCGAGGTCGAGGCCGGCGATGGGTCCGGCCCCTTCGCTGCCGCTGAGGGTGATGATCAGCCAGTCGACCTGGCCGATCGTCTCGAGTACGGCGGTGATCTCGCCGTGGTTGCTGCCGTCGGCCTGGTGACCGATGAGTCCCGGGTCCGTGGCGGCGAGGTCGTTGAGGCGCTCCTTGCCGCGTCCGACGATGTGGACGGTTGCGCCGAGGATGTGGAGCCGGCGGGCGGTGGCCAGCCCGATGCCCGAGGTTCCCCCGACGACAAGCGCGGTGCGTTCGTTCATCGCTGACGTCTCCTAAATCGAACCGTTACGTCTCGTCTCGATTTACGCTAGCATCGGTTTTCGTGAACGACCAACCCGTCCCCGTACCGCCAGGCCGCAAGCGCAGCGAGGAAAGCCGCCTGGCGATCCTCACCGCGGCGTTCGAGCTCATCGGCGAGGTTGGCTACAGCGGTCTGACGATCGAAGGGATCGCCGCCCGATCGGGAGCCGGCAAGCAGACCGTCTACCGCTGGTGGCCCTCAAAAGCCGACGTTTTGCTGGATGCGCTGGCCACAAAGGCCCAGCTGCACGTGTTGACGCCGGATAAGGGCAGCTACGCCGCGGACTTGCGGGTGTTCCTCACCGCCAGCTTCGCGTTGGGGCGTAAGCGGCCGGTTGTCGCCGCGTTGCGTGCCCTGATGGCTCACGCACAGATCGACGCCGAGTTCGGGCAACGGTTCCGCACCGCGTTCCTGCAACGCCGCCGTGACGCGCTCGGCGCTATCCTCGACCGCGCCAGCGCCCGTGGTGACCTCCCGCCGCACCTGTCGCCCGGCACCGTGACCGACATCGTCTTCGGCGTCGTCTGGTACCGGATACTCGCCACCGGCCAACCGCTCGACGACCGGCTGGTCGACGAACTCGTCGACACACTCGCCGGGCTGACACCCGGCCCAACGTCAGCCCCGGGGCGCGGCATGCGAAAGTGACCGTTGCCGCGAATGTTGCCGCCAACCATCGTCAACACGAGCGCCGCCGGCGGCCTCGGCCGTGCGGCCGGCTTCGCTGGAAGCTTGGGTTCGGGCTGGCTCATGCGACCGAGTTGAGCAAGTCGGCTGGCACATCGGGCCGTTCCAGGGTCATGAAGTGGCCGGTGTTCGGGACCTGGGTGAACTCGGCGTTCGGCAGCTGTCGCCGGTTGGCCTGCCGGTCCGACGGCCGGGACCAGTCCTTCTCCCCGTAGACGAGGTGGACCGGTGCGGTGACCTCGGGATAGCGGGTGCGGGCCGCGGCTAGGCTGGGCAGGCTGCGGTACACGGCGCGGGCGACAGTCGGGTAGCCCGGGTGGTGGCCGACGTCGAGAAGTTCGTCCAGGTAGTCCTCGCGCAGTGCGGTCCGGTCGACGAGGCCGCCAGCCAGGATGGACCGCATGACGGGTTTCGGCTCTTGCCGGGCGAGGATCGGGCCCACCCCGGGCGCGATGACGCCGGTGATGATCAGTCGGGCCAGGAGGCTGGACCGGGTGATTCCGCCGCGGTAGTCGTAGGCGTTGACCGCCACGACGCGGCGGACCCGGTCGGGCAGGTCCGCGGCGGTGGTGAGGGCGAGCACGGCCCCCATCGACTCGCCGAGCAGAGTCACGTCCCGCAGATCGAGCTGGGTGAGCAGTCGTTTGACGGCGGCGCGCATGGCCGGTTCCTCGTAGGAGGCGCCGGGCACGATCTGCGAGTACCCCATTCCCGGCAGGTCGAGGGCGTACACGGTGTAATGGTGCTGGACCAGCGGGATGAGAAGGCGGAAATGCTCGGCCTGGGTGCGCACGGTGTGCAGCAGGACCAGCGGTGCGCCGCCGCCACCGGTGAGGTAGCGCAGCCGGCCCTGCCTTTGGTCGCGCGACCCGATCGGGTCGAGGAACTGGCTGCGCGTCCCGGGGATCTTGATTCGGGATTCGGTGTTGGTGGTTGGCGACATTGTCGTTCTCCTTGAGGAAGTCAGCGGATTGCTGAATGTGATGGGCGTGGGGCGAGCCGCGGCAGCGGCAGGATCAGGCCGATGGCGCCGAGGATCCACCAGGCGCGGTGGTGCGGGTGTCACCGACAAGGGCGACGAACCATGAAGACGACCGCGCTGGTCAGCGGCAGCACCAAGGCAGCGTGGCGCCCGGGTGCCGGCGGCGCCGCGGTTTCCGACAGATGCTGGGTCATCCGAACCCCATCGCGAGTGTGTTGTGATTTCCTACCGACTGCCATGACGCTACCCGAGTGAGTTGGAAAAGGCAACACACCGAGCTACGGTGGGGTGATGACCGATACCGACCCACGTCCCGGCATCCGCCTGGCAGACCTGCCGCTGGGGGTCCGTCCCTGCTCACTGGCGGCCGCGCTGGACGTTCTCGGCGAGCGTTGGTCGCTACTGGCGCTGCGGGAGATCGGCTACGGCGTGCACCGCTTTGCCCGCATCGCCGGCTACACCGGCGCGTCCCGCGACATCCTGGCCGACCGGCTGCGCAAGCTGGAGGCCGCCGGCGTCGTCGAGCGCCGGCAGTACAGCGAGCATCCGCCCCGCCACGAGTACCACCTCACCGAGGCCGGCCGGGAACTGTTCCCGGTCATGCTCGCCCTCTACCAATGGGGCGACAAATGGGCCGTGGACACCCCGTTCCTCACCCGCTGGCACTCCTGCGGCCAGCCGGTCCAGGTCGACCTGCTCTGCCACCACTGCGGCAAGCCGGTCACCCACGACACCATCCACGCCGAACCCGCCAACGCCTGACCCAGCAGCGCGTCGGCAGCCATAAGTCGTGGTGCGCAACCAGAAAGAAGAACATGAGCAAGGCTTGGTTCGTCACCGGTTCGTCGCGCGGCTTCGGCCGTCAGTTCGTCGAGTCGGCACTATCGCGTGGCGACAAGGTCGCCGCAACCGCCCGCAACGCCGACTCCATCGCTGACCTGGCCACCACATACGGTGACGCGGTTCTGCCGCTGAACCTCGACGTGACGGACAAGGGCGCGGTGACCGAGACGGCGAAGCGGGCCGTGGAACACTTCGGGCGCCTGGACGTGGTGGTGAACAACGCGGGCTACGGCCTGTTCGGCGCCGTCGAGGAGCTCGACGAGCAGGATGTTCGCGACCAGATGGAGACGAACCTGTTCGGGGCGCTGTGGGTGACCCAGGCGGTCCTGCCCTCCCTGCGCGAGCAGGGCAGCGGTCACATCATCCAGATCTCCAGCATCGGCGGGGTGGCCGCGTTTCCGCTGTTGGGCGGCTACCACGCCGCGAAGTGGGCGCTGGAGGGATTCACCGAGTCCCTGTCCCAGGAGGTCGCCGGGTCCGGCATCAAGGTCACGCTCGTCGAACCCGGCGGGTTCGCCACCGATTGGGCCGGCTCCTCCGCCACTCACTCCACGCCGATCCCCGCCTACGATGCCCTGCGCGAAGCCTTATTCAGCAACAGAATCCCGCAGGGCGACCCGGCCGCCGCGGGCTCCGCTTTGCTGAAGATCGCCGATGCCGTCAACCCGCCGTTGCGGGTCCTCTTCGGCACCATGCCGCACCAGGTGATCCAGCAGGTCTACGCCGCGCGTCTCAAGACCTGGGCCGACTGGGCGGACGTGTCCGCCGAGGCCGAAGGATCCCTCGCCTGATACGGCAGTCACGCGGGGCCCGCCGGCTTGACGGGCGGGCCCCGAGAGTCCACAGTGGAGTGCGTCGTGGCGCGAGCCGTAGCGGTCACCCGAGCCTGACCGGCCCGGCGTGGATCGGTAGGCGGACGAGGAGATAGGGCTTGCGGCGCAGGTCCGCTCCATTGTGGAACATCGGCTGCCGGTCGAACTGGTTGGCGATGGCGTACAGGTGCCGGTCCGAGGCGACGGAAAGGGTGTCGACCCAGTGGAGGTCGTCGCCCTGGGCGATGGTCCGGTAGGTGCCGTCCGGGTCCCTGCGCCAGATGGAGTTGTGTTCCAGGTCGCCGCCGTAGAGCCGGCCCTTGTCGTCGCTTTCCAGACCGTCGGCCATCGGCTTGAAACCCAGGTTCTCGACCGTCGCCGCCACCTGGGCGTCCGTGGCGTGTGGGTTGGCGAGGGCGTCGATGGACACGCTGGCCAGCCGGCGGCTGGACAGGGGAGTGTAGTAGAGGCGCCTGCCGTCGGCGCCAAGAGCGATGCCGTCGGAGCCGAACGCGCTGGGCGCGGGCTGGCCGTCCAGGATCGCGACGAACTGCGGGTCCGGGATCGTCGAGGGATGCCCGGCCAGTCGCCGCCAGGAGCGGCCCGTGGCGAGGTCGACCACGATTATGCCGTTCGCGCCTCCCGCGTCGGTGATGAACGCCATGCCCGCGGCGCCGCGACGCAGGTCGAAGCGCACGTCGTTGACGAAGCTGTCCGGTGGCACCACGTCGGGCGGGAAGAGGATCTTCCGCACTATCCGGTTGGTGCGCAGGTCGACCGCGACGAGCTTGGGGCCGCCGTAGGACGACTCGGCGAACTGCGGGCGTGCGGTGTCGAGGATCCACAGCCGGTCGGCCGGGTCGACCACGACGCTCTGCACCGACTGGAGGTGCCCGGCCAGGTCGGTGGTGTCCGCGCGGTTCACCTCGGCGTCGGGGTAGGCCACCGGCATCCCGTCCCGCACTTCGGCGACGGTGAAGGGGACGTTGTCGCCAAAGCGGGGGAAGCAGACGAAGACGCGGCCGTGGCTCGAGACAGTGACACCCGTCGGCATCGCGTCCGAGAAACGGGCGACGACCGTGTATCGCCCGGCGGTCCCTTCGGCGTTTGGACGGGTAGCCAAGGCGGGCGCGGCTAGTTGGGTTGTGGCCAGCGGTGAGGCGGCCGCGGTGAGGGCGGCGGCACCGAGGAATGTACGTCGGTTCATGTGAGCGTCTCCTACTGGGTCAGTCGCGCCGCTGCGGTGTTGGTGGCCGCCGGGTCCCCGGGGGTCCGGGACCCGGCGGCGGCTTTTGGGGGAGCCGTTCGGTATCCGAGGCGGTGAGGCCCTGGTTGTCAGGCTCGCGCGGCTCGGGGTCGGGTCCGGGGGACCACGCGGCGGTCTCCGGAGGTGACCATCGCGTGTATCGGTGTGGCGCTGACGCGCAGGAGCGTCGCGAGACCGCGGCGGCCCTGCTGGCGGGCGAGCTTTGGTCCGAGGTTGACCATCAGGGCGGTGAGGGCTGGCATCGGACGTCCGAAGAGCGTGATCTCCTTGATGCGTGCGTTGTCGTCGAGCCGCAGCAACTGGGCCTCCTCGAATGGCTGGGAGCCCACCCGCGCCCGATAGGCCAGAGCATGCGTGTCGCCGTTGCCGGTCTGGGTGTGGAAGCGGATGTCCTTGACCGTGGTGAATGCCGCGGTGAGGAAGTCGTGCAACTGGTCGGGTCCCTCGAGGCGGAACTGGTCGGTGAGGGGCGAGCTGAGCACGACGTCCGGGCTGAGGCAGGCGACCGCGGCGTCGGCGTCGCCGCTTTCCGCGGCGGCGCGCCAACGGGCGACGGTCGTGGCGGCGGAGTATGAGGTGTCCAACATGGGTTCTCTCCCGGTGTGAACGGCGCGATGGGTTTGCGGGGCGAGCGTCAGCCGGTGAGCTGGTTGAGCTTGCGGATCTGCCGGTCGAAGGCCCAGGCCGGAACAACCCGGCGCAGGGTGCTGGCGCGTCCGGCGAATGGGCCGGCGGTGTAGCGCAGCTTCGGCTTCGCGTCGGTCGCTGCCGCGACGATCACCTTGGCCACGACGGCGGGGTCGTCGCCGTCCTTGATCGCTTTCTCCATCATCCGGCCGAAGGTTTGTCGCTGCTGCGCGTAGACCTGCAGCGGTGTGTCGGGCCGGGTGCTGTTGGCCTCGAATCCGGTGCTGGTGTAGGCGGGTTCGACGAGCAGCGACCGGATGCCGTACTGGCGGACCTCGTGGTCCAGGGACTGCGAGTAGCCCTCGATCGCGTGCTTGGAGGCGCCGTAGACGGCCATGTAGGGCGCGGGGACGAACCCCTGCACCGAGGAGAGGTTGATGATGCGGCCGCGCCGCTGGGCTCGCATGTGCGGCAGGACCTGCTTCACCATGCGCATGACGCCGAAGACGTTGATGTCGAACACGACCTGGGCCTGCGCGACGGAGGTCTCCTCGGCCGCGCCGATCGAACCGATGCCGGCGTTGTTGACCAGGACGTCGATCCGGCCGAACCGCTCGACCACCTGCCCGACCGCGGCGGCGGCCGACGTGTCGCTCGCCACGTCGAGGTCGAGGAACGTCACGCCGGTGGGCGGGGTGACGCGCGAGGTGTCGCGGCTGGTGCCGACCACCTCGAAACCCGCTTTGACCAGCGCGAGCGCGGTTTGCTTTCCGATACCGGAGGAAGCACCTGTCACGAGCGCCACCGGGCGAGTTGTCGTCATCATGATCCCCCTGAGCTCACCGCGAAGCGGTGTGTTGTGTTTTCCTACCGACTGCCATGACGCTACCCGAGTGAGTTGGAAAAGACAACACACTCGGGTAGATTGGGTGTCATGACCGATACCGAGCCGCGACCAGGCATCCGCCTGGCCGACCTGCCGTTGGGGGTCCGTCCCTGCTCACTGGCGGCCGCGCTGGACGTTCTCGGCGAGCGCTGGTCGCTACTGGCCGTGCGCGAGATCGGCTACGGCGTGCACCGCTTCGCCCGCATCGCCGGCTACACCGGCGCGCCGCGCGACATCCTGGCCGACCGGCTGCGCAAGCTGGAGGCCGCCGGGGTCGTCGAGCGCCGGCAGTACAGCGAGCATCCGCCCCGCCACGAGTACCACCTCACCGAGGCCGGCCAGGACCTGTTTCCGGTCATGCTCGCCCTGCGCCTGTGGGGCGACAAATGGGCGGTCGACACCCCGGCCATGACTCGCCGACACTCCTGCGGCCAAGCCGTACAGGTGGACCTGCTCTGCCACCACTGCGGCCAGCCGGTCACCCACGACACCATCCACGCCGAACCCGCCAACGCCTGACGCGGCCGTAGACGCTCGGGTCACCGTCGATCGTGGCCATCGTGTACAGCGCCCGGTTCGCACGGCCGGGAGCCGGCGCGCCGAATCCGATGCTCACCGCGCTCGAGCTCGCCGCGATCTTGCCGGGTCGCTGGCCAGGCTCAGCACGCCGTTCAAGCCCCAGCGAGGGACAGCGCACCGGTGAGCTTCTTGCGCATGGGCTTCTCCCTTTGGAGCTGCGGTGACCTCGGCCGACGCCAATCGGCGGAGGTCACCGCCGCTGCGGCGTTACGCGTACGGATTCTGGGTGAGCAGGTGGGCCTTGAAGCCCTCGCCGACGCCGGGTTCCGGGGTACCGGCCCAGTCCTTGATGAGCACGGCGCCGCTGGTGCAACCCCATGGGTTCCAGGTCCAGGCCAGGTATCCGAGGCCGTGCGCGTCGGCCCAGGTGACCAGCCGCTGCATGTAGTCGAAGCCGCAGTTGTCCTGACCGAACTCGCCGAGCACGACCGGCACCTGCTGGGCGAGCGGGGCGATCTGGGTGTCCCAGCAGGACTCGCTGGCGCAGGCGTTGAAGCTGTAGGCGTGCCAGGACGCGGCGATGTTGTTCAGCGGGTCGTTCGGCTTGTACGCCAGCCACTCGCGCATGTCGTTGGTCCATTCCAGGCCGCTGACCATGAGCACGTTGGTGGCGCCGGTGGCCCGGACCGCGTCGACGAGGTCCTGCATGCCGGCGGCCTCGTACGGCAGGCCGGTGCACGTGCCGCCGTCGCGCAGGCACTGCCAGCCCAGGGTCTTGTTCCATTCGGCGGGCATGTCCGGGTAGGGCTCGTTGAACAGGTCGAAGACGACGGCGTCGTTGCCTTTGAAGGCGTTGGCGACCCCGGTCCAGAACTGCGGGGCGTACCGCGCGTCCGGCATCGGCTTCTGGCAGGTGGCGTGCTCGTCCTTGCAGTGCCAGTCCGGGCTGTTGGTATAGGCGCCCCAGTTCCAGTGCAGGTCGAGGATGACGTTGATGCCGTTGGCGACGAGCAGGTTGACGTAGTCCTTGACGCCCTGCTGGTAGGTGGCGCCGCTGGGCGAGCCGTTGACGCCCAGCCAGCATTCCTCGTTCAGCGGTACGCGGACGGCGTGGATGTTCCAGGTCGTCATCGCGTCGACGGAGGCCTTGTCGACCGGGCCGGAGTCCCACAGGCCCTTGCCCTGCACGCAGGCGAACTCGCCGCTGGACCGGGACACGCCCAGCAGCCGGTACGGCTTGCCGGCCGCGGTGAGGATCTTGTTACCGGATACACGCAGCTTCGGTGCCGGACCGCTGGGCGGGGGCGTTGTGACGGTCGGGGACGGGCTAGCGGTGGTCGGGCTGGCGGTCGGCGTGGTCACCGAGCCGGTGCACGCGGTGCCGTTGAGCGCGAACGACGCCGGTACCGGGTTGGCGCCGCTCCACGCGCCGACGAACCCGATCGAGGTGGACCCGCCGGTGCCCAGTGACCCGTTCCAGCCCATGCTGGCGGCGGACACCCGGGTGCCGGACTGGGTCCAGGTCGCGCTCCAGCCCTGGGTGACCTTCTGGCTGGCGTTCGGGAAGTCGAACGTCAGCGTCCAGCTCGTGACGGCCGAGCCGAGGTTGGTGATGGCCACGTTGGCGGTGAACCCGCTCGGCCATTGGCTCTGCACCGTGTAGGTGACCGAGCAGCCGGAGGCGGCCGCCGAGGCGGGAAGAGTGGCCGTTGCCATGCCACCCAGTGCCAGCGCGCCGGCCGCCCCGGCGGCCAGCAGTGCATGACGATGTTTCATCTGATCTCCTAGTCATCGTGAGAGATCGATGGGAGCGCTGCGAACATCCTTAATTAGGTTGATTACGAAAGTCAATACACTGCCTAGTCGAGCCTCGTGCCGCGCGAGAGGCGCTGCGGGCGAGCGTGGCAGGGCGTAAGTAAAGTAGCCTGGCAAAGCGGGCCGGACGGAGGAGGAAACCGTGGCGAGCAGCCCGATCTGGGCCAGCCGGCCGAAGACGCGCGGCCTGGTCCTGGATCTGATCAGGGCGGCGCGCGCGATCAGCCGGGTGGAGCTCGCGGCGGCGACGGGTCTGACCGGCGCGACGATCTCCGAGGTCGTCCGCGAGCTGATGAGCGACGGCCTGGTGGTCGAGGCCGGCCGTGGCGCGCCGACCGGCGGCAAGCCACGCACGATGGTCCAGCTCAACCCGCTGGCCCGCTACAGCGTCGGTGTCCAGCTCGAGCGCAACACGTGCGTCATCGTCGTGGTCGACCTGGCCGGCCGGCAGGTCGCCCGGACCTCGTTCCAGGGCGCGGCGCAGCTGCCGCCGGAGCAGGCGCTGTCGCTGGTAGCCGCGCAGGTGGAGGCGCTGCTGGCGACGGCGGCCGTCGACCGCGACAAGGTGCTGGGGGTCGGCCTGGTCAGCTACGGCCCGCAGGACCGGCGCGCGGGTGTGCTGCTGACCCCCCAGCCCACCGAAGAGTGGCTCGACTACCCGGTCGCGCGGCGGCTCGCGCAGAGCGTTGGCCTGCCCGTCGTGCTCGACAACGACGCGGCGGCGGCGGCCATCGGCGAGTACTGGATGGGTGCGGTGGACCCGCGCAGCACATATGGCTGCATCTACATGGCCACCGGCATCGGCGGTGGCGTGGTGGTCGCCGGTGAGGTGTATCGGGGCAGTTCCTCCAACAGCGTGGAGGTCGGCCATATCTCGATCGACGTCGACGGCGACGAGTGCCCGTGCGGCAACGTCGGCTGCCTGGAAAACTACGCCGGCCCGTCGGCGCTGGTCCGGCAGGCCGTGGCGACGCCGGGGCTGGCCCAGCGGCTGGCGCTGGACCCGACCGGAGACGACTTTCTCACCGAGTTCGCGCGGATCGCGGCCGCCGCGAACTCCGGCGACCCCGAGGCCCGCGGCCTGGTCGAGCGATCGGCCCGCTATCTCGGGTCCGCCGCCGTCACCTTGACGAGCCTGTTCGACGTGGACGCGATCGTCCTGGCCGGGCCGAGCTTCGCCGTGGCGGGCTCGATCTACCAGGCGGTGATCCAGCAGGAGGTGGACCGCCGGATGTTCGCCCGGCGGGCGCACCGGGTGCGGGTGGTGCCGTCGGTCAACGGGTCGGACGCGGCGGCGATCGGCGGTGCGGTCCTCGTCCTGCAGAGTGAGCTGACCCTCGGCAACCCCCGGCAGGAGGACGCACGGCCGGTGCCCGCGTCCTGATCCCTACCGGTGCTCGTACGGCGGTGCGCTGCCGGCCTTGACCACCTCGGCCGGGTCGATGTCGAAAGACCGGCCTCGCGCGGCCGGATCGGGCGACGCGGCGGCCAGCAGCTTGGTGTAGGGGTGTCGCGGGTCGAGGATGACCTCGTCGGCCGGGCCCCGCTCGACGACCCGCCCGCGGTAGAGGACCAGGATGTCGTCGGCGAAGTGCCGCGCGGTCGCCAGGTCGTGGGTGATGTAGAGGACGGCGAGGTCCTGCTCGCGTTGCAGCCGGGCCAGCAGGTTGAGCACGCCGAGCCGGATCGAGACGTCCAACATGGACACCGGTTCGTCCGCGACCATGACGGTCGCGCCGGGTGCCAGCGCGCGGGCGATGGCGACCCGCTGGCGCTGGCCGCCGGAGAGTTCGTGCGGCCGCCGGTGCGCGATGTCCGCGGCCGGCAGGCTGACCCGCTCCAGCAGCTCCACCACCGCCGACCAGGTCTGCGCGCCGGTCCGGGTGCGGCCGTGCAGCCGCAGCGGGCGGGCCAGGTGGTGGGCGATGGTGTGGAACGGGTTCAGCGAGGCGAACGGATCCTGAAACACCATCTGCACGTGGTGGCGGTAGTCGCGGTTGGGGACGGCCACACCGCCGGATCCGCGCAGGATGACCCGGCCGCCGGTGGGTCGCTCCAGGCGGGCGATGATCCGGGCGACCGTGGACTTGCCCGATCCTGACTCGCCGACCAGCGCCACCGTGCGACCGGGAGTGAGGGTGAACGACACCTGGTCCACGGCCCGCAGCCGGGCGCGGCGCAGGCCACCCCGGATGCGGAAGTCCTTGACCAGATCCACCACCTCCAGCGAGGTCACGACACACCTCCGGATCGCACGAAGGCCCCGCGCTCGCCGGTGAGACTGGGAAAGGAGCCGAGCAGCCGCCGGGTGTACGCGTGCCGCGGCCGGTCCCGGACGTCCTCGGCTGGCGCGTCCTCCACGATCTGGCCGTCGAGCATGATGGCGATCCGGTCGGCGACCTCCAGCAGCAGCGGCAGGTCGTGGGTGATGAACAGGACGGCGAAGCCGAGCTCCCCGCGAAGCCGCATGATCTCGCGGAGGATGCCGCGTTGAACGACCACGTCCAGCGCGGTGGTCGGCTCGTCCAGGATCACGACCTGCGGGTCGAGCAGCAACGCCATGGCGATCATCACCCGTTGCCGCATCCCGCCGGACAGCTCGTGGGGGTAGGAGCGCAACCGCCGCGGGTCGACGCCGACCAGCGTGAGCAAATCGACGCAGCGGGCCCGCCGTGCCGCGCGGGACATCGCCGGCCGGTGGGTGCTGAGCACGTCCTGCATCTGTGCCCGGATGGTGAGGACCGGGTTGAGCGCGTTCATGGCGCCCTGGAAGACCATGGACAGCTTCGACCACCGGAAGGCGCGCAGCTCCTCGGGCGTCAACGCGAGTATGTCGAGGTCGCCGGCGACGCGGTCGTGGAAGGTCACGGATCCGGCGGTGACCTCGGCGGGTGGCCGGTGCAGCCGGTTGACCGCGTACGCGAGGGTGGTCTTGCCGCAGCCCGACTCGCCGGCCAGGCCGAGGATCTCGCCCCGCCGCAGCGTGAGCGAGACGTCCCGCACCGCGTGCACCGGGCGTTCGCCCTGGTACGTCACGGACAGGCCGGTCAGGGTGAGCACCACGCCGTCTCCCGGGCTCGGCGCGGGGTCGGTGGCCGGTCGGGCCACCGCGCCCACACGCCGCCGCAGGTCCCGCAGCTTCGGGTTGATGATCTCGTCGATGCTGAAGTTGACCAGAGCCAGACCGCAGCCGAACAGGGCGATGACGAGCCCGGGCGGCACGAACCACCACCAGGCGCCGCGCTGCAGGGCGAAGCCGTTCTGCGCGTAGTAGAGCATCGTGCCGAGGGTCGAGGAAGAGGATGCGCCCAGCCCCAGGAACGACAGGCCGGCCTCGTTGAGGATCGCCGCGATGACCGCGAACACGAACTGGGAGGCGAGCAGCGGCAGCAGGTTCGGCAGGATCTCGACGCCGATGACCCGCCACGGTCTCTCGCCGGCGACGCGGGCGGCCAGCACGTAGTCGCGGCCGCGCAGGGACAGGGTCTGGGCGCGCAACACCCGGGCCGACGCGGCCCAGCCGGTGATCGCCAGTACCAGCGCGACGGTCCAGACACCGCGCTGCTCCGGCGGGACGAATGCGGAGATCACGATCACCAGGGGCAGTCCGGGTATCACCAGCATCACGTTGGAAAACAGCGAGAACGCCTCGTCGACCACACCGCCGGCGTAGGCGCCCACGATGCCGAACAGCGCCGACAGGAACGTGGCCATCACGCCGACGAGGAGGCCGATGTAGAGCGAACCCCGGGTGGCGTAGGCGATCTGGGCGAGCACGTCCTGACCGGTCTGGGTGGTGCCGAGCAGGTGCCCGCCGCCCGGTGGCGTCAGGCCGATGTTGTCGATCCGGTCCGGGTCGCCGACCAGCAGCGGCCCGACGAGACCGCACAGGGTGATCGTGAGGATGAGCGCGGATCCGACGGCGAGCTTGGGTGACCAGCGCGGTACGAGGTGACGCCAGTCGGCACGCGGTTGGAGTGTCATCACCCACCCGTCCGGATACGGGGGTCGATGATGCCGTAGAGCAGGTCGACGGCGAGGTTGGCGGCGAGCACGGCGACCGTGATGACCAGGAAGATGGCCTGCATGAGCGCGTAGTCGTTGTTTTGCACCGCCTGCAGCAGCTTCGACCCGATGCCGGGATAGGCGAAGACCTGCTCGGTGACGATCGACCCGGCCACGACGAAGCCGAGGGAGATGGCAAACCCGGCGACCGACGGCAGGACCGCGTTGCGCGCCGCGTACCAGACCATGACGCGCCGCTCGCGCAGGCCCTTGGCCCGGGCGGTGAGCACGTAGTCCTCGGCCATGGTGGAGACCATCATGTTTCGCGTGCCCAGCAGCCAGCCGCCGACCGAGGAGATCACGATCGTCAGCGCGGGCAGGACGCCGTGGTAGAGGGCGGAGCCGAGAAAGTCGGCGTTCCAGCCCGGGGTGAGGACGACGTCGTACCCGCCGAGAAGCGGAAACCAGCCCAGCGCGGACCCGAGGACGGCGACCAGGATGAGCGCGAGCCAGAAGTAGGGCACCGCGGAGAGCACGGTGGTGGCGGGCACCAGCGAGTCCAGCCACGTGCCGCGCCGCCACCCCACGAACACGCCCAGCACGATCCCGAACAGGACCGCCATGACCGTCGCGATCCCCACCAGCGCGACGGTCCACGGCAGCGAGGTGGCGATGACCGTCGAGACCGGCGTCGGAAAGTCGCTCACCGAGATCCCGAAGTCACCACGCACCAGATTTCCCAGGTACGACAGGTACTGCCGCAACAGCGGCTCGTCCGAGTCGGTCCCGAGCAGCAGCTCGTACGCCCGGCGGGCGGACGGGTCGACACCGCTGCCGCGCTGTTGCAGCTTCGCCATCAGGATGTCCACCGGGTCGCCCGGCATCATCCGCGGGATGAAGAAGTTCAGCGTCACCGCGGCCCAGAGGGCGACCAGGTAGAAGGCGAGCTTGCGCAGGTAGTACCGCATCGGCCCGGACTCACCTGCCGGCCGGCTTGAGCCGCAGGAAGACCTCCGCGTTGTCGGGGTGCGCCCAGACCGCCGGGAACGCGTACCGGTCGCCGTCGGTGGGCCAGCCGGTGAACTTGGCGTCGTGGTACACGTTGATCGTGCCCTGGGTGAGCACCGGGATGTACGGCATCGCCTGCTCGATTCGGGTCTGGATCGTCTCCAGGTGGGGCTGCCGCGCGGCGGTGTCGGCGGGGTCGATCCGCTTGAGCGCGTCGAGGGCCTGGTCGACCTGCGGGTCGGAGAAGCGGCTGACGTTCGGGCCTGGCTTGGCGCCGACCTTGGCGGTCTGGGCGGTGCTGAAGAAGTAGTTGTAGACGTAGAACGGGTCCGGCGCCGGGCCCTGGTAGAGCGAGTCGATGACCAGCTGGTACTCGCCGCGGTCCTTGGCGTCGACGAACTCGTTCCACGACAGCTGCTGCGGGGTGAGCTTGATGCCGGCCTGCTTGAGCTGCTGGCCGATCGTGTTCACCGCGGTGATGTAGTCGGTCCAGCCGGAGACCGTCTTCAGCGTCAGCGACAGCGGCTTGCCGCCCTTGGCGTAGAAGCCGTCCGAGCCCTTGGCGTAGCCGGCGCCCTCCAGGATCTGCCGCGCCCTGGCCGGATCGGGCTGCATCGGCGCGGTCCGCTGCCGCAGCTTGGCGGAGATGAGCTCACCGTCCCGGTCCGGCAGCAGGAAGCTGGGTGAGACGTCCCGGCCCGTGCCCTCGAACGCCAGCGCGTTGAGCTGCGTGCGGTCGATGGCGTGGTAGATCGCCTGCCGTACGGCCGGGTCGGTCTGCGGACCCTGGCAGCCCAGGGGGGCGCTGCTACAGGTGACCAGCGCGATCTGGTTCACCGGGGTGATGACGGCCTTGTACCCGGGATAGCTCTTCTCCACGTCCTTGACGTCCGGCACCGGCCCGGTCTGCCAGTCGATCTGCCCAGCCTTGAGCGCGGTGGTGCCTGCCTGGTTGCCGGACAGCGCGAGGTAGCGGATCTTCTTCACGGCCGGCTCGCCGCCCCAGTAAGCCGGGTTCGCCTTGAGCGTGTACGCCTGCGGTTTGAACTCCTCCAGCAGGTACGGACCGGTGCCGACCGGCTCCTTCACCACGGCGACGGCCGGATCGGCGATGTCCTTCCACTTGTGTGCGGGCACGATGTACGTCTTGCCCAGCACCGACGGACCGTCCACGAAGGACGGTTGGTCGAATGCGATGGTCACGTGCGTGTCGTCGACAGCTGTCGCCCGGCCGGCGTAGCCGGTGCTGTTCATGCCCTTGTGCTTGCTGATCATGTCGAGCGTGAACACGACGTCGTCCGCGGTGAACTTTTCGCCGTCGGACCAGCTCACGCCCTCCCGCAGGGTGATCGACAGCTGGGTGCCGTCCGCGTTCCAGGCGAACTGCGTGCCCAGCCGCGGCGTCGGCTCCTCGTCGCGGACGATGTTGTAGAAGAAGAGGGTCTGGAAGATCGTCCCCGTCCCGCCGATGCTCGTCGGCGCGAACGGGTTGAAGTTGATCTGGTAGTCGCTGGACTGGCCGGTGTACGCGACCAGCGTTGGGCTCTCGTCCTTGGCCGCGTTACCCGACGATCCGCAGCCAGCGGCGACGACCGCCACAGCGGCCACTATCGCGGCGGCGCGTGCTCTCACGCCGCGTTCTGTCGACAACATCGCGAAGTCCTCCGAACGTGCTGGTTCGTGGGTGTGCTACGACGTGGAGCCCGCGCTGCGGCCATTATCAAGTTGACTAAGAAAGTCGTCAATAGGTAGTTGCGTCAGGGGCGGCCTTGGTGGGTTCGGCCCTCTGAGCTGAGGTTGACTTACTTCTGTTACCTACGTAAGGATGCGGTCGCCGACCGACCAAGAGAGGGCGGACGATGTACGAGACTTTGCACGACGGCTGGCGCCTGCGGGCCGTGGGAGGCCCGGTGCCGGCCTTCCTCGCCGGACGGCAAGTGCCCGCCGTGGTGCCCGGCAGCACCCACCTCGACCTGATGGCCGCGGGCCTCATCGCAGACCCGTACCTTGACCGCAACGAGGCGAAGCTGACCTGGATGCACCGCGTCGACTGGCAATACTCGACCGTGTTCCAGGCGCAGGCGCCCCGCCCGGGTGAGCGGGTAGACCTGGTCTTCGACGGCATCGACACGATCGCCACCGTCGAGCTGAACGGCGACGTGCTTGGCCACACCGCCAACATGCACCGCGGCTACCGCTTCGACATCAGCGAGTCGCTTCGCGACGGCGGCAACGACCTGACCGTGACACTACGGTCGGCGCTCGCCGACGCCGAGCAGATGGAGGCCCGGCTCGGCTGGCGCCAGCGGGCCTACCCCCATCCGTACAACGCCATCCGGAAGATGGCCTGCTCCTTCGGCTGGGACTGGGGACCGGACCTGCAGACCGCCGGCGTCTGGAAACCCGTACGGCTGGAACGGTGGGACGCAGCCCGCCTGGCCCAGGTGCGCCCGCTCGTCACCGTCGAGGCTGATGGCACCGGCCGGGTCGACGTACACCTGGAACTGGACCGCGCCGCGGACCGCGACTACGCCGTGGTGGTCGCGGTCGGCGACCGTGCGGAACGGGTGGCGGTCTCCGGCGACATCGCGCACGTGACCGTCCTGGTGCCGGACGCGCGGCTGTGGTGGCCGGTCGGCTACGGCGACCAGCCGCTCTACGACCTGACCGTCACACTCCTCGCCGGCGGCGAGCCGGTGGACACGGTCCGGCGCCGGATCGGGTTCCGTACGGTCACTGTGGACACCCAGCCAGACGAGACCGGTACGCCGTTCACCTTCGTCGTCAACGGAAAACGCGTCTTCGCCAAGGGCGCCAACTGGATCCCGGACGACCACTTCCTCACCCGGATCACTCCGGAGCGGCTCGCCCGCCGGATCGCCCAGGCCGTCGACGCGAACATGAACATGCTGCGGGTCTGGGGCGGCGGCATCTACGAAACCGACGACTTCTACGACGCCTGCGACGAACGCGGCGTCATGGTCTGGCAGGACTTCCCCTTCGCGTGCGCCTTCTACGCCGAGGAAGAGCCACTGCGCGGCGAGGTCGAGGCCGAGGCCCGGGAGAACATCACCCGCCTCGTCGCCCATCCGTCCCTCGTGCTGTGGAACGGCAACAACGAGAACCTCCCCGCCTACACCGACTGGGGCTGGCAGGAAAGCCTGGAGGGACGCAGCTGGGGCATCGGTTACTACACCGAGCTGCTGCCCAAGCTCGTCGCCGAGCTGGACCCCACCCGCCCGTATGCCCCAGGCAGTCCGTACAGCCCCGGCGACCTGCCTCCCAACGACGCCGACCACGGCACCCGCCACGAATGGGATGTCTGGAACGCCCTCGACTACACCCACTACCGCGACCACATCCCACGGTTCAGCGCCGAGTTCGGCTTCCAGGGCCCACCCACCTGGGCCACCCTCACCCGATGGATCCACGACAAGCCGTTGACACCCACCTCACCGGCGTTCCTGCTCCACCAGAAAGCCGAAGACGGCAACGGCAAGCTGCACCGCGGCCTCACCCCCCACCTGCCGGTCCCGGACGACTTCGAGCAATGGCATTGGGCGACCCAGCTCAACCAGGCCCGCGCGGTGGCCTTCGGCATCGAGCACTTCCGCTTCTGGTGGCCACGGACCGCGGGAGCTCTTGTCTGGCAGCTCAACGACTGCTGGCCGGTCACCTCATGGTCCGCTGTGGACAGCGAGGAACGGCCCAAGCCGCTCTACTACGCCGTCAAACACGCGTTCGCGCCGCGGCTGCTGACCATACAGCCCCGCGAGGGCAGGCCCGCACTGGTCGCCGTCAACGACAACGACCAGCCCTGGACGGAGACCGTGCTCGCGACGAGACAGACATTTGCCGGCGACGTGCTCGCCACGGCTGAGCTGCCACTCAGCGTGCCGGCCAGGTCGACCGCGTTGCTGGACCTGGCTGACGACTTGCTCAAGCCCGCGGACGTGCGAAGCGAAGTGCTGGTCGCCGCCGCGGGCGGGGCCCGCGTCCACCACCTGTTCGCCGAGGACCGCGAGCTCTGCTACGACCCGGCGCCGTTCACCGCCAGCGTCACACCCGTGGCCGGTGGATACCGGGTCGACGTGCGGGCCACCTCATACGTCCGGGACGTCGCCCTGCTGGCCGACAAGGTCGCGCCCGACGCGGTCGTCGACGACATGCTCGTCTCGCTGACGGCGGGACAGACCCACGGGTTCTTCGTACGCACCGCGGCGAACCTCCATCCACCGTCCACATTGGTGCGCCCAGGCGTGCTGTGCTGCGCCAACACGATAGCCTCGGCCGTGGATCGGGGTCTTCGGTGACGACGCTCTACTCGGCGTAGGGGAATTGGTCGAAGTGTCGGAGCTGGGCACGTCTGCGCTTGTGGACGGTGAGGTCCGGGTTCGAGGCGTCGAAGACCAGCGGCTTGAGGTAGTCGGTCGGATCGACCGTCCATCGAATGTCCGGCCACTCGCTTTCGGGGATGCCCATGTGGCGAAGCTGCTGGAGGTAGATGGCGTAGTGCGTCAACGATTTCGTCTCGCCCACGTCCGAACCGCCGGTGGTCTGGTGGTTGGGGACGAACATGCGTGCCCGCAGCGCCTGCTGGTAGTCGACGAGGTCTCGCAAACCGTTGTTGGCGAAGTTGGCCGTCCCGACCGCCGCCGAGAAGACGTCGACCGGCGCCATCTGGTGCAGGATGTCGGTTATCCGTTGCCCGTCGGCGGGGGTGCCGTCGGGCCAGGCTGATCCTTTGCCATCCCGGAGGGCGCCGATGGTGTCCTGCCAAGCGAGCGACAGGTTTGAGCCGGTGCGCAGGGTGATGTTGTAGAAGATCGCCACCGGCCCGCCGGCGCCGCCGCCGGCGTTTCCGCCTCCGGCGGTGCGCAGGTCCAGCTGTCCTGGAAGTGGCGGGTCGGACGGCCGTAGTAGGACACCGGGCGGAAACAGTGTGGCATCGCGCGGGTCACTCACGGGAACGATGGTGTTGCGGGGGTAGGTCGGATCGTACGGCGTCGCGATCGAGTGCAGGTGCCGGAACGCGACGACCTGGGCGAAGGGTTCCAGGAATTTGAGCCGCAGGACCTGCGTGCCGGGTGTGGAGCCGGTGGTGGTTACCGGGACCAGGTCCAGCGCCGCGTCGCGGGGGAAGCGGGCGACCGGGTCGCCCTGGATCACGGGATCGTTGGCGATGCGCTCGAAATCGGCGCGCAGCACACCGCAGGTCTCCTCCGAGGCATAGAGCGTCGCGCCGGTCTTCGCCGCGACGTAGGCCGCGTTTTCGGCGTGGTCGGAGTGTCCGTGTCCGATCAGGATCGCGGTTGGTGTGACGTCGACGAGGTCTTTGATGACGAAGGGAGTGCGCCCGGGGGTGACCTCGAGGCGGGTGACGAAGGTGTCGAGCAGGACGACCCGGCCAGCCACCGCAAGGGCGAAGCTGGAGTTGGTGATCCACGAAACGATGACCCGGTCGCGCGGCAGCAGGCCGGTCGCGGGATCCACGTTCTCGTTGCCGAAGATGAGCCGGCGTGCGGCAATGGTCTCGGGTCGTCGGGCCTTGGTTCTTTCGGTCGCGGTGAGGTGGTCTCCGGTGAAGGCACTCGCGGGCCCGCCGGTTACGCCGACTGTCGCGGCGATGCCGGCGACCGCGGCGCCCGAGGTGATGACTGCTCGACGTCTCACGTAACCACTCCTTGGATTGTCGATGGTTCCGTCGCATCTGCTCTGGTATCGGCTTGCCCGGAACCGGGCCCGGACGTCTCCGCGAGGGGGTAGGCGGAGTCTTCGGCGATCCGAACACTGGTCCGCTAGATGGACCTACAGCACCGCCAGGTGGGGTTACTGTAGCCCCGGCGTAACGCGGACGCAATGGTTGGCAGGCTGCGGCGGATCGCGTTCTTCGACAGCATCGAGGCCGCCCCGGCCAGGCCGGGAGCGTCAACCCATCCGCGCGACGACCTCGCGATGCCCGCAACACGACCGACACTTGACGGCCACACGAGCCGCGATCTATGGTTGCCAAAACCATTTGGCGAAACGTTTTGGCACGTGACCTGCGGCGGGTTTCCCCTGGTCATGGCGATATGGGCGCTGCGCGTCGGATTGTCGGCGGAGGCGGCGCGGTTCTGCCGTCCCGCGCGTCCCGGCGCTCGACGGTCGTTGGCGTGATCGAAGGAGCGAGATGTTTTCTGCACGTAGCGGCGCCGGTTTCGCGGCCGGCGGTGCGTCCAACCTGACTCGGCGGCGACTGCTCGGCCTGTCCGCGGGTGCGGGGGTGGCCCTGCTCGCGAGCGCGTGTGGCGCCGGCGGCGACAGCGGCTCCGGTTCCGGTGGTGCCAAGACGCTGTCGCTGGTGTGTGAGGGCGGCGGCAAGATCGAGCTGCAGCCGATCGTGGACAAGTTCCAGCGGGAGACCGGCACCACCGTCACCTTGATCGAGCTGCCGTACGAAGGCTTGTTCAACCGGTTGACCAGTGAGCTGGGCGGCGGCAACGCGAGCTTCGACCTGTGCGCCGTGGACGCGGTCTGGCTTCCGCTGTTCGCCGGCAAGCTGGCCCCGATCGACGACCTGTTCACCTCGGCGGTGCAGGCCGACCTGTTCCCGGCATTGGTGAAGGAACCGAAGGTCGGTGACCACTTCGTCGGGATGCCGGTGTGGACGAACGCCGAGGTGCTGCTGTACCGCACCGACCTGTTCGAGGACGCCAAGGAGAAGGCGGCGTTCAAAGGCAAGTACGGCTACGAGCTTGCCGCGCCGACCACCTGGCAGCAGTTCACCGACGTGGCGCGGTTCTTCACCCGGCCGGCGCAGAAGCTGTACGGCACGGATGTGAAGGGCAAGGTGGAGACCGAGTGGCTGGCGCACGTGCTGCAGGCCGGCTCGCCCGGTGTGATCCTGGACCAGGCCGGCGCGGTGATCGTGGACAATGCCGAGCATCTGGCCGCGCTGACGTTCTACGCGGACCTGCAGAACACGTTCAAGGTGAGCCCGGCCGGGGCCGCGCAGATCGACTGGAACGCCGCGCAGACCCTTTTCAACCAGGGCGGTACGGCGATGACCCGGTTCTGGGCGCACGCGTACCGGCAGATCCCGGCCGACGCCGCGGTTGCCGGCAAGGTCGGCGTGGCGCCGATGATCGGTGGCTCGGCCGGCGTCGCCGGCATTCCGGGCCCGTGGTACCTGTCGATCCCGCAGTCGTCGACGAAGCAGGAGCTGGCCAAGCAGTTCATCCAGTTCTGCTACGACAACAACGCGATGAGCCTTTCGACCACACTGGGGCTGGCCGCCCGCAAGTCTGCGTACCAGCAGTACGCCGACAAGAAGGGATTCGAGGCGTTCGGCCCGCTGCTTTCCACTCTGGACGCGAAGGCGACCGCGTCGCGGCCGGCGCACCCGAAGTGGCAGCAGATCGTCGACAGCGCCCTGATCCCCATGTTGCAGAAGGCCGTCGCCCCGGGCGCCGACTACGCCGGCCTGCTGAAGGCGACCCGTTCGCAGATCGAAGGCATCATCAAGTGACCCGTACGCCGCTGGCCACCGCGCGACGCCCCGCGTTGCGCGGTGCGGCCGCCAGCACGCACCGTCGGCGCCGCCGGAGCCTGAGCGACAACAGCTACGCGCTGCTGCTGATCGCTCCGGCGGCGCTGGTGCTGCTCGCCCTGGTCGCCTGGCCGCTGGTGAAGCTGGTCGTCGACAGCCTGTACAGCGGCTCCACATTCGACATTGGCGGTCGCCGGTTCGCCGGGTTGGCCAACTACCGGGAGATGTTCAGCGACCCGGCCGTGCGGGCCGCGGCCTGGCGGACCCTGGTGTACACCGTCGTGGTGGTGTCCGCCGAGTTGGTGCTGGGTCTGGCGATGGCGTTGCTGTTCTACGCGCTCGGCCCCCGGTCGCAGATCCTGCGGACGGTGTTCCTGTATCCGCTGATGATCGCACCGCTGGTGGCCGGCCTGCTGTGGCGGTTCATGCTGATCGACAACTTCGGCATCGTCAACGAGCTGCTCGCCCAGATCGGCGTGATCGACAGCTCGGGCGACATCGCCTGGCTCAGCGACCCGGACCTGGTGCTGTTCTCGGTCGCGATCCCGGACGTGTGGCTGACCACCTCGTTCATGACGCTGATGCTTTTCGCGGGGTTGCAGTCGATCCCACCGGAGCTGCTGGAGTCGGCGCGCATCGACGGGGCTCGGGGGTTGCGCCTGCTGGGCTCCATCCTGCTGCCGCTGCTGCGGCCGGTGATCGCGGTGGCGTTGATCATCCGCGGGGTGGACGCCGCCCGCGCGTTCGACGTGATCCTGATCCAGACCGGTGGCGGGCCGCAGTCCGCGTCGGAGACGCTCAGCCTGCACATCTACAAGACGATGGTCACCTACAGCGACCCCGGCTCGGCCGCCGCGATCAGCACCGTGTTCATGACGGTGATGATGGTGGTCGCGCTGATCGCGGTGATGACCATCTGGCGTCCCGGCCGGGGGTCGTGATGAGCCGGCGTACCCGCGGTATCCGCCGCACCGTGTTGTGGCTGCTGGCCATCCTGGTCGTGGTGGCGTACGCGTTCCCGTTCGTCTACCTGCTGCTGACCTCGTTCAAACCGGCCAGCGACGCCATCGCGGTGCCGCCGACGGTGCTGCCGCAACGGTTCACATTGGACAACTACATCACCGCGCTCAACCGCGAAGGTGTGCGCGCCTCGTTCGTCAACAGCGTCACCACGGCGACCCTGGCCACGGTCATCTCGCTGGTGCTGGCCATCCCGGCGGCCTGGGGCATCACCCGCTACCGCACCCGAGCCGGACGGCTCATGCTCGCCGGCTCGCTGCTGGTCCGCATGACTCCGGCGGTCGCGATCGGCGTGCCACTGGTCGGCATCTTCAGCGCGGTCCACCTGACCGACACACCCACCGGGCTCGCGCTGGCCCAGACCACCGTGGCGCTGCCGCTGTCGATCTGGCTGCTGGCCAGCTTTTTCGAGTCCGTACCCCGGGAGATCGAGGAGGCGGCCCTGGTCGACGGCTGCTCCCGCCCCCGGGCGCTGGTCTCGGTCATCCTTCCGGTCGTCGGCGGCGGCACCGCGGTGACGGCGATCTTCGCGTTCCTCGCCTCGTGGAACGAGTTCCTGTTCGCGCTGCTGCTGACCTCGGTCAAAGCGCAGACCACCCCGCTGGCCATCGCGAACCTGCAAAGCCAGTTCGGCCTCGACTGGGGTCCGATGACCGCCCTCGCCGCCCTGTACTCCCTGCCCGCCGTGGTGCTCACGCTGCTGTTGCAGCGGCGCATCGTGGCCGGCCTCAGCCTCGGCGCCGTCAAGGGCTGACCCGCCACTTAGCACGAAAGGAACCACAGTGACGTTCTGGCAAGCCAGTAGCCCGCTCGGCGGACTTCCGAAAATCAAGTCCGCGCGGTCCCGGCGCGAGTCCAGCTGGGACCGAACCGGTGGCAACCGCGACTTCGCGGTCGTCCCGGCCGGTGGCACGCATGTGCTGGCCGACCTGACCGGCGCGGGCATCATCACCCACATCTGGCTTACCACCCGCTGCTACTCGCCGCAGTACCTGCGCAAGCTGGTGCTGGAGATGTACTGGGACGGCGAGGACACCCCGAGCGTGCGCAGCCCGCTCGGTGACTTCTTCGGCGTCGGGCACGCCACCTGTACGCACTACGTATCGCTGCCGCTGAGCATGGTCTTCGGGCCGCGCCGCGGGCCGAAAGGGCCGTTCGCGGCGGCGATGAACTGCTACTTCCCGATGCCGTTCGGCTCCGCAGCCCGGATCGTCCTGCGCAACCAGAGCGACCAGCCGATCGAAAACCTGTTCTACTACGTCGACTACGACCTCACCGACGAGCCGGTACCCGACGACATCGGCCGCTTCCACGCCCTCTACCACCAGGAGAAGCCGACGCAGAAGGTGGTACACCCGGCCACCGAGGACAAGCCGGCCCCGTGGGACCTGCCCGGTGTCAACCTCACCGGCGCCGACAACTACGTCATCCTCGACGCCGAAGGCGCCGGCCACTACGTCGGCTGCGTGCTCAGCATCGACAACTTCGACGCCTCCAACCAGGTCTTCACCTGGCCCGGCGAGGGCGACGACATGATATTCATCGACGGCGAGCAGTGGCCGCCGTCGCTGCACGGCACCGGCACCGAGGACTACTTCGGCGCCGCGTGGGGCTTTCCCAGCGGCGCCTACGCCGGCCCGTACCACGGCATCACGCTCGCCAGCAGCGTGCAGGAACACTTTGGACTGTGGAGCATGTACCGGTTCCACATCGAGGACCCGGTCCGGTTCGCCAAGTCGATCCGGGTCACCATCGAGCACGGGCACGCCAACGACCAGGGCAACGACTACTCCAGCGTCGCCTTCTGGTACCAGCACCTGCCACACCGGCCCACACCCGAGCTGCCCCCGGTCGAGCAGCGGCTGCCGCGCCGCTGGCCGGAGCACGGGCTGTGGGATGAGTAGCGGCTGGATTAGCGTGGTGCCGGCACGGCCAACCGCGGCGGCACCCGGGTGGACATCGAAACGGCATAGGTTGGGCGATGGGACGAAGCATCAGCATCCGGGATGTGGCCAGCGCGGCGGGCGTGTCGGTGACGACGGTCTCGCACGTGCTCAACAACACCACCGGCGCGCGCGTCAGCGAAGAGACCCGCGAGCGGGTTTCCGCCGTCGCGGCGCGACTCGGCTACGCCCCGAACAAGCTCGCTCAGGGGCTGCGGCTGCAACGCACGCAGATCCTCGCCCTGCTTTCGGACCAGATCGCCACCACTCCGCACGCTGGGCGGATCATCCTCGGCGCGCAGGAGGCGGCCTCGGCCAAGGGCTGGGTGGTCATGCTGCTCAACAGCGGCGGCGACCCGGACCTGGAAGACCGGGAGATCAACGCCCTGCTCCAGCACCAGGTCGACGGCGTGCTCTACGCGACCATGTACCACCGGCAGGTCACCGTCCCGGACCGGCTGACCGGCACTCCGGTCGTGCTGCTGGACGCCAGCTGCACCGACCCGCGGTACCCGTCGGTGGTGCCGGACGAGGTCGGCGGCGGCCGCGCGGCCGTACAGGAGCTCGTCGTGGCCGGGCATCGCCGGATCGGGTTCACCACGAACGTCGACGACATCCCGGCCACCCACGGCCGACTGGTCGGCTACCGGCAGGCGCTCGCCGACGCGGGGATCGCATTCGCCCCCGAACTGGTCATCGTCGAGGAGTCCGACACTCCGGGTGGCTACCGCGCCGCCCTGGAGCTGCTGCGCCGGCCCGACCGGCCGACCGGGCTGTTCTGCTTCAACGACCGGATGGCCATGGGCGCCTACCGGGCCGCGTACGAGCTGGGGCTGCGGATACCGGACGACGTGTCCGTGGTCGGCTTCGACAACCAGGAACTCATCGCCGACGGCCTGTACCCCGGGCTGACCACGGTCGCCCTGCCGCACTACGAGATGGGCGCCTGGGCGGTCAACACCATGATCGAAATGTTGGACGAGGCGCAGCCGGCCCGCCGCCGGCGCCGCAAGTCATCCCAGACGACCATGGAATGCCCCATCGTCAGGCGCGACTCGGTGGCTGCTCCGCCCGCCGTCTGACACCACTCGCCCTGTTCGAAGGATCTCTCTGTGTTCAAAACCGCTAACGCCTGGTCGTGGGACTTCTGGCTGGCCCGCGAGGGCGGCAGCTACCACCTGTTCTTCCTCCAGGCATCCCGGGCGCTGCGCGACCCCGACCGCCGGCACTACCGGGCCAGCATCGGCCACGCCGTCTCGACCGACCTGCGCCGGTGGACGCAGGTCGACGACGCGCTGGTCCACGCCGACCGGCCCGCGTTCGACGACATCGCGACCTGGACCGGCTCGGTGGTGCGCGGCCCGGACGGCTTGTGGCGCATGTTCTACACCGGCGTCGGCAGCCCCGACGACGGCCTCGTACAACGGATCGGACTGGCCACCTCCACCGACCTGACCACCTGGACCCGACACCCGGGCGAACCCGTTCTCCAGGCCGACCCGTGCTGGTACGAGCGGCTCGGCACATCGTCCTGGCCGAACGAGGCATGGCGCGACCCATGGGTCTTCCCCGATCCCGACGGCGACGGCTGGCACATGCTCATCACCGCCCGGGCCAACCACGGCCCCGCCGACGACCGCGGCGTCATCGGCCATGCCCGCTCCACGGACCTCACACATTGGGAGGCACAGCCGCCGCTGACCGAGCCCGGCAGCGGGTTCGGCCAGCTGGAGGTGCCGCAGGTCGAGATCGTCGACGGCCAGCCGGTGCTGCTGTTCTCCTGCCTCCAGCCTGAGCTGTCCGAGGCACGCCGCGCGGACGGCGAAACCGGCGGCATCTGGGCGGCGGTCACCGGCGACAGCCTGCTCGGCCCGTTCGACACCGCGAAAGCCCGACTGGTCACCGACGAGAGCCTGTACGCCGGCCGCCTCGTCAAGGACCCGCACGGACAATGGCAACTGCTCGCCTTCCACAACACCGACGCCGACGGGCGGTTCGTCGGTGGGCTCAGCGACCCGATGCCGGTACGGCTGGCTGACGGCAGGCTCGAGGCCGCGTGCTAACCGTCCTCGGCGAGGCCGTCGTCGACCTGCTGCCTACCGGCCAGGACGGCGGCTTTCGCGCGCACCCCGGCGGCAGCCCGCTCAACGTGGCAGTGGCACTGGCCCGACTTGGCGAGCCGACCACGCTGCTCGCCCGAATGTCCGGGTCGGCGTTCGGACGGCTGCTGCACGCGCACGCCCGCCGCAACGGCGTCACCGTCGCCGGCCCGGCCAATCAACCCGAGCCGGCGTCACTGGCGGTGGTGACCCTCGACAGCGACGGCGTCGCCGGATACGACTTCTACCTCGACGGCACCGCCGACTGGCAATGGCGTCCGGCCGAGCTCAACGTGCCGGCCAGCACCACCATCCTGCACACCGGATCGCTGGCCTGCTTCCGGCAACCCGGCGCCGACGAGGTCAGCGACCTCATGACCCGGCTGCGCGCACACACAGAGATTCTGCTCAGCTTCGACCCGAACATCCGCCCGACGGTGGTCGGTGACTTGGCCGACGCGCGCCGTCGGACCACCCAGCTCGTCTCGACCGCCCACGTGGTCAAAGCCAGCGGCGAAGACCTTCAGGTCCTCTACCCGGACCAGCCGGTGACCGTGGTCGCCCGCCACTGGGCCACCCTCGGTCCGAGCCTCGTGGTGGTCACGCTCGGCGGCGACGGCGCCTACGCCGTCCACGCCGGCCAGGAGGCACGGCGCACCGCGCCGTCAATCGACGTCGTAGACACGGTGGGTGCTGGGGACGCCTTCACCGCCGGATTGCTGTCCGCCCTACTGGCGGGCGGACGCGGCACTCCCGCGACGATCCGCGACCTCGACCGCGAGGAGGTCGCAGCCGTCATCGATCACGCCATCCACGTCGCATCCATCACCTGCACCCGCGCCGGCGCCGACACCCCCCGACACGACGACCTCTAAAGCCTTCACGGCACCGAGCGATTCGAACGCCGGCGACGAACACGACCCGGAAGGCGTGACCATCGGCTTCGAACGCGACAGTGAACGGGCGCCCGCCGTCGACGCCCCCGCGGTCTGCGCTAGGGGCTGATTCCTCGCACTGTGAGTGCTAGCAACCGGTCCACCTCGGCGGTCGGATCCTGGTGGTGCTCCGTGGCGAGGACGATGCCGGTGATCAACGTGAGCAGGTCCGCCGAGGTCACCTTGTCCGGTACCACGCCGGCGTCGATCGCCCGCCGTAGCAGCGGTTCACCGGCGGCGGTGACGCGGGCACAGGCGTAATCCTGGTCCGCGTTGGCTTCGTCGCGCGTCAGCACTATCGCTATGCCCCGGGCGGAGGCGGCGTGTTCCGCGAGCGCGGCGAGCCAGTCGAGCAGGGCGGTCCGCGCGTCTTCGTCGGTGGCCAGTTCGCGGGCGCGGGCGTCCAGGGCCTCGACGCGTTCCCTGAAGACGGCATCCAGCAGGGCGCGCCTGCTGGGGAAATGCCGGCGCACGGTGGCGGACCCGACCCCGGCCGCGCGGGCGATCTGCTCGAACGACACGTCCGCGCCCCGGGCTGCGACCTGCTGCCCGGCGACGGCCAGGATCCGCGCGTAGTTGCGCTGGGCATCGGACCGCTGCACGCCCACGGATGACCTCCCGAACCTAAGTGGCGGGGGCCGCCACTTAGGGGTTATCGTAACGGCCGTGAAGTGGCGGGCCCCGCCACTTAGTCGTTCGAGGAGTCCCGTGCCCGACAACTCCAGCCCCATCCTGGTCACCGGCGCCACCGGCAAGCAGGGCGGCGCCACCGCTCGTGCCCTGCTCGCCGCGGGCGTTCCCGTCCGTGCGCTGGTCCGCGACCCTGGCACCGAACGCGCCCGAGCCGTCCGGGCGCTCGGTGCCGAGGTGGTCACCGGCGACCTGCGCGACCCGGGTTCGCTTCGCCCGGCGCTCAAGGACGTGCGCGGGGTGTTCTCCGTACAGTCGCCTGATATCACCGACCTCGGAGGCGACTCGGAGTGGGTGCAGGGCCGCAATCTGGTCGACGCCGCCCGGGACGCGGGCGTGCCGCAGTTTGTGCAGACGTCCGTCACCGGTGCCGGCCAGCACCGGGAGGCTCCGGGCTGGGAGCAGGGCCGCTGGAAGCACATGGAGAACTACTTCGGGGCGAAGAGCGCGATCCAGGACCGCGTCCGAGAGGCTGGCTTCGCGCAGTGGACGTTGCTCAAGCCCGGGGTCTTCATGGAGATGTTCCTGCCGGGGTCGTTCATGATGCCCCGGGGTGTCCGCGGGGGCATTGTGACCAACGTCAAGCCGGACACCGAGCTCGCCCTCGTGGCCGTCGACGACATCGGCGCCGCCGCGGCGGCGGCCTTCGCCGACCCGACGCGCTTCGACAGGATCGAGCTGGAACTCGCCAGCGAGCGACTGACGATGACTCAGATCGCCGAGGTCCTCTCCCGCGCCTTCGGCGTCGAACTCACCGCGCCCGACATGACTCCGGAACAGGCCGTGGCCGCTGGAGCGGCACCCTTCGCCGCGCGAAACGACTGGCAAAACGAGATCGGCCACCCCGCCCGCCCCGAGTACGCACGGGCCCTGGGCATCCCGCTGACATCCTTCGCCGACTGGGCCCGAACCCACCTGACAGCAAACTGATCACCCCGGAAACGGTCACCAGCGGCGAGCGCCGCCGCGGCTCCCGTGCCGGCCGGGCGGCTGATCCCGAGCGAGTCGCGCGTGTTGCGCTACCTGCCCGCCAACCTCACCCGGCCGGAGATCGCCGACCAGCTGTCGGTCTCGCTGAACACGGTCGACACCCACATCCGCCGCATCTCCACAGTGGAGCAGGGCCGGTCTCGGAGTCGGTCTCGCGCGGGCCGGGCCGGTCAGGACCGCTGCGGCGCGGGCGCGGCGTCGGTGAACGCGTCGGGTTTGAGTCCGACGGTGTTCATCAGTACCCGGTCGCGCAGGCCCTGCGGGACGCGGCCGAGCAGCACCAGCTGCCCCGCGTCCCGGCCCACCACGTACCGCGCCCGAGGCGTCGTGGCGGACAACGCCTGGACGATGGTGCGTACGACACCGTCGACCGGGGCGGTTTTCTGGTTGGCGGTGAGCCGGCCGGCCGCCTCGATCGCCCGGGCGTAGAGCCGTTGGGTCGCCGTGCTGCCGGCGTAACCGTCAGCGGCAGCGCTGGCGGCCGCCTTGTCGAAGATCGGCGTGGCCATCGCGCCGGGCTCGACGATGGTGACCCGTACTCCTTGGTGCTTGAGCTCCATCCGCAGCGCGTCGGTGAGCGACTCCAGCGCGGTCTTCGACGCCGAGATCGGCCCGAGCATCGGCACGGTAACCCGCCCAGTCGCGGCGCCGATGTTGACGATCGCGCCGCGGCCAGCGCGCAGTAGCGGCAGCGTCGCCTGGGTGACGGCGAGCTGGCCGAAGACGTTGACCTCGAACTGGCGGCGCATCGCGTCCATCGGCACCAGCTCCAGCGGGCCGGACACGATGATTCCGGCGTTGTTGACCAGGCCGTGCAGCCCGTCCGCGCCGACCGCGTGCGCGACTTTCCGTGCGGCGCCGGCCACCGACGCCTCGTCGGTGATGTCCAGCTCGATCGGTTCGACCCGGGCGCCGAGCCGGGCCAGCGGCGCCGCGGCGGCGGGCGAGCGGACACCGGCGAAGATCCGCCAGCCCGCCTCGTGTAGAGCCTGGGTCAGTGCGGTGCCGACCCCACCCGACGCCCCGGTGATCAACACATTTCTGCGGTTCGACATCGAACTTCTCCCACCTAAAAGCAACTTACCGTTGCGTTCGAAGCTAGCAAAGCCCCACAGGCGTTGCAACAAGTGAGGCCTAAAGCTCACCGAGGTTGCGTTAGGGTGGGGGCATGGCAGCGACGAGGACGGCGGATGAGACCCCCAGGCGCCCGGGCGGGCGTAGCGCGCGGGTGCGGTCGGCGGTTCTGCGGGCCACCGTCGAAGAACTTGTAGCCACCGGCTATGCGGCGTTGAGCCTGGAGGGCATCGCCCGCCGGGCCGGCGTCAACAAGACCACGGTGTACCGGCGGTGGGGCACCCGGGAAAACCTCATCCTCGAAGCGATGCTGGATCGGGGGGCGCGGCAGGTGCCGATCCCGGACACCGGCGCCTTACGGTCCGACCTGGTCGCCTACGGCCGGGCGATCGTTGCCAGCACCGCCGAGCCTGAGGTGGAGGCCGTTGTCCGGGCGGTGGCCTCGATCGGCGACGACGGCTCGGGGTTGGCCGCGGCCAGCCGCGAGTTCTGGGCCTGGCGGCTGGAGGCGGCCGCGGAGATGGTGCGCCGGGCCGTCATCCGTGGCGAGGTGCGGCCGGGCGTTGATCCGGCGCTGGTCGCGGAGGTCCTTGTCGCACCGATCTATTTCCGGCTGCTGATGAGCCGCCAGCACCGGGACGTGGGCTTCGTCGAACGGGTGGCGGATCTGGTCGCCGCGCTTTCGGCCGGATCGCCCCATCACGGTTGAGCGGACCCATCGCCATCCGGCATGCCGATCCGGGACGGCGACCGGGTCACTATGCGCGGATCGCCGGCGACGAGCTGCGGATGCTGGCTGACGCCGGCGCAGCCCGCGGCGAGTGCCAGCGCGGCCATGCCCATACATGACGGTTGGCGCGATCTGACAGTTCGTTGGCGTCAAATGCGACCGCCGCCGAGGCTACGGTTTCGCCGACAGACAAGGAGGCGAATCGTTCGATGACGACCGAGTATCGATTCCACCATTTGGCCCTTATCGCGACCAAGTTCGACGAGACCGTGGCCTGGTATCAGCGGCTGTTCGGCTTCACCGTGGCCAAGGAATGGACTGTGCCGGAGATGCTGCCCGGCGCGCGCATGTGCTATCTGCAGCGGGGCTCGATGTTTCTAGAGATCATCGGCGATGGCACCAAGCTCGGCCACCACATCGTGGCTGACGGGCCGCTGGAGGACTACCAGATCACGGGCTTCCGGCACGTCGCGTTCGAGGTGGACAACGTCGACGCGGCTGTCGCCGAACTGTCCGAGGCGGGCGTCCCGCCGTTCTTCCCACCGACCGACATACCCGCGGTCGGCGTCCGCGCGGCACTGGTCCGCGACCCCGAGGGCAATACCGTCGAGCTGGTGCAGTGGTTGTCGTAGATCGACGGGACGGTTAACGTCCATGCCGTGAGCGTGGCGGGCGGCGCCGGTCAGCGGACCCCCACTTGCACGGTGCCGGCCGGCCTCGGTGTGATGCTGGACGAGCTGGGCATCTCGGCTGCCGCGGTGGCTTGCCAGGCCGGTCAGCCGGCTGACCTGCTGGCCGCCCAACGGCCGGAGCTGACCGTTGACGACTACTTCAGGCTGTGGGATGCGATCGCTGCCACGTCCAGCGATCCGCTCGCCGGCGTACGCCTCGGCGCCCGGTACCCGGTGCATACGCTGGAACCGGTGTTCCTGGCCTGCCTGGGCAGCCAAACCTTGGGCGACGGGCTCGCCCGCATCGCCCGATACAAGTCCATGCTCACCCCAGAGGTCCTGACCATTCAGCGGCATGGCCAGCGGATCGAGCTGTCCTACGACTGGCCCGGCGCCAGCCGCCAGCCACCACCGCTCCTCGTCGAGGCTGAACTGTCGTTTCTGCTGCACCTCGTGCGGCGGGCCACCCGACGGCCGATGCGGCATGCGCGGATAGGCCTGACCCGCCGCGGCGACGATGCCTGGCCGTACGCCCGAGAACTGGAGGCGGACGTGCGGCTCGGCTGCCCGGTTGGCCGCCTGGACCTGGCCGCCAGCGACCTCGTTTTGCCACTGGCCACATTCAACGCCGCGCTGCTCGCGGCCTTGGACCCGGCCCTTGAAGCCGCACAACCAGCGACACCTGTGACCGCCGACCCGGTCGCCGCCGTACGGCACGTCCTGCGACGGCGCCTCGGCGACTTCGACATCTCATTGTCCAAGGTGGCCGCCGACCTCGGCGTTAGCCCACGCACCCTGCAACGTCAGCTCACCGCTCGAGGGACACGCTTCGCGCTGATACTGCGCGAGGTTCGCACCGACCGCGCCCAGTTCTACCTCCATCGCACCAGCCTGTCGATCCGCGAGATTGCCTTCCTGCTCGGGTTCGACACACCAGCGTCGTTCTACCGAGCGTTCGCCGACTGGACCGGCCAGACGCCGGGAACATTCCGTGACCGCCTCGCCCGCCCGCATCAGGGCAAAGGCTAGAAAACGCGACCGCGCATACACAACGGACGCCCCACCGCGGGTGGGCCCGGGGCAGCGACATGGTCGTTCATCCGCGCCGGCCAATTCCTTGACCAGTCGCGGGGTGTGGGTGGCTGATGGGTTTGGTGATGTGCCCCACTTTGCCAGTGAAGACTTCTCGGCTTGAATTTCGGCAGGATTTCCCTCAACGTGAGTCCTGGATCAACTCGCGCCGGCGACGCGTACGTCGCCACGACCCCGATGAACGCCAACCGACGGAGCCGCGAATTCACCATTGTTGGCCCATCTCCCCTTAAAAAGCATTACCGGATAAGTCGGCAAATCGGTTGTTGACGTAGTCCGCTGGCGGCGGTCAGACTCATGGGCCATGAAGATATTGATAGACATCGCATCGATTCTGGCTGTTGTGACCGTGCCGGCGGCTCCGGCCGCGGCGGCGGCGTGTACCTGGCGGGTTAGTCCGCTGCCCGCGCCGGCTGGGTACTCGTATGCCGTCGCCAACGGGGTCGCACCAGTGTCCGGGTCCGTCGTCGGGCACGCGGTGCGCGCGGATGGGAGCGGCCGCGACGCCGTGGTGTGGCGAAACCGGATCCCTCAGGTATTGCCCAAGCCGCCGATCCAGGGCAGCGGCTCCAACCGCGCGGACATCGTCAACGACCAGGGTGTGATCGCGGGCGTCTGGTGGGGTGCGGACAACCGTGTAACGGCGTGGCGCTATCGGGACGGCGCCTACGAGATCCTGCCCATGCCGTCGGCAACGATGGGTGTCGCCGTCACCGGGATCAACGGCGTCGGCGACATCGTCGGTCAGTCCTTTACTCTTGCCCCCTCCTCGGTGGGCTTGCTGTGGAAGGCGGCGACGCCGGGTCAGTTCACGAGCCTTGGCTCCTCGGTCTATGCGGTGGGTATCGACGACAGTGGCCGGATGGTCCTGAATACCCGCGTCATCGTCAACCCGGACGGCTCACGGATCACGTTGCCGCGGCCCGTGTTCATGCGGCTCTACGACCGGGGTCGGATCCTGAGCGAAGACCTGGACAAGAACACCATCGTGGAGTGGAATGTCTCGGCACAGGTTGTCCGCGAGTTCGCCGGAAGCTTCCCACATGCGGTCAGCGCTTCGGGCGTGATGGTAGCCACGCCTCCGGGCACCGTCTATGTGGCGGTGCGCAACGGCAACGCGTGGGAACAGTTCGCCGTCCGGATGACCACGAGCGAGGGAATCACCGACGGCAATGTCGTGGTGGCAAACTTCGACCACGACGGGACGACCCAGACCGAGCAGGTTGCCGGTACCTGGCAGCGAGGCTGCTAGGCCGTATTTCGTAAGTTCCGTTCGACGCGGCGGAGCCAGACGTTGATCGCGGCGACATGGACGGTGGCCGGTGGCCGCCCGGATCATGGCTTGTCTTATCTCGCATGCGAGGTAATATGGCTCGCATGCGAGATAGTGAGCGACTGCCCGCCGATGTCGCGCTGTTGTTCCAGCTCAAGCACGCCCATCAGCGACTGGCTACGGCCGTGGCCCGCCGCGTCGAGGAGGCCACCGGTGTGCCGGCGGCCCAGGCCAGCGCCGTCGTCCACCTTGCCCTTATGGGGCACTGCCTGGTGGGCCAGCTCGGCGAGCGGCTCGGTCTGAACAGTGCCGGCGTCACCGGCCTGGTATCGCGGCTGGAGCAGCGCGATCTGGTGCGGCGCGAGCCGGATCCGGACGACCGGCGTGCCGTGCGGCTGCGGCTGACCGGCCAGGGGCGGGACATCGCGGCCCGGGCTCGGCCGGTCATCGCCGAGTGCGCGACGCGGCTCACCGCGGGCCTGTCCGATGCTGACATCGCGGTGGTGACCCGGTTTCTGGCCGGTGTGACGCACACGTTCACCGACGAGGCGGTGCAATGACCAGATGGGTCCGGGTCGAGCGGTGGGCACTGCGCCTGGCCGGCGCGCTCGTCCTCGCCATCGCGGTCGGGCACGCCTTGCTGCCTACGTTCGGCTATCCGACCTCGGCTACCGACGGGATGAGCCGCGCGGCCGAGGAGCATTTCTACTATCTGGGCACCTACGCGATCGGCACGTTCCTGCTCGGCTTCGCGGTGCTCTCGTTCGTCTACAGCAGCCGGCCGTCGCACGCTTTCTCCACCGCCATGGCCGTGGTCTGGACCGTCCGGCTCGTTCTTGAGTTCGCGTATCCGGTCGACGTGCAGATCTTCCTCCTCCATCGCCCGCACACGGTCATCACGCCGGTGCTCGGGCTCATCGTGGTCAGCTACACGACGGCGAGCCTGGCCGGCCTGACCCGACGGCGGACATTCGCCGCGATCGGTGAGGCGTGACCCGGACCCACGTTTGTCAGACCTGACCTCGAGCCGCCCCGCCCGGGCGTGACGGCGTCGTACGCGGTGTCGCATCCGGGTGGCGGGCAGCGAGCTACTCGTCGTTCACGCAGGTCGGGCAGCCGAGCAGCCGGGCGTCCACATTGGGCAGACGGAACGCCTCCTGGCGCATGACGATGACTGGGTCGGCCACCGCCGGCGTCGAGGCTGTTGACATCAATGCCTGCGACGGCTCAAAGTAGCGACCACTTTGCTACGCGTGGCAATGGGGAGGCGCTGTGAGGGCTGGCCGGTCGGTGTGGCTGGGTTCGGGTCGGAGGTTGCGGTTGCGGTTCAGTGGTGCGGTTGCCCTGGTGTCGGCTGCCTCGCTGTTGGTCGTGCCGGGGCAGTCGTGGGCGGCGCCTCGAGAGCCGGCGCCGGGCCCAGCCTCTACGTCTGTGGTGGTTGAGGCGGTCGCGGTTGGGCAGGCGAGGCCCGTGGGGCCGCACGCCAACGTCGCTCTCGAGGTCAGCGACTCGGCAGCCATCACGGGGTGGGCTTTCAACGCCAGTACGTCGACGCCCCAGCCCGGCGCGGAGGTCCGGCTCGAGCCCGGCGGTCTTGCCACTACGACGGACGCCAACGGCGCGTACTCGTTCACCGGGCTCACCCCGGGGACGTACGTGCTCACCGCCACGTTCGACGCTGGCTGCGAGATCGCCGCCAGGACCGAGGTCACCGTCACGACCCTGGCCCAGGCCGACCTGTTCCTGCAGCCGGCGACGGACAGCTTCGGATACGGCTGCCAGGTGTTCGACCAGCCGTTTACCCCGACGACCGGGCCCGCCTTGCCGCTGACCGGCAACAACAACGTCACCCGGGTGACGCTGCCATTCGCGTTCTCCTTCTACGGACAGACCTACACTCGTGCCTGGGTCGGGACCAACGGCATGCTGGCGTTCGACAAACGCGGCTCGTCGCGGCCGAACAACGCGATCAGCATTCCCAACGCCGCCGCCCCGAACGCTGTGGTCGCCCCGTTCTGGGACGACCTGGTCGTGGACGGCTCGGCCAGCGTCCACACCGCCACGGACGGGTCAGCGCCGTTCCGGCAGTACGTCGTGGAGTGGCGTAACGTTCACCGAGCCGGCAACGCGGCCGAGCGGATCACGGCACAGGTGACACTCGACGAGACCGGATTCATCTTCTTCAACTACAGCGACCTGAGCACGAGCAGCGATCCCGAACGCGGTAGTGAAGCCACCATCGGGATCGAGAGCCCGGGTGGCATGGTCGGCCTGCAGTACTCCTTCCGGAACCCGGTCCTGGCAGACGGCAAGGCGGTGGCGTTCATACCGCCGATCTCGTCCAACCCGATCTAGCTGCTCGGCCTGACTGTGTCAGCGCTCAAGTAATTGCCGGCCCTTGGGGCAGGAGAATTCTTCGACTGTGATTTTCTGAAAGTGAGGTCAGTCGAAGGATCCAACACTCACGTTTCCCGTGAGACTGCTGGCTGATGCGAGGATGTCGATCGTAAGTAGGCCGGTCGTGAGGGCGACGGCGAGCAGATCGTCGATCGAAGCACACGCCAGCGCCGGGTGGTGGGTGGCGATGACTGACGTACAACCGCGGGTGGCCGGGTTCCATAGCCGGACCGTTTCGTCGCTGCTGGCGCTAGCTAGCAGGGTCTGTCCGTCGATGTCTATGGGGCAGAGTGCGTTGACGGCGCCGGTGTGGCCGTCGAGGCGGCGTAGTTCGGTGCCGGTGGCTGGGTCCCACAGTCGCACGGTGTTGTCGTCGCTGCCGGTGGCGAGCAGGGTCTGTCCGTCGATGTCTATGGGGGACAGTGCGTTGACGGCGCCGGTGTGGCCGTCGAGGCGGCGCAGTTCGGTGCCGGTGGCGGGGTCCCACAGCCGGACAGTTCGGTAATTGCTGGCGGTTGCCAGCAGGGTCTGCCCTTCAACGAGGGCCGTGCAGACCGCATTCACCCAGCCGGTGTGGCCGTCGAGGCGGCGCAGTTCGGTGCCGGTGGCGGGGTCCCACAGCCGGACGGTTCGGTCGTTGCTGGCGGTGGCGAGCAGGGTCTGCCCGTCGATGAGGGCCGTGCAGACGGCATTCACCCAGTCGGTGTGGCCGT
>Ga0081539_10000998_pt1 | contig 52505 bp, 42 predicted proteins | sample TabmetS4T2R2_FD_71023 | JGI IMG/M metagenome (GOLD analysis project Ga0081539, IMG submission 71023) | Tabebuia heterophylla rhizosphere microbial communities from the University of Puerto Rico - S4T2R2 | ecosystem: Host-associated > Plants > Roots > Rhizosphere ... | reverse complement strand
TACCGCGCGGAGCGCGGAGATGTCCACCTGAAATGCGCGCTCCGCGCGTGACCAAAGCGGCGCCAGGCCGCCGCACTCCAAGGAGGCGTCTGGTTGGGAGTTTCGAGATGAGATTAATCACATCTGTTTGCTGTGTATGGTTCGTAATAGCCGCCGTCCAGGCGCAGACAGCGGATACAAAACCGGCACCGCCTGCGAAGGCGCCGAGGTCTGCGGCGCTAACCGAAGAGGAGATCAGGCAAAGGGAGCTTCGCTCGAAGGCACGAGCGCTCCTTGTCGCCCTCTCGAGCGACGCACGCACCTTCCACGACGAAACACTGCGCGCACGCTCACTCGCGCGAATCGCGGATGCGCTCTGGCAAGTCGATCCCGAACAGGGTCGACTGATGTTTCGCAAAGCGTGGGAAGCCGCCGAAGTCGCTGATATCGAGAGCGACAAAAAAATGCAGGAGGAGATTCGCATACAAAGGACTCGCACCGGCGGCGGTTACGCGATCAATACTCCGCCCAACGTGCGTCGTGATGTGTTACGGCTCGTCGCGCGACATGATCGAGCTCTCGGTGAAGAGTTTCTCGAGAAGCTAAAAGCTCAAAAACTCGAGGCGGCGAACTCAGAGACGGGGCGTTCAAACCCGAACCGCTTGAATGCGGCTATGAGCGAGCGCCTGTCGGTAGCGAGAGACTTGATGCTGGCCGGCGATATTGATCGCGCACTTCAATTTGCTGAACCGGCGTTGGAGCTCGTGACGATGGAAAGCATGGAGTTCCTGTGCCACGTGCGCGAGAAAAACGCGAGCGCCGCAGACAGGAGCTACGCCGCACTGCTTGCCAGCCAGATCAATAACCCGCAAGCCGATGCCAACACGGTATCGCTACTCTCGTCGTATATCTTTACTCCTCATCTATTCATGACGATCTCGGGTCGTGGTGGCACGTCGAGCTCACAATCTGTTTCAACAATCGTGCCTAACCAAGTCGCGCCTGAGTTGAGGAATGCATTTTTCCAGACAGCGGCGACGATACTTTTGCGGCCTTTGCCCGCGCCCGGACAACCAGACACAACCTCGGCGGGCCTCGACGGAAAATATCTCATGATCAAACGGCTCCTGCCGTTCTTCGAACAATCAGCTCCGCCCGCAATGGTCGAGTCGCTTCGTGGTCACATGACCGCGTTGAATTCAATAATCTCCGACACTGCTCGTCGGTATGATGAAGATCAATTGAACAGAGGACTGCGGGCCGAAAAGCCTGCTACCGATCGTGAGCAGGCGCTTCTTGATCGACTCGATCGCGCGAAGACATCCGCTGAGCGCGACTCGGTTTACATCAGTTTGGTTTATCACTATAGCCGCACGGGTGACCTGCGCGCGCGTGAGTTCGCCAGCAAGATTGAAGACACAGAGGTGCGCAAACAGCTACAGGCTTATACAGATGCGCAACTCTCGACCTATTTCGTAGAGAAGAAAATGCCGGACCAGGCGCTGGAGATGGCCCACAAGGGCGACTTGACTCCGATTCAAAAAGCGTGGGTGCTCACGCAGACGGCTAAGCTTCTCGCGAAGACTGATAAAGATAAAGCGACTGACGTGGTGGACGAAGCAGTCACGGAAGCGCGACGTATTGACGTGTCTGATCCGAACTTGCCGCGGGCGTTAGTGGGCGTTGCAAATGCGCTGAAGCTAATCGATCCGTCACGTATGTGGGATGCGACCTTCGATGCGGTGAAAGCCGCGAACTCTGCAGAGGGGTTTACTGGTGAAGATGGCGAGCTCGTGTTGAAGTTTCAGAGTAAAGGGCAGTCCTCGGTGTCTCAGAACGATGTGCCCGACTTCGATCTCGAGGGGATTTTCAAGGATTTGGCGCTGCTGGATTACGATCGGGCCGTCGAGCTCGCGCGGGGGTTTCAAGCTGAGGGTCCACGCGCCGTGGCAACCATTGCGATCGCACGAGCAATACTAGAACCGAAACACAGATAAACGCGGAATAAAATCCGGATTTTAAATCTGTGTTATCCGCGGTTACGAGTAGATATTCATCGGGCGCGTAAGAAGCGCGAGCGGGTCGTCGACGTTGAGCGCTTCGCGGACGTAGAAGGGTTCGCCGGCTTCGACGCCGATCAACGATCCGAAATATCTCATCCGGAATTCAATCTCACTTAAAAATCCACGTGCGCTGATGCGCGTCGCCGGCTCCTTCGACTCTGCACTGTAAAACTGCGAGCCGTAAGCCCGGATCGCGCTCATCTTCTCGTTAACAAACTCCGACACATCAACCACAAACGACGGCACAATCCGCCGCGAGAAGAGCGAGTGCATGATCGCGGGCATCGGCACCGGCGCAAGCCCCGACTCCTCGTCGTAACGCTTCATCGTCGCGAGCCGCGCTGCCTGTCTGACAATGATCGACGTGTTCGCGTGATCCGGATGCGGATCGTCTTCGTGCGTGGTGATGAGCACCTTCGGCTTGTGCGTTCGCAGCATACGCACAAACGCTGTACGCGCGACTTCGGTCGGCCAGACGTGCCCATCCGGCTGATCGAGATTCAGACGCACGTCGAGCTTCATAATGCGCGCCGCGTCGAGTGCTTCTTTCGCGCGAATCTCGGGAGTGCCGCGCGTTCCCATCTCACCGCGCGTCAAATCGCAAACACCCGTGCGATAACCGCGTGCTTTCAGTTTCAAAAGTGTCCCTGCAACCGACAATTCCGCGTCGTCAGGATGCGAGAATACTGCGAGCACATCGAGCTGGGTCTCTGCCGGACTCATAACCGAAGTTTAGCTTAAAATACGCACATGAAACTAACGATCCTCGGCTCGGGCACGTCAGTGCCACACCCGCATCGCGCGTCTGCGTCGTACTGGCTCGAAACGTCGAAAGGCACACTGCTGCTCGACGCGAGCGCCGACGCTGCGCATCGCATGGCCGAGGAGAAACTCGACTGGCCTAATCTCGGCGCGATCTGGATCAGCCACTTTCATCTCGATCACATCGGCGGACTCACGCCGTTTCTCTTCGGCTTGAAATGGGCGCCGCAAACACAGAATCGCACGAAGCCTTTGCGCATCTGTGGTCCAGCAGGATTGCGCCGGCTCGTCGATGCGGTGAACGACTCAAATAACTATCGTCTGTTTGAACAATCATTCGAGGTCGAGATCGTAGAAGTCAGTCCGAACGAAGACTTTCAGATCCTGCCCGGTCTGAGCGCGTCGACACTCTCGACGCCGCACACGAACGAAAGTCTGGCCCTGCGTTTGAAAGACGAAGACTCGAAACTGTTTGTCTATACTTCTGACACCGGTTTTTCAGAAGATTTGGCGCTGTTCGCAAAAGGCGCCGCGTTGCTGCTGATGGAATGTTCTTTCAGAAGAAACAAAACTGTGCAGAAGCATCTCGAGCTATCGGACGCGATGCGTGTGGCCCACGACTGCGCACCTGAGAAACTCGTGCTGACGCATCTTTACGCGCAGTGGGACGACGTCGATCTGGCTGCCGAGGCGCGGGCGTTGTGGCCCGGGGAAACAATTGAAGCAAAGGACGGCCTGGTATTGGAGATATGAAAGTATTCCTACTTTTTCTCTTTCTCTTCTTGCCCGGCAATGACCTCCTACTCGAATCGGGCCAGGGCGTGAACCTACGAAAGCAAACCGCCGCGCCGACCGAGATCAAAGTCATCTCTTACAACATCCGCTGGCGTGGCGGCGACGATCTTCAAACCCTGATCAAGCTGCTACAGGAAGATCCTGAGATCGGTTGCGCTTCGATTCTCGCGCTCCAGGAAGTCGATCGACATAAGAAACGCACGGGCCATCACAACACCGCCAGGACGATCGCCGACGCACTCGGAATGTACTACGCCTGGGCCGCGCCACCGCCGGCCAAGCCAACTGATGAAGAAGAAACCGGCGTCGCGATCCTGAGTATCTATCCGTTGTCAGACGTGCAACGCATCGTGTTGCCGCATCCTGGACCAGGCCAGCGTCGGCGGGTGGCGCTGGGCGCCACTGTCGACATCGACAATCGCAAATGGCGCGTCTATTCGGCGCATGCGGAGACACGCATCAAGATTGGTAAAAAGCTGGAGCAGTACAAAGCCGTGCTCGACGATCTCGCTCATTTTCCCGCCGACATGCCCGCGATCATCATGGGCGACTTCAACACCTGGGAGCCAAACGTCGATGGCAAAGTCACAAAACTTTTTTCCAACGCGGGACTGAAAACTCCGTTCGGAGATCAGTCGACGTTTAGACGAAAGGTTTTGTTTATGCCGATCGAGCTGAAGCTTGACTGGGTTTGGCTGCGAGGATTGGAAGCGGCCACGTTTGGCATCGATAAAAAAATCGAAGTTTCCGATCACTGGCCGCTATGGACCAATGTTAGGATGGAGCCACAAAAGGTACAAAAAGCACAAAACTGATCCCCAGATCCATTTTTGTGTATTTGTGCCTTCGGGCCAAATCAATTTATGAAGTGTCGTAACTGTGAGAGGGTCGTGACCCCAACGCGAATCCGTTGTCCAGCTTGTCGAACAAAGCTGCCCGCGTGGTATGTAATCGCTTCCATCGGCGCGCTTATCGCGATCGTCATCGCCTTCAAGGTCGTCGAAGCAATCCTTTAAAATAAGCAAGCGGTGGGTTTCGCCCCCGAAAACCCACCGCTTCGTCGTGACTTTGGTGCAGCCGCACGGGGAAACCAGTTAGCGCACTCGCACGACGATACTGTTCACGTTCAACGCATTGCCCGTCGCTCGTTGTAAGTCCGCGATCGCCTTGTTCAGATCCGTTTGCGCCTTCAACTCGAGACCACGCGCTTCCGTCAAAGCTGTCTGTCGTTCCAGCACGAGGAACGTAGTCGACTGGCCCACATCCAGTTTTCTCTGCTCACTCGCAAACTGCTGTTCGTTGGCTTCACGCGTCGCGACTGCCGCACGCAAACGTGCTTCAGAACTTCGCACTGCCTGTAATGCATTACGAACATCGACCTGAATAGTTTGCTCCAGTTGCTCCCGCTGCGTGCCGATGCGCTCGCCTTCCACGAGCGCACGTCCGAGGTTCGCTTCAGCAGTGCGGTTGCGCAGAGGCAAACTGATCTGCACACCGATGCGCGCGGTGCCGTAACGATTCGCCAGCAGGTTTTGCAACGACTGGCCGTATCCACCGAGCAAGTCCTGCGAGAACTGCTGCGGCGGAATCACCGGCAGCGGATCCAGACCAGCGAGGGTAGAAAGCTCATCGACACGCTGGCGCAACAGCACGCTCGATTGCGTCAACGGATTCACGATGTTGCTGCTGACCGAACCCGCAAGGCCGGTGACACCGTAAGTACCGACGAGATCGACAGCAGGCTTCGTTTGATCCTTGAAGAACCGCTGATCGATCTGGTTGATCTCCTTCAACACGTTTGACTGCTGCAACTCGGGCCGGTTTTCCATCGCTGTCTTCAAAGCGTCAGGAAGTGAAATCTCCGGCACTGAGAGCTCGACGGAGTCAGTCGGCACGATCGACTCAGACCAGAGCGTCGCCTTCTGATCTTTCGCGATCATGTTCTTCAGATTGTTCTCGGCGCGATGCACTTCTTCGAGCGCACCGAAGACACGCTGCTCGTAAGTCGAGATCTGCGCTTCCGCGGCGACGACGTCGATCGGCGCGAGTTGTCCTTCGTTCACGAGACGCTTGTTGTGCTCGAGCTGCGTGCGTGCGACTGAAACCGCATCGCGCTGCACTTGCAGACTGCGCAACGTGAACACGAGATCCCAGTAAGCACGCTGCACGTTTGTGATCGTGTCGATCGCGCGCTGTCGAAACTGTGCGTCAGTTAACGCGAGGTTCTTGCGAGTGATCTGGATCTGCCTGCGCGTCTGATCGATCTTGAGACCGCGCCAAAGCGGCTGCGTGTAACTGAACGTGAGCGACGTCGGAAACTGCGGATTTAACGCAGTGAACTGGTTGTTCGTGTTCAGCTTCACCGACGAGAAATCGAGACGATAATTGCCGCCGAGCTTCGGTGTTTGCCCGTCGAGCCGCGCGGTGGCAGTGTAATCGGTCTGAATCGTCGAGCCGTTCTGGCCGCCGGCCAGGAAGCTCGAAATCGGGCTCTCGATGCGCTCGTAAAAAGCCTGCGTCGTGAAGTGCGGATCGTAAGCACCCTGCGCGCCGAGGTAATCAAATTCAGCGATGCGGACGTTCTCGCGCGCCACCTCGATGTCTTTGTTGTTCTCGAGCGCCATCGCGAGAGCTTCACGCAGCGACAGTGGATGCTGCTGATTCATGTCGACGCCAACGCGCTTCAACTCCGGCAGCGGCTTCTGCGCCGCCTCGAAGTCAGGCGCGATCGCCGGCACCTGCAACTGCTGCATCTGCGACGGCGACGGCGCAGGCTGCTGCGCATTCGCAACTAAAGCCGTCGCTAGCACAAAAATCGTTAGCAATAAAATCCGTGTCTTCATAATCCGTGTAAATCCGTGGTTACTGCTTTGAAAACAACCCAGTCGCTGCGGCGACTGCCTTCCTCCGCACGCGTCCAAACACACCTTGCACGCCGTCTCTCATCCACCCCCAAATACGACTGTGCGCGAGGTCGTCAAATAGCGAATAGAAGACCGGCACCGCCAGCAACGTCAGCAACAAACACAGCGTCTGACCGCCAACCACCAGCACGCCGATCGATCGATTAGTTCCCGAACCCGGTCCAGTCGAGATCGTCAACGGCAACATGCCCGCGACGAGCGCGATCGTCGTCATTAGGATCGGCCGCAATCGATCGCGGTTCGCGCGAATGATTGCCTCGAGCCGTTCCATCCCACGCGCGCGCAACTGGTTCGTGTGATCGATCTGCAGAATCGCGTTCTTTTTGACCACACCAAACAGCAGCAGCAAGCCGAGACCGGAGAAGATGTTCACCGTCTGTCCCGTCATCAGCAGCGACAGAATGCCGAACGGAATCGCGAGCGGGAGCGTCAACAGAATCGTCACCGGGTGAATGAACGACTCAAACTGCGCCGCCAGCACCATGTACATAAAGACGAACGAAAGAATGAACGCGAGCGCGAAGTAATAACCCGCGCGGCCAAGCTCCTTCGAGCGTCCCGCGAGGCCAGTCGAATACGTTGGATCGATATTGATCTCTTTCGCAAAGTCATTCATTTTTTGAATGACCGCTGCCTGCGAACCGCCCGGTCTGATGTTAGCCAGCAACGTCACTTGTCGCTTGCGGTTCAAACGATCGATCGCCGCGGGCCCGGTTCCCTCATCAACACGGACAAGATTGTCGAGGCTGACCCAACCAACTTTCGCCGACGACACGATCATCCGCTTCAAACCTTCGACACTAGTCCGAAACTCTCCGACTGAACGCACGCGCACGTCGTACTGGTCCGTACCGGCATTGAACGTAGAAACCTTCTGGCCTGCCACGAGCGAGTTGAGCGCCTGGGCGATATCGCCGACTCTCACGCCGAGATCTGCCGCGCGGGCGCGGTCGATCTCGACGCGGAGTTCCGGCTTGCCGCTAATCAATGTCGAGTCAGCGTCAACAACGTCGGGAATCGTCTTCATCTTTTCAAGCAATGCATTTGAATACTGCGTCAACTTGTCGAGATCTGGACCACCAATTACATATTGAATATCGGCGTTACGAAATCCGCCGCCCGAGATCGCCGCCACCTGCTGCACGCTCGTGCGCAGTTGCCCGGGATACAGTTTCAGATACTTAGCCAGAACTTCATTACGCGCCTGCACCATGAGTGCTTGCTGGGAAATCTTGCGCTCCTCGATCGGCACGAGCTTCACGTAAATCGAAGCGACGTTGACCTGTTCCTGCTGGCCGCCGCCGATCGTCACGAGCGTGTCAGTGACGCCGGGCAGCTTCCGCACGTCGGCGGCAATGCGCTCGGCGAGGTTCGACGTGTTGGCGAGCGAATAACCTTCGGGCGCACGCACGTTGAGCTCAAACTGCGCCTGGTCGTCGACCGGCAGGAAGTTCTTACCGACGAACATGAAGAGCGGCACGATGCTCAGGATCACGATCACGCAAGCGGCGACAATGACCCAGCGATGCGCCATAGACCACGTCAACAGCCTCGTGTAGGTGCGATCGACCGGACGATACCAGCGTGATTCTTTCGAGCCGTGATCCGCAGGCTCGGTATGCTTCTCGAGCGCGCGCTCTTTCTCATCGTCGCTACGCTTGATTAAACGCGCCGCCAGCATCGGCGTGAGCGTGAATGAGACGAGTAGCGACACCGCAATCGCGAACGACGACGTCAGACCAAACGACGACATGAAGCGCCCGACGATGCCGCCCATGAAACCGACCGGCAGAAACACCGCGAGCAGCGACAACGTCGTCGCCATGACCGCGAGGCCGATCTCCTTCGTGCCTTCAATGGCAGCCTGGAACGGCGGTACGCCCTTCTCTTCGATAAACCGGAAAATGTTTTCGAGTACGACGATCGCGTCGTCGATCACGATACCGACCATCAGCGTCAGCGCGAGCATCGTGATCTGGTTCAACGTGAACCCCATCGCCGCCATCAGACCGAACGTCGCGACGAGCGACGTCGGAATCGCGAGACCGGCGATGACTGTCGATCGGAAGCTCCAAAGGAAAACGAAGACGACGATCGCGGCGAGAATACTGCCCTCGATCAAGTGCGTCTGGATCGATTCGATTGACGCTTTGATAAAGATCGACTGATCGCCGACGACTTCTGTTTTGAAGCCCGGCGGCAAGGTCCTGCTGATCTCGTGCAAACGCTCTTTCACGGCGTCAGCAACGGCGACCGTGTTTTGGCCTGATTGTTTCGAGACAGTCAGAGTCACGGCGGGCTGGCTGTTCAGACGTGCTTCGGTGCGTGGCTCTTCAGCGCCGTCTTCCGCGTAACCGATGTCGCTGAGCTTGACTGCGTAAGTGCCGCGATTCGCAACGACGAGATTGTTGAACTCGGCGGGTTCGACGATGCGACCCATCGTGCGCACGGTCAACTCGCGCGCGCCTTCGTCAACACGTCCGCCCGGCACTTCGAGGTTTTGCGCGCGCACTGCGTCAGCAACCTGTGCGACAGTCACGTTGAACGCACGCATTTTGTCCGGGTCCACCCAGATCTGTATTTCGCGACGGCGGCCACCGATGATCTGCACGTCGCCGACACCGTTGATCGATTCGATCTGTTGCTTGATCTTGTTGTCGGCAACGTCTGTCACTTCGCGCAGCGAGCGTGGCGCCGAGACAGCGATGCGGACGACTGGAGCCGCGTCGGTGTCGAGCTTCTGCACGATCGGCTGTTCGGCCGTGACCGGCAGATCGTTGGCGATCAGCTCGATCTTGTTTCTGACTTCCTGCGCGGCGACATCGGGGTTCTTCTCGAGCAGGAAGGTGATAAAGACCTGCGAGACGCCCTCGACGGATGTCGAGCGCAGCTCATCGATACCGGAGATCGTGTTGACCGCGCCTTCGACTTGATCGGTGATCTCAGTCTCGATTTCCTGCGGCGACGCGCCGGGGTTCACAACCGTGACAGTGATCGTCGGCAAGTCGATCTTTGGAAACAGATCGACGCCCAGCGACTTGTAGGAGAACAGCCCGACGACCGTCAGGCTGAGAATCAACATCGTCGCAAACACCGGGCGGCGAACACAAATTTCAGCAAGCTTTTGCATTTCTTTGTCTTTTTACCTCTGCGCAGTCTCTGCGTCCTCTGCGTCTCTGCGGTGATCAATCCGATTTCACCGCAGAGACGCAGAGGACGCAGAGACTGCGCAGAGAGATCTTTTCACGACTTCACGGCGATGCCGTCAGTTAATTGTTCAAGGTTACTCGTGGCGACCTGCTCGTCCGCGGCGACGCCGTTCCTAATCTCGATCAAGTCGCCTTCTGTCTGGCCCGTCTGCACGAGACGCTGTTCGGCGTGGCCGTTTTTGATCACGTACACACGATTCACGCCGGCTTCATTCACGACTGCGCGCGCGGGAACCAGCACCGCGGGCTCAGCACGCTCCTGCAGGATTCGCACGGTCGCAAATTGTCCGGGCTTGAGTGCATTGCCGTTATTCTCGATCTCCGCTTCGACAGTCATCGTGCGCGACTGTGCCGAAACATTCGGCGCGATACGCGCGACACGCCCAGCAAAATTCTTGTCAGGCCACGCGCTCGTCGTGATTGAGACTGACTGGCCCACCTTCACTTCCGGAATCGCCTGTTCGGGAATGTCGATACGAATGCGCAGCGGGTTTGTGCGAACCAGGGTCGCGACTTTCTGCTGCGGTGAAACATACTCGCCGAGGTCAGCGACGCGTTCAGTCACATAGCCATCGATCGGCGCGGGAATGACCGCGTATTGTAAATTCTTTTGCGCGAGCGCTAGCTGCGCCTGTGCGTTTGCGACGTTCGTGCGCGCCACGTCGACGCCCGCATAATCCTGACGCGCCCGCGCGAGCGCGACTTCGTACTGCTCTTTCAACTGATCGCGCCGCGCACGCTGTTCATCATAAAAAGACCGCGACACGTCGCCGGATTCGATTAGCTTCTCGGCACGCTGCAAATTCTTGTTGGCGAGATCGAGGGTGACCTTCGCTGCGGCGACGTCCGCCACGCGATTCGGATCGAACGGCTGACCCGGCCGCAGTCCGATCTTCTCTTCCGCCTGGCGCACCGCAGCCTTTGCCTGTTCGACTTGCGCCGCCGCCTGCGCGACTCGAAGCTTCAGCTCCGCATCGTCGAGACGCACGAGCATCTGGCCACGCCGCACATAGCTGCCGATATCAACACCAACCGCGACGACCTTACCGGCCGTTTGCGGCGCAACGTCCGTCTGCTGATCACCTGCAAGACTTCCTGTTGCTTCGAAGAAGCGCGGCAGCTCACGTTTGATCGCGGCAGCAGTTGTCACCGACACCGCCACCGGCTCCGTGTTTGCCGGTTCCTCTTTTCGAGAATTGGCTTTCGAGCCGCGACACGACGCCACAAAAGCTGCAACGGCGACGAGCAGCAGCATCACGAGCGCGAGTTTTAATTTCCCGTTAGATTGCATCTTGCTTTGTTGGTTCCTCAGACTGTGACTTCGCCGCGGGCGAAGTGATTCCCTTTAAAAGAATGTCAGTAAAATGCTTGGCCGCGCTTTCGTTCGAGATGTTCAGCAGGCGACGATCGGGATCCCAGAGATTATTGTTGAGCGAGTGGTGCATCACCATGCCGATGAAGCAACGCACGACGATCGCGGGATCGATCTCGATGAACGCTCCGTCGCGCTGTCGCTCGCGAATGTAATTGCCGAGAAACTCGTAAACGTGCCGCACGATCGTGTCGAAGAACATCTGTGCGAGCTCGTGCTTCTCGAGCGCCGAGTGGAGCAGCAGCCGCTGAAACTGCGGATCATTCTCATGATGATCGAGGGCGCCGAGTGCGAGCGTCTCGAAGACGGCGCGATCGTCTTTGCGCGCGATCGCATCGGCAGCCGCTTCCGCCGGGTCAAAGCGACCGCTTGCGCAGGCTTTGTGATCGAGAATGGCGGAGTAGAGCTCCTCCTTGGTGGCGAAGTGTCGAAACACCATCGCCTCGGAGACTCCGGCCGCGGTGGCAATCTCTTTCGTCGTAGTGCCGCGAAAGCCTTTTTGTGAAAACAGGCTCACGGCCACGGCGAGTATCTGGAGCCGCCGCTCTTCTCCGGCCATTCGGGCGCTCGTCGCGGCCCCTTCAATCGTCATCTGCTTACTCAATCCTGTTTATTAATCCTCTCTACGCGGAAACGTAAAGTAAGTACTTACTTACCACTGCCGGACTTTGATTGTCAAGATCCGTGTTATCGATGGCCAAACTAGCCACGGATTAACACCGATGGGGTGGACGGATTTATGCGCCGTTGTATTCTTTCGCAACAAGTTGCGCGCACAAACGCCATCCTTTCCTCGCATTCGGTCGGCACAAATCTTGCTCAACTTAGCGGCTAGCCTAATTTCCAATTTTTTGATCTGAAAAGGAGTATTCCGAAATGCCAGACAACGGAAGCATCAACGAAGGAACAACCGGAACTACGGGAACCACCGGTACAACAGGAAGAACCGGCACGACTGGGGCCGGAACCGGCACCGGAACCGGAACCGCTCTATCACAAACAGCTCACGACTACGGCCAGAAGATCTCGGAAGTCGCTTCGCAAGCGAAAGACTACGTGACCGACAAAGTCTCAGTCGTTGGCGACAAATTCAAAGAGCTACAAAACGCAGATCTCGGCGAGCTCGCAGAGAACGCAAAACAATATGCGCGACAAAAACCAGGCCAGGCACTTCTGATCTCAGCAGCAGCAGGTCTCTTACTCGGTTTGATTATTCGGGGCCGGCGCTAAGCCGGTCGCGAACCGTTATAGGGGGTGAACCAACATGGCGGCAACGAAACAAAGTCTGACAAGGGCGGACGGAAGGCCTGACGAGATGGCCACACGCAATGACGCTGACAGTTTGCCAAATCTCTTCAGCCGTCTCGGCGATGACGTAATGCAGCTCTTTAATTCGCAGCTTGCGTTATTCAAAGTGGAGATCAAGGAAGAGGCCAGTTCTTACGCTCGTGGCGTCACTATGATCGCGATTGGCGCCGTGATAGCAACCATTGGCTTTGGACTTCTGAATGTGGCGATCGCATTCGCGGTCTCGACGCTGTTCGCGCAGGCAAATTTCAGCCAACCTGCCAGTTACGCTCTCGGTTTTGTTGTGACTGGCGGCTTCTATCTATTGGTAGGCGCGATCGTCGTGCTGCTCATGAAGAACCGGCTGGCCAAACAGGACCTGGTACCCCAGAGAACAGTTGCAGAACTGAGAAAGGATAAGCAATGGCTGAAGAACGAACTCTAGGACTGGCTCGCGCCGAGGAGTACACGACTGAAGAGCCCTCCAAGGAAGAGCTTCAGCGTCGTTTGGGCCAAGCGCGCGACTCGATTACAAGTACAGTATCGGAGATAAAAGAAACTGTGGCGAATCAGGTTCAGGCAGTTAAAGACACTCTCGATTGGCGTGAACAGTTTAAGAAACGGCCGGTCGCGTGGAGCGCTGCGGCCCTCGGCGTCGGTTTCTGTACCGGGTACTGCATCGCAGACTATGTGAAGGGCGACGAACGCGAGTATCACTCGGCAATCGATCGTTACAATGAGGAGTCGAGACACTATGCGGCGCAGGAATTCGCCAGTAGCTCGGCTCCGAGTGCGTTGCATACGAAGCCGAGCAACGGCACACACGACTCTGGTCCAAACTTGTTCCAGAAGATCGCCAACACACAGGCCTTCGATCGAGTGAAGAACGAGGCCGGGAATATTGGCGATGCTTTTGTGGAGGAGCTTTCGAAGACGGCAAAGACAGTGGTGCTTCCGGCGCTGATCACTTCGCTGCGAAACTTCATCGGGGATCATCTCCCGAACGCAGAGAAGCGATCCACGACCAATTACCAACCCTCGCTCGAACGCAACCCGAGTTAGTTTTAGCCGCGGATCTTCGCGGATGAACGCAGATCAGCGTTCATCCGCGTGAATCCGCGGCTCAACTTTGCTACTCTCCGCAGTATGCCCAACCTCTGCGTCTGCCTGCTGCTGCTCGCCTCGTTCACGACCGTCGCAGCACAGAACGATCCGGAACACAAACGTGCAGTGGACCAGGCAATGCAGGAAGGCGCAGCCGCCTTCGCAAAGGGAGACGTTACCAAAGCCCTCGAGGCCTACCAGCGCGCTTTGCTGCTCGAGCCCACGCATTATGAAGCTGCACTCCAGACGGGTGATGTCTACTTCAAGACTGCCGATCAGGTGAAAGCGTGTGAATGGTTCGCGCGTGCCGTCGCGCTCAATCCCGATCGTGAAACTGCTTACCGCTACTGGGGCGACTCACTCATAAAGCAAGGCAAAATCACTGAAGCAGGCGAGAAGTTTGTCGAAGCATTCCTGGCCGAGCCTTATAGCCGTTCCGCGCGCGCGGGACTACTGGCGTGGGCAGAGAAGGTCCACGTCCGTCTCGCACACCCGCGCGTTGAGCTGCCCGCAAACGTCGCGCAAAAGCAGGAAGGTCAAACAACTCTGACTCTCGATCCGAATATGTTCAAGAAAGACGATAGGAGTGGCTCAGCAGCCGCGTGGATGACTTATGGATTGATTCGAGCTGGCTGGCCGCAGGGAGAGTTTGCGAAGAACTATCCGGACGAAAAGACTTATCGTCACAGCATGAAAGAAGAAGCTGCGGCACTGCGCGGCGCGCTCAAAGTGCTGAGTGAAAAGAAGGGGGCCGACGCAAAAAACATCGACCCCTCACTGGTTATACTTCAGAAGCTCGATAAAGAAGGTTTGCTGGAAGCTTTTATTCTACTCTCGCTTCCTGACGAGGGAATCGCGAACGACTTCCCTGCCTATCGCAAAACCAACCTCGAAGACCTCCGCCGCTACGTGAAACTGTATGTGATGACCGGCGGCGGCAATCAGCAATAAATCCGTGTAATCCGTGGTTAATAAACCGCGGATTACACAGATCTTTAGCGGATTTTTCTCGGTAACTTCTCGTCGCGCATGGCAGTCTGGTAAACAAACGCCGCCATGATCGTCGCTGCCTGCTTCATGTCGTCGGCTTGAATACGATCGAACACATCCTGATTTGAGTGGTGTGTGCGCGTGTCGTATTCGATCTCGTCCTGGATAAACTGGAAGCCCGGCAAACCAATCGCATCAAACGAGAGGTGGTCCGTACCTCCTGTGTTTGAGATCGTGAGTGTCGCTGCACCCATGTCTCGGAAAGGCATGAGCCACTGCCGGAACAGCGAGCGAATCCCTTCATTGCCTTGCAGGTAAACGCCACGGATCTTCCCGGTGCCGTTATCGAGATTGAAGTAGCCGCTGAACTTCTCGTACTCGGGTTTCGTGACGAGTGTTGGTCGAGCCGGAGCGCCGTTTCCATTTCCACCATTACCGCCGCCCATCGTGTTGTTCGTCGCGCCGCCGGTTGCGGGCGCAGCGGACGTCGCCGGGTTTTGCATCGAGCCGAAGTGTTCGGCGACATAAGCACGTGAGCCGAGTAGTCCCTGCTCTTCACCACTCCACAACGCGATCCGGATCGTACGGCGCGGCTTGAGACCGAGCGTCTGGATGATGCGCACGGCTTCCATCGCGACTGCACAGCCTGAGGCGTCGTCAGTGGCCCCAGTGCCGGCGTGCCACGAATCCATGTGAGCACCAACCATCACGATCTCGTCTTTGAGATCCGTGCCGGGAATCTCGGCGATCGTGTTGTAGCCCATCGGATCAGTGTCCTGCCATGCGACTGCCAGCTCAACATTCATCTTGACAGGCTCGCCGGCCTGGACCATGCGCACGATGCGGTTGTAATGCTCGGCTGCGACCACGACCTGCGGCAGTGTCTTGGCATCCTTAGCGTAAGGCGGAGTGCCGCGAGGCGCCGGGCCGGTTGCGTTCGGATCGCGTGGCGGAGCCGGAACACTCGCTGACTGTACGAAGATCGTGCCGCCGTCACCGCGGCCGGGCTCGAGCAACACGCCGGCGCCTTCAGCCAGGAAGAAGCGCGCTTTTGCGGCAGCGAGTTCTGCGGCGGCGCGGAATTGCGGGTTGTTGAATGGGTTTGGGCGATTACCCCCAGCCGGACGCGGCTCGGGTGCGTCTGCGAGCGTCAACAAATCCTTCTCATTCAGGCGCGTGCCGAGTGTCTCGAAGTGTGCGGCAACGTCGCGCATCGGCGCTGTCAAAACGATCTTGCCGCTGAGCTTGCCTTTGTACTTTTCGAAGTCGGCTTCGGTTTTTACGTCGAAGTAAACGACGTCACTCGTGAGCGGACTCGACAGACCCGGCGACCATGCTTTCGGATACGCGATCAGAGGGATCGTTGTCGGATCAGTTACCTGCGCGGAGAAGCGCTTGAGGGTCCAGCCGCGGCCGAATGGTCCCCACGCTTCGAGGTGTGCGTTCTGAAGTCCCCACTTCGTCATTTGATCGCGGGTCCATTCGTTGGCGCGCTTCATGCCGGGCGACGCAGTCAGGCGTGGTCCAATGACGTCGCTCAGGTAGCTCAGCGTCTGCATGATCTGGGAGCGATTCATGCCTTCGTCCTTGATGCGCTGGATTGGATCGTTTGGGTCGGGAGCGGGTGCCGCCGGTGTCTGTTGTTGTGCAAGCAGAGAGAGCGGCGAGATGAAGAAGATCAGGAGCAGCACTACGGCCGCAGAACGCCGAAGAATCATGGGTGGTCTCCTCGAGTTGTAGATCAAAGTAGGATGGACGGTGCTAATACTGCACCCGACGTGAAAAGGTTGCAAGTCCCAACCGGGTCTTGTGCCCTTCTGAATACAACTGTAGGGGTCGCCCTCCGTGGCCACCCGTGTATGGAATTCCACGCCACGGGTGGCCACGGAGGGCCACCCCTACAGTTGTCGCTAAAAGCCGCAAATTAAGTCGCAGGTGAGCGGGATGGGCGAGTTGTTGGTGCGTTAACAATAGGTTGGGCAGATTCATTCGATCGATACCCGCAATCCTCATTCGCGCAGTAGCGGAACGTGCCCTGCTTCTTCGTGGTCTTCTCCAGCAGGAACGGCGCGTTGCAATTCGGACAACTTTCAAGCACAGGCTTGTCCCAGTAAACCACGTTGCAGTTCGGATACTCCGAACACCCGTAAAACACCTTCCCGCGCTTCGACTTCTTCACCACGATCTCGCCCTTGCAGCCTGGCCGCGGACAGGAAACTCCCACCGTCTCCTGCTTGATGTACTTACACTTCGGATAGTTCGAACACGAGATAAACTCGCCAAAGCGCCCAACACGCTTCACAAGCTGCGCGCCATCAACCGGACACACTTCATCAATCGGCACTGGCGGCGGCGCGGCCACGCCACTCTTCCCAATCTTCCTGATGTTGCGACACTCCGGATAACCAGTGCAGCCAAGAAACGGACCAAACCGTCCACGCTTCAACTGCATCGGCTTGCCACACAGATCGCACGTCTCCGGCTCGCCTGCTTCTTCACCCGCCGGCTGCTGCTCCGTCGAAGCCGCGGCGCCGTTTGAACCATTCGCTGGCTCGGCGTCGCGGGTCGCTTCGCAGTTAAGACATTTCAAGTAAGGACCGAAGCGTCCCCACTTCTGGACCATGCCCGGCGTGTTGCACTTCAAACACACCTCTTCAGTCGGAACGTTCTTCTCTTTGATGTCTTTGATGTAGTGCTGAAACTGTTTCAGGTCGCCTTCAAACTTGTCGTAGAACTCACGCAGCGCTTTGGTCCAACGGATCTTGCCTTCCTCGATCTCGTCGAGCTCTTCTTCCATGCGCGCGGTGTAAGTCTCGTTGAAGAGATCGTCGAACCCGCCGTCGATCAGTAGATCGTTGACGGTCTTGCCGAGCGCGGTCGGATGAAAACGTCCCTGGAGCTTTTCGACGTACTCACGCTCCTGGATCGTCGACATGATCGCGGCGTAAGTCGAAGGGCGTCCGATGCCCTTCTCTTCGAGCGCTTTCACGAGCGTCGCTTCCGTGTAACGCGGCGGCGGCTCGGTGAAGTGCTGTTCGGGCGTGATCGAGTTCAGCTTCAACGTCTCGCCTTTTTCGACGAGCGGCAGGCTGCGCTCGGCTTCGTCGTCGTCTTCTGGCTTTTCATCGCGGCCTTCCTGGTAGATCTTCAGGAAGCCGTCAAACTTCTGCACCGAGCCAGTCGCGCGAAAGATGAACCTTCCGGCCTGGATGTCGATCGTCGTTTGATCGAACACTGCCGGCATCATCTGCGACGCGACAAAGCGCTGCCAGATCAGTCGATAAAGTTTCAGCTCTTCAGGCTTGAGATACTTCGCGAGCGAGTCAGGCGTGCGTGCGACTTCGGTCGGGCGGATCGCTTCGTGCGCGTCCTGCGCGTCTTTCTTCGAGCGATAGAACACGGCTTTCTCGGGAAGATAATTCGCGCCGTACTGACCGTTGATGTAATCGCGAACTTCACCGAGGGCCGCGTCTGAAACGCGCGTGGAGTCAGTTCGCATGTAGGTGATGAGACCGATGGAGCCTTCGTCACCAAGCTCGACGCCTTCGTAAAGCTTCTGCGCGAGCATCATCGTCTTCTTCACTGCGAAGCCGAGTTTGCGCGAAGCTTCCTGTTGCAGTTTGGAAGTGATGAACGGCGGGACCGGATTGCGTTTCCGTTCCTTAGTAGTGACATCGTTGACGATGTAAGTCTGCTGCTGTGCTTCAGCAACGATCTCATCGGCTTTTGCTTGATCGTTGATGACGATTTCGTTCTTCTTGAGCTCCTGATCGAAACCGCTCGTTTTGACAGTCTGATCGTCGATCTTCAGCAGGCGTGAATCGAATGCGGGCGGCAGTTTCGAGCTCAGGTTCGCAGCAATCGTCCAGTACTCAGTCTTAACAAACTGCTCGATCTCGCGCTCACGCTCCACCACCATTCGCAAAGCCACTGACTGCACACGACCGGCACTCAATCGCCCACCAATCGTGCGGCACAGCAACGGCGAGACTTTGTAACCCACTAAACGATCGAGCACGCGACGCGCCTGTTGCGCATCTACGAGGTTCTCATCGATCTGTCTCGGATGCTCGAAAGCTTCATTGACTGCGCGCTTCGTGATCTCATTGAACATCACGCGAAACGCGGGCTTCGCAGGACGCTTCGGCACGATCTCTTCGGCGAGGTGCTGGCAGATGGCTTCGCCTTCGCGATCAGGGTCAGCCGCGAGATAGATCGCTTCCGCTTCTTTGGCGGCCTTCTTCAGCTCGGCAACGATCTTCTTGTTGTTTCGTTTCTTCGAGTCGGGAATCAGCTCGTAAGTCGGTTCGAAATTATGCTCGACATCAACTCCGAGACCTTTCGAAGGCAGATCTTTAATATGGCCTATCGAGGCCTTGACCAGATAGTCCTTTCCTAAATACTTGTTTATGGTTTTCGCCTTTGCAGGCGACTCAACGATTACTAAATTTTTTGCCATCTCTTATTTTTCTTCTCTGCGCAGCCTCTGCGACCTCTGCGTCTCTGCGGTTAACAAATTGATTATTACCGCAGAGACGCAGAGAACGCAGAGGCTGCGCAGAGACTATAGCCGTCTCACAAAACATCTGCCGGGCAACGCTCTTACCAGCTCTCGGATTTCCAAAGAGAGCAGCGCGGCCGTCAGCTCCGAAATCGGGAGCTTGCTCTTATCAAATAGCCAATCAACGTGCGCCGGACTGTCCGGTGTCAATAACTTGAAAACGCTCGTCTCCGCTGGGGATAACCCTTCAGGAACGAATGCCAAACGATCAGTAATCTCCCGTTCACTAAACGGCGGCGGCAGTAGCGACGCTGCGATCTGCTGCGGCAGCTCCTCAGCGATATCCTGCCACTGCTGCACCAGCTTTGCTCCCGCGCCTTTTATCAAATAGTTCGTCCCGAACGAGTTTCGAGAAGTTATATTTCCCGGCACAGCAAACACCTCTCTGTTTTGCTCCATCGCGAGGCGCGCCGTTATCAAAGATCCCGAATTCTCGGCCGCTTCCACCACCACGACCCCGAGACTCAGCCCGCTAATGATGCGGTTTCGGTACGGAAAGTTTTCCGCGACCGGCGGCGTCCCCAGAGGGAACTGGCTGACGACTGCGCCGCCGCGGTCGAGTATCTCCGCGGCTAACTTCTTGTGATCACGCGGGTAAACTTCATCAATTCCGGTCCCCAGAACGGCGACTGTGCGGCCGCCAGCCTCGAGAGCCCCGCAGTGGGCAGCGGCGTCGATGCCACGCGCAAAGCCCGAAACCACGGTCACGCCGCGCTCGGCCAAGTCGCGCGCCAGCATGGTCGCGGCGTTCTGGCCGTAGGTCGAACATCTCCTTGACCCTACCACACCGATACAAGGTCGGTCCAAGCAATCTGACCAAGCGCCTTTAACATACAGAACGATAGGCGGGTCGTAGATTTCCCGTAAAGATGAGGGATAAACCCCGTCGTCTAATAACAGGATGTCGCCGCCGAGCTGTTTTACTGCGGTTATCTCGGTATCGGCGCGAGGGAGCAAGTCGCGGGCAATGATGGTGTCGACAGCCTCGGGCGGCAGTCGCAACTGCTCCAGTTCGGCTCGTGTTGCTTTATAAACTGCCTCGGCCGAACCGAAACGCTCGAGGAGTTTGGCAGCGGCGCGAGGACCGATGCCTGGTGTCATATTCAGTTCAACCCAATCTCTGATCATGTGAGGAAATTCCTTGTAAAAGAACAATTTAGCCAGCTCTGGTTCGTGGCGGAGGCGTGTAGGAATCGAACCTACCTGAGCCCGCTCTCACGGTCTCACTAACGGTTTTGAAGACCGCGCCGTTCACCAGAACAGATTCGCCTCCATCGAAGGAGCCCGCATGAGTCGGAAGCAACAAACCCTACGCGCCATCAGCGTAAACTGTCAAGCTTTGGACAGGATTGCAGGATTTTCATGATGTACAAGATTTGACCTTCGCGCCAGTCTCCCTTAGAATCCGAACGAACGTTCGAACTGAGAATCATATCAATCATGTCAAATCCTGAAATCTTGTTCCAAACGACGCCTGAGCAGTACAAACACTGGAGACTCGAGATCGACGGGCCGGTCGCGAAGCTCTCCATGGATGTCCAGGAAGATGAGACGCTCGCCGATGGTTACAAGCTCAAGCTCAACTCGTACGACCTCGGTGTCGATATCGAGCTTGCTGACGCTGTGCAGCGGATCCGCTTCGAGCACCCAGAGGTGCGGGCGGTAGTTATCAGGAGTCTGAAGCCGCGGATCTTCTGCGCGGGCGCGAATATCTACATGCTCGGCTCGTCGTCACACGCGTTTAAGGTCAACTTCTGCAAGTTCACGAACGAGACGCGGTGTGCGATTGAAGACGATTCGAGCCATTCCGGCCGGCGCTACATCGCCGCACTGAACGGCACAGCCTCGGGCGGCGGTTACGAGTTGGCAATCGCGTGTGACGAGATCTATCTCGTTGACGACGGGAACTCCGCAGTCTCGCTGCCGGAAGTTCCCTTGCTAGGCGTGCTGCCCGGCACGGGCGGACTCACTCGCCTCGTCGACAAAAGAAAAGTGCGACGCGATCGCGCGGACGTTTTCTCAACGCTCGCGGAGGGTTTGAAAGGTAAGCGTGCGAAGGAGTGGGGACTGATCGACGGCTACTTTCCGACCAGCAAGTTTCAGGAGTCAGTCGATGCCCGTGTGAAGCAGTTAACAGACAACGCGACTGCACCGCCACAGGGAATCAAGTTAACGCCGCTCGAGTTCGAAAGCACTGACGACGCGCGAAACTATAAATATGTCAAACTCAAACTAAATCGCGATCAGCGCTACGCAGACTTGACTGTGCACGCGCCTGAAGGTCCGCAGCCAACGGTAGCCCAGGAGATTCAGGAACTCGGCGCCGCCTACTGGCCGCTGCAAGCTTATCGCGAGCTCGACGATGCCCTGCTTCATCTGCGTGTGAATGAACCTTTGATCGGTCTCGTGTGCCTGCACACCGAAGGCAATGCTGAAGACGTTCTGGCAGTCGATCAGACGTTAGCAGCGAACCACGATCACTGGCTCGTACGCGAAATCATTTTGCACATGGCGCGTGTGCTCAGGCGTCTCGATCTAACAGCGAAGAGTTTCTTCGCGATCGTCGAGCCGGGAAGCTGTTTTGCCGGCAACCTGCTCGAGCTGCTGCTCGCCTCCGATCGCAGTTACATGCTCGCAGATTCCGACGCATCGCTCGCTGTCTCTGAGTTGAATCAGGGCGCGTTTCCGATGAGCAACGGACTCACGCGCATGCAATCGCGCTTTCTTGCTGAGCCTGAGAAGCTCGACGAAGTCTTCAGCGACAAGAAAACTTTCGACACTGATGAAGCGGAAGAGCTCGGGCTGATCACCTTCGCACCCGACGATCTCGATTGGGAAGACGAGATCCGTGTCGCGATCGAAGAGCGAACCTCCTTGTCACCGGACGCATTGACAGGTATGGAAGCGTCGCTTCGTTTCGCTGGTCCGGAAACGATGGACACAAAGATCTATGGCCGCCTGACCGCTTGGCAAAACTGGATCTTCCAGCGGCCTAACGCGGTTGGACCAGAAGGTGCGCTGACCAATTATGGGAAACCGACGCAGGCGCACTTCGATTACAAAAGGACTTAAAGCAATCCACAGATTACACAGAATTCTGTGTAATCTGCGTAATCTGTGGATGAGACATACGTTATGAACTTATACGATCGCATTCCTAACAACGTTAATCTCTCCGAAGACAAGAAACTCCAGCGCGCGCTCGAGAAGTGGCTGCCAAACTATCTCGACTGGTGGCGCGAGATGGGTCCCGAAGGTTTTCAGGAAAAAGATGTGTGGCTGCGCACGGCGGTGGACGTCGGCTCCGAAGGCTGGGCCCACTTCGATTACGTGAAGATGCCCGACTACCGCTGGGGCATCTTTCTCGAGCCGCCGCAGCCGGACGCGAAAGTCGGTTTCGGCGATAACTACGGCCGCCCTGCTTACCAGGAAGTGCCCGGCGAGTTTCGCAATGCATTGCGACGCATCATCGTGACGCAGGGCGACACCGAACCCGCGTCAGTCGAGCAACAGCGACAACTCGGCAAGACGTGTCCGTCGCTTTACGACCTGCGCAATCTGTTTCAGGTGAACGTCGAAGAGGGTCGACACCTCTGGGCGATGGTCTATCTGCTGCACGGCTACTTCGGTCGCGATGGTCGCGACGAAGCCGACGAGCTGCTCGAGCGACGCAGTGGTAATCCTGACAAGCCACGCATTCTCGAAGCGTTCAATCAGCCATGCGATGACTGGCTGAACTTCTTCGCGTTCACGATGTTTACCGATCGCGACGGCAAGTATCAGCTTTCCGCGCTCGCCGAGTCAGGCTTCGAGCCGCTCGCGCGCACGTGCCAGTTCATGCTGACTGAAGAAGCACATCACATGTTTGTCGGTGATACGGGTCTGGGTCGCGTCTGCCGTCGCACTGCGCAACTGATGAAGGAAGGTCACGTACGCGAGCTCGGCGGCATTCCGCTCGAGATCATTCAGAAGTACATCAACTTCTGGTTCAGCTACTCACTCGATCTTTTCGGTGGCGAGATCAGCTCCAACTCTGCTGACTTCTTCGCCTCGGGATTAAAAGGGCGTTACAAAGAGCGCGACCAGTACACGGATCATTCAGCGACGAATGAAAACTTCACGATGACAATTGTTGAAGATGGTGAGCTGAAGACACGTGAGGTGCCGCTGCGCAATGCGTTGAATGAGGTGCTGCGTGGTGAGTATGTGAAAGATTGCGAGAAAGGCCTCGCACGCTGGAACAAAGTCCTTGCTGACGAAGGTGCGAGCGAGCGTCTCTACCTGCCGCACCCGCGCTTTCATCGACACGTGGGCGAGTTTGCGGGTCACACGTTCGATCTCCAGGGCAACCTGATCTCGCGCGAAGAATTTGAGCAAAAGAAGTCAGAGTGGCTACCGACGATGGAAGATCGCGAATACGTCCGCAGCCTGATGCACCCTGTCTTCGAGGTCGGAAAAATCGCAAACTGGATCGCGCCACCCGCTGCTGGCATCAAGGGCAAGCCATTTGATTACGAGTACGTAAAACTATAAGAAGATCGGGTTTTAAGATCCGTGTTCATCTGTGGCTAAAACATACGATCAAAAACACGAATTCATCCTGCGCACGGCTGCGCGCATCTTTGCCGAGAAGAGTTATCACTCGACTTCGATGCGCGACATCTCGCGCGCGACGAACGTGAGCCTCGCGGGCCTGTATCACTACTGCAAGTCGAAAGAAGAGCTGCTGTTTCTGATCCAGGACAACTGCTTTGGCCGTGTGCTCGAGCGTCTGGAGCAGCGGCTCGACGGCGTCGAAGATCCGGTGACAAAGCTCGGCATCTTCATCGAGAACCACCTTTCATTCTTCGCCGCAAACATGTCGGAGATGAAAGTGCTCTCGCATGAAGCAGAATCGCTCGGCGGCGACCTGTACACTCACGTCTCGACGCGAAAAGACAAATACACACAGCTTGCGCGCCAGATCCTGCGCGAGGTCCAGGAAATACAGCAAACGCAAACGCCGATCGACCTGACTGTCGCGACTTACGCGTTGTTTGGGATGATGAACTGGATCTATAACTGGTACGATCCGCACGGCAAGTTGAACGTCTCCGACCTCGCGAGCAACGTGATGAAATTGTTTCTGAACGGGTTTGTGCCGAATGGCATGTGTAGCGGTTTAGCGATACCGTCTGAAAGCCCGAGCGTCTGGAGCCACGGATAACACTGATGCTAAAACTCGATTATGAAACTCGTGATGGCGTAGCGATTATCACGCTCAACGATCCGCCGGCAAACACGTATAGCTACGAGATGATGCAGGACCTCGATCGCGCAATTCTCGACGCGCGGATGGATGAAACTGTGCAGGTGATCGTGCTCACTGGCCGCGGTGAGAAGTTCTTCTGCGCGGGCGCCGACATACAGATGCTTGCGAACGTCACGCCGACTTACAAATACTATTTCTGTCTTCACGCCAACGAGACGCTCAATCGTTTGGAGCAAACGCCAAAGCTCGTGATCGCTGCGATCAATGGTCACTGCGTCGGCGGCGGGCTTGAAGTCGCGATGGCGGCTGACATTCGCATCGCACGCAAGGGCGCTGGCAAGATGGGATTGCCGGAAGTCTCGCTCGGCGTGCTTCCCGGCACTGGCGGCACGCAGCGTTTGGTTAGAATCGTAGGCAAGTCGAAAGCGATCGAGCTGATGGCGACGGGACAGTTGTTTGACTTCGAGCGCGGGCTCGAGCTCGGTATCGTGAATCAGATCTTCGAAGCAGATCGGTTTGCTGAGCTGGTCCATGATTATGCGCGACAGTTCACGACGCCAAACAAGGCCGCGCACGCGGTTGGTCGTATCAAGCGCGCGGCGCAGACTGGTTCTGAGATCTCATTTGAAGCGGCACTCGCACTCGAACGAGAATTACAGCAACAGCTCTTCCAATCTGAAGACGCGAAGGAAGGCCTGGACGCTTACGTCAACAAGCGCAAGCCTGAATTTAAGGGACGCTAGAATGTACGAGCACATTCAAATCTCAACGGCCGACTGTGTCCAGACGATCACGCTGAATCGTCCGGACCGGCTGAATGCGTTCATCGGTCACATGCGTCGCGATCTTGCGGAAGCGCTCGAACATGCGGGCAGCGATCGCAGTGTTCGCGTCGTGGTCATCACAGGCGCGGGACGTGCGTTTTGCGCGGGCGGTGACATCGCGTTCATGGCCGAGTTGATGCAGCGTCGCCACGCGGAAGAGTTTTCGCGCATACTCGGTGCGGGACGGCGTGTGATACTCGCGATTCGCCAGATGACGAAGCCCGTCATCGCGTCGATCAATGGTCCAGCGTCGGGCGCCGGCTGCAATCTCGCCCTTGCGTGTGATCTGCGCATCGCGTCGACGGCAGCCACATTCAGTCAATCGTTTGCGAAGGTCGGGCTCCATCCTGACTGGGGTGGAACGTATTTTCTGCCGCGGCTCGTAACGCCGAATAAAGCGTGTGAGATGTTCTTTCTTGGTGAGTCGATCGATGCTGAGGAAGCGATGCGACTCGGGATCGTCAATCAGGTCGTAGGAACGGAAGATCTGGAGACTGCAACCCTTGAGCTAGCGCAACGTTTGCGAGCAGCGCCGCCGATCGCGCTTGCGGCGGCGAAGCATGCGGTCTACATGAGCCAGGCCGCCGAGCTCGAAGAGATGCTACGCTACGAGACTGAAGCGCAGTTGCGTTGTTTCGAATCTGACGACGGTCACGAAGGCGTCATGGCGTTTCTCGAAAAACGCGAACCCAAATTTACCGGACACTAATCCGTTCTTACATCCGTGTCATCCGTGGCTAAAACAGCTCTGATCACTGGCGGCGGCCGAGGCATTGGTCGCGCAATCGCCCTCGCCTTTGCACGCGAAGGAATCCGCATCGCCGTAGCTGCGCGAACTGCGGAACAGGTCGAACAAGTCGCTCGAGAGATTGGCAACGAAGCGATGGCGCTTGTTTGCGACGTCGCTGATCCTCAAAGTGTTGCCCTCATGTTTGAGCGAGTCGGCGACGTGGATATCCTCGTGAACAACGCCGGTATCGCGGAGAGTGCGACAGTCGTCAACACCACTGACGAGCTCTGGCACCGACATCTCGCAATCAATCTTTCCGGTACGTTCTACTGCACGCGCGCCGCGCTGCCTGCGATGCTGAAAAAAGGGTGGGGACGAATCATCAATATCGCTTCGATCGCGGGTAAGACCGGCGCGCCGTACATTGCTGCGTATTCTGCTTCGAAACACGGTGTGCTGGGATTGACGAAATCGATCGCACTCGAAGTCGCCACGACAGGCATCACCGTCAACGCGATCTGTCCGGGTTATGTCGATACTGACATGGTCTCGCGCGGCGTCGAGCGCATCACGTCCCGAACCGGACGCACCGCTGAAGAGGCTTTGGACACGCTCAAGAAGATGAGCCCACAGAACCGGCTTGTAACAGTTGAAGAAGTCGCTGCTGTAGCGTTGTTACTTGCTTCAGACGAAGGACGTGGGATCACTGGACAAGGCATCAACGTCGATGGTGGGACCGTACCTTTTTAGCCACGGATTTCCGCGGATAAACGCAGATCTGCGAAAATCCGCGTTAATCCGCGGCTAATTCATACACCAATCGAATAGGCAGCCCCATGATATTGAAGTAGTCGCCTTCGATCTCTTCGATGAAGAGTGACGCCTTCCCTTGTATCCCGTAAGCGCCGGCTTTGCCGAACGGCTCACGCGTCGCGATGTACCAATCGATCTCCTGCTCGCTCATCTCCGCGAAACGCACGCGCGTCTTCTCGTAAGCGACACGCGTCTCACCACCAACTCGCACGATCGCGACACCAGTCAAAACGTCATGCCACTTGGCATTCAACAAACGCAGCATCCTGCGCGCGTCCGCGTCGTCAACCGGCTGGCCCAGGATCTGGTTTGCGACAACGACTGTCGTGTCGGCGCCAAGAACGAGTCCTTCTTCCAATCGACTCGCCACCGCTCCTGCCTTCGATCGCGCCAGCCGTTGCACGTACGCCGCTGCGTCCTCGTTGGGCAACACCGTCTCATCGATGCCCGCGACGATGATTTCATGCGGCCAACCGGCGCGCTCGAGTATCTCAGCACGCCGCGGACTGCCCGACGCCAGCACCAGTTTTTCACGAAGATGACTCATGGCTTGCAGCAGCAAAGTTTGCGTGTTTCAATCGCCCAGCGCAAGCGCATAAAACATGAACCAGCTGATCAAATCGTTACCGCAGGTCCTGCGCGCCGCCGGCGACTCGGCCGAAGTCGCCGAAGCAGCCGCTATTGCCGCGTGGAAACACGCTGCCGGTGACGGGTTAAAAGACCATGCGGTTGCTTTAAAACTTGAGAATCGCACGTTGACGGTGGCCGTCGCGGATCCGATCTGGCAGAAGCAATTGATGTCGATGCGTGGACAACTGCTCTTTCGCTTGAACACGACCCTGGGCCAACCGCTCGTCAGCGCACTCGACTTCGTGATCGATCCGAAACTCGCGAAGCCACGCGCGAAGCAAACCGTGCAACAGGAAGAGCCGCTCGACAACGAAGTGCCGCTTGAACTATGGTCGGCGGCTAATGCGATTCACGACAAAGAGCTGCGAAAGAATTTTTTGAAAACCGCTTTACTCGCATTGAAACGCAAGAAATAAAACAATGCCGATCAGTCAATCAGATATCGAGAAGGTCGCGCAATTGGCCCATCTTGACTTGGGCGAAGAAGAGCTGAAAACCTTCGGCCCACAGATCGCGGAGATTGTTGCCTACGTCGAGCAACTGAACGAGCTCGACACGGCAAACATCGAACCCGCCATCGGCGGCCTCACTCCCGAAGGTGAAACAACAGACACCTCGCGCGCGGACGAAGCGGGCGGCTCCCTGGGCCAAAAGCTCGCCCTCGCCGAAGCCCCCGATCCCGCCGCGGGCCACTTCCGCGTACCGAAGGTATTATGATCGAAGCGCCGAAGGCGCGTTATATGAAAGCCAGGGCAAGCGCGAAAGCGCGTCGCCCCTGGTTACAGACAAATAAAGGCATCCAGCCCTGAAAGGGCGGAATTGCCCGCATGTATTTCGGCCTTTCAGGCCTATGATCTTGCGTGCGCTTTGCTACCAGGGGCGACGCGCTTTGCGCTTGCCCCTGGCTTTTGTAGTTCGCGCCTTCGGCGCTTGGAAGTGCTTTCGAAGACGGATTATGATCGCAATTAAACCAGATGTTTATTGGATACAAGGTCCTTGGCCCGGCAAGCTTGCTATCCTTGCTCGGCCACGCGGTGCCGACTGGTTGGAGGATGAAATTGAAGGGTGGCGGAAAGCTGGCGTAAACGTCATTGTGTCGTTGCTGACGTCGAGCGAAGCGTCCGAATTGGCTCTGACCAGCGAAGCTGAGATCGTCAAACGTAACGGACTAACGTACATAAGTTTTCCGATTGCAGACTACGGCGTACCCGACTCAAAAATTTCCGTACAGCAACTCGCAGCTGAGCTAAACGATCAACTCTCTTGCGGAGCATGCATCGGGACCACTGCCGTCAAGGTATTGGGCGTTCATCTCTGGTTGCCGCTTGCGTGCTAGTTACTTCAGGTGAGTGTCCGCAAAGAGCGTTTGAGCTTATCGAGCTGGCGCGTGGAGTATCTGTTCCCGATACGGATGAACAAAACGTGTGGGTAATATCGTTCGCTCTCGATTTAGTATCCGATTAGCGTGACGGAAAGTCTTAACTGGTATGTCGCGGCAAACTGTTGAATTCTCAATCACGGCAGCGGAGAAGCTGAACGAGACGCTGAACGCGTTCCTGCAAATCGATCGCGAGGGGGCGTTGAGGCGCGCCGAGGAGATCGAGAGGACTGGTCAGGCTGGGCCACTCGCCGGGATTCCCATCGCTGTCAAAGACAACATCTGCGTTAAGGGATTGCAGGCATCGTGCGGGTCGAAGATTCTCGGTGATTATCATCCGCCGTATAACGCAACGGTTATCGAGCGACTCACGAACGCCGGCGCGGTTGTGATCGGCAAAACTAACTGTGACGAGTTTGCAATGGGCTCGTCGAACGAAAACTCGGCGTTTGGCCCGGTTCGCAATCCGTGGGACACGACGCGCGTTTCCGGTGGCTCGTCAGGCGGTTCGGCGACGGCGGTCGCTGCCGGCATCGTTCCGATCGCGCTCGGTTCAGACACGGGCGGCTCCGTCCGACAACCAGCATCGTTATGCGGCGTTGTCGGTATGAAACCGACTTATGGTCGCAACTCGCGCTATGGTCTCGTCGCATTCGCCTCGTCGCTCGATCAGATCGGTGTGTTTGCGCGTGAAGTTGAAGACGTGGCGCATGTGCTCGGCGTGATCGCCGGACGCGATCCACATGACACGACAAGCGCCGATGTTCCCGTGCCCGATTACACCGCTTCGTTGAACGGCGATCTGAAAGGAGCGCGCATCGGTTTTCCACGTGCACTCTTCGGCAAAGGTCTCGAAGATGAAGTGAAGAACTCAGTGGAAAGCGTGGTTGATGTTTATCGAGATCTCGGCGCGGAGATTGTCGACGTCGATCTTCCGAATGCTGGTTACGCGATCGCTGTCTACTACATCATCGCAACCGCTGAGGCCTCTTCAAACCTCGCACGCTTCGACGGTGTTCGTTACGGCTTTCGCGCGGAAGACGCGCCCGAGCTGCGGCAGATGTATCGCAAGACGCGCGCGGAAGGTTTTGGACCGGAAGTTAAGCGCCGCATCATGCTCGGCACCTACGTCCTCTCCGCCGGCTATTACGACGCCTACTATCGCAAAGCGCAGCAAGTGCGAACCTTGATCAAAAACGATTTTCTCAAGGCGTTCGAGAGCTGTGAAGCCATCATCACACCAACGTCGCCCACGCCCGCTTTCGCGATTGGTGAGAAGACAGACGATCCGCTCGCGATGTATCTCAATGATATTTACACGGTGACGGCAAACCTCGCAGGCATTCCGGGAATCAGCGTGCCGTGTGGTCTCTCGTCGGAACGACTGCCAATCGGATTTCAGCTGCTTGGTCCATACTGGTCAGAGGAGCGACTGCTGAAGCTCGCGCACGCGTACGAGCAGGTAAAACCCTTCACAGAGCGCCCGCCCATCAGCGCTTCATAACCACGGATAACGCAGATTTTCGATCCGATTTATCTGGAATTAAATCGCCCGTGAAGAGTTCGAGCACGCCTTTGGCGGTGCCGATGACGGGGGTCACGTCCAGACCCACGTGCACGGCGCCCGGTAGCAGGCCCTTCTTCTTGATCTCGTAACCCGCGAGCCCAACGGCGAACACTGATCCGACAATCGGAATGGGTTTGATGAGGCGCTTCGCGACGCCCCAGCCACCGGCCCTGATGATTCTGCGTTTGAGAGTGGTCATCCTTTAACCTCTAAACGTGATAGCATGCCTTTCGATGCGACTCAAGCTGTTTTGGCTGGCCTGCGCAATTATCACGATTGCGTTGCTACTTTCCTGTCGTCCGGGCTCGGGCAGTAAAAATCGTCTCCTGATCTACACGCCACACGGCCAGGAGCTGCTGAGAGAGTTCGTCAACCGTTACAAGCAACAGCATCCGGACGTCGACGTTCAGTTTCTCGACATGGGTTCGCGACAGATTCTCGAACGCGTGCGCGTCGAGAAGAACCGTCCGCAGGCAGATCTGTGGTGGGGCGCGTCGCACACGACTTTCCAGACGGCTGCTGACGAGAACCTGCTGCTCGAGTTTCGACCGACGTGGGCCGACAAAGTTCCCGTCTCGTCGCGCGACGTGAGTGATCGTTGGTACGGCACTTACGAAACACCGCAGGTGATCGCTTACAACAGCGAAGCAGTCACCGAAGCTGACGCACCGCGCGACTGGGATGATGTACTCGACCCGAAGTGGCATGACAAGATTCTGATCCGCAATCCCAATCCGTCCGACACGATGCGCGCGATCTTCGGCGCAATGATCTGGCGCTTCTACAAAGACACGGGCTCGACCGACAAAGGTTACGAGTGGCTGCGCAAGCTCGATGCGAACGTTCACGAGTACACGGCGGATGGAACGTTGCTGATGCAGAAACTTGCGCGGCGTGAAGGTCTCATTACGCTCTGGGACATGCCTGATGTTCGACTGTATAAAGAACAGAAAAACTTTCCGGTCGGATATTCGGTGCCGTCGAGCGGTACGCCGGTGATCATCGACGGCATCGCGATCGTTCGTGGTGGACCAAACACGGACGAAGCGAAACGCTTTTATGAGTTTGTGACGACACAAGAGAGCCTCGCGTTCGCGGCGCAGAAGTATTACCGCATCCCCGTGCGCACCGATCTCGATCGCGGGCAGCTACCGGCGTGGATGAATGAGCCGTTCACGAGCATGCCGCTCGATTGGGAGCTGTTGCGTAAGAATGGGAATGATTGGTTAAGATACTGGGACACTGAGATCCGAAAGCATTAAACCTTAGACAGGATTTACAAGATTTTCTCAGGATTAACATGAATATCTTGTTCAAATCTTGTCTATCTTGCTCAAATGTCTTTTCTCTCGCTTAACGCTATCTCCCGCACTTTCGGCACGACGCACGCCGTCGATAACGTCTCGCTCGACGTGAATCAAGGCGAGTTTTTCGGCCTGCTTGGCCCATCAGGCTGCGGGAAGACAACGACCCTGCGCATGATCGCGGGCCTCGAGAAACCCGACACCGGCTCCATCATCTTTCAAAACCAGGACATCACGAATCTCCCACCCGAGCGACGCGGCTTTGGCATGGTCTTTCAAAACTACGCGCTCTTCCCGCACCTGAACGTCTTCGAGAACGTCGCCTTCGGCCTGCGCGCGCGTCACAAGAGCAAAGACGAAATGAACGAGCGCGTGAATAGCGCTCTCGACCTCGTCCAACTGCCCGGCTACGGCAAACGCGCGGTGGACGAGCTCTCCGGCGGACAACAGCAACGCGTCGCCATCGCACGCGCGATCGCGATCGAACCGGCGCTCTTGTTGTTTGACGAGCCACTCTCGAACCTCGACGTATCTTTGCGTGAATCCACCCGCAGCGAGCTGCGCGAGCTCGTCACACGCCTCGGGCTGACGGCGGTTTACGTCACACACGATCAGGAAGAAGCATTCGCACTCTGCGATCGCATCAGCGTGATGGTCGGCGGCAAACTCATGCAGACCGGTCGGCCACGCGAGCTCTATGAGCAACCATCGGAAATCTCCGTCGCGAGTTTTCTCGGCCGGAACAACTTGATCAAAGCAATGCGTTTAAGCTCGAGTAAGACGAGTAGCGGTGAGTTCAAGACTTTGGAAGGCGGGCACACGCTTCACCTCCCGGTGAAGCACGAAGACCTCGCGCCGCTAAATCAACCTATCTATCTCGCGATCCGCCCGGAGCACGTCGAGCTCAGCACAAACAACAACGGCGCCGAGAATTCACTGCGCGGAAACATTCGCGAGATCGTTTTTGCCGGCGCGACTTCGACCGTACGAGTCGACGCCAACGGCTTGCTGCTCGAAGCACTCGTCCTCCGCACCGAAGGTCTCGAACCAAACCAATCCTGCAACGTAATCCTCTCTCCAAATCACCTGACGCTGTTGAAAAATTGAGCCACGATTGACACGGATGAACACGGCTGAAGCAAAAAAAAGATACCGTGTTCATCCGTGGAAATCCGTGGCTTTATTTCTGCTCACGGCCGTTGTGCTCCTCTATGGCGTGGTCTACCCAAACCTCTCCGTCGCCATCAACTCGTTCCAAAGGGACGGCGCCTGGACGCTCGCGAACTACCGCGAAATACTCTCGCAACGCATCGTTCTCGAAGCCATCATCAGCAGTCTCGGACTGTCAATCGCAACAGTCTTCTTCTGCGCACTCGTCGGCGTGCCACTTGCGTTTCTCTTCGAGCGCTTCACGTTCCCCGGACGCAGACTCTTCGCTGCACTCGCTGCGCTTCCGCTCGTCCTCCCGCCACTCGTCGGCACAGTCGCATTCATCTTTCTCGCTGGGGAAACAGGAATACTCGCGCACGGAATTCAAAACCTCCTTGGACTACAGAACCCGCCGTGGCGATTGCGTGGCTGGCCCGCGCTCATCCTGTTTCACGTTTACACGATGTACCCATTTTTCTACGTGCTCACCGGCGCAGGACTACGCCGCATCGACGCGAGTCTCGCCGAAGCCGCACGAAGCTTGGGAGCGTCGAAGATCACAGTGCTCAGGCGCGTGCTGCTGCCGCAACTGACGCCGTCGTTAGTTGCAGCAGCACTACTGACCTTTATGACGTCGATGGCGTCGTTCAGCGCGCCACTCCTCTTTGGCGGCGACGTACGCATGTTGACACTTGAGATCTTCCGGGCACGTCAGCGCGGCGACTTCGGCATCGCCATCACTGAAACAGTCATACTCGCCGTCATCTCGCTCGGCGCACTCATCTTCTTCCAACGCTACGAAGGCACACGACGATTCGCTGCAGCCGCAATGAAAGGCGCGCCGCGTCGTCGCGCAAGTATCGCGAGCGGAACGGCACGCGTGCTCGCTACGATTCTGGCGGTCGTGTTTGCGATCGTTTTGGTATTGCCGGTGGCGACGCTGTTTCTCGTGAGTTTCGCGGCGGAAGGATCGTGGACGACGCAGACACTACCCGCAGCTTACACGTTCGCTAATTACCAGCGACTCTTCGGGGATCCTTACGCGTCTGAAGTCTTCTTCAACAGCGTCACGATGTCTGCAATCGCGGCGGTGGCGGCGCTGCTGTGGAGCTTCGCTATCGTGACATTGCTGCGGCGCGGCAAGAACACGCCAAACTTCTTCGGCGAAGGATGGCGCCGACTGCTTTCGCTGCTGGTCTTGGTTCCGTGGGCGCTGCCCGGAACGGTCGTGGCAGTTTCAGTAGCTGAAGCGTACGGCGGACCGAGCCTGCTGCTCGGCTCGTTCATCCTCGTCGGCACATTCTGGATCCTCCCGGTGGTTTATTTTCTGCGGTTCATGCCCCTCGTCGTGCGTGCGCTCCAGGCCAGCATGGAGCAGCTCGACTCCACGTTGGAGGAGGCAGCGGGCTCGCTCGGCGCGCGCGCGTGGCAGCGGTTTACGCGCGTGACCTTGCCGCTCGTCTGGCCGGGCGCGCTCGCGGGGACGCTGCTGGCGTTTGTGATCGCGTTAGGCGAATATGTGGCTTCGGTACTCGTGTTTGTCCCGGCGAATAGACCGATCTCGATCGCGATTGCATCTGAGTTACGAGACTTCAATCTCGGCGCGGCGGCGGCATACGGAGTGGTGTTGATCGTCATCATCTCGATCAGCATGATCGTAGCCGGACGTCTCGAGAGGTTAAGAGGATAAAACGGTAAATGAATCTGCTTAAAAATCCGCGTAATCTGTGGCTAATTCTTCTTCTGTTAATGCTGCCGATCACTTACTCGGCGCAATCGGAATCGCAGCCTGATAAGGCCGAGCTGCACCAGGCGCTGCTCGATCTCACGAACCCATGGACGGTGATGTGTGTCGCCGCGCATCCCGACGACGAAGACGGCAGCACGCTCACGATTCTTCGCCGCAAGTACGGCATTCACACGGTCTCGCTTTTCTCGACCTTTGGTGAGGGTGGGCAGAATGCGGTCGGCCCCGAGCTTTACGAAGAGCTGGGCGTGATTCGCGCACGCGAAACCACAGCCGCCGCCGAAGTGCAGGGCTCCGAGCCGCACTTCCTCGGCTTCAAGGATTTTGGTTTTTCGAAGTCTGCTGAAGAAGCGTTTCGTGTGTGGGGTGAGAAGGAAGTGCTGCGACGTATGGTGCTGCAGATTCGCCTGCTGCGACCGGACGTGATCATCACGAACCACGACACGACGAGCGGTCATGGTCATCACCAGGCGACTGGTCGCACGGTTTTAGTCGCCGTCGATGCCGCTGCCGATCCGCAACAGTTTCCCGAACAGCTCAAACAGGCCGGTGTGTGGCAAGTGAAACGACTCTTCGTTCGGTCTCGCAGCGAAGCGGCTGCGGGCGCGCAAGTCATCACACTCGATCCGAACGATACCGATCCGGTGCGCGGCACGACTTACGCGCAACAAGCACTCGAGGGATTACACAAACACGCGACGCAGGGACCGTGGCCCAAGACAGTTCCGGCAGGGGGCGCGCGTCCGATTCGTTACAGCCTCGTCAAACAGGCTCCGAACACGCCGGCGGTGCCCGCGAACGCAAAGACGCCGGTTGATGGCTTAGTTTTGCCGGAAGCTGTCGCTGCAAAACTGGCCGCGCCCATGCTCGACGGCAAACCGCTGACGCAGATCATCGATCGACGTCTCGAGTTGCTCATCTCGTTACTCAACGCGAAACGACGTGGCGTGTTCACAGCGTCGAAAGAAGTCGTTGAGACGGATCCGCATCGTTTCAGTCTCATGGCGCAACGTCTCGACGACGCAATCGCCGCGCTTGCAGGCGCGTCGGTGTCGCTGAATCCGGAAGACGCCGTGCTCGTGCCCGGTTATGAAAGTCGACTCGCGGCTGTGGTCGCGAACAGCGGTGTTGCGGAGATTCAGATCAAGCGGCTGAAGTTTAGCGGGCTCGGGCTCAACACAAATCTCAAGACTGCTGAGAAGATACCATCCGGCACTGACACGTCTGCGGAAGTCAAAATCAACACGCCGAAGAATGCGAGTTTGACTGTGCCTTCGTCTGAACATCTTTACGACGGGCGTCTGTTTGGTGAGCCGCTGAAGGTTGAAGCCGAGCTATCGATTGAAGGCGTGTCGTTTCATGTCGAGAGTGATACACGCAGGGATATCGCGCCGGCGATTGAGATCGTCTCTGTCGATCCGTCGCCGTATGTGACAACGCCGGCGACTTCGCAAAGGCCACTCGAGTTCAACGTCACGTTAAAGAACCATCTTGCCTCTGAATTTCGTGGTTTGTTGCGCGTCAGGGGACAGAGTTTAGAGACGGGACGCGAAATCGATCTGCAACCGGGGCAGACGGAAACGTCGAACCTCGTGGTCCGCACGGCCTTGCCGACTTCGCAGTTTCAGGGCGCGAACGTTTCGATCATCGTGGATCAGCGGGTTCCGAAAGATCCGATTGCGAAGCGAGATGTGCCGCTGGTCTATGCTGATGCGATCGTGGTGAGCGGACGAAAGGTCGGTTACCTGCCGAGTTACGATCAGACGCTTGAGCGAGCGCTCGCGGCCCTCGGAGTTGATGCGAAGAAGCTGACGGTCGACGAGATCGCCAAGTCAGACTTGTCGTCATACAACACGATCATCATCGACAATCGCGGCTACGAAGCGCACCAGGATCTGATTCCAGTCAACAACCGGCTGCTGAAGTTTGTTAACGATGGTGGGACGCTGCTCGTGTTTTACCATCGGACGAATGAGTGGAACCCGAATGAGGCGCGCGGACGTCCGCAGCTCGCGCCGTATCCGATCATCATCGCTGAGGATCGCGTGACGGAAGAAGATGCGCCGGTGTTGTTTTTGCAGCCGCGCCATCCGGTGCTGAACTTTCCCAACCGGATCACGCAGAAGGATTTTGCGGACTGGGTGCAGGAGCGTGGATTGTATTTTCCGCGTGAGTGGGACCCGCAGTACACGGCTGTGTTGTCGACGAATGATAAAGGCGCGCCGCCGTTAAAAGGCGGACTGCTGGTCGCGGCTTACGGGCGTGGGAACTACATCTACACGAGCTATGTTTGGTATCGACAACTGCGCGCGGGTCTGCCCGGTGGGTACAGGTTCTTCGCGAATCTGATCAGCTATGGACGACCGAAGGAATAGCTATCCACAGATTACGCCGATTCGGGCAATGAATCTGTGTAATCAGCGGATGGCTCGGCTTCGAGTTTGACGCGGGCGCGTTCGAGGAATGTTTTGATCATTTCCCGGACACGTTTTTGCATCTCGGCGCTGATACGTCCTTCGCCGACAAGAATCGCGAGGCGGTGCAAATCTTTCGCATGTTGGCGACGCAGCTCGACGTGCTGGACGATCTTGATCAGGACTTTGTGACCGCGCTCTTCAAACGCAGCGGCGTAGCGGAGGTAGTTTTTCATTTCCGAGCGCGCTGGAGACCACTCGAGACGCTCCGGAGAATCCTCAGTTTTCTCGACCGTAAAAGTCGCATGGACCGCGCCAATCACGGGGACGTCCGCGCGCACCGCCCAGCGGATGATGCCGCCGGCTTCCTTGCGTATGCCCTCGATGCCAGGCATCAGATCAGCAAAATTACGAAGCTCGCCGAAAAACTCGCGGGCCTTTTCGACCGTGGTCCTGAGTTCCAGTTGATCCGCGTAAGAGGCCTTAATTCGAAACATTTATTCTCCGTTAACCGTTCGTTCTCCGAGACGTTGATGCGCGCAGAAGCCAATTTGGTTTCCCAACATTCCTTGGGCGCGCCATAGCTAAGTTACACGAGGAGCGCTTTGGTAGTAAATATATATTATGAGCGTTAACGAGAAATGTCCGAGATGCGACCAAACGCGGACGAAATCGTGGGAAGAGCTGAGCGACGAGGAGCGCGAGGTGGTGAAGCGACTGCCGGCGTCTGCTGAATATTCGCTCAAGGAGCGGCAGGCGTCATATCGCTGGTGCACGCGCTGCTGGTACGAATATTTAGCCACAGATGAACACGGATGAAAATGCGGATTTTTTTTCGCGTTAATCCGCGTCCAAAATTCGTTTGTATGCCTTGCGGATTGACTGCATTTGATCCGTTAGCGTTTCCTGCATTTCGGCGACGGACTCAAAGCCGGCACGGGAAGCGACATCTCTTGCCGTCGGATGATTCGGATCGGGCAAGCGCGTCGATCGGCCAACAATCAATCTGAGGTTGTGATCGATCGAGCGCAGCAGACTGTAACCACTACTCAACACCTCGAAATCCTCTTCACTCAACGTTTCCTCTTCGCGCAACCTGTCGAGCGTGAACGCCGTCGAACGATCGTCACCCTCGTCCATCACCTCGTCCCTCAACTGCAAATATCGCGACGCAAAATACACATCGAGCATTCCGCCTGGGCCATACTTGATATCCTTACCCAGGCTGCGCCCGCGACTGCCCTTCTCTTTCTCGAGCCGCTCACGCACATGGCGCGTCACCGTTTTCAGCTCGTTTGGATCTACTTGCGTGGCATTCGCGTGGATGCGATGTCGCGCATGCGTTTCGATCATTTTGCCCATTTCCTGATCGCCGCCGACAGACCGCAGCTTCACGTACGCCAGCCACTCCCACGGCGCGCTCTCCAGTTTCAGATAGTCAAGAAAACCTTCCGAGCTGGTCACGAGTGGACCATTCTTGCCGTGCGGCCGCAGACGCATGTCGACGCGATAGAGATAGCCTTCTCGTGTGATGCTCGAAAGCGCGGCAATCATCAGCTCAACGAGACGCGAATACGTCTCGTCCTGCGTTAGCGACTTGATCGGCGAAGGCACGAGCGAGTCGTAGGTGATCAGAATATCGAGATCGGAGCCGTAGTCGACACCGCCACTGCCGAGACGTCCCAAACCGTAAAACGCGATGCGTGGTCCACCGCTGAACGAGCCGTAACGACGCGCCATCTCGCGACGTGCGATCAGGTAAGCCACGTTCATACTCGCGACCGCAAGATCCGTTTGCAGGCGGTTCGCTTCGAAGATTGAGAGCTCGTCCGCGACGTCGACTGCGCCGATCTCGACGATCAGCTCGGCCCATTGCAAACGAAACGCAGCCAGCTCGGCGGAGAAGGTGCGTTCGGCGTCGATTGCGGAACGAAGAATCGCGCGGTAGTCGCGGCGTAGAGAGGTCGACGGGGCGGCGCCGAGTGATGTGATCAGCGTTGGATTCGCGGCGATCATTTCCGCGAAGGAGTCAGATGAGCCGCAGAGTTGGACGAGGGTTTCGAGGTTTGGTTCGGAGATCACGAGATGCTGATCGAGTTTTTCGAGAGACGCGGCGATGCGTGAGAGTTGCAGCAGGGCGCGATGGGGATTCAGTGAACGCTGCGACAAGAATATGAAATGGTGCGCCAACGCGGCTGGCCCGGCGCTGCCGCGCTCGGTGCTGTGCGCTGCGAAAACGCGGGCTGAGGCTGTCGCGAGGGTGGCGTCTTTGTCGATGACGATCGGTGGCGATTCGTCTTTCGCCTGCGCTGTTTCCTCGACGTCAGAGAACAGGCGATCGTACGTGTTGCGCACGTGCGTCGTGTGTGTCTTTAGCGCGCTGAGAAATTGATCGGCGCCGGAGAAACCCATGCGGCGCGCGAGTAGTGCCTGAGCTTCACCGGCTTCCGGAACGGTGTGCGTTTGCAGTCCGTGCTCCATCTGTAGCCGGTGCTCGAGACAACGCAGGAAATAGTAAGCATCTGACAACTCGCTGCGCTCAGGCTGTGTGATGAAGCCGCGATCGGCGAGACGGCCGAGACTCACAAGCGTGTGCGGCACGCGTAGCCAATCATCACGACCACCGTGTGCGAGCTGTAGCGCCTGCGCGATGAACTCGATTTCGCGAATACCGCCGCGACCGAGTTTCACGTTGTAACCACTCTTCTTCTCGACCTGTCGATCGATCTTCTGCTTCGCGAGTCGCACGCTCGCGAGCGCTCCGCTGACCGAAACATCGGGTCGAAAGACTGCGGGAGTGACAGCCGTCTTAAACCGCGCGAACAGCTCAACGGATCCGACCGCGGCGCGCGAGCGAATCAGCGCGTGGCGTTCCCAGTCCTGCGCCGTGTTCATGTAGTAACGCTCGGCTTCCTGCAACGAACATGCAAGCGCGCCGTCGCGGCCGTGTGGGCGCAGGCGCAGATCGACACGATACGCCGCGCCCTCGCCGCCTGACTGGCCCACGATCCGCGCGATCGTTTCCGAGAGCTTGACGAAGTATTCACGATTGCTGACTTCGCCGCGTTCGCCTGTGCCTGCTGTCGTGCCGTCGTCTGAGTAAAGAAAGACGAGATCGATATCCGATGCGTAGTTGAGCTCCATCGAGCCGAGCTTGCCGAGTGCGATCACGCAAAACTCTGCCGTGGCACTGCGGCCGCGATCGTCCACCTTGCGCGGCAGACCGTAACGATTGTCGAGATCCTGTCGCGCGAGACTGAGCGCGTAATCGAGAATCGCGTCGGCGAGGTTTGATAACTCTTCTGTGGTCTCGACGAGTGTTTGCGAGCGGCGAATGTCGTGCAGGTAAGTGCGCAGCAACTCGCGACGACGAAAACGCGCGAGCAGGACTTGTGGGTTCAGCGAGGAGTTTGTGAGCGCGAAACGTGCGAGTGCTTCTTTCAGCTCGTCACGCGTTCTGACGCGCGGATCGGTCCGTTCGCGCGACAGCCACGGAAGGTATTCGGGATTTTGTTCGAGCGTCGTCGCGAGCAGCGGACTCCACGCCGCGAGGGCCAGAACGTCTGCGAGGAGCGCCGGTTGTTTGAGGAGAGTCTGGTGCGCCCGCGGCTGCTCTTTCGCTAACCGCTCCAGAAAAAGACGAGGCCCGTTCTGATCGGGAAGATCATGTATGCCACGGATGAACACGGATTGTGACTGATCAGTATTCATCCGTGTTCATCCGTGGCTGGTTCCTTTTAGATATCGTAATACAACGAAAACTCGAGCGGGTGCGGGCGCATGCGCAGCGGCGTGATCTCGCGATCGCGCTTGTAGCTGATCCAGCGATCGATCAGTTGCGGGCTGAAGACGTCGCCCTTCAACAGAAAGTCGTGATCGGCTTCGAGCGCCTTGAGCGAATCGTCGAGCGAACCCGGCAAGGTCGGCACATCCTTCAATTCTTCCGGTGAAAGATCGTAGATGTCTTTCTCGAGCGGATCACCCGGATCGATTCGGTTCTGAACACCATCAAGCCCCGCGAGCAGCATCGCCGAGAACGCGAGATACGCATTGCACGACGGATCGGGCGGACGAAACTCCAACCGCTTCAACTTCGGATTCGTCGAGAACATCGGAATACGAATCGCCGCCGAGCGATTGCGTGCCGAGTACGCGAGATTCACCGGAGCTTCAAAGCCGGGCACGAGACGTTTGTAGCTGTTCGTCGTCGGCGCCGCAAACGCGACAATTGCCGCCGCATGCTTCAACAGTCCACCGATGTAATAGCGCGCGGTGTCGGAAAGTCCTGCATAACCATCTCCGGCAAAGAGCGGTTTCTCACCCTTCCACAACGACTGGTGACAGTGCATTCCCGAACCGTTATCGCCATACAGCGGCTTCGGCATAAACGTCGCAGTTTTTCCAAACTGGTGTGCAGTATTGCGAACTACGTATTTGAATATTTGAAGATTGTCTGCGGTGCCCAACATCGTCGAGTAGCGAAAGTCGATCTCACATTGTCCGGCGGTTGCGACTTCGTGGTGATGACACTCGACAGTCACGCCACACTTGCCCAACGTAAGCGAGATTTCAGATCGCAGATCGGTCAACGAATCAGTAGGCGCGCAGGGCACATAACCTTCCTTCGGGCGAATGCGATAGCCGAGGTTTGATCCGGCAAACTCATTCGCATCACGACCGCTGTTCCAGTGTGCTTCGTCTGAGTCGAGCGTGAAGCCGGCTGAGTGCTGGTCGTTGTGAAACTTCACCGAGTCAAACACGAAGAACTCGGCTTCGGGACCGAAGTAAGCAGTGTCGGCCAGGCCGGTGAATTTGAGATAGCTCTCGGCGCGTTGTGCAACGGAACGCGGATCGAAGGCGTATCCTTCTTTCGTTATCGGATCGACGGCACTGCCGATCAAGCAGAGGGTTGGTTGTTCCGCGAATGGATCCATCCACATGCGGGTCGCGTCGGGGACGAGCAGCATGTCTGACTCGTGAATGGCAGCCCAGCCACGAATCGAAGACGCATCGAAGCCGAAGCCGTCTTCGAATTGTTCTTCACCGAGTTCGGCGATCGGGAAGGTAAGGTGTTGCCAGGAGCCGGGCAAATCCGTGAAACGGACAGAAACGAATTTGGCGCCCTGGTCGGCAGCATATTTCAAGACAGTCTTAGGGTTCATTTTCTCTCCTGAAGATTTAAGGGAGTGTTGGGGGTGCTCTTCGCCCCGGAGCGGTGATTGGTGCGAAGTATTTTAGCGTGCTTAACGACTTTAGGAAAACAGTCGTACGGCATTGAAGGCGTCGCGTAAAAAACTGTGATTATAATCGCAGGCGGAATGATGTCAAGCTTTCTCTCCGCAAACTCTGTGTCCTCTGCGTCTCTGCGGTAAATGACATTTTAAGAGCCGATTCACCGCAGAGGCGCAGAGGACGCAGAGTTTACGCAGAGAAGTTGGGCTAAATCCGCAGTTTTGAAGGCGTTATGAAACAAAAAAGTTATAGACCGCAAAGGCCGTTTTCTGTTACATTGCGCGGCTAAAGCGTTCCACCCAAACAACAACTCCGCAACTCGATTCGGAAATGTACATCTGTGTTCCAGCTAGAGGCATCAATATCGTTCAAGTTTTATTTTGTGAGGCAGGAGACCGCTAATTGACCACGGCAATCGAGCAAACGCTCGAAACTTATGGAATCGAAAACTGGGCCGCTGGCTACTTTGATGTAAACCGGAAGGGAAACCTTATCGTCCGCCCCGTCGAGGGAGATCCTCGGTCCGCGGACCTCAAAGAAATCATCGATGACCTCGCCAAACGTGGCATCACGACGCCCGTGCTGCTGCGTTTCCCGCAGTTGGTCGCAGCTCAAGTAAGAAAACTTCAGCGCGCGTTTAGCCGCTCGATCCGCGAGTTTGAATATCAGGGCTCGCACATGTGTGTTTACCCGATGAAGGTGAACCAGCAACGCGCGGTCGTCGAGGAGTACCTGCGCGAAGGCTCGCGCTACGACTTCGGACTCGAAGCCGGCTCGAAAGCCGAGCTGTACGCCGCGCTCGCGCTCGAACAGCCGGGCGACAGCCTGCTCGTGCTCAACGGTTTTAAGGACCAGGAGTTTATCGAGCTCGCGTTCGCAGGCGCGAAGGTCGGAAAGAAAGTCGTGATCGTGATCGAGAAGCTCAACGAGCTCGATCACGTGCTCAACGTCGTCGAGAATCACGAAGGCGCACTGCCGATGCTCGGCATGCGCGTCAAGCTTTACTCGAAAGGCTCGGGTCGCTGGGAAAAGTCCGGCGGCGAAGCTGCCAAGTTTGGACTGACTACGACTGAGCTTCTCGAAGTGATCCGTCGTCTCGAAGAAGCCGATCGCGTGGACATGCTCAAACTCCTTCACTTCCATATCGGCTCACAGCTCACCGATATCAAGCGCATCAAGAATGCGATGAAGGAAGCGGCGCGTGTTTACGCGAAGGTCTTCCAGATGAAAGTGCCGATCGAGCTGCTCGATGTCGGCGGCGGCATGGCGGTCGACTACGACGGATCGAAGACGGCATTTGACTCGTCCGCCAACTACACGGCGCAGGAGTTTGCCAACGACGTCATCTACACGATCAAGCAGGTTTGCGACGATGAGAACGTGCCACATCCGACGATCATCCAGGAGTCGGGACGTTTCCTCGCTGCTTATCACGCGATACTCGTGACGAACGTGCTCGACGAGATTGAGACTGTCGTCGAAGACATCACACCGATCGCGATTGACGAAGACGATCCGCAGGTCGTGATCGAGCTCGGCGATTTGCGCGAATCGATCACTGTAAAGAACTATCGTGAGTACTATCACGACGCGCTCGAACATCGCGAAGAGTTGTTCACACTCTTCAATCTCGGCCTCATCTCGCTTGAAGATCGCGCGAAAGGCGAAGTGCTGTTCTGGGACGTTTGCGAGCGCGCTGACAAGTACGCGCAACAGGCGAAATACGTGTCAGAAGAGTTTGGTGAATTGCGCCGGTTGCTCTGCGCGAAGTATCTGACAAACTTCTCCGTCTTTCGTTCAGTGCCGGACCATTGGGCGCTCGATCAACTGTTTCCGATTGTTCCGATTCACCATCTCAACAAGACGCCGACGGAATACACAACGCTTTGCGACATCACGTGCGACTCGGACGGCATCGTCGACAAGTTTGTAGATCTGCACGACGTAAAGCAGGTGCTCGAGTTGCACAACCTGAATCCTGACGAGCCTTATTACCTCGCGTTCATGCTGGTTGGCGCGTACCAGGAAGTGATGGGTAACAATCACAATCTCTTCGGCGCGCCGCACGAAGCACACATACACATCGACGAAGAAGGGTTTCTGATCAAGAAAGTCATCAAGGGAACGAGTGTGGGCGCGGCGGTGGAGCGTGCACGCTACGAGCGCAGTCTCTTGCACGACGGTTTTCGACGTCTCATCAACCGGCGCGTCAAGGATGGCGAGATGAGCGAAGCCGAGGGCTACGAGCTGGCCCAGTTCTACGAGTCACGTTACGAGGCTTATACCTATCTCGCCGTGAACGGCGTGAAGTCGCGTTCACGGCGGCGGACTGATTATTGATTATGTAATACCAGAAATTCGATCTAACGGACTTTCAATCCGAGAGGCTTAACAACCTGCATGGTCACTCAACGAAAACCAAAAGCATCGAAGTACCTGACCACTCCCACGCGTCCTGTCCAGGTGGACCGAGATCGTTCTGTGGCCGGACTCCTCGAGAAGATGGAAGGAACAGGCTTTGGAGGCCGCCAACTTGCCGAAGCGCATCGTATCTGGCTCGACATGCTTGGCGACAACACGACCATCATGGTCGCTGCTTCCGGGGCGCTCGTCCCTGCGGGCATGCGCCGCTTGCTGGCGTATGTGATCAAGAACCGCTTCGTTGATGTACTTGTCCTCTCGGGCTCGCTGCTCTTTCACGATCTGCACGAAACACTGGGGCGTTATCACTTCCAGGCTCATCCAAGCATGACGGATGCGGAGCTCGAGTCGGCGCAGATCAGTCGCATGTGGGATTTGCTCGCGAGTGACGAGGAGTATCGCGAAGCGAAGGAATGGATCGGCGGGTTTACGAATCAACTGGATCAGACGCGTGCTTACTCGGTGCGCGAATTCTTACATTTGCTTGGACGTGAGCTGGCTGAGATCGCGTCGGAAGATGGTGTATTGACGTCGGCGTTCAAGGCGAAAGTGCCGATCTTCTGTCCGGCAATTGCTGATAGTGGGCTTGCGGTTGGGATTGCGGGTGCGCGATTTGAGAAGAAGAACAACTTTTTGTTCGACACGATCCAGGACGTGTTGGACATGATGAATGTGATGGTGAACGCGCGCGTGTCGGGGATTTTGAACCTTGGTGGTGGGACGACGAAGAGTTTCATTCAGCAGGCGGGACTTTCATCGTTCCTGCAGAAGGAACATCATCACGGGCACAAGTACGCGATTCAGATCTCGACTGATGCGCCACATCCGGGTGGTCGATCGAATGCCGTTTCGTTTGATGAGGGGTTGATCTACGGAAAGCTAGCCCGCGGCGCGCACACCGCTTACGTGCCCTGCGACGCGACGATCGCCTTGCCGATATTGATCACATCCCTTTCGCAGACCGCGGCGAAGTACATGAAGGGCCGCAAGAAACCAAACTTCACCTTCGGCCGCGAATTGATTGTAGAAGCACCGTAAACTTTGGCCGCAGATTCACGCGGATGAACGCTGATCTGCGTTTATCCGCGTAAATCCGCGGCTAAAAAACTGCCTCACCCAAACTCTTCTCGACGACCCGGCGCCTAACCAGATTGCGTTGTGCGTACATCGCTTTGTCGGCCTGCTCGATTGCTTGTCCCAGATCGGTCAGTGACGTAAAACCTGCGACGCCGAACGAAACGGTCACCTTTACCGGCTCACCAATCCAGCGCTCGCAATTCTCCTCGAGTATCTTGTTCAACTTCGCAATGCGCCGGCTCGCCTCGGGCTGTGGCAGCTTGAACATCAACACCAGAAATTCATCACCACCCCAACGGAACAGCATGTCGTCCGCACGCACTAGCGATCGCATCGCGCGCGCGACTGCACGAATCGCTTTGTCACCCACGGTATGGCCGAGGGTGTCGTTGATGGGTTTCAGGTTATCGATGTCGAGCACAGCAACGCTGCCGGAAGTCGCTGTGTTCTCCGGCCCACCTTCCGTCCGTCGCAGCAGCGAGTGAAAAGCGTGACGGTTCAAAGCTTCCGTCAACGGATCCATCTGGACCAGTAGCTCGAGCTGATCGCGCGCTTCAGTAAGCTTGCGGTTTGCGAGCTCGACTTCGCGGCGCACACCTTCCATCAACACCATCACCGTGCCGAAACCGAGCAGTATTTCAAACATCAGATCGAAGAGTGACGTGTAACGAAAATACGTCGCCGGCACTGTTACGCCGAAGAGACTTTTTCTCGCTGCAAACGCGGGCACGTAGTGCAGAAAGTCGATCGTCATCAACAGCAGCGCCACCAGCATCACGCGAATTCCGAACTTCGCTTCTTCACCTTTGCGCAGAGTGAAGAACGAGATCATGAACAACACGGCGAGGATTGCGGCGTGAATCATGAACAGATCGTTGAAGTCGCGCGAGACGTACGGCAAACCGAGCGACACGACGAGCGCGGGTATGAGGAAGTAGCTGTGTTTCCTGTTTAGTGTGGCGCCTGTGACCTGGCTGCGGCAGCCGGCGATGAAGAGTAGACCAAAGAGATACTCGAGGAAGAAATAGCAGGAGTAAAAGAAGGTTTGTGTTGAGCCGAGCCTAAACGCGGCAAAGAGGCTGATGAGCGAGAGCGAGAGACTCGCCCATGAAGCAGTCCAATACCTGAGCGCGTTGCTCTTGATCGACGACTGCATGAACATTGAAAGCAGCGTGATGAGGAGGACGCCAACGCACTGAATCGCGAGACCGACATTCGAATCCATAAACTGGAACCTCGTAGGAGAACGAGTTTGATAGGAAAGCTCTGGGCAGTGAGGGTTACTACGAGATTGATTCTAGCTGACCGGAGGGTTTGAGGGGAAGAACTTTTTTAGCCGCGGATTTACGCGCATTTACGCGGATTTTATGTCAGCCATTGCAGGACTTCCTCTTCATTTGAGCTGCGCGTGCCGCCGACGACGTGGATGAAATACTCCTCGAGAGACACTGGTCCTTCGCCGTCGCCCTCCATACGTATTCCCTTGCGCAGCTCATTCAACGATCCTGAAGCAAGTAATTTCCCTTGCGCGATGATGGCGATGTCGCTGCACAGACGCTCGACGATCTCGAGCACATGCGAGGTGAGAAAGACTGTCAGGCCTCTCGCGGTCAATCGCGACAACAGATCTTTCAACGTGCGTGAAGCAATCGCGTCAACACCTTCGAACGGCTCGTCGAGAAAGAGTATCTCGGGCCGGTGAATGAGAGCGCAGGCGAGTGAGAGCTTCTTCTTCATTCCGTGCGAGTATTCGATGATGAGCTTTCGCGGCTCGTCCTGAAGCTCCATCAACTCGAGCAGCTCTTTCGAGCGCTGTGCGATTTCTTCGCTGCGCAGCCCGTACATGCGCCCGGTGAACGACAGCATCTCCGCGCCTGTCAGTCGCTCAAACAGGTTGAGATCTTCCGGCACGACGCCGATGCGTCGCTTCACTTCCATTGGTTGCGCGCTGATGTCGAGATCGAGAACTCGCAACGTGCCGCTGGTTGGCACGAGCAGGCCCGTGAGCATTTTGATGGTGGTTGATTTGCCGGCGCCGTTCGGCCCGAGGAAGCCGAAGAAGCTGCCGCGATTCACGCGCAGGTTGATGTGATCTACGGCAAGGAAGTTGCCAAACTGCTTGACCAGTTGAAACGTCTCAACCGCCGGGGCTGCTGCTGACATGTATGAGAGATTACAGCAGTTATCCACAGATTACGCAGATTTTTATTCACGTCTGTGTAATCTGTGGATGATATTCAATTTCGCAATAATGACTTGGCGTCGTCGGCGCGGACGTAGGTGGGAAACTGTCTGTGAGTGCTCATCAGAAAGGCGTTTGAGCTCGCCTGAAGTGCGTTGCCGTGCGTCGCGCGCAGGCGCACGAAGCGGCCAAAGGCTGTCATGCCGTAGTAATAACCGTCGTCCATGCTGATGAGGACGTCTGCGGTGTGCTTAACGCGTGGGGTGAAAATGGATTTGTAGATGTTGGCGAGCGCGTTCGGGTAACGATGCCCGGCAGTTCGCTCAAACCACGTCGCGTCACCGGCGAAAGTGTTGGGGAAAGAACTCAACTGAAGCGGATCACCACTCACCATCACGTATCGATAACTGTCCGTCGCCGCTTCGTGTTCAATACGCGCCTGACCGCGTGCGCTTTCCACAACAGCCTCGTCGCGATCCTTGAAGACAGCGAAATCGACGCCCTTCACTTCCGCACTCGCGCGCGCCACCTCAGGAATCACATCCTGGTTCTGACAATAAACAGCCGCGTAACTGCAAAGACCAAAGGCCGGTATCACAACCTTGAAGCCACGGCGTTGCAGAGTCGAAGCAAGCGGGATGCGACGGTTCTCTTCAAGATTCATCCCGTGATCGGAGAACATCACGATCTCCGTTTCATCGCCACAATAACTGCGAATCTCTTTGAGTATCTTGTCGAGCGATTCGAGTGCGACCGCGAGACGCGCCGGCCCCTGTGCGTGCAGCAGACCGTCAGTCGCTTTGAGAAACGCGAAGTAATCGCGATTTTGCGGAGCGGCCCGGAAGCGCTCACGAAAGCGTTGCATATCAGCACGCCAAACCTTCTCGGGCGCTACATAGATCAAAAACTCAAACGGCAGCGGCTCCTGGTAATCGAGCTCATCCATGTACGACGACGGCACCTTATCAGGCGTTCGTCGACCGACATACTTGCTGATCCCACCACGCAGCTCACGCGCTTTACGATCAAAGTAAAGACTCTCGTAACCCGCAGGCGGAGTCGCGCCGAGCATCGCGGAGAGCGCCACGTTCGTCATAGTCGGGAATGGAGAAAGCAGGCGCGTAGGTGCTTTGAAACTGTCAAAGAGCCCACGACTACGCTCTCCCTCAATCAGCTTGTGAGGAACTCCATCGAGACAGAGGAGCAGACGCCGCGGACGTGCTTGACCCTTACCCATCAAGTTGCTCCTTGGAGTGCGGCGGCCTGGCGCCGCTTTTGTCGCGCGTGGAGCGCGCAGCGCTGTAGATCTCGAGCACTAAGGCGTGCTCCGCACGCGACCAAAGCGGCGCCAGGCCGCCGCACTCCAACGAGGCGCTCAATAATCTACTGCTCGGCATCAGGCTTAGATTCGGTCTTGTACGCCTGCCGCAACCCCCGCTTCGCTTCATCATGCGCGTCGTAAACATTCGGACGCGCCAGCACTTCCCTGTACTGCGCGAGCGCTTCATCACGCTTCCCCGCGACGTCGAACGATCGCGCCGCAAAAAGATGCGCCATCGTAATCAACCCAGGCTCCGCGCGATCAACCTTCGTCGCCGCCAGAAACTCCTTCGCCGCGCGCTCATGATAACCCGCAATCAACAACGCCTCGCCGTACTTGAAATGGATTAGATCGAGCGCACGCGCAGCAGAATCGCGTACATTCCGATCACGCAGCAGCTCATCAAACGTCGCAAACGCCTCTTTCTCAGCCTGCACTGCGCCCGTAAGATCCTTCTCTTTTCGTTTCACTCCAGCGAGGGAAACCAGCGCATCCGCCGTCTCCAGCCGCAGCAGATAATTCCGCGGATACTTCGCACTCAGCTCACGCGTCAAACTAACCACCTCAGCAAAACGCTTCTCACGCGAGTAAAGCAGTATCAGCACGGTCTTCGCATCATCCTGCGACCAGCGACCTTCCTTCGCGACCTGCTCGAGCATCGCCAGCCCACGCTTCTTCGAGCCGCGATAACCCGTCGCGCCCGCGAGTATCTTCACCGGCAACGGCAACGATCCGACAACATACTCGTAAAGCCCGATCGTGATCTGCGCGTCGATGTACTTCGGATCGAGCTTCAACACCTCGCGATGATGATCGACAGCATCGTTGCCGTCGCGCAGTGCGGCGAAGTGTCGACGCTCGACAGCTTCTTCAAACGATGCCTTCAATCCTTCCGTGTTGGCGAGGAAATCGAGCGCTTCGATGTTTTTGGGTTCCTGTTTGAGTTTGGCTTCGGCGAGTCGCTTCGCTACGCGCGTGAGATTGCGAAACTCCGTCACGATCTTCGGATCGACTTTGTCATCGCCGTTTGTATAAAACGACTCCGAGCTGTAAAGCGAAACCTGCAAGCGACGCGACTCATAGAGCGTCTTGATCCAGAGCCGCGCCGCGAGCAGTTGATAACCGCCGGGATGATTCGGAAGGAGTTTGATGATCTCGTTGAAGTCGCGCTGGGCTTTGTCGTAGTCGATATTGTAGAGCGCATCAAGCCCAGTGCGCCGCAGCTCCTCAAACCGCGCCCGCTCCGCATCCGTCAGCCACGCCGACGACTGCTGCGCCGCAACACCAACCACGCTCATTAGCACCAAAATCGCAATTCCCAAAAACCTCAAGCTAATTCCCTCCGAAAGATTCCATATACTTCACGCCCGAACCGGTATTGAACAGCACCACACGTTCTCGCTTATTAACCTCGCCCGATGCAATCAACTTCTTCAGCGCGGGCAAACAAGCCGCACCTTCCGGCGCACAAAAAACTCCTTCAACCGCACCAATTTCACGTGTCGCCGCGATCAACTCTTCATCACTCACCGCCACCGCAGTCCCACCCGACGCCCGCAACGCATCGAGTATCAAAAAGTCGCCAATCGCTTTCGGCACGCGCAAGCCTGAAGCCGTCGTCGCCGCATTCAGAAACTCATCCGCGAACCGGTTTCCTTCTTCAAATGCGCGCACGATCGGCGCGCAACCCTCAGCCTGCACCGTCACCATCCGCGGGCGCTTGCGGCCGATCCAACCCATGCGCTCCATCTCGTCGAAGGCTTTCCACATGCCGATCAAACCGGTACCGCCGCCCGTCGGGTAGATAATTACATCGGGCAAGCGCCACTCCAGCTGCTCCGCGAGCTCGTAACCAAGCGTCTTCTTTCCTTCGACGCGATAAGGTTCTTTCAATGTCGAGACGTCGAACCAACCTTCCTTTTCCTTTCGTCTCGCGACCTCCGCGCCGCAGTCGGTGATCAGGCCATCCATCAAGGTCACGTGAGCGCCTGTTTGCTCACACTCGACCACATTCGCGCGTGGCGTGTCGCGCGGCATGAGAACGAACGACTTGAGTCCGGCTCGAGCAGCATATGCCGCCAGTGCGCCGCCGGCATTTCCGGCAGATGGGACTGCCAGTTTTTTGACGCCCAACTCCTTTGCCATCGAGACTGCCGTGGCCATGCCGCGTGCTTTGAAACTCTGGGTCGGGTTCTGCGATTCATCCTTGATGTAAAGCTCCTGAATACCGACGCGCCTTTCCAAGCGCGGCGCGCGCAACAGTGGCGTCCAACCTTCGCCTAAACAAACGATATTTTGGTCATTTTCGACCGGGAGCATCTCGCGATAGCGCCAGAGATCGGGGCGCCGCGACGCGAGCGACTCCTTCCTCAAAGTCATCGCCGCGCGCTCCAAATCGTAGCGAACCAGCAATGGCTTACCGCAGGCTGTGCAGAGGTTGTGCAACCGACGTGCCTCGTAGTGGAGGCCGCACAAGCCGCATTCAAGATGAGTGACATTCATGGAGAGATTTCCTCATTTACTGGGCAAATTGCAGGAGAACGCGCTCAGTATGCTCTAGAAATGAGAATTCGCGGTAATGTGGAGTGTTATTTGAGGATGGCGGCAGGGCGCAGGCAAGAGCAAGAGGTTTGCGCTACATGCAGCAAACCCCTTGCACTCGGAGCAAGCAAATTAAGCCAGGAGCGGGCGTTTATTTTCGGTGTTCGTCGCCGCTGTTGCCGTTGATCTGGCTGCGAATTTCGCCGCCCGGCCAGCGCGTGCTGTGAATGTTGACGTAAGTGGCGCCCGCGCGGATTGCCGCGAGCAGCTCATCGAGTTCTCCAGCACTGATGCCACGTTCATTTGCCAGGTTCGTGACGTCTGCTGCGGTGATGGTGCCCGATATCGTTGCCGGGGGCGCGGGACAGGGCTGAGTGCCGGCCGGTCCGTTGCCGAGGTTCGTGCAAAGGAACACGCTGATTGGGCCAGTTACGGACTTTTGTCCGAAGTGGATGTGAGCCTGCTGGACGGCGCCTTCGAGATCGGCGTAACTAAGCGTCCAGTCAATGTGCGAGTTGTCATTGCTGATCCGCGCATTGAACGTTCCATTACCGGTGGTCGAAACTGCTGACGGGGTCTCCTCATACCCGCTCAGGATTTCGCTGATTCTTTTGAAGCCCTGGGCGAAGGCGATCGAACAGATCGACACCAGGGCGATCACTGCAAGAGACATTCCTAGTCTTCGCATCCCTTTTTCCTCCAGATGTTCTGTTGTAACGGGGGCGCGCATAATATCACAGCGTTGTAGAAGGGCAAACAAATAAGTCCCTCTGGGAACGCCTCCTTGGAGTGCGGCGGCCTGGCGCCGCTTTGGTATCGATGATGCGCGATCGAGGCCAAAGCGGCGCCAAGCCGCCGCACTCCAAGCGACGCGTGTG
>Ga0081539_10000997_pt1 | contig 52514 bp, 43 predicted proteins | sample TabmetS4T2R2_FD_71023 | JGI IMG/M metagenome (GOLD analysis project Ga0081539, IMG submission 71023) | Tabebuia heterophylla rhizosphere microbial communities from the University of Puerto Rico - S4T2R2 | ecosystem: Host-associated > Plants > Roots > Rhizosphere ... | reverse complement strand
AAGGACCCCCACCCCTAGCCCCTCCCCGCAAAGGGGAGGGGAACACGCCTGCGCACGGGGAGCGGAATGTGCGCGACCGCGAGGGGTACCTATGACCGCCCCGATCCTCGAGCTCCTCAACGTCGAGTCCAACTACGGGCCGGTGCAGGCGCTGCGCGGCGTCAGCTTGTCGGTCGCGGAAGGCAAGATCGTCACCGTGCTCGGCGCCAATGGCGCCGGCAAGACCACGACGCTGAAGACCATTTCGGGCATCATCGACCCCCTGAAGGGCCAGGTGAAATTCCGCGGGGAGGAGATTCAAGGCAACGCGCCGGACAAGATCGTGCATGCCGGCATCGTGCACGTGCCGGAGGGCCGCGAGGTATTTCCGCTGCTTTCGGTCGAGGACAATCTGCGCATGGGGGCTTATACGCGCCACGATGCGGACGGCATCGCGCAGGACACCGAGGCCGTGTTCACCTATTTTCCGATCCTGCGCGAGCGGGCCAAGCAGGAGGCAGGGCAGCTCTCCGGCGGGCAGCAGCAGATGCTCGCGATTGCGCGCGCGCTGCTCGCGCGTCCGGCGCTGATGCTGATGGATGAGCCGAGTCTTGGGCTTTCGCCCAAGCTCACAAAGGAGATTTTTGATATCGTGGTGCGGATCAACCGCGAGCGCGGGGTGACCATCCTCCTCGTGGAGCAGAACGCCCACATGGCGCTGAAGATCGCCGACTTCGGCTATGTGCTCGAGGTCGGCCGCATCGTCATGGAAGATACCGGAGCAAGGCTTGCCGAAAAGGAAGATATCCGCGAATTCTATCTCGGCATGAAAGCGACCGGCGTGCGGGGGGCGCGGCGATGGAAGCGCAAGAAGCTGTGGCGATGAAAGCTGTGGCGATGACGGCTGTGGCGACGACGAACGCCAATACCGTGCCGACGATGTTCTGGGCGAGCGTCACCGCGCGCGGCGCCGAGGTCGCGCTGCGCCAGAAGGAGTTCGGCATCTGGCAGAGCATCACGTGGGGCGAGTTCGGCGCGATCGCGCGCGAGATCGGCATGGGGCTTGTGTCGCTCGGATTTGCGCCGGGCGAATGCGTCTCGGTGCTGTCCAACACCAACCGGGAATGGATCTACACCGACATGGGCATTCTCGGCGCCGGCGGGGTGTCGAATGGCATCTATCCGACCGATGCGCCCGCACAGGTCGAATATCTCTGCTCGGATTCTGCCTCGGTCTATCTCTTTGTCGAGGACGACGAGCAGCTCGACAAGGCGCTCGAGGTGCGCGCGCGACTGCCCCAGCTGCGCAAGATCATCGTGTTCGACATGGAGGGCCTGCGCGATTTCAACGACCCGCAGGTGATGAGTCTCGAGGCGCTGCGTGCGCTCGGTCAGGCCTATCATGCCGCCCATCCGGCCGAATGGGAACGGCGCCTGACCACGCGCAAGCCGGGTGATCTTGCGGTGCTGATCTACACATCCGGCACGACCGGCAAGCCGAAAGGCGCGATGCTATCGCATGCCAACCTGACGGCTGCCTGCCGGCTTTACGGTGAGGCGTTCGCGCAGCATGCGGATGACGAGCGCATGTGCTTCCTGCCGCTCTGTCACGTGGCCGAGCGCATCGTCGGGGTCTACACGGCGTTTCTTACCGGCACGCGGCTCAACTTCGTCGAGAACCCCGAGACCGTGCCGGAGAACGTGCGCGAGATCGCGCCGACCGTGTTCGGCGCGGTGCCGCGCATCTGGGAGAAATTCTATTCGGTCGTGACCATCCGCGTGCGCGAGGCGAGCCGGCTGCAGCAGCTCGCCTATCGGCTCGCAATCGGCGTCGGCTACAAGGCCGCGGCGCTGCGCGAAGAGCGGCGCGCGGTGCCCGCACATTTGAAGCTCGCGTTCTGGCTCGCGCGCGTGCTGGTGCTGAACAATATCCGCAAGGCGATCGGCGTGCATCGCGCGCGGCTGCTGATCACCGGCGCGGCGCCGACCTCGCCGGACCTGATCCGCTGGTATATGGCGCTCGGCCTCGAGATGGTCGAGGTCTGGGGCCAGACCGAATCCGGCGGCATCTCGACCTCGAATCCGATCGGTCGCACCAAGCCGGGCTCGATCGGCCTGCCACTGCCGCGCACGGAAGTTAAAGTTTCACCGGAAGGTGAGCTCTTGGTGCGCGGTCCGTCCGTGTTCATGGGATACTTGAACCAGCCGGAAAAGACCGCCGAGACGCTGCGCGACGGCTGGCTCCATACCGGCGATGTCGGGCGGATGGACAACGAGGGTTATTTCTACATCACCGACCGGATGAAGGACATCATCATCACGGCGGGGGGCAAGAACATCACGCCGTCCGAGATCGAGAACCAGTTGAAGTTCTCGCCCTACATCACCGACGCGGTCGTGATCGGCGACCGCCGCGCCTATCTCACTGCGCTGATCATGATCGATCACGAGAACGTGGAGAAGTTCGCGCAGGACCATGCGATTCCGTTCTCGAACTACACCAGCCTGTGCCGCCGGCCGGAGGTCCTGGCGCTGATCGAGGGCGAGATCGCCAAGGTGAATGCGACGTTCGCCCGGGTCGAGAATGTGCGCAAATTCCGCCTCATCGAGCAGAAGCTCACCGCCGAGGACGAAGAGCTGACGCCGACGATGAAGCTCAAGCGCAAGCTGGTAAACGAGAAGTATCGCGAGCTGATCGAGTCGATGTATGCCAGGGAAGCCGCTTGACGCCGCAGGAAGCGGTCTTGTGCGGCTCAACCGGCACTTTAAGATGCCGACAAAGACATTTGCAGGGGAGCGAACCACCATGAGAGTTTTCGTCGCAGCACTGGCGCTGATCGCCGCGTCGCCCGCGCTGGCGCAGCAGGGCGTCACGCCGACCGAGATCGTGATCGGCACCGCGCAGGATCTTTCCGGGCCGATCGTGAATTTCTCCAAGGCTGCCGTGAACGGCATGCGCATGCGTGTCGATGACGTGAATGCCGCCGGCGGCATTCACGGGCGCAAGCTGCGCCTCGTGGTCGAGGATCACGGCTACGATCCGAAGAAGGCCGTGCTCGCCGCGCAGAAGATGGTGCAGCAGGACAAGATCTTCGCCTCGCTCGGCTCGATCGGCACCGCGACCGCGATGGCCTCGATGCCGATCTATCTCGACGCCAAGGTCGCGCATCTGTTTCCGCTGAGCGCCGCGCGCGAGATGTTCGATCCGGTCGCGCCGCTGAAGTTCTCGTTCGCGGCGCCGTACTACGATCAAATTCGCGCCGGCATCAAGCGGCTGATCAAGGAGAAGGGGCTGAAGAAGATCTGCACGCTCTACCAAGACGACGACTTCGGCCTCGAGGTGATGCGTGGCGGTGAGCAAGGCCTGAAGGATATCGGGGCAGTCTACGCGGAGCGCACGACCTACAAGCGCGGCGCGACCGAGTTCTCCTCGCAGGTCGCCAAGATGAAAGAAGCCGGCTGCGATGGCGTCGTGATGGGCACGATCATTCGCGAGACCATCGGCGTGATCGGCACCGCGAAGAAGCTCGACTGGAATCCGGTCTTCGTCGGGACGACCGCGAGCTATTCGGAGATCATCCACAAGCTCGGCGGTGCGGCGGTCAACGGCTTCTACTCGACCTGCACGGTGAACAACCCGTATGCCGACGACCCGAACCCGAAGGTCAAAGAGTGGTTCGCCGCCTACAAGGCGAAGTTCAACGAGGACCCGACCGTGTTCTCGGTCTATGGCTGGCAGATCATCAGCCTGTTCGCGACCGCCGCCGAGGCCGCCGGCAAGGACCTCAATCCCAACACGCTCAACAAGGCGATCGAGTCGACCAAGTTCCCGGGCGACATGTTCGGCGGCGACGAGAATGTCTTCTCGCCGACCAAGCATCTCGGCACCGACCGCGCGATGCTGTGCCAGATCCAGGACGGCCGCTGGAAGTCGGTGTCGGAGTATTTGACGAATTGACCGGGCGCGTCCCGGACGCAGCGCAGCGTGCAACGTTGCGCTGCAGATCCGGGACCGTTACACACTCTGCGCTTGGAACGGCCCCCGGCACAAGCTGTCACCCCACCATATACGCCGCGCCACCGGTGGCGATCAGCTCGCCCGCGTCGTTGACGAGCTCCATGTGCGCGACCGCGACGCGGTTGCCGAGCCGTACCACGCGCCCGGTCGCGATGAAGTAGTTGCCGCGACCGGGACGCAGATAGTCGACGCGCAGGTCGATCGTCCCGATGGTTGGAAACTGCCCTTCAGGGACATCCTCGGTGCGGTTCTTGATGACCGCGAGGTGGATCGCAAAACCGGCCGCGACATCGAGCGCCGCCGAGATCACGCCGCCATGCAGGATCTGCCGGCGCGGATTGCCGATCAGCTCCGGCTTCATGTCGAAGCGCAGCTTGGGCGCGTCGGCGTCGAGCGACTCGACCTTCAGACCGAGCACGCGATTGAACGCAACCGCCTCCTCGAACACTTGCCGCAACTTGGCTTCCATGGCGGTCCGGTCGGGCATCGTCACCACCCAAGCTGTCTTGCGGCGAGATCCTTCATGATCTCCTCGGCGCCGCCGCCGATTGCGAATACTTTCGCTTCGCGATAAACGCGCTCCGCGCGCGTGCCACGGATGAAGCCGGCGCCGCCGAGCGTCTGCACCGCTTCGTCGGCGCAGAACTGCATCACGCGGCCGGCGAAGTTCTTGGTCATTGCGAGCTGGGCGATCAGCTGCGGATCGCGCGGCGCGCCTTCGAGCTTCCACGCTGTATCGTAGACGAGCGCGCGCGCCGCATGGATGCGCGTCTGCATTTCGATGAGCTTGTGCCGCACCGCCTGATGCTCGATCAGGTGACGTCCGAACGTCTGGCGCTCGCGCGCCCACGCGACGGCATCATCGAGGCAGGCCTGTGCGAAGCCGACCGCGGCGGCCGCCATGCCGAGCCGCTCCGCGTTCAAGTTGTGCATGATGATGCGGAAGCCGGCGTTCTCCTCGCCGATCAGATTGGCGGCCGGCACGCGCACATTGTCGAAATGCAGGGTCGCCGTGTCGGAGCACCACCAACCCATTTTCTTCAGCGGCGTGCGTGAAAATCCTTCGCGCTCGCGCTCGATCAGCAGCAGCGAGACGCCGGACGCGCCCGGGCCGCCGGTGCGCACCGCCACAGTGTAGAAGTCGGCGCGCAGCCCGGAGGTGATGAAGGTCTTCTCGCCGTTCACCACATAGTCGCCGCCCTCGCGCTGCGCGCTGGTGCGCAGCTGGGCGACATCCGAGCCGCCGCCCGGCTCGGTGATCGCGAGCGCGCTGATCTTTTCGCCGGCGAGCACGGGAGGCAGAACGCGCGCTCTTAATTCCTCGCTGCCGGCGCGCGCGATCGGCGGCGCGCCGATCTGATGCGAGAACAGGCCGGCATGCACGCCGCCGACGCCGGCGAGCGCGATCTCCTCGGCCAGGATGACATGGGTGAAGAGGTCGGCCGGCGTGCCGCCGTACTGCTCCGGAAACCCGACGCCGAGCAGGCCGGCGTCCGCGGCCTTGCGGTAGAGCTCGCGCGGAAATTCTTCCGCCTCATCCCATGCGGCCGCATGCGGCGCGATCTCGCGCGCGACGAAGCGGCGCATCGTCCCGCGGATCGCCTCGTGATGCGCGCCGAGCGCCGGATGCGCGCTCCTCATGGCGCGGCCTCGAGCTCGACCAGCAACTGACCCGGCGCGACCTGGGCGCCGGCCGCGACATGCACGGCCTTCACCCGTGCGGCGTGCGCGGCGCTGAGCACATGCTCCATCTTCATGGCTTCCAGCACCACCATGGCGCGCCCGGCCTCGATCGGATCGCCGGCCGTGACGTTGACGGCGACCACGCGGCCATTCATCGGCGCGATCAGGCGCCCGTCGCTCGCCCCGGCGGCGCGCCGCGCCGGAGCATGCAGCGTATTTTCCAAGCTGTAGCTCGCTCCGTCGCAGGCGAGGTGGACCTTGTCGTCGACCGCAAACGTGACCGCCTGGTCGACGCCATTGAGCGCGACGCGGGCGTGCGGCGGATCGATCGACAGGACGCGCAGCATCACGTCAGTCTCGCCGACCCGCGCCAGGGTGGCGTCATCGAAATGGCTGAGGGCGATGTCGGTGTCGTGCAACTTGGCCCGCATCACGCGCGCCGGATTGTTGCTCCAGCCGGTCCATTCGCCGTAACGGCAATTGGCGGCGAGCAGCACGGCGGCAAGCGCGAGCGTCTCGGCGGAAGGGCTGCGCTCCTTTGTCGCGGGACGCGTTTCGAGAAACGCCGTGGTCGCGCCGCGCATCGCGAACTCCTCATCCCGCAAGACCTCGGCGAGCAGCGCCTTGTTGGTCGCCACGCCGAGCGCGACCGTGTTGTCGAGCGCCTGCGCGAGGCGCAGTCGCGCTTCATCGCGCGTCGCGCCATGCGCAATGATCTTGGCGATCATCGAGTCATAGTGCGGCGAAATCTCCGCGCCGGAGGCGAGGGCGTGGTCGACCCGCACGATCTCGTCCGGCAGCCACAAGGCGATCCGGCCGGCCTGCGGCAGGAAATTGCGCGCCGGATCTTCGGCGCACAGCCGCGCCTCGATCGCATGTCCGTGCAAACGGATATCGGACTGCTGCCGCGTGAAGCGCTCGCCGCGCGCGACCCGCAATTGCCATTCGACCAGGTCTACGCCGGCGATCAGCTCGGTCACCGGGTGCTCGACCTGCAGCCGCGTGTTCATTTCCATGAAGTAGAACTGGCCGTCGGCATCGAGCAGAAATTCGACCGTGCCGGCGCCGACATAGTTCACCGCTCTGGCAAGTACGACCGCCGCGTCGCCGAGCTTCGCGCGCAGCGGCGCATCGACGGCAGGCGAGGGCGACTCCTCGATCAATTTCTGATGCCGCCGCTGCACCGAGCAATCGCGCTCGCCGAGATGGAGCACGTTGCCGTGCCGGTCCGCGAAGATCTGCACCTCGATGTGGCGCGCGCCCGCGAGCGCGCGCTCGAGCAGCAACCTTCCGTCGCCGAAGGCATGTTGCGCCTCCGAGCGCGCGGCCTCGAGCGCCGCAGCCAGCTCGTGGTCGCCCTGAACACGTCGCATGCCGCGGCCGCCGCCGCCGGCAGCCGCCTTGATCATGAGCGGAAAGCCGAAACTCTTTGCCGCCGAAATCAGGCCCACATTGCTCTGGTCGTCAGGCTCCGCACCAGGGATCGTCGGCACATCGGCGCGGCGCGCGATGCGTTTGGCTTCCGCCTTGTCGCCCATGGCGCGAATCACGGCCGGCGGCGGACCGACCCAGATCAGGCCCGCATCAATCACGGCCTGCGCAAAGTCTGCATTCTCGGCAAGAAAGCCGTAACCCGGATGCACCGCATCGGCGCCGGCGCGCGTGGCGGCGGCAACGATCGCCGCGCTGTTGAGATAGGAGTCGCGCGGGTTCGCGCCCCCGATGCAGACGGCCGCATCAGCCTCGCGCACATGCAAGGCATCGCGATCCGCGTCCGAATAGACCGCGACCGTGCGCAGCCCCATGCGCCGCGCCGTGCTGGCGATGCGCCGCGCGATCTCGCCGCGATTGGCGATCAGCAGCGCCTTCATGGCCGCGCCACGCCGAACTGCACCGGGCGCAGCGTCCGCGCGTCCGCCTCGCGGCAGATCGACAACGCAAAGCCGAGCACATTGCGGGTGTCGCGCGGATCGATGATGCCGTCATCGAGCATGCGCGCAGAGGTGACGAACGCGCTGCTCTGGCTCTCGAAATTGTCGATGATCTTCTGTTTCAGCGCGGCGATCTGCGCTGCGTCGGGCTCCCGCCCCTTGCGCCGCGCGCCGGCTTCCATCACGTTCGCCATCGTCAGCGCGGCCTGCTCGGCCCCCATGACGGCGGTCTGCGCGTTCGGCCAGGAAAACAGGAAACGCGGATTGTAGGCGCGGCCGCACATGCCGTAATTGCCGGCGCCGAATGAAGCGCCGCACATCAGCGTGATCTGCGGCACGTTCGCGTTCGACACCGCCTGGATCATTTTTGAGCCGTGCTTGATCATGCCGGTTTCTTCCGAGGCCTTGCCGACGATATAGCCGGTTGTGTTCTGCAGATAGAGGATCGGCAGCCCGGCCTGGCAGCACGCCTGAATGAAATGCGTCGCCTTGGTGGCGCCGGCCGGATCGAGCGGGCCGTTGTTGGTCACGATGCCGATCGCAAAGCCTTGCACCGCCGCGTGCCCGCACACGGTCGCGGGCCCATAATCTGGCTTGAAGTCGAGAAAATCGGAATCATCCACAAACCGTGCGATGATCTCGCGCATATCGACTCCCTTGCGCAGATCCGCCGGCATCAGGCCCAGTAGCCCGTCGGCCGCATAGCGCGGCGGCTTTCCGTTCGGGGCAGGCGCGGCGCCCCAGTTCAGCCGCGCAATGACGTCGCGCGCAAGGCGTATCGCGTCGGCATCGTCCTCGGCGAGATACTCGCCGAGCCCCGACACATGCGTGTGCATCACGGCGCCGCCGAGCTCTTCGTCGGTCGCGATCTCGCCGGTCGCGGCCTTGAGCAGCGGCGGGCCGGCGAGGAACGCCTTGGCGCGGCCGCGCACCATGATCACGTAGTCGGAAAGCCCGGGCATGTAGGCGCCGCCCGCCGTCGACGAGCCGTGCACCACCGTGACGACCGGCACCCCGGCGGCGGACAGCTTCGCCAGGTTGTGGAAGATCGCGCCGCCATGAATGAAGCCTTCGACGCGGTACTTGAGCAGGTTCGCGCCGGCGGACTCGACCAGGTGCACGAAGGGAAGCTTGTTCGCGAGCGCCAGCTCCTGCGCGCGCAACAGCTTCTCGCGCCCCATGTGCTGGATCGCGCCGGCGTCGATCCCTGAGTCGCTCGCGACCACCAGGCAGCGCACGCCCGACACATAGCCGATGCCCGCGATCATGCCGCCGCCGGGCACCGACTTGTCGAGATCGCCGGTATCGAGGCCGTAGCCCGCGATCGAACAGAGCTCGAGCCAGGGCGCGCCGAGGTCGGTGAGGCGCGCGACGCGCTCACGCGGCAACAGCTGCCCGCGCCGATCGAACAGCGGCTTCGCCTGCGCGGACTTCTCGCTCGCGCGCGCTTCGAGCGCGCGCAGCCGCTCCATCAGCGCAACCATGTGGGCGCGATTTTGCGCGAAAGCTTCGCCGTGCACGTCGACCTTGGATTCGATTAGCGGCACGTTGCGTGTCTCATCCGCTCGTCCCCGCAAGGGTGCGGGCACAAGGCTGCAGATCGTTAGTCGGAGCGTGGGGCGCCAGGTTCCCGGTCACGCCGGACTGAGCGGAAAGCGGCGATCTCATTCCAGCACCTTCGGCTTTATCGCCAGATGAAAGCCGTCGAACGCCGCCGTCGTGCCGCGCGGCGGTAGTGTGTAGTTCGGCTTGACGTTCGGTACCGCGCCGTCGATGCGGATGCACGAGCCGGACATGAATGCCGCCGCCGGCGAGAGCAGGAAGACGATCGCGGCCGAGACCTCGGATTCGGTGCCGAGACGCCTGAGCGGCACTTTTTCCGGCAGCGCGCGGATGTGGGCGCGCATCTCTTCCGGATACCGATCGAGACCGGATGACGCGATCCAGCCGGGTGCGACCGCATTGACCCGCACCGGTGCCCATTCGAGCGCTGCAGTCTCGGTGAAGTTGAGCATGCCGGCGCGCGCCGCGCCCGAATGGCCCATGTTCGGCATGCCGTGCCACATGTCGGCGATCATGTTCACGATCGCGCCGCCATTCTGCTTCATGCATTGCGTATAGGCTTCGCGCGCCATCAGGAAGCCGCCGGTGAGGTTGTTGCGCACGACCGCGTCGAAGCCCTTCAGCGAAATCGACTCGAGTGGCGCGGCGAACTGTCCGCCCGCATTGTTGACGAGAAAGTCGAGCCGGCCGAAATCGCCGAGCGCCGCGCGTACGACCTCGCGCACGCGCTCCTCCTCGCGAATGTCGGCCGCATAGCAGCGCGCCACGCCGCCGGCTGCGGCAATCTCGTGCGCCACGGCCTCGAGCTTTTCCAGCCGCCGGCCAACCAGCGCGACGCGCGCGCCGAGGGCTGCAAGCTCATGCGCGGTGCAGCGGCCAATTCCGCTGCCCGCGCCGGTCACGATCCCGGCCTGACCGGCGAGCAGCCCGGCGCGAAACACCGACTGAAACGAACTCGCCATGCCCGGCGCGATCTCCGAAAATGGAAGACAGAAGCGGGTTTAGCAGGCCGTGTCGGATTTACCAAGCAAATGCTTGGTAGACGCCCACGGCCGGGCTATGGTTGTGCGCCGCCTCGGGAGAAACGCATGCTCTATACCGAACAGCACCGTGAGCTGATGCGCTCGGTCACCAAGTTCATCGAAGCCGAGATCGACCCTTATGCCGAGGAATGGGAGGCCGCCGGAATCTTCCCGGCGCACGAGCTGTTCCGGAAAATGGGGAAGCAAGGACTGCTCGGCATCCACAAGCCGGAGAAGTTCGGCGGCCAGGCGCTCGACTATTCCTACGAGATGGCGTTCTGCGAGTCGGTCGGCGCCGCGAAGTCCGCTTCGTCCGTGATGGCGATCGGCGTGCAGACCGACATGGCGACACCGGCGCTCGCGCGTTACGGCTCGGATGAGCTGCGCGAGGAGTTTCTGCGGCCGTCGATCGCCGGCGACTATGTCGCGTGTCTCGGCGTGTCGGAGGTCGGCGCCGGCTCCGATGTCGCGTCGATCAAGACCACCGCGGTCAAGGACGGCGGCGACTACGTCATCAATGGCGGCAAGATGTGGACCACCAGCGGCACCCAGGCCGACTGGATGTGCCTGCTCGCCAACACCGGCGACGGGCCGGTCCACCGCAACAAGTCGCTGATCTGCGTGCCGATGAAGACCAAGGGCGTAGAGGTCGCGCGCAAGCTCGACAAGCTCGGCATGCGCGCCTCCGACACCGCACAGATCCACTTCGACAATGTGCGCGTGCCGCAGCGCTATCGCATCGGCGAGGAGGGCATGGGCTTCACCTATCAAATGCGCCAGTTCCAGGAGGAGCGGCTGTGGGCGGCCGGCGCCGGCTTGATGAAGATGGAACGCGCGATCCGCATGACGATCGAATACACCGCCGAGCGCCAGGCCTTCGGCAAGAGCATTCTCGACAATCAGGTCGTGCACTTCCGTCTCGCCGAGCTCGAGACCAAGGTGGAGCTGCTGCGCTCGCTCGTCTATCGCGCGGTCGAGGAGTACATCAACGGCGTCGATGTCACGCAACTTGCCTCGATGGCGAAGCTGACCGCCGGGCGGCTGCTGCGTGAAGTGTCGGATGGTTGCCTGCAATATTGGGGCGGCATGGGCTACATGACCGAGAGCGAGATTTCGCGCATGTATCGCGACGGGCGGCTCACCTCGATCGGCGGCGGCGCCGACGAAGTGATGCTCAGCATCATCTGTAAGGGGATGGGCATCCTGCCCGGGCAGCGGAAGAACCACTGATGAGCCTCCTGCCGACGTTCGAGACGCTGCGACTGGAGCGCGACGGCTGGACGCTGCGCGTCTGGCTCAATCGGCCGGAGACGAAGAATGCGCTGAACCGCGCCATGGTGCGCGACCTGACGGCGGTGACGGATCTGCTTGCCTCCGACAGCGAGATCCGCGCCGTCGTGGTGCGCGGCGCGAATGGCACGTTCTGCGCCGGCGGCGACATCAATGGCTTTCGGGAGATGTTCTCAACACCCGCGCCGCAGCCGGGCGAGAAGGATGGCATCGCGGCGCATAATCGCGGCTTCGGCGGCATCATGGCGCGCCTCGAGGCGCTGCCGCAGACGATCGTGATGGTGGTCGAGGGCGCCGCCTATGGCGGCGGGCTCGGCCTGATGTGCGGCGGCGACGTCGTGCTCGGGACCGAGGACGCGAAGTTCTCGATCTCCGAGGCGACGCTTGGCGTGCCGCCGGCGCAGATCGCGCCGTTCGTGGCGGCGCGCATCGGCATTGCACGCACGCGGCGGCTCTCGCTCACGGCGCATCGTTTCGATGGACGCGAGGCGGAGACACTCGGGCTCATCGATCAGGCCTGCGCCGGCACGGCGGCGCTGGAGGCGGCGCTGGCGCAGGTTCTTGCCGGCATCGCCCGCTGTGCGCCCAATGCCAATGCGACGACCAAGCGGCTCATTCTGGCGAGCCGCTCATTGCCGCGCGAAGAGCTGCTCGACCAATCGGCCGACGCGTTCGCGGCGTGCCTGCGCAGTCCGGAGGGACATGAGGGCGTGACGGCGTTTCTCGAGAAGCGCAAGCCGAAGTGGGCAAGCTGATCGTCACACCCTCTCCATCGTCATCACCCGCGAAAGCGGGTGACCCAGTAAACACGGGCGGCGCGTTCTTGCGCGATCGGTGATTACTGGGTGCCCCGCTTTCGCGGGGCATGACGAACGAGGGCGTGAGGGCTGCTCAATCCACCAGCTTGTCGACATCGCCGAAATAGTAGTCCTGCCAGCGGTCCGGCTTCGCCTTGATGCGGCCGACCTTCGCGAGGAATGCGCTGATCTTGTCGGCGCCCTTCGGCACGATGGTGATGACCATCGTGGGATCGTTCAAAATCGCGACCATCTCGTCCACCGGCATCTTGTCCTTGGTGACGCGCAGATAGGCTTCCGCAGCAGCCTTCTTGTCGGCCTTGATCCACGCGGTCGCTTCGCGCATCGCGCCGAGGAGCGCGGCGACCAGTTTCGGATTGCCGTCATGGAACTTGGTCTGCATCGAGATGCAGCTCACCGAGTGAGGTCCGATGATGTCGTAGGACGAGATGACCTGGGTATAGCCCGGCATCTTGAGTTGGCGGTTCTGGAATGGCGCCGACGAGAAGTGGCTCTGCACTTCGGTGCCGGAGTTGAGCGCCGCGAACGCATCCGGATGTCCCATCGAGACGGTGAGCGGATCGAGCTTCTCGTAGCTCGCCTCGCCGAATTCCTTCGCGGCCGCCATTTCGAGCAGGATCGCCTGCATCGAGATCTTCACCGAGGGCACCGCGATGCGGTCCTTGTCGCCATAGTCTTTCAGCGTTTTGATCTTCGCGTCACGCGTCAGCAGGATCAGCGGCATGAAGTTGAGACCCGCGATCGCACGGATCTTCACATTGGTGCGCGTCTTCTCCCACATCGTGATCAGGTTCGGCAGGCCGACGGCGCCGACATCGATCGCACCCGAGATCAAGCCGTCATTGATCTGCGCCGGCCCGCCGAGCGTCGTCCATTCGACCTTCATGTCGGCGAGACCCTGCAGCTTGGCGTGCTTCTCGATCAGCTTCTGGTCTTCCATGATGACGAACTGGATGTAGGGCAGGCCGTACTGCTTGCCGATCTTCACCTCGCTCACCTCCGCGGCGGCGGGCGCCGCAATCGTGAGCAGCAGCGCGCTCGCAAGCGTGCATGTCAGGAAACGCATTCTCCCCTCCGGCCTCGGTCCGTTCACGTGATCGGCGTCATCTGTTTTGGGTCGAACGCCAGCCAGGCGCTCGCGCCGACCTCGAAGATCTCGAGCGGCGGCGCTGTGACGCGCAGCCGCGCGGCGCCGTCCGGCAACGTCACCACATAGTCCCAGAATTCGCCGAGATAGGCCCGTTCCGCGATCGTTACGGCGACTTGTGGCGCCACGATGTCGCCCCGTACACGCGACAGGCGCATGCTCTGCGGCCGCACCGAGAACGTGACCTTGCCGGGCGGCGGCTGCGGGTCGAGCGCGCCGCGGGGCAACGTGAACGAGGGAAACACCACGCCGTTTGCGTCGCTCACCCCTTCGATGAAATTGGTGCGACCGATGAAGCCCGCGACGAAGCGCGTCTTCGGCCGGTTGTAGAGCGTGTGCGGATCATCGACTTGCTCGATGCGGCCGAGATTCATCACGGCGATGCGATCGGATGTCACCATCGCCTCGGCCTGGTCGTGCGTGACGTAGACCGTGGTGATGCGGAATTCGTCGTGCAGGCGGCGGATCTCGAAGCGCATCTCCTCGCGCAGATTGGCGTCGAGGTTCGACAGTGGTTCATCGAGCAACAGCACCTGCGGCTTGATTACGATCGCACGCGCGAGCGCGACACGCTGCTGCTGTCCGCCCGACAATTCGGCCGGATAGCGCGCCGCGAGATGCCGCATGTGCACGACGTCGAGCATCTCGTCGACGCGCCGGCGCACTTCCTCGCGCGGCAGCTTGCGCAACTCCAGCCCGAACGCGACATTCTGCTCGACCGTCATGTTCGGCCACACGGCGTAGCTCTGGAAGATCATCGACATGCCGCGCTTTTCCGGCGGCACCGCCCCGGACGCGGACGACAGCACGCGGCCGTCCATCTCGATCGTGCCGGCGGTCGGATCGATGAAGCCTGCGATCATGCGCAAGGTCGTGGTCTTGCCGCAGCCCGAAGGACCGAGCAGCGAGACGAACTCGCCCTCATTGAGCGTGAGATCGAAGCCCGCGACCGCCGCGACGACGCCGAAACGCTTCTCGATCCCGCGCAGGATCAGCTTGCTCACGAGCGCACCATGAAGTCGCGCCCGATCGCGCGGAAGCCAATGGCGGCGATGATCAAGGTCGCGACCAGCAGGATCATGCCGAGCGCGGAGAGCACCTCGAAATTTCCCTCTTCGGAGAGGTCGAACAGCATCACCGAGATGACGCGCGTGTTCGGGCCGACCAGAAAGATCGCGGAGGAGAGCTCGCGCGTTGCTGGGATGAAGACGAGAATCCAGGCACCGGCGAGGCTGCGCTTCAACAGCGGCGCCAGCACCTTGCGGATCGCCATCAGCCGCCCGCCGCCGAGAATGCGCACCGCCTCTTCCATCTCGGGATTGATGCTGCGCATGCCGGCCGCGCTCGACGTGTAGGCGATCGGCAGGAAGCGCGTCGTATAGGCGAGGATCAGGATCGTGGCCGTGCCGTACAGCGCGAGCGGCGGCGGCGCATAGGCGGCGTAGAAGCCGATCGCCAGCACGATGCCGGGAATGACGAACGGCGCCATGCACAGAAACGCGAGCACGTTGCTCCACGGCACGAGCCGGCGCGCCACGACGTAAGCGATCGCGAGCGACAGTCCGATCGCCGCAAACGCGGTGACGCCGGAATAGACGAAGGTGTTGATGATTGCGTTCTGCGCCTGCGTCTGCTCGAACAAGATGTAGCGGAAGTTCTGCAGCGTGAGGTTTTCGAGCGAGAAGCCGCGGCCCCAGGCGCGCGCGAACGCGGCCTGCACCAGCACCAGCATCGGCAGGAACACGGCGAGCGCGCAGACGAACAGCGCATAGCCGAGCATCACCCAGCGCCATGGCCCGAGCTTCGTGATGCGGCGCTCGCCGCCTTTGCCGCTCACCGTCGTGTAGCCGCGCCGGCCGAGCAGCGCGCGCTGCAGCCAGAACATGAAGATCGTGATCAGCAGTAGCGGCATCGCGTAGGCGGCGGCCTGCTCGACGCGCACCGGAAACTCGAAGAACTGCCACAGCTGCGTCGACACGACATGGAAGCGGGCGGGCAGGGCGATCAGCGCCGGCGCGCCGAACAGCGCGATCGCCTCGAGAAACGAGATGATCAGCCCGCCGACGATCGCGGGCAGCACCAGCGGCAGTGTGACGCGAAAGGTGGTGCGCAGCGTGCCGGCGCCGAGGATGTTGGCGGCGTCTTCCATCTCGGTCGAGACGAGATCGAGCGCCGACGAGACGAACACGAACAGGTACGGAAACGACGTGACCGCGATCACGACGATCAGCCCGGCCATCGAATAGACATTGAAGATGCCATGCTCCGCGCCGGTGAGTGCGATAAGGACCTTGTTGAGCCAGCCGGAGTTGGGACCGGCCAGCAGGATCCAGCCGATCGCGCCGAGATAAGGCGGGATGATGAAGGCGCCGAACACCATCAGGCGGATGAAGGTCTTCGCCGGCATGTCGGTGCGCGACACGGCCCAGGCAAGCGGCACGCCAAACAGGCTTGCGAGCAGCGCGACGCCGGCGCCCATCACCAGCGTGTTCCACAGCGCCTGCAGATGGCGCGCGCGTCCATAGGCCTCGACATAGTTCGACCAGGTCAGCCGGCCGGTCTCGGGCTCCTGAAAGCTCGAGATGACGAGCCGCACCATCGGGCTCGCGATCAGAAACACCAGCACGGCGATCATCACCAGCCAGAGGATCATGCTCGGATCGGCGAGGCGGACGCGGCGGGCCGGCGTGGCTTGTTGAATCTCTTCGACCACGGCAGTCATGGAGCAGCGCCTTGCCACAATCGCTGCCTGTTCCCCTCCTCCTTGCGGGGAGGGGTTAGGGGTGGGGGTCGATGTTGGCGTGCTCGGCAACTCCTGTGCGCGATCGCCCGACCCCCCTCCCTAGCCCTCCCCCTCAAGGGGCGAGGGAACAGGCCGAGTGCCGGGAGGGGCATTGCGTCCCAACAACCGTGCATCACACACCGAACGTGTCGCGCCACTGCTTGATCACTTCCGGAATGCCCTTGGTGATCTCCTCGACCGTCGGACGGATCGTCTTCACGTCCGCGGCGGATTTGGCGCCGTTCAGCGGCTTCACCTCGGGGCGCATCGACTCGTTGAAATGCTCGACCCAGATCCGCGAGGCCTCGGAGCTGAGCAGATACTCCATGAACAGCTTCGCGGCGTTCGGATGCCGCACGCCCTTCGGAATGCCGGAGGGCGCGATGATCAGCACCGTGCCGTCGGGCGGATAGATCATCGCGAGGGGGTTGCCCTTGGCGGCGCTTTCCATCGCAGTGCCGTTCGGGCCGGAGCCCGCGATCACGCGTTCGCCGGCGTTGAGCATCGTCACCGTGTCGTTGATCGAGCGACCGATCTGGGGATTGTTCTTTGCGAGCTTCTCGAAGAATTCCCAGCCATAGAGCTTGCGCAGGCTGACCACCCAGGTGCCGACATAGCCGGAGAAGCCCGGATGGCCGAGCGCGATCTTGTCCTTCCATTTCGGGTGCAGAAGATCCGGCCAGTTCTTCGGCGCGTCGGCTTCCTTCAGCTTTGCGGTGTTGTAGCCGATCGCGATCAGCCCGGCGGAAGTCACCGTGTAGTAGCCGTCCGGATCGTAGTTCTTGTAGACGTCGATCAGCTTGCTGGCGTTGTCGGGCGCGTATTTTTCAAGGAGGCTCTTCTCCTTCAGAGCCACGTAGTGGCCGATGTCGGTCGAAGAGAAGACATCGACCTGCATCGCACCGGCCTTCTGCTCTTGCGTCAGGCGCTGATACGCGACCTGCGCGGTGGTGCGCACGACATTCGCCTTGATGCCGGGGAAGGCCGCTTCGAAATCGCGGCCGAGCGCCTGCGCGGTCGTGTCATTGGAGTGGGCGGTATACCAGGCGACCTCGCCTTCCTTCTTGGCGAGCTCGTAAAGGTCCTTCTGCCGTGCTGTGATCTCGCGCGCCTGCGCGCCGCGCGCGCCAACCGAGAGACCGAGTGCCAGCGCACTGCTTGCTTTGAGAACAGCGCGACGCGAAATGCCCCGCATGCGGGTCATGCTCTCCTCCCCAGCTACGGCTTTGCGCCGTTCTTGTCGTCGCCCTGATGGGAGTATGGCGGCTCAGGGGCGCCCCGTCACCCCTTGGCGTTGCCCTGCGACAACGGCAGCTTCGCGATGTCGCGGATGGCATCGCGGTCCGGCTCGAAGCCGAGACCCGGCGTGGTGGGGAGCGTGAGGAAGCCCTTCTCCGGCGTCGGCAGGTCGCGGTACAGCTGCCGCATCAGTTCCACGGCGAGATAGTGGTATTCGACCATGCCGCCATGCGCGAGGCCGGCATGCAGATGCATGTTGTGAAACGGCCAGGCGCCGCCATTGTCGATCGGCACGTTGAAGGCCGCTGCAAGCCCCGCGACCTTCAGGCATTGCGTGATCCCGCCGCCGATCGCGACATTCGGTTGAAGCACGTCGACGGCCTTCGCGAGCAGGAGGTCGCGAAAGCGAAACAGCAGCCCCTCATTCTGCCCGCAGGCGAGCGGGATGCCGCTGCGCCGCAGCTCGGCCATTTGCGTCGCATCGTTCTGCGTCAGCGGCTCCTCGAAGAAGCCGATGCCGAGCGGCTTCACCATCTCGGCAAGCCGCGTCGCGTGATAGAGATCGAGATTGCAATTGGCATCGATGAACAACTCGACCTCGGGGCCGACCGCATCGCGCACCGCCGCAACGCGTGCGGCATCTTCCTTGATGACGTCGTGCAGCGCGCGCTGATCGCGTCGCCGCAGCGCCTCGTTACCGACCGTCATCTTGAGGCGGGTAAAGCCCTGCGCGACCCATAGCCTGGCGGCGGCCGCCAACTGCTGGCGATCGAAGAAGCCGAACCCGAAGGTCGCGTAGACCGGCACGCGTTCGCGCGCCCCGCCGAGCAGGCGCCAGACCGGCTGGCCGAGCGCCTTGCCCTTGATGTCCCAGAGCGCGAGGTCGATCGCTGCGACCGCGTGCGCCGCATAGCCGGTCTGGCCGCGCGGCATCGTCTTCCAGTAAAGCTTTTCCCAGATCACCTCGTGCGCCATCGCGTCGTCGCCGATGATCGCCGGCCCGGCGACGCCGTTGACGATCTGCGCGATCACGTCTTCTTCGGTGATCGCCGTGAAGCCGTGCCCGATGAGGCCGACCGCGGTCTCGACCTCGACATGGACGCAGGCGAGCGAGGTGCGCCGGTCGGCGCCGGCGAGCGTGACATGCAGTGGCACGTTGAGCGGAACGGCGGTGACGCGTGCGATCTTCTGCATTTCCATTTCTGGTCCAATGTTTGCTAGGAAGGCTCGAGCTATTCGATAAGACGGATCCAAAGATCCGCAAGGGGATGCGTCTTGGCTAGTATGATCGCAATCGAGCGATTGTCGAAGAGTTTCGAGACTTCGCGCGGGAACAGCCATCTCGCATTGAGCGATATCTCGCTCGATGTTGCCGATGGCGAGTTCGTCTCGATCCTCGGGCCTTCAGGCTGCGGCAAGTCGACCTTGCTTTACATCGTCGGCGGCTTCGTGGTGCCGAGCACCGGCGCGGTGCGCGTCAAGGACAAGCCGGTGACCGGGCCCGGGCCGGATCGCGGGCCGGTGTTTCAGGAGTTCGCGCTGTTCCCGTGGAAGACTGTGCTCGGCAACGTGATGTACGGCTTGCGTGAGCAGGGTGTTGCGTACAGTGAAGCCGAAAGGCGCGCCCGCGCGCTGATCGAGCTCGTGCATCTGAAGGGGTACGAAAGCTTCTATCCCAAGGAACTGTCCGGCGGCATGAAGCAGCGCGTCGCGATCGCGCGCACGCTCGCCTACGGCCCCGGGACGCTGCTGATGGACGAGCCGTTCGGCGCGCTTGATGCGCACACGCGCACCGGCATGCAGAACGAGCTGCTCGAAATCTGGGAACGCGATCGCAAGACCGTGCTGTTTGTGACGCACAGCGTGGAGGAGGCGGTGTTCCTTTCCGATCGCGTCGTCGTGCTGACGCGCTCGCCTGGCCGCATCAAGGACGTGATCCGCATCGAGCTGCCGCGCCCACGCCGGCGCGCCGAGCTGTTGATCGACCGGCGCTACCAGCAATACGTCGTCGACATCGAGAAGCTGATGGACAATCCGGCGGAGGTTGGCTCATGAATCTCCCCGTCATTCCGGGGCGCCGCGCAGCGGCGAGCCCGGAATCCATAGGCACGGTTCTCTCGATGACGCACCGAGGTCGGACACATCAGATCGTCGCGTTTATGGATTCCAGGCTCGCGACTTCGTCGCGCCCCGGAATGACGTGCAGAGGGGGCTAGATGCGGCTCACCTCGGTCCCGGGCCTTCCGCCGCTGCTCGCCTGCGCTGGGCTGCTCGCGGTGTGGGAGCTTGCGGCGCGCATTCTTGGGATCAGCGGGCTTCCGCCTGCGCATGAAGCCTTGCGCGAGCTGCCCGCGATCCTCACCGACAAGGAATCGCTGCTCAATATTCTCGACTCGATCCGCCGCATGGTGACCGGCTTCGCGCTGGCGCTGCTCGTCGCCGTGCCGATCGGGCTGATGATGGGCCGCGCGCGGCTGGTCGCGGCTTTCTTCAACCCGCTGCTGATGATCATCTATCCGGTGCCGAAGGCGGCCTTGATGCCGATCATCATGCTATGGCTCGGCGTCGGCGATGCGTCGAAGACGCTGGTGATCTTTCTCGGCGTCAGCCTGCCGGTGATCTACCACGCCTACCAGGGCGCGCGCGCCGTGGAAGAGAAGATGCTCTGGTCCGCCGCCGCGATGGGACTAGGGCGCGCCGCACGGCTGTTGCGGATCGTGCTGCCGGCGGCGCTGCCCGAAATCATGGTCGGCATCCGCACCGGCCTCGTGCTCGCGCTGATCACGATGGTGACGAGCGAGATGATCGCGCGCAAGCAGGGCGTCGGCGATCTGTTGTTCAACGCGCTCGCGATGGCGCAATACGAGACCGTCTACGCCACCATCATCATCATCGGCGCGCTCGGCTTCGTGATCGACGCCCTGTTCGAAGCCTTGCGGTTCCGCGTCGTCGCCTGGGCCGAGCCGACGCATGACATCGCGGTAGGTTCAACATGATCGCGCGGCGCACCGGCGAGATCGCGATCGGCATCCTGCCGATCGCGCTGATCCTGGCGCTCTGGCACGGCATCGCGGCGTCGGGGCTCGCGCCGGCCGTGATCCTGCCGCCGCCCACGGCCGTGTTCGCGCGGCTGTTTCAGCAATTCGGCAGCGCGCAATACTGGGAGGCGTTTGCGGTCACGCTGTTCCGCTTGTTCGCCGGCTTCTCGATCGCGGTCGTGCTCGGTGTGTCGCTTGGAGTCGCGGCGACCGGCAGCCGCACCGTCGAGGCGCTGGTGAAGCCGCTGGTGCGCGTGCTCGCGCCGCTGCCGAAGGTCGCGCTTTATCCGGCGATGATCCTGATCCTCGGCTTCGATCACGCCTCGAAAATCACGCTGGTCACCGCCGACGCGCTGTTTCCGATCCTGCTCGCGACCTATCAGGGAACAGCCGCGGTCGAGCCGAAGCTCGTCTGGTCCGCGCGCGCGGCCGGCACGTCGCAGCGGGCCGCGTTGTTCAAGGTCGTGCTGATGGCCGCGATGCCATCCGTGCTCACCGGATGCCGCATCGGACTGATCATCTCGTGCATCGTGGTGTTTCTCGCCGAGATGATCACCTCGACCGACGGACTTGGCTATCTGCTGGTGCGCGCCGGCCGCAACTTCCAGACCGTCGACATGTTCGTGCCGCTGATCTCGATCTCGATCCTGGGGCTGACGCTGAACGCCGCGTTCAATGCGCTGCGGGCCTATCTGCTGCGCGGATTTCCCGAGGAGCGCTAATCGACCACGTCGCAAGCGCGTCGCGCGCCGCCGCGATGACGGCGGTCCAGTTCCCGGCAGTTTCCTGGCGGAATTCGCGCAAAGTTGGATAGAGCGCGCTGGTGCCTGCCTGCGCGCGCCAGCGCCAACACGTGTCGGCGCGGTTCAGCAGCCACACCGGCCGGCCGAGCGCGCCGGCGAGATGGATGACGGCGGTGTCGACGCCGATGATCAGATCGAGCGCGGAGACGAGGGCGGCGGTGTCGGCGAAATCGGTCAGGTCGGCGGATCGGCGGTGCAGTGTCAGACCGGACGGCGGCTCATCGGGGGCGGCTGGCCCATGCTGCAGCGAGACGAAGCTGATATCCGCGACATCGCCGAGCGGGCGCAGCGCGGCCAGCGCGATCGAGCGGCGCTTGTCGGCGACATTGCGCGGATTGCCGGACCACACCAGCCCGACGCGTCGCCCGGGCAGCTGATCGAGCCAGCTGCGCCAGACCCTGACTTGATCGGGGTCGGCCGCGAGATAAGGCGCAGCCGGCGCGTCGTGGCCGAGCACGCGCGGCAGGCTCAACAGCGGGCATTCGAGGTCGAAGGCCGGCAATGGCGCGTCGTCGGCGATGACCTGCAGGGTGGGGAAGCTCGTGGCAAGCAGACGCACCAGTGGCGCCGGCACGCGTAGCACCATGCGTGCGCCGGGTTCGATGCACGGGAGGTAGCGGCAGAACTGGATCGCGTCTCCCAGGCCCTGCTCGGCATGGAGCAGCAGCCGGCGCCCCGCGAGGGCTTCGCCGCTCCAGCGTGGCGCCGCAAAGTCGGCCTTGTGGCCGCGCCAGGCGCGGGCGCGAAACCGATGCTCGTGCGCGCGCCAGCCTTCGGCAAAGCGGCCCGCCTGCAGCAGCGTGAAGGCGAGGTTCACTTGCGCGTCCGGATCGTCGGGCCGCAGACGCAGTGCCTCGCGCAGCGCGGCCTCGGCGTCTGCGAGACGACCGCGATTGCGCAGCAGGTCGCCGAGCGCGTTGTACGCCTCCTGAAAATCGGGCTGCCGGGCAAGTGCCGCGCGCAGCGCAGCTTCGGCCTCGTCGAACGCGCCAAGCACGGTGCTGACGACGCCGAGGCCCAGCAGCGCCAGCAAGGACTGCGGATTGCGTTCGAGCGCGGCCTGGAACGCATCCTTTGCCTCCTCGGCGCGCCCGAGCTCGTACAGCACGTTGCCAAGCTCGATGTGCGCTTCGCTGAGCGTTGGCGCGAGATGTGCGGCTTGGCGCGCGGCGGTTTCGGCCTCGCGCAGGCGGCCAACTGCGCGCAGTGCCGCGCCAAGGCCTGTGAGAAGCAGCGCGTCGCGCGGCCGGTCGCGCAACGCAGTGCTGAAGTGTGTCGCGGCTTCGGCTGCTTGACCCATGGTGAGCAGCAACCGGCCGAGATTGCCGTACGCCTCGGGATAGCTCGGGCGCAGACGTAGCGCCACGCGCAGGTGATGTTCCGCTTCTGGCATGCGGCCGAGCTCGCGCAGCGCATTGCCGAGATTGCCATGCGCGTCGGCCGAGTCCGGTCGAAGCTTCAGCGCAGTCAAGAAGCTCGGTAGCGCGTCAGCCGGGCGACCCAGGGCGGCGATGATCGCGCCGAGCGTCGCATGCAGCTCTGGGGCATGGGGCTGCGTGCGCAGGGCTTCGCGAAAGCAGCTTTCTGCTTGAGCAATCTGCCCGGCCTGGAGCAGCGCGCGGCCGCGCTGCAGCGGGGACTCTGAAATATCGGATGAAGCCACGGTCGTATGTTGCGGGGCAGACCCCACCGCCGCAAGCGCGCGGATCGACGTATGCGAGTACCGCGGCGCAACTTATCGCTAAGGCTGTTCATAAATCAATCACTGCGTGTCTCCTCCCTAAGGAGACGTGTTCACATGCGGCGAGAAGTCGCGGAAACCGAAGCGCTTTTGGTTATCCAGTCCTTAACGTCAGGCCTAGGTATTGCCTTACCGTAATGCGTCCGCCGGGATGTCCGGACGGGGCCGGTCGATAGGTCGCGCACGAGTCTGGCGCGCCCTGTCGCCGCAACATGAGCAAAAAATCGGGGAGTACCGAGTATGTGTCAGTATTGTGGTGATCCGGATCACGGCGCGATCAATGACGTCGTACTGGATGATGGTGGCGTTGGCGGGATCGGCATCCTGGCCGTGGCAGCAGGGACGGTCGGGCGGCCGCCGACGGCGCTGTCGCCGGAAAGCGGCAACGAGTTCGTCGACGCGATCATCAACAACGGACGCCATTATGTGAATCCGGACGGCGTCACCGGGCCGGTGCAGCTCAACTATTTCTTCACCAAACTTCCGGGACCAGGGAATCCGACAACCGGCGTCGGCATACCGTATGACTGGCGCCCCTTCGAAATGGCCGCGTGGCAAAAGGCGGTGCAGGGCTGGGAGCACGTCGCCAATGTCAAATTTGTCCAGGTCTTCGACGTCAACGACGCGTTGTTCGTCGAGCGTCTCGAAAACCAGGCGACGGCCGGCGGCACGGTGTCCGCCTCGCACAGCCTGCCGTCCGCAAGTCTCACCGCGCAGTCGCAGGGCACCTATAACTTCGAGGCGGTGAATGTCCGGCAATGGACGCCCGACCAGCTCGAGCCGGGCGGCAACTTCTTCCGCACCTTCATCCATGAGACCGGCCACGGGCTCGGCCTGAAGCATCCGCACGATCCCGGCAGCGGTGCCTTCAACCCGGACTTCTTCCCCGGCATCAACCCGTCGGATGAGTCCGCGGTGCGACAGCGCAGCCTCGGCGTGCTCGAGCTGAACCACATGTTCGGCTCGGTGATGTCGTACCTGCACGGTTACGAGTTCGACGAGCAGGGCCGCATCGACGTGGTGGCCACGCGGCAGCGCCCGGTGGCCGACGACTTCTTCCTCGATCACGGCTTCGCGGCGACGCCGATGGCGTACGACATCGCCGCCGTCCAGTACATGTACGGCGCGAACATGAGCTATCGGACGGAGAACAATGTGTATCTCCTGCCGGACTCGAACGATCCGCATCCGTTCGTCCGCGGTGCGCCGAACGAGGTCGGCGAACGCGAAACCATCATCTACCAGCCCGACACGGCCTATTGGGAGTGCATCTGGGATGCGGGCGGCATCGACGAGATCCGCTATGATGTGGTGGACGCAAGCGGCAAATACGTCGCAGGCAAGCGCAACGTCATCATCGATCTCACCGCGGCCACGCTCGACTACTCGGCGACCGGCTATGGGGTGCTGAGCTATGCCGCCTTCATCGGCGGTGGCTACACCATCGCCAATGGCGTCGTGATCGAGAACGCGACCGGCGGCGATGGCAACGACCTCCTCACCGGCAACGACGCCGACAACGTGATCAACGGGCGCGGCGGAAACGACATCATCACCGGCAAGGGTGGTGCGGACACGCTGATCGGCGGAGACGGCTTCGACATCGCGATATTCTCCGGCAAGTTCTTAGACTACGCCATCGAATGGATGGGTGCCGACGCCAAGCTGACGTCGAACGGCGTCACCGTTTCGACCCAAGGAATCGAACGGTTCATCTTCAGCGACAGGATGTATGAACGGGACGACGCCAATCCGCTCGTGGACGATGCGTTCTACTTCGACAAGTACGCCGACGTCTCGAAGTCCGGCGTCGACGCCGACGTGCACTTCGCGGCGCATGGCTGGAAGGAGACGCGCGACCCGAACGCGTTCTTCGACACGGACGCGTATCTTGCGGCGAACCCCGACGTGAAGGCGTCCGGCGTCAATCCGCTGGAGCACTATCACACGGCCGGATGGAAGCAGGGGCTTGATCCCGGCGCCAACTTCGACACATCGCTTTACCTCATCCACAATCCCGACGTGGCGAAGGCCGGTATCGATCCGCTGCAGCACTATCTGCAGTTCGGGCAGTTCGAGGGCCGTCAGACTTATCAGGCGATCGGCAACAGCATCGTCAACGACTTCGATGCCGAGTACTACCTCTTCCATAACCCGGACGTCGCCGCGAAGGGGATCGATCCATTCCAGCACTATTACACGATCGGCTGGAAGGAAGGACGCGACCCGAACGGGTTCTTCGACACCAGCGCGTATCTTTCCAAGTACGGCGACGTGGCGGCGAAGGGCATCGACCCGCTGGAGCACTATCACGCGACCGGCTGGAAGGAGGGCCGCGACCCCTCGGTCGACTTCGACACCAAGGCCTATCTGTCGCACTACACCGACGTCGCCGCGGCGCATGTCGATCCGCTGGAGCACTTCCTGAAGACCGGCATCTACGAAGGTCGCTCGGCCTTCGGGGATGGCGTCATGGCGTAGCCGCCGCAGTCTCGAGGTCGCCGGTGCGCGTGGCACCGGCGGCTTCCTTGCGCGTGCAGGACCTGGTTCGGCGCCACCTCGGCGTCTCGGCCCCGAATTTCCGCTATAGAAGGGGGCCGGACACCGAGGAGGATACATGCTGGCCGACCGCATCGAGGGGAAATGGATCGACGCCTTTGCGGAGGTGTTCGAGCGCTGCGCCGTGAAGCGTGGTGATACGGCGGCGATCCTGTCCGAAACGCAGTCGCGTCAGCTCAATGTGCAACTCGCCGAGCTCGCGCTGCTGCGGCTTGGCGCGCGGCCGTTCCACATCGTGCTGCCGACGCCGCGCAACCGCCATCCGGTTCCGATGCGCTCGACCGGCGCCAGCGAGGCGATCGGCGGACTTGCGCCGGTCGTGAGCGCGCTCGGCGCCGCCGGCTTCGTGGTCGACTGCACGCTCGAAGGCCTGATGCACGCGCCCGAGACGCCGGCGATTCTCAAAGCCGGCGCGCGCATCATGGTGATCTCGAACGAGCATCCCGAAGCGCTCGAGCGCATGGCGCCCGATGCCGCGCTCGAAACGCGCGTACGCGCCGCCGCGAAGCTGCTGCGCGGCGCAAAGCGCATGCGCGTGACCTCGCCGGGCGGGAGCGACCTCGATGTCGACATGGCGGGTGCGCCGACGGTCGGCATCTGGGGCTGGACCGAGAAGCCCGGCACGCTCGCACACTGGCCCGGCGGCATCGTGGTGAGCTTTCCGAAGGCGGGCGGGGTCAACGGCACGCTGGTGCTCGACCGCGGCGACATCAATCTCACCTTCAAGCGCTACCTCGAGGCACCGGTGCGGCTGACGCTCGCGAACGACTACGTCACCAAGATCGAAGGCGAGGGGGCCGACGCCGAGATGTTCCGCGCCTATCTCGCCGCCTGGAACGACAAGAACGCCTATGCGGTGTCGCATGTCGGCTTCGGCCTCAATCCGAAAGCGCGTTACGAGGCGCTGACGATGTACGACCAGCGCGACACCAATGGCACCGAGCTCCGCGCGGTTTCGGGAAACTTCCTGTTCTCGACCGGCGCGAACGAATTCGCCGGCCGTTACACGGCCGGACATTTCGATCTGCCGGTGATGCGCACCACGATCACGGTCGACGACACGGTCGTGGTGAAGGACGGTGTAGTGCAGCTCTGACAGTTTGTAGGGTGGGCAAAGGCGCGGAACGCGCCGTGCCCACCGTCTTGCTGAGTAGACGCGTAGGGTGGGCTGAGCGAAGCGAAGCCCACGCGGGCGTCGCAGCGAAGAAGGCCGCGTGGGCACGGCGCTTCGCGCCTTTGCCCACCCTACGAGGCTCACATCACCGGCGGTCGGTTCATCCCAAAATGACCGAGCAGGTCGACGAACGCTTTCAGCCGCTCGCGCCGATAGGCCTCCATATCGAGGCCCTCATAGTTGAGGAAGCCCACGCCACTGCGCAGGCCGATGCGTCCCTCGGCCATGTTGCGCTCGACGATCTCGGGCGCGGCGTAGCGCTCGCTGCCGAGCGCGCCTTTCAGGTAGCGGCTCGCGTAATACAGAATGTCGCCGCCGCCCCAGTCGACGAATTCAAGCAAGCCGAGCACCGCGAAGCGGATGCCGAAGCCGTATTTGATCGCCTTGTCGAGGTCCTCTGCGCTGGCGACGCCTTCCTCGACCATGCGCGCAGCCTCGTTCATCGCGACCGCCTGGATGCGCGGAACGATGTAGCCGGGCCGTGCCGCGCAGACGACCGGCACTTTGCCGACCGATTCGAGCAGCGCCGTCACGCGTGTGGTGACGGCGGGATCGGTCTGCCTGCTGGGTGAGATTTCGACCAGCGGCACCAGGAAGGCCGGATTGAGCCAATGCGCATTGAGAAAGCGCGCGGGGCTTGCGACCGCGCCAGACAGGTCGTCGACCAGGATGGTCGAGGTCGTCGATGCGATGATCGGCTCCGGTCCGGCAAGCTGCGAAGCGCGCGCCAGCGCGGCGCGCTTGAGGTCGAGCACTTCGGGCACGCCTTCGAAGATCATGCTCACGGACGACAGCGTGGCCTGCGCGTCGCCCTCCGCCACGACTGACACGCGCGCCGCGATGCGATCCACGTGCGACGCATCGAACAACCCGAAGCTTGCGAGTGTCACGAGGACATTGCGGGTCTCGGCGAGCGCCTCGTCGGACAGTTTCCGAAATGCGGCCTCGTCGCGCGCCTTGAAGTCGACCAGGGCGACCTCATGGCCGCCATAGGCGAACACCACCGCGATGCCGCGGCCCCTCCGTCCGGCGCCGAGACAGGCGACACGCTCCCTCACGGCACGCCCTCGGCCAGCATCCGCTGCAGCGCGGTCCGATCAAGGCCGGCAAGGCCGAGCGACGGCAAAGTCCGCCCGGTCACCATGAAATCCTCAGCGCAGACCGCGCCGCCGATCGAAAGGAACGCGCGCGCGAGCGGCGTCGGGACGCCGGCGAGCTCGCCGCATGACGTCAGGAATGAGAGCCCGACTCGCACGTCCTCCAGCATGTAGCGATGCTGCGTCAGCACGATGTGCTCGCGCCAGTCGCCCGAGTCGGTGAGTTTCTCGTGCGAGCCGCGGCCATACATCCATTCCTCGCCCTCGCGCGCGTAGTGGTTGGCAAGGGGAAAATGCGGCGCACCGTAGCCGAGCGCCTCGCGCACCGCGATGCGCTCGGCATCGAGCGCGTCGGTGACGCGGCGCACGCAGGCTTGCGTTCCTTCCTTGTGGATGTCCCAGCGCTCGAAATGCTCGAGCGGCGCGGCGTTCATGGTGATCAGCGGTGGATGAATGATCGGACCGGCGTTCATCAGCGCTCCCGAAAGCGCGTCGCCGCAGTCCTCGATCACGCCTGGAAACGCGCGGCCAATGACGGCGAGCGCGTGCTCCTTCAGCCGCAAGGGCAGCACGCCGGTCGGAAGCCGTTTGGCGCGGATCGTGATCGCGACCTCGAACGGCCCGTGTTTGCGTGTCAGCCACGGCAAGGTTCCGGTCTCGGCAAAGGCCGCGCCGGCCTGATTGTCGGCATCTCGTTTGGCTTTCGCAAAGATATAGGAGCCGAAGCTGCCGGGCGGCAGGAACACGACCTGTCCATCCCGCAAATGCGGCGCGAGGGCGCGAGCGATATCCGGCTGCGCTGTCGCCGGGGCAGGGCAGAGGATCAACTCGGCGTCGCGGATCGCCGCCGCGATGTCGTTCGTGATCAGTGACGGCTTCGCGGTGTGGCGCCCGTTAAAATCCTTCACCAGGATGGCGCCGCCGGCCGCGTTGTGCGCGTTGACCGCCGCCACGTCGCGCCGCCACAGCCGGACGTCATGGCCGGCGAGCGCAAAGTCGCCCGCTGCCGCGAATGATCCGTTGCCGCCGCCGAGCACCGCGATACGCATTCAACCACGCTCCCGTTCGCGCAGCAGGAAGTGCTGCACCTTGCCCATCGCGTTGCGCGGCAACGTGTCGACGAATACATAGTCGCGCGGCACCTTAAAGCGCGCGAGCTGCGTCAGCAGGTAGGCCTCGAGCGCGCGCGCGTCGATCGTGCAGCCGGCGCGGCGCACGACGTAAGCGACCGGCACTTCCTGCCATTTCGGATCGGCGCGGCCGATCACAGCGCCTTCGGCGACATCCGGATGCGCGATGAGCACGCGCTCGATCTCTGCCGGGTAGATGTTCTCGCCGCCCGAAATGATCATGTTCTTCTTGCGGTCATGGATGAAGAAATGGCCGTCGACATCGCGCGTGCCGATGTCGCCGGAATGATACCAGCCGTCGCGCAGAGCCTCGGCGGTCGCGTCCGCGTTGCCCCAATACTCGAAGAACACGTTCGGCCCGCGCACCACGACCTCGCCCGCGACGCCGGGCGCGACCTCCACGCCGTTGTCGTCCACAACACGTGCCTCGCACACGAGGCCGGGGAGGCCGGTCGAGCCGGCGCGCTGATCCCCACCGACGCGGGTGTAGACCGCGATCGGGCAGGTCTCGGTCGCGCCATAGATCTGCAGCACCGGGACGCCGCGTGCCGTGAAGGCATCGACCAGACCCTGCGGCACCTGTGTCGCGCCGGTGGTCAGCGCGCGCAAACACGTCACGTCGGTCGCCTGCCATGCCGCATGCTCGATCACGGCCTGTATCGTCGCCGGCACCAGGGCGCACAGCGTCGGTCGATCGCGCGTAAACGCGGCGAGCACGGCATCGGGCGCAAAGCGCGCATGCAGCGTGATGGTCGCGCCGACCTGCAAGGCGGGCGTGGTCTGGATGTTGAGTCCGCCGACGTGGAACATAGGCACCACGGTCAGCACATGGTCCGTCGCCACCATATCGTGCGCGTGCTGGCTCATCATGGCGTTCCAGACCAGCGCTTCCTGGCGCAGCACCGCGCCTTTCGGTCGCCCGGTCGTCCCGGAGGTGTAGATGATCAACAGCGGCGAGGAGAGATCGACATGCGGGTTGCGGCCTTCACCGCCGCCAGCCGCAATCAGCTCGTCGAAGGATGGCGCGAAATCGAGCCCCACGACGCGAATATCCGGCAGCGCCGCCTTCACCGGGTCGATGACCGCCGCAAAGCCCCGCTCGACGATCAGTACCTTGACCGACGCATCGGAGAGAATGAACAGCTGCTCCGGCACCGCGAGCCGCCAGTTCAGCGGCACCAGCAGCGCGCCGAGCCGCGCGCAGGCATAGAGCAGCACCAGGTAGTCAGGGTGATTGAGCGCGAGAATCGCGACACGGTCGCCGCGCTGCACGCCGAGCTCGGAGCGCAGTGCGCGCGCCGCCGCCGCAATGCGTTGTGTTAGGTCACCATAGGTCAGCGTGCGGTCGGCAAAGTGGATCGCAGCCTTGTCCGGCGCGAACGCGGCGTTGCGATCGATGAGATCGGAAAGATCCAACTCACTCGTCCTTCTCGCCCGGCTCGTATAGCGTCTCCCGACCGAGCCGGTCGAGACAGATTTCGGCCGTCCACGGCAGCATCAAGGAACCGCAGCGGCTGTCCCGATAAATCCGCTCGAGCGGCAGCGATTTGAGCATCGATTGGCCGCCGCAGGTGCGGATCGCCTTCGCGGCGAGCGCGTTCGCGTTCTCCATCACGGTGTGCTGCGCCGCATAGGCGCGCAGCACCTGTTCCTTCGTCGGGTTCGCGCGCGCTTCGCTCACCGCCTGGAACCAGAGCGCCTTGGTCTGTTCCAGCATCACGTGCATCTCGGCGACCGCGATCTGCTTGGTCGGGAACATGCGCCGCTTCACCGGCGGCGTGCCGGCCGCTTCGCCGCGCAGATATGCGATCGTGAAATCGTAGGCCGCCTGCGCGAGCCCGACATAGGTCGGCGTGAGGGTGAGGAACATATGCGGCCACGAGGTCGCAGCGTGGAAATAGAGCCCGTGCGGCATCAGCAGTTCGCTTTCCGGCACGAACACGTCCTTCAGGATCAGCGTGCGCGAGACCGTGGCGCGCATGCCGAGCGGATCCCAGTCCCCGGTCACGCTGACACCCTCGGCCTTGGCCGGGACCGCGAGATAGAGCGTGTTGCGCCGGCTGGCGGCCTCGCCTTCGGCGCGCTCCGTGCAGAGAACGCCGTAGTAATCCGCCGCGCCGGAGAGCGACGCGAAGATCTTCTTGCCGTTGATGAGAAATCCGCCGGCGACCGGTTTCGCCTCGGTGCCGAACGCGACCGCGCCGGCGGCCGCCGCGCCGCCTTCCGAGAAGGGCTGCGAATAGATCGCGCCGTCCTCGATGATGCGCCGGTAGTGCTCGGCGCGGTTGCCGTTGTGCGCGGCGCGTTCTGCTGCGCTCATCGGCAGATCGTCGGCGAGCGCACCGGTCCACAGCGTCGAGGCGACATGCATGTTCCAAGAGAGCGCGGTCGAGCCGCAATAGCGGCCGAGCTCGGCGGCGGCGAGACAGTAGGTGCGGTAGGGTGCGCCGAGCCCGCCATGCTGCTTCGGCACGCAGATGCCGAGCAGTCCTTCAGGATGCATGTCGCGGAAGTTCTCGATCGGAAACGTCGCGTCGCGATCATGCTGCGCCGCGCGCGGCGCCAGCACGCGCGCGCCGAACCGCCGTGTCTTGTCGATGAGCGCGGCCTCCTCGTCATCGAGGCGGAAGGCGTCGGGAGCAAAGATCGGCGCGTCTGGCTTGTGCGTGTGGACAACGTTCATACGCTTACGCTCTTGAGAAACCGCAGGATCGCCTGGTCGAAGGCCGGCGGCGCTTCGAGATTGGGCATGTGGCCGAGCCCGGGAAGGCAGACGTAAGCCGCGCCGGGAATCTTGCCCGCCATCTTCTCGAGCACCGGCGGCGGCGCGTTGCGGTCATGCTCGGCCGCAAGGCACAGCACCGGCACCTTGATGTTTGACAGGTTCGCGCGCTCGTCGAACGTGACGAGACATTTGATCGCGGCGCGGTAGGTCGCCTCGGGAACCGCCGCGAAATTCTCGATGAACAGCGCGCGTCCGGCCGGATCGGCATTAGGGCCCATGATGTCCTCGGCCGCCTCCGGCGCCAGCGTTGCCATGGTGTAGCCGGTGTTGAGCGGCTCGAGCCGGTCGGCCACGAATTTCGTCTGGAAGTCGCCGGCCGGGTTGCCGAACGCCGGCGAGGTGCACGACAGCACCGCGGCGACGTAGTCGTCCGGGCGGCGGCGCAGGAGGCTCTGCACGACCATGCCGCCCATCGAGTGTCCGACCAGGACCGGCTGCTCCATCCCGGATTGCGCGATGGTGAGCTCGACGTCCTCGGCGAGGGCCTCGAAGCTCATCGGGTCGACCGGCGCGCGGTCGCCATAGCCCGGCAGGTCGAGCGCGACCGGCTGATAGCCGGCGCTCGCAAAGCTGGCGATCTGCGGCGCAAAGGACCGCGCGCCGCCGCCAATGCCGTGCAGGAAGATGACCGGCGTCACAGCGGATTGTCCGGGGCGGCAGGATCGGCGGCTTCGCCGAGCGTCTGCATCAGCCGGTTCGCCCAGGCAAACATCGCGACCGCATGGGTGAGGTCGAGAATCTCGAGATCGCCGAGGCCCTGTGAGCGCAGCGGCGCGGCGTCGGCCGGCGTGATCGCGGATGGGTCGCGCGTGAGCTTCGCCGCATAGTCGACGATCGCCTTCAGCCGCGGCTCGAGCTTGGCGTCGACGCCATCGCGCTGGATCAGCGCCATCACTTCGGGCTGCTTGGCGAGCTGATTGAAGCGCAGCGCATGCACCGAGGCGCAATAGGCGCAGCCATTGATACGGGAAGCCGTGACCGCGCCGAGCTCGCGCTCCGCGCGCGGCAGGCCCTTCGCGCCGAACATGATGCCGTTGTAGAGCGGCGAGCGCTCGTTCAATGCCTCCGGATCATGCGCCAGCACCAGCGAATAGGCGCCAACCGCCCGGTTCGACGGCGTGATCTTCAGCGCCGACAGCTGCTCCGGCGTCGCCGCCGTGATGTCGAGCGGCGCGACCCAGGGCTTCCAATTGAGCTCGCCATGCGTGAAGTCGCGCATCCGCTTCATGCGGCACCTTTGAGCATGCGCAGGCCCGCGAGCACGCGCGCCTGGAAATTCACATAAGCGATGAGCTGCGACAGCGACACGATCGCGTGCGACGAGAGCCCCGCCGCCGCGAGGCTCTCGATATCCTCGCGCGTTGCGGCGCCCGGCCCGCGCGTCACCAGATCGACATGCGCAATGATCGCGTCCCAGCGCACATCGGTCAGGTCGGCGCGGCCTTCGACGCATTTGGCGAGCTTGCCGGACGGATCGTGCGCCGCCAGGCGCCCGCGGTAGTGCTTCACCAACACCGTGTCGCGCAACAGCTCCGCGATGCGCAGCGCGGCGGCGGCGCGTTCCGCGCGCGTCAGTCCACCGTCATCGGCGGGCGAGAAGATCGCGCCATCGCTGCCCTGCAGGTGCTTCACGACGTCCGGCCGTTCGCGCCGCAGTTCTGCGAGCGGAGAGTCGGGCGTCAGGCCCGCAAGCGTGTCGATCACATCGATCGTACTTTTGGTCATGTCTTTGCTTCCGCTGCCTGTTCGGCGACGAACGGCGAGACATCGTCGCTGAGCACGTATTCGTCGCCGCGCAGCTCCGGATTGCTCCAGCCGACCATGCGCGCCCAGGTACGCTCATAATCTTCCGCGAACAAGGCGCTCGCAACGCCGGTCGCAACCCGCTCCGCGCCGGTGCTGATCGCCGGAATGTCGCCAGTGATCGGCCCGTGGCTCAGATAGGCCGGGAACGAAAACGCATGAATGCGGCCGACCCACGGCGCCGTGCCGGGCACACGTTCGAGGAACTCGAGCGCCGGGCCGAGATAAGGATGGTTGGCCTGCGCGTAGTCGGCATGACCTTGCGGCATAAAGTGGTCGCCCCAGAGCTGGACATGCGGATGCAGCGCGGCGAGCTCCGGGCGCTGCGACCAGTCGACCGTCAGGCCGGTTGCCAGAATGAGGAAGTCGAAGGCGAGCTTGCCGCGCGTGGTGTCGAGCAGCACGCGGCCGTCTTTGATCGTGATGTCGAGCGGGGCGCAATTGGCGAACAGCGAGAAGTTCTTGTGGCGCGAGACGCGCAGCGTCGAGTCGCGCGGCGCGGGGGTTCCTTGCTCATCGATGTAGTTGACGATCGACCATTTCTGCTGGTCGTTAAGCGCCTCGAAGCCGACCCAGAACCCGGCGCTGCCTATGCCCATGCCCTTGTTGATGCGCGGCATGTCCGGCCGCCGGATCAGCATTGCGACGCGCGCGGCGCCGTGCTCGAGCGCTTCGGCAGCATTGTCGACCGCCGAGGCGCCGGCGCCGATGACGCCGACCACCTTGTGGCGCAGCGCGTCAAAGTCGATGTCCGCGACCGAGTGGCGCACGAAGCGCTTGTCGAGGCCGCGGAAGAGCGCGGGGGTGTACGGCCCGCCGAGGCCGTCGCGGCCGTTTGCCAGCACCACGCGCCGCGCCGCGAGCTTGCGCGTGCCGGCGGCCGAGCGCAGCGTCAGGATCACGAAGTTCTCGTCGCCGCCAATGTCGGTGAGCTCGGTCTCGTTCTCGATCGGCACGTCGATGACGCGCCGATACCAGCGCAGATAGTCCATCCACTGCAGCCGCGGGATGCGGTGCACCTTCCTCCAGGCGGCGGCCCCGAATTGCGCCTCGAACCAGGAGCGGAAGGTCAGGTTGGAAAAGCCGAATGCGGGTCCGCTCAGTTCCGGCGGCGACCGCAGCGTCTCCATGCGGGCGAAGGTGGCCCAGGGGCCTTCGAATCCGGCCGGCGAGCGATCGAACATTTTCAGTGACCGCACCGCGAGGCATTTCAGCGCGAAGGCCGCCGCCAGCCCCGACATGCCGGCGCCGATCACCGCGACATCGAGGGCAGGGCCATATTCGGGATGCTCGCGCGGCTCGAGCCAGTCCTTCGTGGGCGGCATCACCAACAGCTCGAAATCACGCCGCAGGCGCGTTTCAAGCTCTTCGAGCGTTTTCGGGCCGGGATCTGCTTCGGTCACGTCAGGCTGCCTGCCCACCCAGATAGGCGTCGCGGATGCGCGGATCGTGTAGCAGATCGCGCGCCGGGCCGGCGAGCGCGATGCGGCCGGTCTGCAGCACATAGCCATAATCGGCGATGCGCAGCGCGAGATGCGCGTTCTGCTCGACCATGAAGATCGTGACACCGGTCTTGTTGACGGTCTGGATGAGCTCGAGCACGCGATCGACGAACAGCGGCGAGAGCCCCATCGTGGGCTCGTCCATGCACAGCACGCGCGGGCGGCCCATCAGGGCGCGCGCCATCGCGACCATCTGCTGCTCGCCGCCGGACAACGTGCCGGCCGCCTGGCTGGCGCGCTGCGCCAGGCGCGGGAACAGCGTCATCATGCGATCGTAGTCGGCGTCGATCTCGGCCTTGTCGCGGCGCGTGTAGGCGCCCATCAGCACGTTCTCGCGCACCGTCATGGTGCCGAACAGACGGCGTGCTTCCGGGACCGACCCGATGCCGCGCCGGATGATGTTCGGCGTCGAGAGGCCGAGCATCGACTGGCCGTCGAGCAGGACGTCGCCGGAGCGCGGCTTCAGCAGTCCGAGGATCACCTTCATGGTCGTCGATTTGCCGCTCGCATTGCCGCCGAGCAGGCAGACGATCTGCCCGCGCCCGACCTCGATCGACAGGTCGAAATGGACTTGGATCGGGCCGTAATACGAGTTGACTTTGTCGAGGCGGAGGATCGCGTCACTCATGAAACCGCCTCGCGCTTCGCGCCGACCTCGCGCGCGCCGAGATAGGCCGTGATCACGGCGGGATCGGCGGCGACGGCCTGCGGCAGGCCCTCGGCGATCTTCTTGCCGTCATCCATCACGATCACCCGGTCGGAGAGCCGCATTACCAGATCGAGCTTGTGCTCGATCAGCAGGATCGTGAACTTGCCCTTCAGCGTGCGGATGATCTCGAGCATCTCGTTGGTCTCGCTCGGGTTCATGCCGGCCGTCGGCTCGTCGAGGAAGAGCAGGCGGGGTTTGAGCGCGAGCGCGCGCGCGATCTCGAGGCGGCGGCGATTCGCATAAGAGAGCGAGAAGGCCGGATTGTTGACACGCGGGGTCAGCCGCTCGCCGAACAGCGCGAGGATCTCGAGCGCGTCCGCGCGCAGCTTCTCTTCTTCCCGGCTCACCGCACCAGGGCGGACGAGCGCGAGTGCGAGCTCCGCCAGTGCGCCGACGACGGGCACCGCCGGACGCACGGCGGTCAGGCGTGTGTGCGCGCCGATGAGCACATTGTCGAGCACCGAGAGATTGCCGAACACGCGGCCGTGCTGGAACGTGCGCGCGAAACCGAGCGGCGCGAGGTGCTCGGCCGGAAGGCCGGTGATAGCGCGGCCCGCGAAGCTCACGGTGCCGGCGTCGGGTCGGTCGAGGCCGGTGACGAGATTGAACAGCGTGGTCTTGCCGGCGCCGTTCGGGCCGATGACGCTGACGAGCTCGCCTTCGTTCACCGCGAGCGACAGGTCATCGACCGCCGTGACGCCGCCGAAGCGGCGCATGAGCCCCGCAATGTCAAGGAGCGCCATCACACGGTGCCCAACAGCCCTTGCGGGCGGAAACGAATGAGCAGCAGCAGCGCGACGCCGTAGATCAGGTAGCGGTATTCGGCGAGCCCGCGGAACAGCTCGGGCAGGCTGACCAGCGCGACCGCGCCGAGGATCGCGCCGGCGACATTGCCGAGGCCGCCGAGGATCACCATCGTCAGCGCGAGCAGCGAGACATGCGAGGTGAACGTCTCGTGGTTCACGTAGCTGAACGCATGCGCCATCAGGGCGCCCGCGATGCCAGCGCTGAAGCCGGCGACGCCGAAGGCGAGGCCCTTGTAGCGATCGAGCGCGATGCCATAGCTGCGCGCCGCGACGTCATCGTCGCGGATCGCGCGCAGCGTGCGGCCGAGATGCGATGACAACAGCCGCCACTGCAGCAGCGCCAGAATGATGAGCGCGCCGAGGCCGATCTCGTAGATGGCGGTGCCGGAAATCAGCGGCACGCCGAAGGCCGAGAGCGGCGGCACGCCGGTGAGGCCGACCGGGCCGTTGGTGAGCGAGTCCCAGTTGAGGATGGTCAGCGTCACGATCTCGCCGACGCCGAGCGTCGCAATGGTGACGTAGTGGCCGCGCAGGCGAAAGGCCGGGAAGATGATGAGCGTGCCGATCAGCGCGGTGATCACGCCGGCCGCCGCGACGGTGACGCTCACCGGCAGCTGCAGCTTGATCGCGAGCAGGCCCGACGCATAGGCGCCGATGGCGAGCAGTCCCGCTTGTCCGAGCGAGATCATGCCGGCGGTGCCGGCGACAAGCGTCAGGCTGATCGCCAGCACCGCATAGAGCCAGCCGATGCCGAGCGTCTGCAGCACATAGCCGTTGCGCACCACCAGCGGCAGCGCCAGCGCGCCGATCGCAAGGGCCGCTACAAGCCACATGGGGATCCGTACCGGCGCGCTCGGCGCAATGAAGGTGCCGGTCAGCGGCTCGGGCGGGAGCGAACGGCCGCGCGAGAAAATGCCGTTTGGCTTCCACACCAGGATCAGGATCATCACCACGAAGGCGAACAGGTTGCGGTAGCTGGTGCCGAACGCCGCGATGCCGTAGCTCTCGATCAGGCCCAACAGGAGACTGCCGGCGATCGCACCCGGCACATTGCCCATGCCGCCGATCATCTGCGCGATGATGCCTTTCAGGCCGGCCTGGAAGCCCATATTGGGATCGATCGAGTTGTAGTACATGCCGACCAGGAAGCCGGAGACGCCGCCGAGTGCCGACGCAATCGCGAACACCGTCATGTTCACGCGGTTGACGTCGACGCCGACCTGCTGGGCGGCATCGCGATCCAATGCGGTCGCCCGCACCGCCCAGCCGAGCTTGGTGAAGCGCAGGAACACGTAGAGCAGCGTCGCGCTGACAAAGCCGGTCGCGGCGATCATCAGGTCGAGCGCGCCGATAGTGCCGTCGCCGATCTGGACGCGCCAGGCCGGCAGTTGCAGCGGCAGGCCGCGCGGGTCGGGCGTGAACAGGAGCTGCATCACCTGATCGAGCACCAGGCCGATGCCGATCGTGGCGAGCAGCGGCGCGATGCGCGGCGAGCCTTGCAGCGGCCGCAGCCCGATGCGCTCGATCGCGACGCCGATCAGGGCCGAGCCGATGATCACGGCTGCGAGCGTCACCGGCAGCGGCGTGCCGAGATAGGTGATGCACAGCCAGCCGATATAGGCACCGGTCATGTAGACCGAGCCATGCGCGAAATTGATCAGGTGCGAGACGCCGTAGATCAGCGCGAGGCCGACCGCGAGCAGCGCATAGATGTTGCCGACGACCAGACCGTTGATGGTGTAGTCGAACCAGGGGCCAAGGGAGGTCACTTACCGCGTCACCTTCCCGCCCTCATAGGCGGCCCAGTTGCCGTTCTTCACCTCGATGCGGCTGACGAACGGATTGGCGACGCGGCGCGTGGCCGTATCGAAGGTGACCTTGCCATAGACGACGCTCGGCACGTCCTTGATCTTGCCGAGGCCCTCCTTGATGGCTTTGCGGTCGATGCCGAACTGGCGCATCACGGCGGCGAGCAGGATGAAGGTGTCATAGGCGCGGCCGTTATAGGCGTCGGGCTGCTCGTTGAACTTGGCGACGAACGCCTTCACGAAGGCCTGCACCTGCGGACGCGGATCTTCCGGGAAGAACGGCACGGTGGTGAGCACGCCGTTCACCTCCGCGCCGCCAAGCTCGAGGAACTTGGGCGAATAGATCGAGCCGCCGGCGACGATCGGCACCGTGATGCCAGCCTGGCGGATCTGGCGGGCGAGCTGGGCGCCGTCCGGATAATAGGAGATCAGCGCCAGCGCATCCGGACTGGCCGAGCGGGCACGCACGATCGCGGAGCGGAAGTCCTTCTCGTCGGCCAGGTAACCCTCGGCGCCGACCACGTCGCCGCCGCGCTCCTTGATGGCGGCGACCAGAAGGTCCTTGGCGGTGCGGCCCCAGTCATTGTTGAGATGCAGGATCGCGACCTTCTTCAGGCCGAGGTCACGCACAAAGTCCGCGAGCAGCGGCATCTCGTCCTTCTGGTTGACCGCGTTGCTCCAGATGTAGTCGCCGCCCTTTGTGAAGTCCGGGTGCGAATTGGAGAAGCCGAACTGGACGAGGCCCGCGGCCTGATAGATCGGCGAGGCCGCCATCGAGGCGGCGCTGGAGAAGTCGCCGACCTCGACCACGACCCGCTCGTCCGCCACATATTTGCGCGCGATGGTGACGGTCTGGCGCGGGTCGCTCTGGCTGTCCTCGAACACATAGGCGAGCGGTCGCCCGTTGATGCCGCCGGCCGCGTTGATTTCGTCGAGCGCAACATCGAAGCCCTTTTTCCACTGCGCGCCATACTGGGCGTACTGTCCGGTGAGCGGCCCGGTAACGCCGATCAGCACCGGTTCCTTGCTCTGCGCGAAGGCGGGCGCGGCGAGCGTGGCCGCGAGGGAACCAAGCAGCAGTTCGCGGCGACGAATGGTCATAGCGGCTCCAATCTGGGTGCGTGGGGCCGTCTCAAACGACCCTGTAACTCGCTCCCAATGTGCTGTGATTGTATTGGCTGCAAGGATGTCGTCCGCCTGCCGTCTCGTCAACCGCGCCGCGGTCGCAGAGCCGCCATGCGGAGGCGCGCTGCGGTCCTTCGGTTGTGGCATCGCGCGCCGCGGTCCGCTACGGTTTGGCCACAAGGGGTTGCCGGGTTTGATGAAATATTCTGCGTTTTCACTGCTGATCGAGGCGCTACGCGGTCACCGCGGCTGGACGCCGGCCTGGCGCAAGGCGGAGCCGAAGGCCGAGTACGACGTCGTGATCGTCGGCGGAGGCGGGCACGGGCTCGCCACGGCCTTCTATCTGGCGACCGAGCACGGCATCACCAATGTGGCCGTGTTGGAGAAGGGCTACATCGGGTCCGGGAATGCCGGGCGCAACACCACCATCATCCGCTCGAATTATCTGCTGCCCGGCAATGAAGGCTTCTACGAATGGTCGATGAAGCTGTGGGAGGGGCTCGAGCAGAGCTTCAACTACAACGCCATGGTGAGCCAGCGCGGCGTGCTGAACCTCTACCATTCCGACGCCCAGCGCGACGCTTATGCGCGCCGCGGCAATGCGATGCGGCTGCATGGGGTCGATGCCGAGCTGCTCGATCGCGAGGGTGTGCGCCGGATGGTGCCGTTCCTCGACTACGACAATGCGCGCTTTCCGATCCATGGCGGCCTCTTGCAGCGCCGCGGCGGCACGGCGCGGCATGACGCCGTGGTGTGGGGCTACGCGCGCGGCGCCGACATGCGCGGCGTCGACATCATCGAGAACTGCGAGGTGGCTGGTTTCGGCATGAAGGACGGGCGCGTCACCTCGATCGAGACGACACGCGGCATCATCCGGGCGAAGAAGGTCGGCCTCGCGGTCGCCGGCAACACCTCGCGCGTCGCCGCGCTGGCCGGACTGCGGCTGCCGATCGAGAGCCACGTGCTGCAGGCCTTCGTATCGGAAAGCATCAAGCCGGCGATCGACTGCGTCGTGACCTTCGGAGCCGGGCATTTCTACATCAGCCAGTCCGACAAGGGCGGCCTGGTCTTCGGCGGCGATATCGACGGCTACAATTCCTATGCGTGGCGCGGCAATCTGCCGATCGTCGAGGACGTGATGGAAGAGGGGATGGCGATCTGGCCCGGGCTCGGGCGCATCCGCATGCTGCGCCAATGGGGCGGGCTGATGGACATGTCGATGGACGGCTCGCCGATCATCGACGCGACGCCGATCGACGGGCTCTATCTCAATTGCGGCTGGTGTTATGGCGGCTTCAAGGCGACGCCCGCGTCGGGCTGGTGTTTCGCGCATCTGATCGCGCGGGACGAGCCTTACCCGGTTGGAGCCGCGCTGCGGCTCGATCGCTACGCGAGCGGCGCGCTGATCGACGAGAAGGGCGCGGGCGCCCAGCCGAACCAGCACTGAGAGCGTCGCGTGCGTATTCCCTGTCCCTTCTGCGGTCCGCGTGGCAACGAGGAGTTCACCTATCTCGGTGACGGCTCGGTGCGTCGGCCCGAGCCGAATGCGCCGGACGCCGCGCGCGCGTTCTACGACTATGTCTATCTGCGCGACAATCCGTCCGGTCTGCACCAGGAGCTCTGGTATCACGGAGGCGGCTGCCGCAGCTGGCTTCTGGTGACGCGCAACACCCGCACGCACGAGATCAGCGATGTGAAATTCGCCGATGGGGGCCGGCTGTGAGCGGCTCGCATCGGCTCCCGTCCGGCGGATTGCTCGACCGCGAGAAGCCGCTGGCGTTCAGCTTCGACGACAAGACCTATCAGGGCTTTGCCGGCGACACGCTCGCCTCCGCACTGGTGGCGAACGGCATCAAGCTGGTGGGTCGCTCGTTCAAATATCATCGTCCGCGCGGCATTCTCACCGCCGGCAGCGAGGAGCCGAACGCGCTGGTCGAGCTTCGCGCCGGCGCCCGGCGCGAACCGAATACGCGCGCGACCACCACGGAGCTGTTCGACGGGCTCGTCGCAACGAGCCAGAACCGATGGCCGTCGCTCGCCTACGACGTCGGCGGCGTCAATGACTGGCTCTCGCCCTTCATCGTGGCCGGCTTCTACTACAAAACCTTCATGTGGCCGGCGAAATTCTGGGAGCTTGTCTACGAGCCGCTGATCCGCCGCGCCGCCGGTCTTGGCCGTGCCGCCGGCGCCGAAGACCCGGATCATTACGAGAAAGCTTTCGCGCATTGCGACGTGCTGGTGATCGGCGCCGGTCCCACCGGCCTGGCGGCGGCGCTCGCCGCCGCGCGCGCCGGTGCGCGCGTCATTCTGGCCGACGAAGGTCCGCTGCTCGGCGGCCGCCTGCTGTGCGAGCACTATGAGATCGACGGCGCGCCGGCCGCCGAATGGGTGAAGCGCGTCGAAGCCGAGCTCGCCGCGATGCCTGAGGTGCGCATCATGCGGCGCACGACCGTCACCAGCGTGTTCGATCACGGCCAATACGCGGCGGTCGAGCGGGTGAGCGATCATCTCGCCGTTCCACCCGAGCATCAGCCGCGCCAGCGCGGCTGGAAGATCGTCGCCAAATCCGCGGTGCTGGCGGCCGGCGCGCTCGAGCGCGCCATCGCGTTCGGAAACAATGATCGCCCCGGCGTGATGCTCGCGAGCGCGGTGCGCACCTACATCAATCGGTATGCGGCGGCGCCGGGGCGCCGCCTCGCGGTCTTCACCAACAATGATGATGGCTGGCGCACCGCGGCGGACGCGCATGCGGCGGGCATCGACATCGCCGCCGTGATCGACCCGCGCGGCGCGCCGCCGCCGGCCTATGCGACCTTGCCGGTCCATACGCTGAGTGACGCGCGCGTCACCCACGTGCATGGCAAGCGCGCCATCGAGGCGATCGACGTGCTCGCCGACGGGCACACGACACGGCTCGCATGCGACACGCTCGCGGTCTCGGGCGGCTGGAATCCGGCGGTGCATCTGACTTGTCACCTCGGCGGCAAGCCGGTGTGGAACGAGCGGCTCGTTGCCTTCACGCCGGGTGCGCTGCCGCGCGGCCTGCACGTCGCCGGCGCCGCAAACGGGGCGCTGACGCTCGGCCAGTGCCTGAGCGAAGGCACCAGCGTCGGCGCGATTGCGGCGGTCGACGCGGGTTTTGCGGTTCTTGCCGCGATCCTGCCGCGCGCCGGCGACGAGCCGGCGGCGCTGACGCCGCTCTGGCATGTTGGCGAAAGCTACGCCAAGGCGTTCGTGGATTTCCAGAACGACGTGACCGTGACGGACATCAAGCTCGCCGACCAGGAAGGGTTTTCGGCGGTCGAGCATTTGAAGCGCTACACCACGCTCGGCATGGCGACCGACCAAGGCAAGATCGCGAACGTGTCGGGCCTTGCGATCCTTGGCGAGATGTCCGGGCGCGCCATAGCGGAGGTCGGCACGACCACGTTCCGGCCGCCATACGTGCCGGTGAGCTTCGGGGCGATGAGCGGGCATCATCGCGGCCGTGATTTCCGCGCGATCCGCCTGCCGCCGACCCATCACTGGGCAATGGAGCAGGGCGCGGTGTTCATCGAATCCGGCGCCTGGGTGCGCGCGCAATACTATCCGCGTGCCGGCGAGACGGACTGGTTCGATGTCGTCAACCGCGAGGTGCGCACGACGCGGGACGCGGTCGGAGTTTGCGATGTCTCGACCTTCGGCAAGATCGAGATCGAGGGCGCGGATGCCGCCGTTCTCCTGGATCGCATCTGCGCCAACGCGCTCTCGACGCTGTCGGTCGGCAAGACGCGCTACGCCCTGATGCTGCGCGAGGACGGTTTCGTGCAGGATGACGGCACCGTGGCGCGGCTTGCGCCCGAGCGCTTCATCCTGATGAGCACGACGGCGAATGCCGTGCGCATGATGCAGCACCTCGAATTCGGCCGCCAGGTGCTGTGGCCTGGGCTCGACGTGCAACTCACGTCAGTGTCCGAGCAATGGGCACAATTCGCCGTCGCGGGCCCGCGCTCGCGCGACGTGCTGCGCAAGCTGATCGACGAGAAGCACGACATTTCCGACAAGGCGTTTCCGCATCTGGCCGCGAAAGAGCTGACCATCGCGGGCGGCGTCACGGCGCGACTGTTCCGTCTCTCGTTCTCGGGCGAGCGCGCCTTCGAGATTGCCGTCCCGGCGCGTTACGGCGACGCGACGATCCGCGCGATCATGGCGGCCGGCGACGAATTCGGCATCACGCCCTATGGCATCGAGACGCTCAACGTGATGCGGATCGAGAAGGGGCACGTGTCGGGTCAGGAGATGAACGGTCAGCTGACCGCGCGCGATCTCGGTCTTGGCCGCATGGTGTCGAAGAAGAAGGACTACATCGGCCGGCTGATGGCCGAACGTCCCGCGCTCGTCGCACCCGATCGCCCCGCGCTGATCGGTTTCCGGCCGGTAGATCGCCTGGCCCAATTGCGCGCGGGCGCGCATTTCCTTCCGGTCGGTGCGGCCGCAACGATCGAGAACGACGAAGGCTACATGACGTCGGTCGCCTACTCGCCGATGCTCGAGCATTGGATCGGGCTCGGCGTGCTCGCGCGCGGGCCTGAGCGGATCGGGCAGCGCGTGCGCGCCTACGATCCGGTACGCGGCGGCGATGTCGAAGTGGAGATTTGCAGCCCGCACTTCTTCGATCCGGAAGGAGCGCGCCTGCATGGTTAGCTTTGCCGGACTGGAAAGACCTCCGCTGGTCGGTGTCGCGGCGCCGGGACATTTCGGCCGCGCCGGCGCGACCGGGCTCACCATCACGGTGCGCAACGCCTTCGCCTTCGCGAGCGTCCAGGCCAAGCGTGACAAACGGGCCGCACTTGTTGCCGCGGTCGAAACGGCGTTCGGCATCGCGCTGCCGGACGGGCCGCGCCGCGCCACGGTCGGCGCACTCACCTTCGCGGGAACCGGCCCGGCGCAATGGATCGCCAGCGCTGAAGGTACGGAGGCGGCGGGACTCGCGGCGCGGCTGCGCGGGCGCCTCGGTCCATTCGCGGTCGTGACCGACCAGTCCGATGCGCGCCTCGTGCTGCAGCTCGCCGGCGCGCATGTGCGCGACGTGCTCGCGAAGGGCGTGCCGATCGATCTGCACCCGAACGTCTTCAAGGTCGGCGACGTCGCGACGACGATCGCCGCCTATATCGGCGTGCAGATCGATCGCCTCGATGCGGCGACTTATCAGCTCGCGACCGCGCGCAGCACGGCCGGCAGCTTCTGGTCATGGCTCTCGGCCGCGGCGGCCGAGTTCGGCTATGACGTTGTGATGAGATAATCCGGGAGGTTTCGCGTTGGCGCATGTTCTCGATGGCCTGTTCCGGCCAAGCAGTGTCGCGATCATTGGGGCATCGAGCGACGCGAACCGCATCGGCGGACGGCCGGTGCGGTTTTCCAAACGCGCTTTCACGGGCGTGATCTATCCGGTCAATCCGAAGGGCGGCGAGCTGCAGGGCCTGCGCGCGTATCCGTCGATCAGCGACATTCCCGGCGCGGTCGATCAGGCCATCATCGCGGTGCCCGCCAAGGCGGCGCTGCAGGCGGCGGACGAATGCATGGCCAAAGGCGTGAAGGCAGCCGTCATGTTCTCGTCCGGCTTTGCCGAGACTGGCGCCGAGGGCCGCGCCTTGCAGGAGGAGCTGACGCGCCGCTGCGCGGCCGGCGGCATGAAGCTGCTCGGACCCAACAGCCTCGGCATGCTCAACGTGCGCCTCGGCCTCTATTCGACCTTCTCGTCCTACTTCGATCCGCTCTGGCCGCGCGTCGGCCCGGTCGGGATCGTGAGCCAGAGCGGTGCGTTCGGCACCTACTTCCTGGCGATCGCGGCCGAGCGCGGTCTCGGCTTCAGCCACTTCGTCGCGACCGGCAACGAGGCCGATGTCGACGTCGCTTCCTGCGTCGACTGGCTCGCCGACGATCCCGATACCGGCGTGATCATGATCTATCTCGAAGGCTGCCGCGACGGTGCGCGCTTGCGCGCCGCGCTCGCGCGCGCGAAGCAGAACCGCAAGCCGGTCATCGCCATGAAGGTCGGCGTGTCGGAGCAGGGCGTCGCGGCAATCGCCTCGCACACTGGCTCGCTCGCGGGCTCGGACGCGGTGTTCGATGCGGTGTTCCGCGAGAACAATGTCCATCGCGCCCAGTCGCTCGACGAGCTGGTGGATGTCGCTTACGGCTGCGCGGGTGGCGTGTTCCCGAAATCGCCGCGCCTCGGCGTTGTCACGCTCTCCGGCGGCGTCGGCATCCAAATGGCCGACGCGGCGGTCGAGCAGGGGCTCGAGCTGCCGCGCATGCCCGACGCCGCGCAGCAGAAGATCCTCGCCATGGTGCCGTTCGCCGGCCCGGCCAATCCGGTCGACACCACCGCGCAGGTGGTGAACGACTGGACCATGTTCACGACCATTCTCGGCATCACGGCCGACGAAGGCGGCGTCGACAGCGTGGTCAGCTTCCTCGCCCATATGGGAACGACACCGGGCCTGATGGACCGGCTCAAGCCCGCGTTTCTCGAAGTGCGTCAGCGTTTCCCGGATCGCGTGTTCATTCTCTGTGCGCGCATGCCGCCCGAGATGGCCGACGAGCTGACCGCGATGGGATTCTTGATCTTCGAGGATCCGACCCGCGCCGTCGCGACTGTCGCAGCGCTGTCGCGGCTCGCGCAAGGCTACGCCAAGCCGCCTACAGTCTCATCCGGTGCCGGGCACGGCGAGAAGCTGCCGGCCGGCCCGGTCAACGAAGCCGAGGCGAAGCGTCTTCTCGGCGCCGCCGGGATCCCGTTTGCGGCCGAGCTCGCGGTCACGAGCGCCGGCGAGGCCGTCGGGGCGGCCGAGGGGATCGGCTACCCGGTCGTCATGAAGGTTCTTTCGCCGGACATCGCCCACAAGTCGGAGGCGGGCGGTGTCGTGCTCGGCTTGCGCAGCATGGGCGAGGTCGCGAGCGCCTATGAGGCGATGATGCGGCGCGTCGCCGCCCGCGAGCCGACGGCGCGGCTCGAAGGCGCGCTGATTGCGCGGATGGTCATGGGCGGCAGCGAGACCGTGATCGGCATCAAGCGCGACGCCGTGTTCGGTCCGGTGGTGATGTTTGGGCTCGGCGGGGTCTATGTCGAGGTGCTGAAGGACGTGACGTTGCGCCTCGCGCCGGTCGATCGCGCGACCGCCAAGGAGATGATCGGCGAGATCAAGGGCTTTGCCCTGCTCGCCGGCGCGCGCGGCAAGCCGCCGGTCGACCTCGACGCGCTTGCTGACGCGATCGTTGCGATGTCGCGTTTCGGCGCCGCGCATCCGGAGGTGGCGAGCGCCGAGATCAATCCGTTCATCGCGCTGCCCAAGGGCGGCGTCGCGGTCGACGCCTTGATCATGACCGATCCAGAAGGAACGAAAGCATGAAGCTCGAAACCGTCCGCCTCGAGGTCGCGGACCATATCGCGGTCGTAACCATGGATCGGCCGCCGGTGAATGCGCAGAACAATCACTCGCGCGAGGAGCTGATCCGCGTGTTCGACGCGATCAGCGATCGCGACGATGTCCGCGTCGCAATCCTCACCGCCGCTGGCAAGGTGTTTTCCGCCGGGGCCGACGTGAAGGAGCGGGTTTCGCTGGTGAAGGAGGCGGGCGACTACGTGCGCCACAATCGCCTCGCGCGGGAATATTTCTACGCCGTGTCCGACTGCACCAAGCCGGTGATCTGTGCCGCGAATGGCCCCGGCTTCGGGGCAGGCTTCGCGTTGATGCTCGCGTGCGACATCATGATTGCGAGCGAAGACGCGTATTTCGTGATGCCCGAGCTTGATGTCGGCCTCGCCGGCGGCGCCGGCTTCTTGATGCAGCATCTTTCCAAATCGATGGCACGCTATGTCTATTTCACGGCGCGCCGCATTCCCGCCGCGGAGCTTTATCGGCTGGGCGTGATCACCGCCTGCGTGCCGCGCGAGAAGCTGATGGACGAGGCGATGACGATTGCGCGCGAGATCGCGGCGAAGAGCCCGCTCGCGGTGCAGAAGGTGAAACGCGCGTTCAACGTGGTGGAGGAGATGCCGACGCGCGACGGCTACCGCTTCGAGCAGACCGTGACGGTGGAGCTCTCGCACAGCGAGGACGCAAAGGAAGCGCAGCGCGCCTTCGTGGAAAAGCGCAAGCCGGTGTTCAAGGGGAAATAAGGCACGGCCTCTCGCTCCCTCCCCCCTTGCGGGGGAGGGTTGGGGAGGGGGGCGAAGTTTGAGGCAGCTACGGATCGTCAATGGCGGACCCCCACCCCTAACCCCTCCCCGCAAGGGCCCGCAAGGGGGAGGGGAACAGGCCGGTGCGCGATGCGCTGTCGGCTCATTAACGGCTACCCGTTCGCCGCGCGCACCGTCGCAACCGCGGCCTCCGGGCTCTTCGGCCGCAGCATCTGGAACACCTCGTCCACCACGCAGTAGTCCCAGTAGCCGAGGCGGGCGATAGGGCGTGCGCGGGTGATGTCGACCATGCCATCCGTGATGAGGCTCTCGTCGATGTGGATGCCGACGACCTCGCCGATGATGATCGAGGAGCGGTTCTTCTTGCCGTCCGAGCCGAACAAGTCGACGGTCTGAAGGTACCGGCATTCGAAATGCACCGGTGAGCGTTTGACCCGCGGGGGCCTCACGTTGTGCGACGGCACCATCTCGAGACCGAGCTTCTCGGGCTCGCTTTCGGCCGCGTCGAATTCGGCGGATGAGGCGCTCATCATTTGGCGCAGTTCGAAAGTCGCCATGTTGTAGACGAACTCGCCGGTCTCCTCGGCGTTTCGCTGCGAGTCCTTCCTGGGATGCGACGAGAACACCACGATCGGCGGGCTGCTCGACATCAAATTGAAGAAGCTGTAGGGCGCGAGATTGACGCCGCCGGCCTTCGTCACGGTCGTGATCCAGCCGATCGGCCGCGGGCAGACCAGCGCGTTGATCGGCGTGTGGGCAAGGCCGTGCGGCTCGGTACGGGGGTCGTAGAACATCGGCACTCTCTGTTTTGTCATTCCGGGGCGCCGCGCAGCGGCGAGCCCGGAATCCATAACCGCGATCGGCTCCAGATCGTAAGGCCTGTGGTTATGGATTCCGGCCCTCGCTTCGCTCGGCCGGAATGACGGACAAGGCTAATTCGTCTTCTTCACCAGCTTGCATTCGCTGCGCGACAGCGGCAGGGCCGCTTGCTCGGCCGGCACCGTGCCGACGATCTTGTAATAGTCCCACGGGTACTTCGACTCGGCCGGCGTCTTCACCTGCACCACGTAGAAGTCGCGCATCACGCGGCCATCCTCGCGGATCCAGCCATTCTCGGTCATCGGATCGTTGATCTTCATCCTGCGCATCTCGGCGGCGACTTTCGCAGTATCGTCGGTGCCGGCCGCCTGCACGGCCTTGAGATAGTGCGTCACCGCGCTGTAGGCGCCGGCGGTCAGGAATGTCGGCATCCGCTTGTGTTTCTCGAAGAAGCGTTTGGAAAATGCACGGCTCGCCTCGGTGCGGTCCCAATAGAACGAGGTCGTGATGATCAGCCCTTGCGCGGCCTCAAGACCGAGCGCGTCCACGTCGGTGATGTTCATGAACAGCGCGGCGACCTTCTGTCCCATGCGGGTGAGCCCGAACTCGCGCGCCTGTTTCAGCGCGTTGGTGGTATCGCCGCCCGCGGTCGCGAGCGCGATCACCTTGGCGCCGGACGATTGCGCCTGCAGCAGGAAGGAGGAGAAGTCGGCGGTGTTGAACGGCGCGCGGACTGAGCCGAGCACCTTGCCGCCATGCTTCTGCACCACCTCGGTCGCCTGCGCTTCCAACAGGTGGCCGAAGGTGTAGTCCGCCGTGATGAAGAACCAGGTGTCGAGCTTTTGTTTCATCAGCTCGGTCGCAGTGCCGGCGGCGAGCCCATACGTGTCCCACGACCACTGAAAGCCCACGGGTGAGCAGTTCTGGTTGGTCAGGGCGTGCGTGCCCGAGCCCGAGATCAGGAAAATCTTGTTGGTGTCGCGCGTCACGGGCTGGATCGCCATGCCGACCGCGGACGAGCCGCCATCGACGATCGCATCGACATGCTCGGTGTCGATCCAGCGACGCACGATCGAGACGCCGATGTCCGGTTTGTTCTGATTGTCGGCGAAAATAACCTCGATCTTTTTGCCGAGCACGCTGCCGCCGAAATCTTCCGCCGCCATCCGCGCCGCGATGACCGAGCCGAAGCCGCCGGCGGCCGAATAGATGCTCGCCTGATCATTGGTGACGCCGAGCTTCACGACGTCGTCCGAGATCTGCGCCTGTGCGCTGCCCGCAAAGAATGTCGCGGCCAGCACTGCGACAGCGAACCGTTTCTCCTTCATGGTCGTCCCCCGGTTTTCTGATTGCGTGGGCGCGATTATCCGCCGGCCGCGACGCGGGAGGGAAGCGCGCAGTCGTTTGAAGTTCGTAATAGAGCCAGCGTCCCACCGTGGTCCGCTGGCGTGAGCGTGGGCAGGGCAGGACCTCTCCACTCGTCATGCCCCGCGAAAGCGGGGCACCTAGTAAACGCAAGCGGCCCAGCAGCGAGCCACGACTATTTTCGGTGTCTACTGGGTCGCCCGCTTTCGCGGGCGATGACGATTGATTGCTAGTTCAGCACCTTCCTGAAAAATCCACCCACCACCTTGGCGACCGCCTCCGGCATCTCGACGAACGGCATGTGCGGACCGTTCGGCAGCACGGCGTAGCGCGCGCCTGGGATCGCGTCCGCCATTGCCTTGACGACCGGTGGCGGCGTCGACTTGTCGACCTCGCCCGCAAGGCACAGCGTAGGCACCTTGATGCCGGCAAGCCTCGGCGCGGTGTCGACATGCGCCATCGCGGTGAAGGCGTCGCACCACACGCGAATGTCGTTCGCGAGCAACCGCGCGCGCACCGGCGCGTCGCCGCCCTTCGCCCGAAACGGCGCGTTGAACCACCGCTCCATTGTGACGTCCATGATGGCCGCCATGCCGAGGCGCCGCGCGTCGGTCACGCGCCCCATCAGCGCGGCGAAGCTCTCCTTCGTCTGCGCATGATTGACATTCGCGATCACCAGCGCGCGCGTATCCTGCGGGTATTTCACTGCGAGCGCCTGCGTGACGAGCCCGCCCATCGCGAAACCTGCGACGCCGCAGGGCGCGAAGGAGAGCTTCGTGAGCAGCGCGTGCACATCGTCGGCGTAGTCTTCGAGCTTGCTGGTCGGAGCATAGGGCGACTTGCCGTGACCGCGCAGATCGGCGCGCAGGACGGTAAAATCCTTCGCCATGATTGCGGTCAGCGCCTCGAGCAGCGTCAGGTCCATGCCAACCGCGTGCAGCAGCAGGACATGCGGTCCCTTGCCGTCGACGCGATGATTGAGTTCGACCGTCATGATGCTCACCCGCGGCTCTTTGTGACCGGCCCGGACTCGTTGCCGCCGACGACCACGCCGGCCCATTTTTCGATCATCTGTATGAGCGAGGTGAAATCATCGTCGCCGCGGCCCTCGGCCACGCCCATGTGCCACATCTCGACGACGTTGGCGCCGAGCCACATCGGCACCTTCAGGTGCTTGGCCTCCTCGAGGCAGAGCGATACGTCCTTGTACATGGTCGAGAGCTTGCCGCCGTAGTCGAAGCTGCGCGGCAGCACCGAGGCCGGAAACTTGTCCATGGTGGCGCTGTTGCGCCCCGTGGAGGCGTTCACCGTCTCGATCAGTGTGCGGGCGTCGACGCCGGCCTTCACCGCCATGGCGGAGGCCTCGAACGCCGCCAGCATGCCGGCCGCCGAGATCATGTTGTTGGCGAGCTTCACGACCTGGCCGAGGCCGGGCTTGTCGCCGACATAGAACACGTTGCGCGCCAGCGCCTGCAGCATCGGCTTCACCCGCTCGAATGCCGTGTGCTCGCCCGCCACCATGGTGGCGAGCGTGCCGGCGCGGGCACCGCGCGGCCCGCCGCTGACCGGCGAGTCGAGCGTGGCGATGTCCTTCTTTGCGAGCTCGGCCGCGATGGCTTGGATCGTAGGCGAGCCGATGGTCGACATCTCGACATAGACGCGCAGCGATGTGGTGCCGATCACGCCATCCGTGCCGAACGCGACCGTGCGGCTGACCTCGGGTGAGGGGAGGCATGCGAAGGCGACCGCTGCGCCAGTTGCGGCATTCTGCGGGGAGGTTGCTGCCACACCGCCGCGCCCAACCAGCGGTGCCATCGCGGCCTCGCGCGGATCGAACAGCCGTACCGTGTAGCCGGCATCGATCAGCCGCTCGGCGATCGGCGCGCCCATGGCGCCGCAGCCGATGAATGCAATGGTTTCGGTCATGATTTCGGCCTGCCTCCCATTCGGAAATCATTGTTGTGTCGACACTTACCAGACGGTACGGTTCGCGCCGTCTGGCCGTCAAGGCAGAGTGCCGTCCAGCAGAAGACCGGGAGCCATTCATGACCGCGCTGACCACGGACATCGCCAAGTTCGTCGCAACCGTCGAGCCGCAAAGCATGCCGGCGCGCGCGAATTTCGGCGCGCGTATCGGAATGCTCGATTGCGTCGGCACGATGATCGCGGGCGCGGACGAGGAGGCGGTCAAGCTCGTGGCCAAGATCGTGCCGACCTCCACGACCAATGACGGCGCGCCGGAGATTCCGAATGGCCGCAATCTCTCGGCCTCCGACGCCGCGCTGGTCAATGGCGTCGCGGCGCATGTGCTCGACTATGATGATGTCGGCATCGACGGCCATCCGAGTGCGGCGCTGACGCCGGCGATCCTCGCCGAAGGATGGGCGCTCGGTTCGAGCGGCGAGGAGGCGATCGCCGCCTATGTGGCGGGCTACGAGGTCTGGGCGCTGCTGCAGGAACTCGAGCCCGGCGCGCTGCACGAGCGCGGTTTCCACCCGACCGCGATCTGGGGGACGTTGTCGGCGGCGGCCGCCTGCGCGCGGCTCAATCATCTCGATGCCGACGCGACCACCAACGCGATCGCGATCGCGGCCTC
>Ga0081539_10000996_pt1 | contig 52520 bp, 52 predicted proteins | sample TabmetS4T2R2_FD_71023 | JGI IMG/M metagenome (GOLD analysis project Ga0081539, IMG submission 71023) | Tabebuia heterophylla rhizosphere microbial communities from the University of Puerto Rico - S4T2R2 | ecosystem: Host-associated > Plants > Roots > Rhizosphere ... | reverse complement strand
GACCGGCGGCACCGGACGAAAGGCCACATACAACACCGGTATGCGACCTTCCGCCCGGCACCCCCGGACGCCGCCTGGACTCCGCCTCGGCTCGACCGACCCTTATGAAACACGCCCTAGCCGCCCCCGAATGATCGCAAAAGCGTGTGGACTCCGATGTCCCGCTCTCCGACACGATACGTAGTCTCCGCATACACGGAACGCCCACGCCGGCCGCGTGCGGTGATTACCGCCGGGTAGGCTGCCGGCATGACTGAGCAGCGAATCGCGATCGTGACCGGTGCGGCGCGCGGGATCGGCGCGGCGGTCGCCCAGCGGCTGGCCGCCGACGGCATGGCCGTTGCCGTGGTCGACCTCGACGATGCATCCGGCAAGGCGACGGTGGACGGCATCGCCGCCGCCGGCGGGCGGGCCCTCGCGGTCGGCGCCGACGTGGCCGACCGGGCCCAGGTCGACGCTGCGGTCGCGCGCGTGGTGGCCGAGCTCGGGCCGCCGACCGTGCTCGTCAACAACGCGGGCGTGCTCCGCGACAACCTGCTCTTCAAGATGAGCGACGACGACTGGGACACCGTGCTCTCGGTGCACCTGCGCGGCGCCTTCCTCTTCAGCCGGGCCACCCAGGCACATATGGTCGAGGCGAAGTGGGGCCGCATCGTCAACCTCTCCAGCACCTCGGCGCTGGGCAACCGCGGCCAGGCCAACTACGCCGCGGCCAAAGCGGGCATGCAGGGCTTCACGAAGACGCTGGCGATCGAGCTCGGCCCGTTCGGCATCACGGCCAACGCGGTCGCGCCCGGCTTCATCGTCACCGAGATGACCGCGTCGACGGCCGCCCGGCTGGGTGTCGACTTCGAAGAGTTCCAGAAGGCGCGGGCGGCCGAGACGCCGGTGCGCCGCCCCGGCTATCCCGAAGACATCGCCCACACGGTGTCGTACCTGGTCAGCGAGGGGGCGTCGTTCGTCTCCGGCCAGGTGATCTACGTGGCCGGCGGTCCGCGAGACTGACGCTCAGGCCCGGTCGGCGCGGGCCGTCCGGCGCAGCCAGTAGAGGCCGATGACCGGCAGCACGAGCGGGACGAAGCCGTATCCGCGGCCGTAGACCGACCAGACCGAGTCGTCCGGGAAGGCGTCCTTGTCGACGATGCTCAGCGTGCCCACCGCAAGCACGCCGAGCAGCTCCGCCGAGCAGCAGACCAGCGCCAGCCGCCGGCCGGACACGCCGCCGCGGGCCAGGCCGATCGTCGCGACGAGGTAGATCAGGGCGGCGAGGGCGGAGAGCAGGTACGCCTCCGGCGCCTCGTCGAACTTGGTGGCGATCTGCACGGTGGCGCGGGCGCCTGCGGAGAGCGCGAAGATCCCGTACACGATCACGAGGACCAGCCCGGGTCCCGAGTTGAGCCGGTCACGCACCGGTGGCCTCCCAGATCTGGCCGAGCCGCGCGACGAGCACGGGCATCACGAGCATGGCCACGGTGAGGATCACCGAGCCCCAGCGGGTCGGCTCCAGCCGGGCCAGCGCGACGGCGACCGGCGGCAGCGCCAGGAACGTGAAGAGGTAGCCCACGAACGTGCCTACCTCGGTGGGGCGTTCGCCGCCGATCATCGCGATCACGGCGACCACCGTCAGCACGAGGGCCGCCGCCTCGACGAGGCCCGCGCCCACGTAGTGGCTGAGGTCCGGCGGCCGGTTGCGGATGGCGGCGACGAGGCACAGCAGCGCGACGGCCAACGCCGCGACGGTGACGATGGCCCCGATGGTGTCGTTCACGCCGACACTCTACTAATCCTCGTAGTAGCCTCCGCGCCCGCCAAAGTCGGACGGCTTGTGCGGTGACGGATCGATCACGTGGCGCCTATTCTTGACGTTGGTCGATGGTCTCTGGGGAGGCCCGAGTGGACTTGACCGACATGACGCCCGTCGAGGCTCTGCTGGCCGCTGGAGCCTGCGTCGTGCTCGGGTTGCTGATCCTGGCCGTGATCGCCGAGCGGCCGCGCCGCCAGCCCCGCCCCGATCTCGTCAAGCTGCGCGCCGCCGCCCGCGAGCTCGCGGCGTACGCGGGCCAGACGCACGCGGTCGCCGGGCGGGCCGCCGCGGCCGCGATCGAGGCCCGAGAGCGGCTCGCCGAGGCCGAGGCCGCCCGCGAAGAAGCCTGGCGGGCGCAGGAGGCGGCCGGCGCCGCACACCACGCGGCCTGGCAGGAGGCGCAGTACGCCCGGCCCGCGGCGGATCCCTCCACAGTCGACCTGGAGCTCGTCACGGCCGGCGACGTGGAGCCCGCCGACGGTGACCGCCAGCGGGAGGTCTCGCGCGCCGCTCTCTCCGCCTACCGGCGCGGCGAGCTGTCCGTCGACGAGCTGCGCGAGGTGTTTCGCCGGTCCGGCGACTGGGATCCGGAGCAGGAGGAGCGCGATCGCCGCGCCGACCACCTCCGGGCGGAGGAGCTGGCCGCGCGGCGTGACTACGAGCGGACCGCGCTCGTCGCCCGGCGGGCCTACGACGAGCTGCGCGCCGCCGAGGCGCAGTCGCGGGAGATGTCGGGCGTGGCGATGGCCGCCGCGGCCGAGGCACACGAGGCGTTGCTGGTCACGCAGCGGTTCGCCGGCAAGTCCAAGCGCAAGCGCCGGGGTAGGAACAAATCCCGGTGACGCTGATCGAAGACCGCGCGGCGCTCCGCCGGGCCCGGGTCTCGACGTCGCTGCTCTTCCTGCTCTTCGGCACGGCGCTGGGCGCCTGGACCGCCCGCATCCCGGCCATCAAGCAGGACCTGTCGCTCAGCGACGGGCAGCTGAGCGTCGGGCTGCTGGTCTTCGCCGCCGGCGCGATCACCGGCATGCAGGCGATGGGCCGCGTGGTCGACCGCTTGGGCAGCCGGCGGGTCACCGTGCCGGTCGCGTTCGCCGAGGGTGCCGCGCTGGTGCTCCCCGCGCTCGCCGGCGACCTGGCACTGCTGGCCGCCGCACTCTTCGTCTTCGGCACGATCCACGGCGGGCTCAACATCGCCATGAACGCGAGCGCGGTCGAGGTCGAGCGCGCCTGGGGCGGCCCCGTCATGTCCTCGTTCCACGCCGTCTACAGCGTCGGCGGCTTCCTCGGCGCCGCGATCGGCGGCCTCTTCGCGTACGGCGACGTGGCACCGGACGTCACGTTCCTGGCCGTCGGCGCGCTCGCCGCTGGGCTGGCGGCCTGGTCGGTGGCGTGGCGGGCGCCGCGCCTCGGCGGGCCGGTCCCGGCGAGCCCGGCGGCCGGAGCCGGCGCCGGCGCCGGGCCGATGTCCGGGGTGCTGTTCCTCGGCGTGCTCGCGTACTGCTGCCTGGTCGGCGAAGGCGCCGCGGCCGACTGGAGCAGCGTCTACCTGCGCGAGAGCCTGGGCAGCTCACCGGGCTTCGCGGCGGCCGCGTACGCCGCGTTCTCGGTCGGCATGACCGGCGGTCGTCTCGCCGGCGACCGGCTGGCCGCCGCACTCGGCCCGGTCCGCCTCGTGCGCGGATGCGGCCTGCTCGCCGCCACCGGCCTCGGCGTCGCGCTGCTGATCGGCCACCCGGTGGCGGGCGTGGTCGGCTTCGGCTGCCTCGGCGCGGGCCTGTCGTGCATCGCGCCCCAGGTCTTCTCCGCGGCCGGCAACCGCGACCCGGCCCGCGCCGGCCGCGCACTTGCCCGCGTGGCGAGCATGGGATACGCCGGCTTCCTCACCGGACCGATCCTGATCGGCGCCGCCGCCGAGGCGACGAGCCTGCCCGCCGCCTTGACCATCCCGGTCCTACTCGCACTCTTCGTGGCCGGCACAGCGTCCGCGCTCCGCTCACCCACCGCGCATTCCTTCAGATAGATATGCCCGCGTCCGCGCCAGTTGCAGACCGTATGCTCCCGCGGGCCGCCGGCTCCGCGGGACAAGCCCAAGATCTGGAAGGGGCGCCGCGACCAGCAGCGGACGGGTGAGGCCGCGGGAGCAACGGCCTGGACCACGACGGACGTCGCGGTAGCTCAAGATCCTCTGGGTTTGATCTTCTGGAGGCCGCGGTTGGTGGGACGTAGGGTGATCCACCATGGGGATGAGATTCGGGCTGCTCGGGACCGGTCATTGGGCGGCGGAGACGCATGGCGCGGCGCTGGCGGCGCACGCCGGCGCTGACCTCGTGGCGGTGTGGGGGCGTGACGGGGAGAAGGCGGCCGTGCTCGCCGGGCGGTTCGGGGCCACGCCGTACACCGACCTCGACGCGCTGCTGTCCGAAGTGGACGCGGTGTCGATAGCGCTGCCGCCGGACGTGCAGGCCGAGCTGGCCCTGCGGGCGGCCACCGCCGGCAAGCACCTGCTGCTCGACAAGCCGATGGCGGCCGACACGGCGTCGGCCGACCGCATCCTCGCGGCGGTCCGCGAGCGCGACCTCTCCTCGGTGGTCTTCTTCACCAACCGCTTTCGCGACAATATCGTGCGGTTCGTCGACGAGACGGCCGCGACCGGCGGGTGGCTCGGTGCCCGGGTGACCCAGTTCGCCTCGATCTTCCAGCCCGGCAATCCCTACGGCGCCTCGCCCTGGCGCCGCGAGCGGGGTGGGCTGTGGGACATCGGGCCGCACGTGCTCTCGGTGGTGCTGCCGGTGCTCGGGCCGGTGGCCGAGGTGAGCGCGGTGGGCGGGCCGAGGGCCACGAGCCATCTGACGCTGCGGCACGCGGGCGGCGCGGTGACCACGGCCTCGCTGACGCTCGACGCGCCGGCCGGCGCGATGCTGCGCGACAACGACTTCTACGGCGAGCACGGCGTCGCCACGATGCCGGTGCCCGAGGGGAGCGCTGTGGCGGCATTCGGGGTGGCGGTCGACCGGCTGCTGGCGGGCGGGCCGGACCCGTGCGACGCGGCGTTCGGGCGCGAGGTGGTGGCCGTGCTGGAGGCGGCCGATATCGCCCTGCGCGAAAAGCGGCCGGTCGCGGTGGCCTGACGGGTTACGGTCGCGGCAAGCGACCAGGAGGGCCCCGCATGGAGCTGCGACACGATCCGCTCAGGCCGCCGTGGCGCGCGCCCGGCTCCCCGGGGCAGCCGCCGCTGCCGCCCGAGCTGCCCACCGGCGAGGGCGTGCCGCCGTGGCTCCAGGAGCGCCTGTTCGACCAGCGGATGGTCGTGCTCACCGGCCCGCTCAACGACGACGCGGCCACCCGGGCGGCCGCCGCGCTGATGACACTCGACGCGCTCGGCACGGAGCCGGTGCGGCTGCAGCTGGCCACGCCCGACGGTGACCTGGTCGCCGCGTTCGGCCTGATCGACGTGATCGACACGATGAGCGCGCCGGTGCACGCGGTGGTCACCAGCCTCGCGGGCGGCGCGGCGGTGGGCCTGCTCGCGGCGGCGGCGCGGCGGCTGGCATACCGGCACGCCCGCATCCGCCTCAGCGAGCCGCGCGCGGCCGCGGTCAGCGGCACGGCCGACGAGGTGGCCGCGGCCGCGGGGCAATACCTGCGGGAGCTGGAGGAGCTGGCGGTGCGCATCGCCACCGCCACCGGGCAGCCGCGCAGCCGGATCGAAGACGACCTCTCCGCCGGCCGCGTGCTCACCGCCGACCAGGCCGTGGAGTACGGCTTGCTCGACGAGATCATCGGCCCCGATCAGCCCTCGGGAGGAGCTGGTCAGACCTCAGGCTGACGGGCGCCACCCGCGGGATCAGGCCGCAGGCGGTCGGCCTCGGCGGCGCGCGTCCATAGCGTCGAGGCCATGATTGAGGCACGCGCGCTGAGCAAGCGCTTCGGCGACAAGCTCGCCGTCGACCAACTCTCGTTCACGGTGAAACCAGGCCAGGTCACCGGCTTTCTCGGGCCGAACGGCGCCGGCAAGTCCACGACGATGCGCATGATCGTGGGGCTGGACCGGCCGACCGCCGGGGTGGCCACGGTCAACGGCCGTGCGTACCGGGATCACACCGCTCCACTACGGCAGGTGGGCGCGCTGCTCGAGGCCAAGTCCGTCCACAAGGGACGTACCGCCCGCAGCCACCTGCTCGCGCTCGCCCAGACCCACGGCATCCCGGCCAGCCGCGTCGACGAGGTGCTCGCGATGGTGGGCCTGGAGTCGGCGGCGCGGCGGCGGGCCGGTGGCTTCTCGCTCGGCATGGGGCAGCGGCTCGGCATCGCGGCCGCGCTGCTCGGCGACCCGGCCGCGGTGATCCTCGACGAGCCGGTCAACGGGCTCGACCCCGACGGCGTGCTCTGGATCCGCAACCTGCTCAAGGGTCTGGCCGCCGAGGGCCGCACGGTCCTGGTCTCCAGCCACCTGATGAGCGAGATGGCCGTGACCGCCGAGCACCTCGTGATCATCGGGCGCGGGCGGCTGCTGGCCGACACGACGGTGGACGAGTTGATCGCCCGGGTGGCGGTGGGCACCGTGCTCGTCCGAACCCCGGAAGCCACCGCACTCCGCGACGTGCTGGCGGCCGGCCGCGCGACGGTGACGAGCGCGGAGCCGGGCCTGCTCCAGGTCAGTGGCGCGAGCGCCGCGCAGATCGGCGACCTGGCCCGGCGGCACGCGATCGCGCTGCACGAGCTCACGCCGCGCCGCGCGTCGCTGGAAGAGGCGTACATGGACCTGACCCGGGAGGCGGTGGAGTTCCAGTGATCACATTCCCGCGCGTGGTGCGCGCCGAGTGGACCAAGCTCGTCTCGCTCCGCTCCACCTGGATCACGCTCGGCGCCGCGGCGGTGCTCGCGGTCGGGCTGGCCGGCGTGATCGGATACGGCGTGCACCACGCCGTCGAGGGCGGCGACCCCCCACCGGCGCTCTCCGAGGCGGTCGGTGCCGCGTTCCTGCCGATCGACTTCTTCGTGCTCGTCTTCGGTGTTTTCGGCGTGCTCCAGATGACGGGCGAGTACGGCAGCGGGCTCATCCGGGCCACGCTCACGGCCGTGCCGCGGCGGTGGCCGGTCGCCGCCGCCAAGGCGGTCGTCCAGGTGGCGGTGACGCTGCCGGTGATGGCGGCGACGGCACTCGGCTCGTTCCTGGTCTGCCAGGCGTTCCTCGGGGATGACGGCGCGTCGCTCGGCGACCGCGGAGTGCCTGGCGCGATCGTCGGCGCGGCGTTCTCCCCGGTGCTCGTCGGCCTGATCGGCCTCGGCGTCGGCACGGCGGTGCGCCACACGGCCGGCGCGATCACCACGCTCGTGGCCGCGCTCTTCATCATCCCGGTGCTGCTCGGACCGGCGCTCCCCGGCGACATGGAGAAGGACGTCATGAAGTACGTGCCGACGGTCGCCGGCCAGGCCATGTACAGCATCGGTGGGGGAGGGCAGCCGTTCGAGACGCTGTCGCCGGGTGCCTCGGCGGCGGTCATGGTGGGCTGGGTCGCGCTGCTCCTGGCCGGCGGAGTGGCCCTGCTGCTCCGCCGCGACGCCTAACCTTCCTCTCGTGGGCACCTTGCGGGCCGCGTTCGCGCGGCACCCACGGCTGGTGGACGCCGGCCTCGCCGCCCTGCTGGCCGTCTTGACCGGGCCGGCGGCGCTGCGCGGGGCCGGCGTGTGGGCGTGGGTGTGGTTCGCGGTCGTGCACGCGCCGATCGTGTGGCGGCGCCGCTGGCCGGTCGGCGTCTTCTGGACGGTGTTCGGGCTGGCGATCCTGGCGGGCGTGCTCGTCGGCGTGCGGGTGGAGGGGCTCTACCCCGAGGCGGTCGTCGCGGTGGCCGTCTACACCGCCGCCCGGTACGGCCCGCGAAGGCATCTCGTCCCGATAGTCGCCACGATCGAGGCGCCGGCCGTCGTGGTGTTCCTCCTGGACGGTCCACACTGGACGGCCCTCGGGTTCGTGACGGCAGCGCTCGCGGCCACGGTGCTGCTGGGCATCACGGTCCGCACCCGCCAGGCATACCTGGCGGAGCTCGAAGAGCGGGCCCGGCGCCTGGAGCGGGAACGCGACCAGCGGGCGCAGATCGCGGTGGCCGCCGAGCGCGCCCGGATCGCCCGCGACATGCACGACATCGTCGCGCACAACCTGGCCGTGATGGTCGCGCTCGCCGACGGTGCCGCGCTCACCACGTCCGCCGCCCCGGAACGGGCCGCGGGCACCATGCACCAGGTCGCGGCCACCGGGCGGGAGGCGCTCGGCGAGATGCGCCGCGTGCTCGGCCTGCTCCGCGAGGACGGCACGGGGCGCGACCCGCAGCCCGGCCTCGACGGGCTCGATGCGCTTGTCGAGCGGGTGCGCGCCGCCGGCGTACGGGTCGCGCTGACCGTCGAAGGCATCCCCGGCGAGTGGGGTGCCGGCGCGGGCCTCGCGGTGTACCGCATCGTGCAGGAGGCGCTGACCAACACGCTCAAGCACGCCGGGCCGGAGGCGAGCGCGCACGTGCGGCTCCGCTACCGCGACGGCGGCGCCGAGGTGGAGGTCACCGACGACGGCGGCAAGCGGGTCGCCGCGCCGGCCGCCACCGGAGGTCACGGCCTGACCGGCATGGCCGAGCGGACCGCCGCGTACGGTGGCGACGTGCGAGCGGGCCCCCGGGACGGCGCGCCGGGCTGGCGGGTCCTCGCCCGGCTGCGCTTCGACGACCAGGAATCGCCGTGAGTGTGCGCATCCTCCTGGCGGACGACCAGGCGTTGCTGCGCCTCGGCTTTCGCATGGTGCTGGAGACCCAGCCCGACCTCGAGGTCGTGGGCGAGGCGGGCGACGGCGCGCAGGCGGCCACGATGACCCGCGCGCTGGAGCCCGACGTGGTGCTGATGGACGTGCGCATGCCGGTCACCGACGGCATCGAGGCGACGCGGCGCATCGTCGAGTCCGGGTCGGCGGCGCGCGTCCTGGTGCTCACCACGTTCAACCTCGACGAGTACGTGTACGCCGCGCTCCGCGCCGGTGCCAGCGGCTTCCTGCTCAAGGACGTGCCGCCGGCCGACCTGATCAGCGGCATCCGGGCCGTGGCTGCCGGTGACGCAGTGGTCGCGCCGAGCGTGACCCGCCGGCTGATCGACGCGTTCGCCGGCCACCTGCCTGACCCGGCGACCGGCCGGTCACCCACCGACGCGCGGCTCGACCAGCTCACCGACCGGGAGCGCGAGGTGCTGGTCGAGGTCGCGCGCGGCCACTCCAACGCGGAGATCGCCTTGTCGCTCGTCGTGTCCGAGGCGACGGTCAAGACGCATGTGGGGCGGATCCTCACAAAGCTGGCACTTCGCGACCGGGTACAGGTGGTCGTGTTCGCGTACGAATCGGGCATCGTCCGCCCCGGGATGGAGTGAGCGAGCTTGCGAGCGAACCATCAAACTCAGTGATGGACCCCACGGCGCTGACCGCACGATCAGGCGGCCTAGGCACCCCCTACGACTTTGGTCGTAGTCAGTGTGCCCGACATTCCACTTCCGGTAGGTCGTCGCGGGCGGCTCGCGTCCCTAGGCTCGTAGGCATGGGGGAAGGGCAACACCAGTTGAAAGCCGAGGTCACCGTCGGCGCGAGGGGGATCGACGTCCGCGTCGCCGGTGAGATCGACATCGCCAACGTCGACGAGTTCCGGGCGCTGCTGTGGGGGCTGCCGTCCGCGCCGGCGCCGTTGAGAGTCGACCTCGGGGGAGTCGGGTTCCTGTCCGCCGCGGGGGTCCGGGCGCTGGTCGCGGTACATCTGCGCACCCGCGCCCGGGGCGGGCAGCTGGTCATCTGCAATCCAAACGCGGTGGTCCGCCGCACGCTCCGCGCCACCCGGGTCAACCGCGTCATCCCGATCGTCGGCTCGTCCGTGGTCGCCGAGGATGTCGCCCGCCCGTGGCCGTCGCCGGTGCCGATCACCCGCGCCGTGACCCTGACCTGAGGAAACGCAGCGGGGGTGCATCCCCCCGGGAAGCACCCCCGCCGTCCCTCCCCCCAGCCCCAGAGGGGGAGCGGGCCGCGGGCGCACCCCCATGCACCGCGCGGCTCTGTGAAAGTCCGGGTAGAGGAGCGGCGAGCGGGGGCCGTGATACACGGAAACTTTCTTTCGTCGGGTATGTATCAGCGCGACTTTGATCACCTCCTCTGTTGTGCGCGCGATGCACTGTCGCCTGGTCGACATCGGGCGCACTTACGATGGCGCAGTGTGCAAGCGAGCAGGTCAGGCCCTGCCTCTGCGGCGGGAGACGGATGCGAGGGGGTGCGATGACATCGGCGACTTCTGACGACACCGGTGTCGGCACGGCCTCCTGGGAGGTGGCCGCGCGCGAGTTCGCCGCGTGGCGTGCCGGTGACCCGGCGGCGCTCGACCGCTTGGTTCGGCTTTTGACGCCGGTGTTGTGGCATCTTGTCCGGGCATATGGGCTCGATCGTGAGTCGGCCGAAGACGTGGTGCAGACGACCTGGCTGGCGTTGGTGCGCAATGTGGACTCGGTGCGCGACCCGCAGGCGGTGCTCCGGTGGACGACGACCACCGCGCGCCGCGAGGCGTGGCGCACCGCCCGGGCCGGCAGGCGTGAAGACGTGGCGGAGCCGCAGACCCTCGACGCGGCCCTGCCCCCGGTCGGCGGGCCGGACACCACCGTGCTGGCGGAGCGCACCGCGCAGACCCTGTGGCGCCACGTCGCCGAGCTGCCCGAGCGGTGCCGGCGGCTGCTGCGGGTGATCGCGTTCGACGACCGGCCCGACTACGCCTCCCTCTCCAGCGAGCTGGGGATCGCGGTGGGCAGCATCGGTCCGACCCGCGGGCGCTGTCTCGACAAGCTACGCGGCCTGCTGGCCGCCGATCCGGAGTGGAGTGACCGGCGTGACTGACGACCTGACGCTGTTGCGTGCGGTCCATGACATGTACGACACATTGGATCCGCCACCGCCAGACCTGGCCGACCGCGTGTTGTTCACGCTGCGGCTGGAAGATCTGGAATTCGAGCTCATGCGGCTGCAAGATGCCCTCCAGCCGGTCGGCGCCCGTGGCCCGGAGACCGCTTCCACCGTCACCTTTTCGGCGGAAAGCCTCACCGTGATGGTGACCGTGTCGGATTCGGGACCGCAGCGGCGCCGGATCGACGGTTGGATCGCACCAGGCGGCGCGCTTCGGGTCGAGTTGCGCACTCCGCGAGGTGTGCACGAGACCCAGGCCGACGCCGACGGGCGGTTCGCTTTCGCGGAGGTGCCGTCCGGTCTGGTGCAGATCATGATCCATCCGACGACCGGGGCGACCGTACCCCTGCACCGGCCGGTGGTCACACCACCGGTGCAGCTCTAGCCCCGACCTCTTCCGTGGGAGTTCATCGTGGCCACCGTTAACGACCATGTCCCGACACCGCCGGGCGCCCTGATGGGGGCATACGGCGCTCGCGCTCTCGACCCCGTCGCGGCCCAGATTTTGCCCGACCAGCGACTCAAGTCCACCGTCTACGTCGCCAACCGGCTGCTGATGCGCCGGACGAGCGGTGGCGAGCACCGCCGCCTCTTCAACGAGGTGGGCGCCGGGCTCCAGCTCCGGCTCGACGACCCCGCCGAGGGCGGCCGCTGCGTGCGTCTCTCGCCGGGCAACGGCGGACCGGCATCCCCCGATGCGTGGCGGGTGCTGCAGACGATCCGGGCGAAGGACTCGGCCCGGCTGCGCAGCCTCGGCCTCGGCCTCGACCACCTCATGTTCGCCTCGACCTCGCCGATCACGGGCAGCCCGTTCCACTCGGCGTTTCCGTTCCACTCCGCCTTCCCGTTCCACTCCGCCTTCCCGTTCCACTCCGCCTTCCCGTTCCACTCGGCGTTCGGCGGCCCGGTCGCGCAGTACGGCATGCCCGGCTTCGGCGCCACCCAGCCGGTCAACCTGGTGCTGCCGACCCCGGTCCGGCAGGCGTCCGTGACCCCGCGGCGGCCGGTGGTGGCCGTGCTCGACACCGGTTGCGGGGAGCACGACTGGTTCGCCGAGGGTGTGCTCACGCCGATCAACGCGCTCGGCGGCGGCGACTCGGGCACCGCGCTCGACACGACCGGTGACGTGGTCGGCCCGCTCGACGGGATGCGCGACCCGCTCGCCGGGCACGGCACGTTCATCTGCGGGCTCATCCGGCAGACCTGTCCGGACGCCGACATCCTCCCGGTCCGGGTGATCCACTCCGACGGCGTGATCGTCGAGTCCGAGCTGCTGGCGGCGCTGCAGACGCTCAAGGAGCTGGTCCGAAAGTTCGCGGCGGGCGAGCCGGGCGGCCAGGCGATCGACATCATCTCGCTGTCGCTGGGCTTCTACCACGAGTCCGAAGACGACGACGCGTACATGTCGCTGCTCTACGAGGAGATCCGTGACCTCGCCGAGTTCGGCGTCGCCGTGGTGGCGGCGGCCGGCAACGACGCCACCGCGCGGCCGATGTTCCCCGCGGCGTACGCGGCGACGCCCGACGGCGTGACGGCGCCCATCGTGCCGGTGTCCAGCGTCGGCGCGCTCAACCCCAACGGGTCGATCGCCCTCTTCAGCAACACCGGCGAGTGGGTGCGCCACTGGGAGCCGGGTGCGGCGGTCGTGAGCACGATGCCGAAGTTCGACCACGCGCTGGCGCCGGGGGCGGCCATCCTCGACCCGTTCCACGCGCGTATCCGGGAAAACATCGACCCGGACGACTTCGCCGGCGGCTTCGCCATCTCCAGCGGCACGTCGTTCGCGGCGCCCATCCTCGCCGGCCGTATCGCCAAGGCGCTGATCGCGTCCAACGGCGTCGGTTCGCTGATGATGACCGAGAGCGACCCGGTCAAGCGCATGCAGCACGCAGTCGAGGCGGTGCAGCCACTGCCGCAGCCGTAACCGAGCAATCAGCCGAGCCGGTGTGGCGGACCGCCATGCCATGATGGGGCGTGTCCGTCGCCGCCAGTGCCGCCGAGCTGCACGCAAGGTCCGTCCGGGAGACTGAGCACGGACGGCACGCGGAGGCTCGGCGGCTGCTGCGCGCGGCCCTGCGCAGCGGCCCCGATCCGGAGCTGCGCGCGCGGATCCTGATCAGCCTCGCCTACCACCAGGCCGAGCGGCGCAGCCTCGACGAGGGGCTGGCCCTGCTCGGCGAGGCCGACGAGGTCCCCGACCTCCCGGCGCGGCTGCGTGGCATGGTCGCCGCCCAGCGCGGCCTGCTCTTCATGCGCGCCGGCCGCTCGGGCGACGCCCTTGGCGCGCTCGACGTGGCGGTAGGGCTGCTCGACGAGTCCATGCCCGAAGACATCTGCCGGCCACTGCTCACCCGCGGCATCCTGCACATGCAGCGCGGTGTGCTGGCGGCGGCCCGGGCCGACTTCCGCCGCTGCGTGGAGATCGCCGGCCGGCACGGGCTCGACATGCTGGCGGCCAAGGCCTCGTTCAACCTCGGCTACCTCTCGCTGCTGTCCGGTGCCCTGCCACAGGCGTTGCGCGAGATGGACGCGGTGTGGGCGACGCTGGCCGGCGAGTCACCGACGTACGCGGCGGTGTGTCACATCGACCGCGCGCAGGTGCTGCTCGCCGCCGGCCTGTGGCGGGAGGCCGACGACGACCTCGCGCACGCGGTCGAGCTCTTCCACGGTGCGAAGGCGCCGCAGGACCAGGCCGAAGCCGAGCTGGCCCGGGCGCAGATCGCGCTGCTCGAAGAGCGCTACCCGGACGCGCGGCGGCTGGCCGTGCGGGCCGGCAAGCGCTTCGCCGCCCGTGGCGCCGACGCCTGGGCGCTGCTCGCCGAGCACATCGCCCTCGCGGCAGCCGTCGGTCGGGGCCGGGGCGCACCGGCCGCGGCCGACGCCGCCGCCCGCGTCGCCACCGCGCTCGCCGCCGCCGGGCTCGACGACGAGGCGCGCCGGGCCACGCTGACCGGCGTGGCGGCGCTGCTCGCCCTCCGTCCACTGGGGAGCGTCGAGCGGATACGAGCCGCGGCCGGTGGGGCGATCCGGCTGCGCCGCGACGACCCGATCGCCACCCGGCTGGCCGCGCGGTCGGTGCGTGCCGGGCTCGCCGACGCCGAAGGGAAGCCGGTCCGGGCCGACGCCGAGCTGCGGGCCGCCCTCGCCGACCTGCACCGCTACCAGGCGTCGTTCGGCAGCCTCGACCTGCAGACCGCGGTGAGCGGCCACGGCCGGCGCCTCGCCGAGCAGGGGCTGGCCCGCGCGCTGGCCACCGGCCGGCCGGCGACGGTCTTCGGCTGGGCCGAGCGGGCCCGCGCCCTCTCGACACGCCTGCCGCCTGTGGTGCCGCCGACCGACCCGGAGGCGGCGGGGATGCTGGAAGAGCTCCGCCGCCTGCGGGTCGACCTGCGCGGCGCCGTGCTCGCCGGCCATGCCGTGCCCGGGCTGCGCGCCCGCTGCGCCCAGCTCGAGCGGCTGATCCGGCAGCGCTCCTGGTATACGCCGGGGCCCGGGCAGACGCTCGCGCCCGCCCCGCTCCGCGACGTGCAGGACCAGCTGGCGGTCGCCGACGCGACGTACGTGGCGCACGTGCTCTCCGGCGGCCGGCTGCACGCGCTCGTAGCCGGTCCGCGCCGGCGCGCGCTCCTCGACCTGGGTCCGGCGGCGCCGGTCGTCGAGCTGCTCCACCGGGTACGCGCCGACCTCGACGCGCTCGCCACGATCAACCTGCCCGAGCCGGTGCGGGTGAGCGTGCGCGCCGCCAGCCGCCGCTCGCTGCAGGGGCTCGACGAGATGCTGTGGCACCCGCTGCGCCGGCACCTCGCCGACGGCCCGCTCCTGCTGGCTCCGGCGGCCGGGCTCGTCGCCGTGCCCTGGACGCTCCTGCCCGCGCTGCGCGGGCGCCCGCTGGCGGTCGTGGCGTCCGCGACGGCTTGGCTGGCCGCCCGCGACCGGGCCGCGCTGCCGGCGCGGCCGACGCTGGCGCTGGCCGCCGGCCCCGACGTGGCACGCGCCGCAGAAGAGGTGCGGCTCGTCGCCGAGGTGTGGTCGGCGCAGTCGCCGACGGAGTCCACCACCTCGGGGGTACGGGACGCGGCCCGCACCGCGGACGTGCTGCACGTGGCCGCGCACGGCGTGCACGAGCCGGACAACCCGCTCTTCTCCCATCTGGTGCTGGCCGACGGTCCGCTCTTCGGCCACGAGCTGCACCAGCTGTCCCAGCTCCCGGCACACATCGTGCTGTCGGCGTGCGAGTTGGGCCTCGCCCGGCCGCGGCCGGGCGAGGAGACGTTGGGGATGACCGCCGCGCTGCTGCACGGCGGCGCGGGCAGTGTCGTGGCCGGCGTCGCGCGGATCGCCGACGCGGTCGCTTACCAGGTCGGTCCGGCCCACCACGCGGCATTGCGAGACGGTGAGTCACCGGCCGCCGCGCTGGCGGCCGCCATCGAGAGCGCTGCGAAGGCAGAGGAGGACCTGGCGCCGCTGGTCTGCTTCGGCGCCGGGTGGTGACGTTCGCTCATGCAGTACAAGAGCGGCGTGGCGTAAATCCGATACATGCCGCGTCGCGATTGCGCTAGCGTTGCCGCCATGCCACACGCCCTGATCGACATGACCCCCGCCCTGACGGGTGCGTGGGGTCCTGCCTTCGTTGTCAGGCCTCGGCTGGCGCGTCCGGCCCTGGGCTGACGCCGCACACCACACTCCGCGTTCTCTTCCAGGGCCCTCCGAGTCCCGATCGTCTCGGACAGGCCTCCTTTTCGCATGCGCCTGTCCGCGTTTGCCGGCCCACGTTCCCGTGCGGGCCGGTGGGAGAGGACGCCGGCAGTGGCGCACGACAAACAACCAATCCGCAACGAGCGCGACCGCACCCGGCGGGTGCTGTCGCAGACGTTCCTGCACGATCCGGCCGCGCTCGACCGCGTGGTGCGGGCCGCCGGCCTCCATCGCCGCGAGCTCGTCCTCGAGGTGGGCGCCGGCGACGGGCGGCTCACCCGGCGGCTCGCCGAGGCGGCCGGGCGGGTCGTGGCGTACGAGGTGGACCCCGCCTTGGCGAGCGCGCTGGCGACGCCGCCGAACGTGGCCGTGCGGCACCAGGACTTCCTGACCGCCCGGCCGCCCCGCGAGCCGTTCTCGGTGGTGGGCAACATCCCGTACGCGCTCACCGCGCCGATCGTGCGGTGGTGCCTCCGGGCGCCCGCGCTCACCTCGGCGACGCTGGTCACCCAGCTGGAGTACGCCCGCAAACGCACCGGCGACTATGGACGGTGGAGCCGGCTGACCGTGGCGACGTGGCCGGAGTTCCACTGGGGACTGTCCGGCCGGATCCCGCGGCGGGCCTTCCGTCCGCTGCCGCGCGTCGACTCCGGCATCCTGCGGCTGGAGCGGCGCCCGGTGCCGCTCGTGCCCGGCCGGGCGATGGCGGCCTACCGGTCCTTTGTGGAGCTGGGCTTCGGTGGCGTGGGCGGCTCGCTGCACGCCTCCCTGCGGTGGCGCTATCCGGCCCGCCGCGTCGACGGCGCGTTTCGCGCGGCCCGCTTGGAAGCCTCCACAGTGGTCGCCCACGTCTGGCCGGAGCAGTGGCTGCTGCTCTTCCGCCTGCTGGGCGGCGGTTCCTAGCGCGGACGGGTGGGTGGGTGGCCCCTCAGGCGGTTACCCCCCACTGGACCGCCAGCACGGCAAGGCGTACGCGATTCGGGGTGCTGGTCTTCGTCATGAGGCTCGCGATGTGGGTCTTCACGGTGGTCACGCCGAGGTGGAGGCGCTCGGCGATCTCGCCGTTGGACATGCCCTCGCCGACCAGGGCCAGCACCTCGGTCTCGCGCGGCGTGAGGCCGAAGTCGGGCCGGGTCGGGTACGCGGGTGCGGAGCGGCTGTGCACCGCGGACTCGACAAGGCGGCGGAGCACCGCCGGGCTGAACGGGGAGTCGCCCGCCGCCGCCCGGCGTACGCCGTCGAGGAGGTCCTCGGGCGCGGCGTCCTTCACCAGGAAGCCGCACGCGCCCGCGGCCAGCGCCGGGTAGAGGTGGTCGTCGTCGTCGAACGTGGTGAGCACGACCACGCGCACGGACGGCCGGGCGGCCAGGATGCGCGCGGTGGCCGCGATGCCGTCGACGCCGGGCATCCGCAGGTCCATGAGGATGACGTCGGGCAGCACCTGCTCGGCGAGGCGTACGGCCTCCGCGCCGTTGTCGGCCTCGCCGACCACCTCGACGTCCGGGGCGGCGGCGCAGAGCATGCGCAGCCCGGCGCGGACCAGATGCTGGTCGTCGGCGAGCAGTACCCGGATCATGCCGGAACCTCCCGCGAAGCCGGCTGCCGCACGCGGATCATGCCGGGGCCTCCAACGGCGCCGGCTTGTGGTGGCAGGTCTTGGTGGACCGGACGGGGACCGGCGGCGAGGCCGAGGGGAGCAGTGCGGACAGGCGCCACCCCCGGCCCTCGCGCCCTACCGAGAGCGAGCCGCCGAGCAGCTCGACCCGCTCGCGCATGCCGACAAGCCCGTGGCCGGGCGCGTCGCCGGCGGTGGGCAGGGCCGGCGGGCTCGTGCCGCCGTCGTCGACGATCTCCAGCAGCACCGTGTCGTCGGCCGTGAGGCGCATCGAGACGTCGGCGTGGGCGGCGGTGCCGGCGTGCTTGGCGACGTTGGTCAGCCCTTCCTGGGTGAGGCGCAGGACGGCGAGGCCGCGCACCGGGTCGAGCCCGCCCACGGCCGGGTCGACCGAGGAGTCGATGTCGAGGCCGACCTGGCGGCCGCGCTGCACCACCTCGTCGAGCGCGGCCCGCAGCTCGCCCGGCTCCACGAACGGCGGCGTGTCACCCACCTCCGGGTCGCGCAACACCGTCACCAGCCGGCGCAGGGCGGCGAGCGTGGCGGTGCCGCTGCCGTGTACGTCGTCGAGCACCTCGCGCACCCGCGGGTCGTCGGTGGGCAGCACGTGCCGCGCGACACCGACGCGCAGCACGATCGAGGCGACGTGGTGGGCGACGACGTCGTGGAGCTCGCGGGCGATCGCCGTACGCTCGGTGGCCCGCGCGGCCCGCGTCTCGGACAGCCGGCGCAGCTCCTCCTCGGCCACCCGGCGCTGGGCCTGGGCGGCGGTCTGGCGTACCGAGCGGATGTACGCGCCGATCAGCACCGGGGCGCCGATCATGACGGCGGCGCGGTAGAGCACGGCCGCCACGCCGCCGCTGGGGTGGAGCATGTACACGGAGGCCGGCGCGACCGTCCCGACCACCACCTGCCAGCCCGAGCGCCGCATCGCCAGCTCGAAGAGGGCGACGGCGGCGGCGACCTTCACGATCACGGCCGCGTGGTGCCCCACCTCGAACGCCGCCAGCAGCAGCCCCATCTGCACGAGCGTCGTCGCCAACGGCCACCGCCCGCCGCCCGCGCTCACCGCCACCGCGGCGAGGGCGAGGACCCAGTCGACCGTGCTCGGCGGCGAACCGCGCATCACCAACAGGTAGCCGACGGCCAGCACGAGCATCAGCGCCAGGCGCGCCGGCCAGGCCCGCTCGTCGAAGAGCCGGCCGATCCACTGGGTCACCACATCCGAACAGTAGGCCGTGGGGCGGCGTACGGGCCTCCTGCCGTGGCAGGAGAGGACCACAATGGGCCGGTGACGAGTGAAGATCCGTACACCGTGGTCTGGTCGGAACAAACGGCACATCTCGGTCGTATCGCCGGCGAGGAGGCTGGCTGGTACGCCGCCACCGCCGCCGCGCTCGTCCGTCCGGGCGACCGGCTCGCGGTCGACGTGGGGTGCGGCGGCGCCGGCATGACGCGCGCACTCGCGGCTGCGCTCGGTCCGGAGGGGCGCGCGGTCGGCGTCGACGGCGAGCCGGCGATCCTGGCGGCGGCCAAGGAGCGCGCCCCACACCTCGACTTCGTCGTCGCCGACCTCGACGGCGACCTCGCCGACCTGCGGGCCGCGCTCGGCGAGCCGGCCGACCTCGTGTGGGCCTCCGCGTCGGTGCACCACGCGGGCGACCAGCAGGCGGCCGTCGACGCGCTCGTCCGGCTGCTCGGCCCCGGCGGGCGGCTGGCTCTCGCCGAGGGTGGGCTGCCCGCCCGCCACCTGCCGTGGGACGTGGGGATCGGCGACCCCGGGCTCGAGGTCCGCCTGGACGCGGCGCAGGATCGGTGGTTCGCGTCGATGCGAGCCGGGCTGCCCGGCGCGGTGCGCATGCCCTACGGCTGGAGCGAGTGCCTCCGCCGCGCCGGGTTGGTCGAGGTCACCGCGCGCACCACGCTCTTCGAGCGCGAGCTGCCGCTCACCGACGCCGAGGTCAACCGCGTGCTCGACAAGCTCGCCCACCGCGTCGACCACCTGCGGCCGGCCGGCCTCCTCGACCCGGCCGACCTCGACGCCTGGGACCGGCTGCTCGACTCGGGCGACACCGCCTGGCTCGGCCTCCGCGACGACATCCATTGGCTGGATGCCCGCACCGTCCACATCGGAATACGTAGCTAGACCAGATTTCCCGGGTCCGCGTCAGCCGCGGACCGCCGCTCCCGCCGGAGACCGCGGTGGCCGGCGGCTCGCAGGGCTCGCCGAGATCCCCGGCCCCCGCTGCCATCTCCGCGGTGCAAGACATGACCGCGTGACCAACAGCGGACGGGTGAGGCCGCGGGAGCAGCGGTCTGGACCACGGCGGACGTCGCGGTAGCTCAAAATCCTCTATCAGGGGCGGGCCAGCGCGAGCCAGTCGTGGGTGGCGATCTCGGAGCCTGGGGCGGCGAGCAGGCGGTCGAGGGTGCCGGACACGCGGGCGGTGAGGTCCCACACGGCGCCGCTGGGCAGGCGGACGCGGGCCAGTGGCACGCCCGCCACGTATGCCTGGCCGGGCGCGATGAGCCAGCGCAGCAGGTGGGCGGTGCCGCCGGGGATCGCGAACGACAGCGGCACCGACGGCTCGGGCGAGGTCGCGGCGGTCACCCGGCGCGGGCCGCTTTGCGGCAGCCAGCGCGCGGCGCCGCGGACCGTCGCGAGGTCGGGCTCGTCGGCGGTGCGGAGCGGGAGCCGCAGCGTCTGCTGGAGCAGCTCGGCCACTGCGGGCATGCGTGACCCGCCGCCCACCGTCAGGACCGCCGCGACCTGGTGTGGCGAAACGCCGACGCGGGCGAGCAGGTCGGTGCAGCACGCCACCGTGCGCCCGAGCAGCGGCGCGGCGAGCGCGCCAAGGTCGGCCCGGCCGAGCCGGTAGGCGGGCGCGTTGGGCAGGAAGAAGTCTTCGACCGCGGGGGCGTCGCTCAGCTGGTGCTTGAGCCGTTGGGCGAAGTCGGTCACCGCCATGCCGAGGCGCAGCGCGGCCGGATCGGTGGGGCTGGCGGCGGTGGAGGAGAGCAGCGGCGCTAGCCACGCCTCGCCCTCGGCGTGGATGCGGCCGGCCAGCAGCGCGTCGATGTCGCGGCCGCCGCAGTCGTCGAGCGCGGCGTGCCCCAGCACCTCGTGCCACCGCTCGCCGATGCGCAGCACCGCGGTGTCGAAGGTGCCGCCGCCCAGGTCGTACACGAGGACGAGGTCGCCGGGGGTGAAGGGTGGCCCGGCCAACGGCGCGAACGCGGCGGCGACCGGCTCGGGCAGCAGCTCGACGGTCTCCAGGCCGGCGGCCTCGGCCGCGGCGAGCATGCGGGCGCGCCGCGGGTCGCCGGGGACGTAGCTGGCCGGCACGGTCACCAGCGCGCGGGCGATCGGGCCGCCGTGGAGCCGCTCGGCCTCCGCGCGGAGCGCCGCGAGCAGCGCGACGACCTGCTCGACCGGGCGGAAGCGGCGACGGCCGAGCACCACCGAGGTGTCGGCGGCCAGCCCGCGCTTGAACTCCGCCGCGTACGACTCCGGCTCCGAGCGCTTGCGCCGCTCGGCCAGCGTGCCGACGAGCATCTGCTGCCCATCCCAGAAGACGGCGGAGGGCCAGGTGGCGGCGCCGGTCACCGGCTCGGGCACGGGCCGGGCCTCCTCGCCGGCGACCACGATCGCGGCCGAGGAGGTCGTGCCGAAGTCGACGACGAGCACGGGCGCGTCGCGCGGCCGCGCCGGCGGTGGGGTCTCAGACGTGCCAGACATCGACAAGGCTCCTGCCCTCGGACTCCCAATTGGCCAAGAGGTGGCGGCCGTCGGCGCTGAACCCGGCCAGTGCCCGCCGGCCCGGCATCTCGTGCGCCCGGAACACCTCCTGCTCGGTCGCGATGTCGTGCACCAGAAGCACCCACGAGCCGTCGCTCGCCTCCAGCATCGCGGCGCGCAGCTGCCCGTCGGGGCTGGCGACCGTGGTGGCGAAACCCTGCGTGCGGCTGCGGCCGGAGTAGTCGGGGTGGCGGCGGGTCCACGCCTCGTCGGAGACCTTGTCGATCCGCTCGCCGGTGCGCAGATCCCAGATCGTGATCGTAGACCGCCGGTAGCGCCCCACCGCCTTGCCCTCGGTCTCGGTGGCCAGGCGCCACTCGACCTCGTTGACCCGGACGTCGAAGGCGCCGCCGGTGTCGCGGAAGCGGGTCCCGAGCTTGCCGGTGTCGATATCCCAGACCGAGAACCAGCCCTCGGCATCCCACGCGATCAGGCAGAGCCGCCCGTCCGGACCGACGAACACCCGCCCGCCCACCGGCGCGGCGCCGCCCGGCTCGGGGACGAACTCGGCGGTCACCGCGGCGTCGCCGACGCTCCGGTAGCGCACGTATCGCCCGGCGCCGTCGCACTCCACCAACCGCTGTCGGTCGGGTGTGAGCAGCCACGAACCGGCGACCTCCAGCCGGTGCTCGAGCGGCGGCGCGTGCTCGGCGAGCGTCTTGGGTGTCTTCGCCGCCGAGGCGACGAGCACCGGGCCGACCTGGTGGCCGGCGGTGGCGCGGTGTGCGAGCAGGGTGCCGGCCTGCGGCGCGACGAGGTCGAAGACGCGGTCGTCTGGCACCCGCACCCGGGCGACGACCGCGCCCGCGGGGTATGGCTGGCCCTCGGGCACGAGCCAGCGCACCAGCTCGCCGCGGCCGCCGGGGATATCCCAGGCGACCGGCTCGACCCGCCAGCTCGGGCGCTCGGCCTGCACCGCGCGGCTGAGCGCGCCGACCGACCAGCGAGCCGCACCACGGGCCACCGCCAGCTCCGGCTCGACGGCCCGGCGCACCGGGTGGCCGAGCGCGCCGCGCAGGGCCGGCTCGACCATCGGCAGGCGCGCGCCACCACCGGCGAGCACGACCGCGGTGACGTCGGCCGGCGTGGCACCGGCGGCGGTGAGCACCGCGTGGCAGCTCGCGGCCAGCCACCGCAGCGCCGGCTCCGCGAAGGCCGCCAGCCACTCGCGGGTCAGCCGGTAGGGCGGCGCGATCGGCGTGAGGTGGTCGGTGACCTCGTCGGCGTCGGCGAGCTGGTGCTTGAGCCGCCGCACGAAGTCGATCGCCTCGTAGTAGGCGCGCAGCCCGGCGTCGCCCGGCGCGGCGAGCAGCGGCTCCAGCCAGGCGCGGCCCTCGGAGCGCAGATCGTTGATCAGCAGGGCGTCGAGGTCGTGACCGGCGGCCGAGGTCTCCTGCGCGAGCTGGGCGGTGTGGTTGCCCCGCACCTGCACGAGCGAGACGGTCCACGTGGCGCCGAGCACGCAGGCCAGCACCAGCGCCCCGGACGGCAGCCCGCCACCGGTCTCCGGGTCGAGCGCCGCGGCCACCGCGCTGGACAGAAGCTCCACATCGGAGAAACCGGCCATCTCGCCGGCCGCGGTCAGCACGTCGCGGCGCGGGTCTCCCACCCCGTACGACGCGGGTGTGGTGAGTGTCACGCGGTCGATGTCCGCGCCGTACTGCTGGCGCGCCTCGCCCCGCACGGCCGTCAGATACGCCCCCAGGGCCTCGCCGCCGGTGACCTCCCGCCCCTCCAGCCACATCGACGCCTGTGCGTCGACCGCCCGCCGGGGGCCGTCGATGTAGCGCCTGGGGATGGCCCGCTTGCGCCGCTCGGCCGCGGTGCCGACCAGGTAGCCGGCGTCGTCGAGGCAGACGGAGGACGGCCAGACCAGGCGGCCGGTGCCCGGCTCGCGCAGGAGCGCGGACTGGTCACCGACGACCAACGCGACGCGGGCGGCCGACGTGCCGACATCGACCACCAGGATCGGCTCGGCCATGAGCGGTCCTCGAGGGGGGTTTGATAGGCGGCTGGGAGTTTCGAACTACTGGGAGTTCCGGCATAGTTTCCGCGAGTCTTACGGCCGCGTCCACCCTCCGGAGGGGTACTGCACGAGCCAAGCGGACGATATGGATGCACAGGCAACACGTTGGTAACAATCGATCAAGCAATCCGAGTACCGTACGGCTCCGAAGTACCGATATGGGCGCGCAAATGATCGGCGAGAGGCTGGCTTTCATGAGCGACAGCGCCAACGACGGGTCACGTCGGGCGGATCACCTGTCGGCCGTACCCCCGCTGACGCCTGACCCCGCGATGGAGGCCAACGAGTTGCTCCGCGCGGTGGCGCGGGGCGACGAGGCCGCGTTCGAGCGCCTCTACGACCTCGTGGCCCCCCGGGTGTACGGGCTGGCCCGGCGGGTTCTGCGCGACCCCGCCCAGGCCGAGGAAGTGGCCCAGGAGGTGCTCGTCGAGGTGTGGCGCACCGCCAGCCGCTTCGACCCGGCGCGCGGCTCGGCCACCGCGTGGGTCTTCACGATCGCCCACCGCCGTGCCGTCGACCGGGTCCGCTCCGAGCAGGCCGGCGCCGAGCGGGCCCGCCGCCTGGCCGCCGCGCAGGGCGAGACCCCTTACGACGAGGTGGTCGACCAGGCCACCGCACACCTGGAGCAGCAGCAGGTGCGGCGGTGCATCCAGACGCTCACCGGCCTGCAGCGCGAGGCGATCACGCTGGCCTACTACGGCGGCTACACCTACCGCGAGGTCGCCGAGCTGCTCGGCACCGCCCTGCCCACCATCAAGACGCGCATGCGCGACGGGTTGATCCGGCTCCGCGACTGCCTGGGCGTGGAGGTGACCGCATGACCACAGACGTCCATGCGCTCGCCGGGGCGTACGCGCTGCACGCCCTCTCCGACATCGAGCGGGGCGCCTTCGCCCGCCACCTGGCCGAGTGCGAGTCGTGCGCGCACGAGGTGGCCGAGCTCCAGGAGACCGCCGCCCGGCTGGCCGACGGCGCCTGGTCGGTGCCGCCGCCCCGGCTGCGCGCCAACGTGCTCGCCGAGATCCGCCAGACCCGCCAGGCGCCACCCGGCCACGCGGACCGCCCGGCCCGTGCCTCCGCATCCACCGCCGGCGGCCGGCGGCGCCGCTCGCTCGCGCTGGCCGCGGCCGCCGCGGCGGTCCTGGCCGCGGGCACGGGCACGGTCTCCTATGTCGCGCAGGAGCAGCGGGTACGGGACGAGCGCGCCACCGCCGAGGCCTTGCGCGCGGAGGCGGCCCAGATCGAGGCGGTGCTCGCCGCCTCCGACGCACAGCTGCGCTCCGCACCGGTGACCGGCGGCGGCCAGATCACGATGGTGCTCTCGGAGAGCCTGGACGAGGGCGTGGTCATGCTCTCCGGGGCTCGCCCACCCGGCGCCGGCAAGGCATACCAGCTGTGGTTCGTGGCCGCTGGTGGGCCCGACTCCCGTGGCGTGATGACGTCCGGCGAGGGCGGGGCGACCAAGCTGATCAAGAAGGTCCGCGGCATGGACACGCTCGGCGTCACGATCGAGCCGGACGACGGCTCCGCCAAAACGCCGAACGCGCCGCTCGTGGCGAGCGTGCCGGTGCAGGTCTGAAACTCGCTTTCCCGCGCCGCTACGGTGATCGCATGACGTTCTTCTTCCTCGCCCGCTGACCCCACTGGCGGGCCGCGGCCGGGGTGCCCACCGCCGGTGATGCGGGGCGGCGTAGCGCCGTCCCGGGTCCTGCCGCGGGAGAAGAACGATGCACGCGCGCCTGCTGGCGCGGACGGTGCGGGGCATGGAGATCCTGGTCGCCGGCGAGGTCCGCGAGCGCCGTCTCGGACGGGTCGACCTCGTAGGCCACCGCGAGGTCCACTTCACCTCGCCGGATCCGGCCGCCGCCATCCGTGCCCTGTCCACCGCCGACGACGTACTGCTCGTGGCCGCCGTAGTCAACGGCATCGGCCACACCATGGACGACCTCCGCCACCTCACCGACCTCGGCGACGTCTCGTGGGCCCCGCGCCGGCCACTCGATGTCTCGGCGACGGTGGTGGGCGCCCGCCGCTTCGGCCGCTACGACGTCGAGGACGCCGTCGGCACGCACCTGTCGCGGGCGCTCGGCGTGCCCTACCACTCGCGCCGCGGCGGCGTACGGCCACCGCCCGGCACCACCTCGTGGCGGGTGACGATCGAGGGCAAGCGCGCCACGGTGGCCGTGCGCCCGGGCGACCGTCCAGCCCACCGCCGCGAATACAAGCGGGCGAGCGTGCCCGGCACGCTGCACCCGCCGGTGGCCGCCGCGATGGTGCGCCTGGCCGGCGTCACACCCGGCGACGTGGTGCTCGACCCGTGCTGCGGCGCGGGCACGCTGCTGATCGAGGCCCGCCATACATTCGCCCACCTGCTCGGCGCGGACGCCGACCCGGTCGCACTGCGGGCCGCGCGGACGAACGCGGCTGGCCTCGCCGCGCACTGGATCCGCTCGGACGCGGGCGCCCTGCCGCTGCGGAGCGCCAGCGTCGACCGCGTCCTTGTCAACCCGCCGTGGGACCGCCAGGTGGCCGCGCGGGGCACGCTCGCCGCGGACCCGGCGAGCCTGTGGTCCGAGGCCGGGCGCGTCATCCGCCCTGGCGGCCGCCTGGTAGCCCTGCTCCACGGCGACGCCCCGCCGGCGGGCTGGCGCCCACTGGCCCGGCATCCCATCCGCCTGGCCGGCGCCGAGGCCACGATCGTCGTCGCGCGGAGGTGACGGTGCCCCCAGAGGATCATTTCCAAGGGACAACAACGCCGCCGGTCGCGATGACCCCTGACCCGCTGGGATCAGGCCCACGCGCCGGGGAAGCTGTCGAGCTGCGCGCATCAATGCGTCCACGCCGTCGTGCGTGAGGGGCAGTGGGCAAGTGCCCTGACATTGCCCACTCACCCGCCCACTGCCGCGACCAACGCCATCCCCGGCCGGCGGCGGGCCGATGGGGGTGACCACTCCAGGGAAGCAGAGCAAAGGCATCCCGCGCGCACTTACCCAGCCGGGGCCGAAGGCCCGGTGGGGTGGGCGCGACCAGCTGCGGACCGCCGCTCCCGCCGGAGACCGCGAAGGCCCGGCCGCTCACGGGGCGAGCCGAAATCCCCGGCCTCCGCTGCCACCTCCGCACGCTTCCCCGGCGTGTCATCGCAGCGGTCGTGCCCACCCGGTGGAGGGCCGGCCACACGCTCAGCGGTACCGGAAGCACGTAATAGCGCCCTGATAACGTGCTTCCAGTACCGCTGAGCCCAGCCAACCCCCGTGGGCTTGCCCCACGGACCTGGCAGCGGAGGCCGGGGATCTCGGCGAGCGCCAGCTCGCCGCCGGCCGCAGCGGTGCCCGCGGGAGCATACGGTCCGCAGGTGACACGGACGCGGGAAATAGAGCTTTCGGGGTTGAGGTCAGCGTTTGTCCACAATGTCCTAAGCCGCCACGCCGGCGCCGACCGAGCCAGACCGGCCCCGGTCGCGAGCAGTAGCCGCCGCGCCAGGTAACGGGCACCTGGTTCGCGATCTAGAACGGTTAGGGCGCTATATCGACCCTAACCGTTCTAGATCCACACCTACGCCCTGAATCTGATTACGCTACGTTACCGGCGGTGCGACAGCACTGCACATTTCGGCCATTTTGGGCTACCGCGACGTCCGCTGTGGTCCGTGCCGCACCCGTCCGCCGCTGGCCACGCACCAAAGGACCCCCGCGCGCACAGGTCCGCGCAGGGTGAGGCCGCCGGAGCAACGGCCTGGACCACAACGGACATCGCGGTAGCCCAAATCTCCCTGTCTGGAAAGGGTTTCCGTCGCCACATGGGCCAGGGTTCACCCCGACTCCGAAACCTCCCTAGAGGCGGGCGGCGATGATCTGGGCGGCGCGGCGGAGCGTGGCCAGGTCGCGGGCTGAGGCGCCGTCCAGAAGGGCGGCCACGGCGCGCACGCGGGCCGCCCGCCCGCGCTCCAGCAGGCGGCGGCCGGCTGCCGTCGGCGTCACCAGCACGACGCGGCGGTCGGTCGCCGAGCGCTCGCGCACCACGAGGCCATCTGCCTCGAGGGCGGCCACCAGCTTGGTGATGGCGGGTGGCGAGACCTGCTCGATCGCGGCGAGCCGGGTGATCGGCTGCGGCCCGGCGAAGACGACCACGGACAGCAGCGAAGCGCGCGGGCCGTCGAGGTCCATGCCCACATCCCGGGCACGCGCCAGGCGCAGCAGCCGCAGCGCGGCCGAGTGCAGGAGGTTGGCGGTCTCGTGGCGCTCGTCGGCGGGCACTCCCGCTGGCCGCCCAGGCAGCCGTGCTTGCTCCGACTGCTTCACCATGGTTAACCTTTTACCACAGTTACGCATATGCCCGAGAGGTGGCCATGGCGCTCGGTCCAGTGGCCCAGATCCACATCAGCGTGCGCGACATCGACCGTGCCGTCGCGTTCTACCGTGACGTGCTCGGCATCACGCTGCTGTTCCGGGTGCCCGGCCAGCCGATGGCCTTCTTCGCCAGCGGTGACGTCCGGCTCTATCTGGGCGTGCCGGAGAGCGAAGAGTTCACCAGCCGGTGCACGCTCTACTTCCGCGTCGACGACATCGACTCCGAGCACACCCGCCTTGTCGGTGCGGGAGTGGAGTCGTTCGGCCCGCCACACGTCGTGCACCGCGACGGCGCGACCGAGCTGTGGATGTCGTTCTTCACCGACCCCGACGGCCACAAGATCGGCCTGATGCAGGAGCGCTAGCGGCGGGGGCGCCGGCGTCGCGGCGCCCCCGGTCCGGGCTGGCGGTCAGTTGGTGGGGCGGGCCGAGTAGATGCTCTCGGCAAACTGGTGTAGGCGGTGCTCGTCGAGGTGCACGGCCAGGTCGGCCTCGCTGATCATGCCGACGATGCGCTGGCCCTCCATCACCGGCAGGCGGCGGATCTTGTTGCTCTGCATGAGGCGCAGCACCTCGTCCTGGTCGGCGTCGACGTCGACCCAGATCGGGGTGCCCTGTGCCATCTCGCGGGCGGTCATCGAGCGGGGGTCGCCGCCCTCGGCCACGCAGCGCACGACGATGTCGCGGTCGGTGATGATGCCCTTCAGGCGGTCGTCGTTGCCGCAGATGGGGAGCGCGCCCACCTGGAGGTCTCGCATCATGCGGGCGGCGCTCTCCAGCGTGTCGCTCTCGCCGATGCACTCGCAGCCCGAATGCATAATGTCGCGAGCGGTGCTCATGGTGCTCTCCTTCCTCCGGCCGCGTCGTCGAGGCCGGTGGACGACGGCGCTCGCGCACTGCCGGGACGGAGCGCCTCAGCACTCACCGTAACTGTCACGCGGTGGCCACGCAGGCCAACGGGCGGACCTGACGAAAGTGAACGAACGACGGGAGTGCGGCGACCGGGCCGCACTCCCCAGCCCGAGTGCTACGGGCGGTCGAACTCGCCCAGCTGGACACCTTCGAGAAACTCCAGCCACCGGGCCTGGTGGAAGCCGAGCACCGGCCCACCTCGGTCCTTGCTGTCTCGCATCTCGACCGTGGAAGCGTCGCGGCGCGCTTCCACACAGTCACCGTTGTTGTAGCTGCGCGAGCTCTTGCGCCAAGAGTTCGTCAACACAGAATCGTTCTCACATTCTTAGGGGGCAGGCATGGCGGATTCGATCTTAGTAATCGACTCGCCTGGATCGAGCGCTAGACGGTTAAATCGCTCGAACGTTTCTTGATACGGCCGGATGCTAGCGGCGCGTTCAAACCTTCCCCCGGCGAAATCCTCGACGTACACTGTATCGGGGACGTCGGATTCCAGATAGATCACGACGAAGTGATGGAAGCTTCCGATCGGGCTCGTCTGCTCGTCGAGGAGGATCCGCAGGTCGACGTTTGGCAGCCGGGCCGCCCAGATCAGGTGGCGGAGCTGGTTGCGCATGATCTGGGTGCTGCCCACCCGCTGGCGCAGCACGCTCTCCTGCAACACGAGCGAGAGGCGCAGCGGGTCGGGCTTGCGGAGCACCTCCTGGCGGCGCAGCCGCACCTGCACCCGGTCTTCGATCTCGCGCTTGGTGAGCTGGGGGATGCCGCTGTCGAGCAGCGCGCGGGCGTACGACTCCTGCTGGAGCAGGCCCGGCACCGCCATCGGCTCGTACGAGTCGAAGCGGGTGGCCTCGTCTTCGAAGCCGATGAACGTCGCGTACGCCTCGGAGATCGAGCCGGCGTACTCGCTCCACCAGCTGCGCGCCCGCCCCTTCTCGGCGAGGGACAGCAGCTCGGCGCGGCGCGCGGCGTCGTCCACTTCGTACAGGTCGAGGAGGTCGCGCAGGTCTCGCCCGCGGATGCCGATGCGGCCACCCTCCACACGGGAGATCCACGACGCGGAACGCTCGACCCGCTCGCCGACCTGCTCGCCGGTCAGCCCTCGCGCCTGCCGCAGCGTCCGCAGTGCGAGTCCGAGCCGGCGCCGCTGGACGGTCGGGCTCGTGCCGTCCACGACTCCTCCCTCCCGTGACACGACACATTTGAACATGTACAACCGCGGCGGCGAGGATCCAAGGCCCCCTTTCGCGAAACGTACCATGAATGATCATGTTGAGTCTCTTGCAAATGCGACTCGCACAAGCCATGCTCATGTGACAGGAGCGGCGGGCTTCCTGCCAAGCCTGCCAAGCTGCCTCCAGCCCCCGCTCCTACCAATCTCCGGCCGGGCTGGCGACGCCGAGGGCAAGGGCGCCCCGCGTCGCCGCCCGGCGCGGACCTTTCTCAAGCCGATCTGTCAAATTCGGGACAGGGCTTCTTATGGGCGGGCAATCGCGTCCTTCGCGATCAGCCGGCCGTCCCCGAAGCAGAGGCGGTAGATGTCGAGCTCCGCCCGCAGCATGTCTCCGTGCGAGCGGTAGTAGAGGCAGTCGCCGCCCGGCCCGTCGTCCTTGGCCGGCGCGTCCAGCCACTCGCGGGCCGGCAGCACCCGCTCCACCGCCATGCGCTGCTCCCGCTCGAGCTGCTCGGCGTGCTCCCACCGGCCACGCCGACGCTACCCGGGCCACACGGCGATATGGGCATGCTTGCGCCTCGATGCGATCCTTGACCGGTGACCACTGCGCACGGACCCGGGGGAGGCGGCGCGGGCTCCGACGAGCCCACCGGCCGGCTCCCGGTCCCGATGCCCGCGCAGTTTCCCCCGCCCGGCTATCCGCCTCCGGCGATGGCGCCGGTCCCAAAGCCGCGCCGAGCCGCGTTTGTGCTCGCCATCGTGGCGGTCGTCCTGACGGTCGGGCTCGGCGCCGTGGCCGTCATCCAGGCCCGCCAGATCAGCGACCTGCGCGGTGACCTCGATGCCGCCAGGTCCGACGCGGAGCGCGTGCAGTCCAGCGACGACCAGCGGCTCGACAGCCTTGAGGGCCAGGTCAACCAGCTCGGCGAGCAGGCCGGCCGGGTCTTCGACCCGCAGGCGGTGGCCGCGGCCGTGCTGCCCAGCGTCTTCCGCATCAGCGCCGGCAAGCTGACCGGCACCGCGTTCGCGGTGGGGAGCCCGCGCTCGGGCACCAGCCGGCTGCTGACCGCGTACCACGTGGTGCAGGAGGTCTGGGGTCGCGGCGCCAACCGCGTGCAGCTGGAGCGTGACGGCCAGAGCTACCCCGCCACCGTGACCGACGTCGACCAGTTCAACGACATAGCGGTGCTGTCGGCGGAGTTCGAGTTCGCCGGCCTCGCCACGTCGACCGAGCCGGTGAAGGCGGGGCAGCAGATCGTCGTCGTCGGCTCGCCCCTCGGCCTGACCGACAGCGTCACCGTCGGAGTGGTGAGCGCGCTGCGCGAGAGCGAGGGCGGCCGCGGGCAGCTCATCCAGTTCGACGCCTCGATCAACCCTGGCAACTCCGGCGGCCCGGTCGTCGACACCTCCAAGCAGGTGGTGGGCATCGCGAGCCTCAAGGCCCAGGACGCCGAGGGGATCGGGCTGGCCACCCCCATCCAGACCGCCTGCACCAAGTTTCGGGTCTGTTAGGCAGGCCCTACAAAGTCCAGCCCTTCAGGAGGAAGAGCGATGACCCACCCCGGGTACCAGCCGGAAGACCCGCAGCAGCAGTACCCGCCGCAGTCGCCGCCGGCCTACCCCGGCTACCCGCCGCAGCCGCAGCCCACCGGGAGCTGGCCCGCGACGAGCACACCGCCCTACGCCGTCTCCGGCGCGCCGCAGCCCACCGGTGTCCCTTATGGACAGCAGCCGGCCAGCGGGCGGTCGCCGATGCTGGTGGCGGTCGTGGCGGCGGTCGCGCTCTTCCTGCTGGCCGGCGTGATGACCGGGTTGTATGTGGCGAAGAGCAGCCAGCTGGGCGACACGCGGGACACGCTCAACAGCCAGGTCTCGGACCGGGACGACACCATCAAGGCCAACAACGACAAGATCACGAAGCTCGAGTCGGACCTCAAGACGTCAAGCGACGAGCTGACGAAGAACAAGGAGTCGCTCGACAAGGTCACAAAGGAGCGCGACGTCCTGCTGCCGTGCATGCGCCGCTTCACCGAAGCGGTCGACGCCGCCGACGCCAACAACGACGCCGCACTCAGCACCGCCCTCCGCCAAGCGACCACGGCCTGCGAAAAAGCGCGCACCGAGCTCGAGGGATCCTAGGGGCGATCCAGGATCCTTTCCACACAAGGGTTTCCCGGGTCCGCGTCGGCTGCGGACCGCCGCTCCCGCCGGAGACCGCGGCGGCCGGCGGCTCGCCAGGGCTCGCCGAGATCCCCGGCCCCCGCTGCCACCTCCGCGCCCCAGCAAGCCCCCTAACGCAGCGTTACCGGCTGGAGGGTGGTGGCTCCAGAACAATATGAGACAAAACGCCGACCGACCAGGGTGCGCGCTTTCGGGGCCGGCGTAGCCGGCCGGGGGTGAGCTTGCCCAGACGCGGACGGTGAGGCCGCGGGAGCGACGGTCTGGACCACGACGGACATCGCGGTAGCCCAAAAAGTGACTCAAGGCCGCTGGAAGGCGAAGCGGCGGGATCCCACGAGGGGATCCCGCCGCCGGCGATCGAAGGTCAGGCGGTGACCTCGCCGCGGTCGCCACCCCAGAGCACGTGGAAGCTGCCCTCGCGGTCGACCCGGCGGTAGGTGTGCGCGCCGAAGAAGTCGCGCTGGCCCTGCACCAGCGCGGCCGGCAGGCGCTCGGCCCGCAGGCCGTCGTAGTAGGCGAGCGCGGAAGAGAAGCCGGGCACCGGGACGCCCAGCCACGCGGCGGCCGTCACGACCCGCCGCCAGGCGTCCTGCGCGCCGCGCACGGCGTCCTGGAAGTAGTCGTCGACGAGCAGCGACGGCAGGCCCGGGTTGCCGTCGTAGGCCGCCTTGATGCGGTCGAGGAACTTGGCCCGGATGATGCAGCCGCCGCGCCAGATCGTCGACATCGCGCCCGGGTCGATGTCCCAGTCGTACTCGGCGCTGCCGGCCTGGATCTGGTTGAAGCCCTGCGCGTACGCGACGATCTTCGAGGCGTACAGCGCCTGCTCGACGTCTTCCACGAGCAGGTCGGAGGCGCCGGTCGGCACCGGGCCGGGCAGCCGGCGGGCGGCCGCGCGCAGGTCGCCGTCGCCGGAGAGCGAGCGGGCGAAGACCGCCTCGGCGATGCCGCTGACCGGCACGCCGAGGTCGAGCGCGATCTGCACGGTCCAGCGGCCGGTGCCCTTCTGCTCGGCCTGGTCCTGCACCACGTCGACGAACGGCTTGCCGGTGGCCGCGTCGGTGTGCGCGAGCACCTCGGCCGTGATCTCGATGAGGTAGGAGCCGAGGCGCCCCTCGTTCCAATCGCGGAAGATGCCGGCGATCTCGGCCGGCTCGCGGCCCGCGCCGCGGCGCAGCAGGTCGTACGCCTCGGCGATGAGCTGCATGTCCGCGTACTCGATGCCGTTGTGCACCATCTTCACGAAGTGGCCGGCGCCGTCCGGGCCGACGTGGGTGCAGCACGGCGTGCCGTCGACCTTCGCGGAGATGTCTTCGAGCAGCGGGCCGAGCGCCTCGTACGACTCCGGGGAGCCGCCGGGCATGATGCTGGGCCCGTGCAGCGCGCCCTCCTCGCCGCCGGAGATGCCGGCGCCGACGAAGTGCAGCCCGCGCTCGCGCAGCGCCTGCTCGCGGCGGCGGGTGTCGGCGAAGTGCGCGTTGCCCCCGTCGACGATCATGTCGCCCGGCTCGAGCAGCGGTGCGAACTCGTCGATCACGGCGTCGGTGGGCGCACCGGCCTTCACCATGATCACGAGGCGGCGAGGGCGCTCCAGGCTGGCCACGAACTGCTCCGCGGTCTCCGCCGGCAGGAAGGTGCCCTCGTGGCCGAACTCCTCGACCAGCTCCTTCGTGCGGCCGTACGAGCGGTTGTGCACCGCCACCGCATGGCCGTGCCGCGCCAGGTTACGGGCGAGATTGCGGCCCATCACCGCTAGCCCCGTGACCCCGATGCGCGCCAACTCCGTCATTAGGTCTTCCTCCCTCACGGCCGAGCAATGGCTCGATTCTGCCCTACATACGTAGTGTGCTGGCCGGGAGTTGAGGTCAACGGCGTGGCTACCGGCGTTCCCGGATGGTGCGCGCGGCGTTGCCCTGCCACACGCCACGCATGCCGGGGCGGCCGACGGGCTGGTTGCGCAGCAGCTTGCGCCGGGCGCGCAGGAGCAGGGTGAGACCGAGGAACACCATCATCCCGCCGACCGCCAGGCCCACCGGGAGCAGGCCGGAGCCGCCGGTGTTCGACGCGGGGCTGGTCGGCCCGGCGACGCCGGCGACCGGTGCCTCCGCCTCCTCGGTCGGCGCGACGGTCTCCTCCTGCGCCGGCGTCGGAGTGGGTGTAGGCGTGGGTGTGGCCGGGGCGTCACCCCGCACGTTGCGGGTGGCGGTGTCGCTCTCCAGAAACTCGTTTCGGGCGTCGTAGGCCTCCGCGCGCAGCGTCAGCCGCCCGCCGGCGGCGTCGTCGTCGAACGCGATCGTGTATCGCGCGGTCACCGTGCGATCCCTGCAGAGCGTGCCTGGGTCGAGGCTCTTGTCGGTCAGCCGCCCCTCGGCGCCGTTGGCCTGGAAGTCGACCGGAAACGAGCCGGACTCCTCCCGCCGGTCGACCGTGATCTGGTCGAGGCTCATGTCTTCGACGCGCAGCACGAGCGACCAGCGCACCTTGATGCACTCACGGCCGCGCTTGGTGGCCACCACGGTCATCTGGGCCGGTGTCTCACCCGCCCCGAACTGCCCGGTCACCTCGGAGATCCGCACGGTGACCCCCTGTGCCGCGGAGGCGGGGGAGGCGGCCACGGCAGTGGATACGGCGAGGACGCCGAGCACCACGCCCAGACGACCTGCGAAACGCCACACTCTCCTCACCCCCGGGTGACCCAAAGCTCCAGACGCCACGCTAAAGCGGGTCATGGGGAGATCGAAAGGTGCCGTATTCGCGCCTTTCGCGGATGAAGGACATGACAAACACGGCCGGTGGTGAACCGGTCACCGGCTGGCCCTGGTGAGTCGCTCGCGTGGATCATGGAGAAGTTCCACGACTGGACCGACCCGGCCGCCAAGCTGCCCGAGGACGCGGTCGACCGGGACCGGCTGCTGACCAACGTGATGCTCTACTGGCTGACCAACACCGCGCGCTCAGCCGCGAACTCGTACTACGAGCGCTTCCACGACGCCGCGATGTGGGCGCCCAAGCAGGCGTCGCCGGTGCCGACCGGTGTGGCGGTCTTCACCACCGACATCTCGATCCGCCACATCGCCGAGAAGGCGCACACGATCACGCACTGGGCCGAGTACGAGCGGGGTGGCCACTTCGCCGCCCTGGAGGCGCCCGACCTGCTGACCGCGGATGTGCGCGACTTCTTCAGAGGGATTTGAGGAGTCCGTGGAGCGCCTCGTCGAAGTCGGCGGGGCGCTCCAGGTTGGGCATGTGCGCCGCCCCGTCGACCACGACGAGCGTGGCGCCCGGGATGGCATCGCTCATCAGCCGCGCGTCGGCCAGCGGCGTGAACTCGTCTTCCGCCCCGACCACCACCAGCGCCGGCACCGCGACGTGCGCCAGCATCGCGACGTAGTCGGGCCGCTCGGCCCGACCGCGCAGCGCGGCCGCCGCGCCCTCCGGGTCGGTGCCGCGCATCATGCCCAACACGTGCCTGATCACCTCGGGCGGTGCGCTCCGGGACACCATCTTGTGCAGCACCTCGCCGGCGTACGGCCCCATGCCCTCGCGGAGCAGCCGCTCGGCCGTGGCCCGGCGCGACTCGCGAGCCGCTTCGCCGTCGGCCGGCGCCGAGGTGTCGGCGAGGACCAGCCCGCGCAGTCGGTGCGCGAAGAGGCGGTGGCACTCCAGCACGATCTGGCCGCCCATCGACAGCCCGCCGAGGACGAACCGCTCGACGCCGAGCCGGTCGAGCAGCCCCGCGATGTCGCGGGCGAAGACGTCCAACGCGGTCTTGCCGGGCACGACCGTGCTCTCGCCGTATCCGCGCAGGTCGGGGGCGATCACCCGCCAGCCGGCGCGGCTGAGGTGGTCGACCTGCGGCCGCCACATGCTCCGGTCGAACGGGTGCCCGTGCACCAGCACAAGCGCGTCGCCGCTGCCCTCATCGTCGTATCCGATCGTGATGTCCCCGATGGTCGCAGTAGCCATGCATCGAGGCTATGTGGTGCAATAGCTGAGTGCAATGAGGTAATTGCATCGAGTGCAATGGAGGTCTCGTGGAGGACTACCGCCTCATCGCCGACGCGCTGGCCGGCGACATCGCGGCCGGCCGCCTGCGCCCCGGCGAGCGGCTCCCGCCGCAGCGCGCCTTCGCCCGGTCGCGGGGCATCGCGAGCTCGACCGCCGCCCGGGTCTACGGCGAGCTGATCCGCCGCGGCCTGGCCACCGGTGAGGTCGGTCGGGGCACGTTCGTCCGCGCCGCCGCGCCCCCGGCCCAGCCCGCGCTCGCCGAGCCGGCCGGCGCGCTCGTCGACCTGGAGCTCAACTTCTCGGTGCTTCCCGAGCAGCCGGCGCTGCTCGCCCCCGCGCTGGAGCGGCTGCTGCGCGCGGAGGCGCTGGCGCCCGCCCTCGCCCCCGCGACGGTCACCGGGCCGCCCGGCGCGCGCGAGGCGGCCGCGCCGGTGCTGGCGAGGGCCGGCTGGGCGCCCGAGCCCGAGCGGATCCTCTTCGCGGGCAACGGGCGCCAGGCGGTCGCCGCCGCCATCGCCGCGCTCGTGCCGGTGGGGGAGCGGCTCGGCGTGGAGGCGCTGACATACCCGGTGGTCAAGGGCATCGCCGCGCGGCTCGGTGTCACGCTCGTGCCCCTGGCGATGGACGCCGGTGGCCTGGTGCCGGAGGCGCTGCGCGAGGCCCGCGTGCGCGCGGCCTACCTCCAGCCCACGCTGCACAACCCGCTGGGCGTCACGATGCCGCCCGACCGCCGCGCCGCACTGGCCGCCGTGCTCGACGAGCTGGGCATCTACGCGATCGAAGACGCGGTCTACGCGTTCCTCCGCGACGAGCCCGCGCCGCTCGCGGCCCACGCGCCCGCGCGGACGCTGGTCGTCGACAGCCTGTCCAAGCGCCTCTCGCCGGGCCTCACGCTGGGCTTCGTGGTCACGCCGGGTGGCGCCCTCGCGGACCGGGTGGCCGGCGCGCTGCGTTCCGGTGGGTGGGCGGCCGGCGGCTTCGCGCTCGCGGCCGCGACGCGTTGGATGGCCGACGGGACGGCGGCCGGGCTCGTCCGCGCCAAGCGGGCCGACGCCGCGGAGCGCCAGCGCATCGCCGGCAAGATTCTCGACGGATACGCGTTGCGCGCCGACCCGCACGCCTATCACTGCTGGTGGGAGCTGCCGGAGCCGTGGCGGGCGGAGACCTTCGTGGCCGCCGCGGCCCGCCACGGCATCGCGGTGACCCCGGCGGCGGCGTTCGCCGTCGGCCCGGCGCACTCGCCCAACGCGGTGCGCCTTGCCCTGGCGGCCCCACCCGTTGGCGCCCTGTCCGCGGCCCTGGAGGTGCTAGCGGCCCTGGCTCGCGGAGACTACGCCGGGGTCGAATGACCTACTTGGTGCCGTCGGCGAGGTTGACCAGCGCCTGGGCGGCCTTGAAGTACTTGCTGCGACCGAGGTCACCGATCGTGGTGATGTTGAAGGCGCTCTTGAGAAGCTGAGCGTCGCCCTCGCTCACGCCCGAGAGCGCAGCCACCGGGGCGTCCACGAGCTCGGCGAGAGTCTTGTCCTCGTACGCCTTGTCGAGCAGCTTCGCGAGATCCGCACTTACCGCCACAGGTCCTCCCAGATTTGGGTATCACCCCGGCCGGGTGGCCAGGGACTGATCACACCCTACAAACCCGCCGAGCGAGCATGTCGAGAACCGACCCACCCCTGACCAGCCACTCGAGGAGGACCCGATGAGCAGCACCCCGCAGGTCGTGGCATCGGCCGACGGCACGCCGATCGCGTACGAGTCCATGGGTGACGGCCCGCCCGTGATCCTGATCGGCGGCGCCTTCAACGACCGCACGACCGTCGCCGCCCTGGCCGCCATCCTCGCGCCGCGGCTCACCGCCTTCGTGTACGACCGGCGCGGCCGGGGCGACAGCGGCGACAACGCGGACGCGTTCGAAGTGGAGCGCGAGGTCGAGGACCTGGCCGCCCTCGTCGCCGCGGCCGGTGGCCGGGCCCGCCTCTTCGGCCACTCCTCGGGCGGGGTGCTCGCCCTGGAGGCGGCCGCACAGGGCCTGCCGGTCGACCGGGTCGCGGTGTACGAGACGCCGTTCGTCGTCGGTGGGCTCCGCCCGCTGCCGGCCGAGGGCACGGGCGAGCGGATCCGCGCGCTGATCGCCGAGGAGCGCCGCGACGACGCGGTGCGCCTCTTCCTCACCGAGCAGGTCTCGGTGCCGGCCGAGATGGTCGACGAGATGCGGGCCAGCCCGGGGTGGCCGTTTCTGGTCGGGCTGGCCCACACGCTCCCGTACGACGTCGCGCTCTGCGGCCCGGACCTTGCGGTGCCCGCCGACCGCCTCGCCACGATCGGCGTGCCCACGCTGGTGATGTCCGGCGGCGCGAGCCCGGCCTGGCTGCCGGCGGGCGCCGAGGCGGTGGCCGGCGCGATCCGCGGCGCCACCTACCTCACCGTCGAAGGCCAGGACCACAGCGTGCTGCACAACCCGGAAGCCCTCCGCGAGCCGCTCCTGGCCTTCCTGCCCTAGGGGCGGCGGCGCGCGCGGAGCAGGGCGTTCAGGTCGCCGACCCGATCGATGTGTCGCAGCTTGTCGGGGTTGACGATGGCGTAGACCGTCTGGATCTGCCCCTCGGCGATGCCGAGCCCCATGACGCCGACAAGCTGGTCCTCCGCGTCGAACGCCATCGCGCCCGGCTCGCCGTTGACGTCGGTGAGATGGATGCGCACGCCGAGCCGCGGCAGCATGGATATGCCGGTGGCCAGGGCCCGCGCCACGCGCTTGCGGCCGTTGACGGGCTGGGACGCGGCGGGAGCCTTGCCGCCGCCGTCACCGTGCAGGGCCACGTCGTGCGCCAGGAGCGCCTCCAGCGCGGCAAGGTCGCCCCGCTCGGCGGCGGCGAAGAAGCGCTGGGCCAGCTCCTCCCGCTGCCGCCGGGATGCGTAGTAGCGCGGCCGCCGCTCCTGGACCTGGGCGCGGGCCCGCGCGACGAGGTGCCGCGCGCTGTCCACATCGGTGCCGACGATGTCGGCCACCTCGGCGTACGGATAGTCGAACACCTCGCGCAGCAGAAACGCCGCCCGCTGCCGTGGCGACAGGCTCTCCAGCAACACCAGGAACGCGAGCGACAGCGAGTCGGCGGTCTCGGCGTGCTCGGCCGGCGTCGGATCGGTGACCAGCGGCTCCGGCAGCCACTCACCCACGTACCGCTCCCGCCGCACCCGTGCCGAGCGAAGCTGGTCGATGGCCAGTCGGGTGACGAGCGTCGAGACGTACGCCCGCGGCGAGGCGATCCGCTCGTCCCGCCGCAGGCTCTGGTGCATCCGCAGAAACGCCTCCTGCACCACGTCTTCCGCCTCGCTCACGCTGCCGAGCATCTGGTACGCGATGGCGAACGCCCGCGGGCGCAGCTCGCCGTACAGATCCGATGTGGACATTCGGCCTAGTCCAGTCCTTCGACGAAGCCGGTGCGCCAGCTCGGGTAGCGCGGCGTCCAGCCCAGCTCGTGCTTGATCTTCTCGCTGGAGATCCCGCGCGCCTTCGTCATCATGTGCACCGGGGCCTCGCCGGCCAGCAGGCGGACGAGCCAGCCCGGCACGCGGCGGGGCGGCTTGGCGCCGAGCGCGCGGGCCAGCGCCGGCAGGATGTCGCGCGCCGCCGCGGGCTCGTCGTCGGCGACGTGGTAGATCCCGGGCTTGCCGCGCTCGATGGCCGCGACCGTCGCCGAGGCGGCGTCCGTGATGTGCACCCACGACATGATCCCACCGCCGTCGCCGATGATCGGTACCCGCCGCTTGCGGACCAGCTCGGCCATCACCGCACCCGGTGCGGTCTCCACGCCGGTACCGGGGCCGTAGAAGGCGCCGTAGCGGATCGCGATGCCATCGGCCCAGCTGATCCCGGTCACCGCGTCCTCCAGGTGACGCAGCGCGGCCACCAGCGGCACGGCGTCCGCCGGTGGGTCCGGGTCGAGGCGGCCGTCCTCGTCGACGACCGGCCCCCGGGTTCGCTCCACCCAGATGGCGTTGCTCTGCGCCACGAACTTGCGGACGCCGACCGCCCGCGCTGCCGCGAGCAGGTGATCGGTGCCCTCGATGCGCAGCCGGTTGGTAGCGGCCGCCATCCGCTTGACTTCCCGAAACTTCGCCGGTCCGCCCAGCGCGGTGAGCTGGTGGACGACCACCTCGGGCTCGGCCTTCGCCACCGCGTCGGCCACGGAGTCGGGGTCGAGCGCGTCGACGATCGCCGGCTCGGCGCCGAGGGCGCGCAGCGCTCCGGTCTTGGCCGCCGAGCGGGTCGTCCCGACGACCTCGTGACCCCGCGCCACGAGCTGGGGAACGAGATGACTGCCGATCGCGCCGGACGCTCCGGCGATGAAGATCTTCATGACGTCTCCGTTTCGTCGTGCTCACCAACAAGAGACGAGACACCCCGGTGGCCCATGACCGGCAGTTACCCAGTTCACAGCGGACCGCCCCTCACCAGGGCTTCGTTTCCTCGACGGGACGGGCGGGTAGCAGGTACTCGCATCGACCGACGTTGTTCATATCCGTGTGGAGGAATCATGCGCGTCCCGACGGTCGCGGTCCTGACGCTGGCCGGTCTCGGCCTCGCCGTGGGCGGGTGCGCCGGCACCGAGCCTGGCGCGTCCGGACCCACCACCGGCAACACCACTTCCGCGGCGCCCGACCCCACCGTGAGCGGAACGGCGTCGGGCTGCATGGTCGGCACCTGGCGCACCACCCAGGTCAGCGGCCACGCGTCCAGCGCCGCCGCCAGCGGCAGCGTCTCCGGCGGCAGCGGGGCCACGCTCACGATCAGCCCGGACGGCCGGGTGCGGGCCGACTTCAACGGCACGCAGCCGTTGTCGTTCACCGCCGAGGTAGCCGGCAACGCGGTGGCGGGCGCGGCCACGTACAGCGGGCAGGGCACCGCCACCATCGTCGCGAAGGCCACCGGCGGCGCCACGTCCACCACAGCCCCGGCCACACCCGCGACCGCCCCCGTGCCCACCACCACCCCGACGGCGACCGCCACACCGACCCCCGCCGCCCCGGCGACCGAGGAGGGCACCTGGGAGCCGGTCGGAAAGATCGACTGGAGCGCCCTGCGGCTCACCCTGGAGCTGAGCAAGCCGGTCGAGGCCAGGCTGCTGGACAACGCCCCGATCGGCGACTACATCGACGACGCGGCCAAGCAGAGCGGCCAGGCGATCGAGACCGACCCGATCCTGGGCGCCGGCGCGTACAGCTGCCAAGGCTCGACGCTGATCCTCAAGGGCGACACCAGCGGCAACGGCCTGACCTGGACCCTCACCAAGATCTAATCCGAGAAGACGATTTCCCGGGTCCGCGCCAGCGGCGGACCGCCGCTCCCGCCGGAGACCGCTGCGGCCGGCGGCTCGCTGGAGCGAGCCGAAAACCCCGGCCTCCGCTGCCACCTCCGCGGTGCAAGCCCTGACCGCGCGACCAACAGCGAAACGGACGAGGCCGCGGGAGCAGCGGTCCGGACCCAACGCCACTCACCCTAATTCGATCATGAGCCGGTCCCGCCGTGGCCCGGCACGATGATCGTTCGCCCGATAACCAGATGACACGCCGACAAGAGTGCGGATTTCGGGCGAACGATCATCGGTGGACGCATCGGTGCGAGCAGGTCGACAGCGGGCTTGGCGCGCGGAGCTGGCAGCGGGGGCCGGGGGAATTCGGCTCGCCCCGCGAGCCGCCGGCCGCCGCGGTCTCCGGCGGGAGCGGCGGTCAGCGACTGACGCGGACCCGGGAAATCCTCTTGTCAGGTGAGGAGGGCGGCGCGGGCTTGCAGGTAGCGCTGCTCGGGCAGGCTGCTGGCCGCGCAGGCCCGATTAAACCCGCACCAGCCCGGTCTCGTACGCGATGACCACCGAGCGTGGCGCGCAGCTCGCGCAGTGCCCGCGCGCTCGTCTGCTCGATCGTGAGCAGCGTCTCGCGTACCTGCTCGGGCCGCTTGTCGAGCACGTGGGCGGTGACGCCGGCCTGCACGTTGATCACCGCGATCGCGTGCGCGACAGTGTCGTGCACATCGCGGGCGATGTGCAGCCGCTCGGCGTCGACGCGGCGGCGCGCCTCCTCCTCGCGGGTGCGCTCGGCCCGTTCCGCCCGCTCCTGCGCCTCGGCGGCGATCACCCGCCGCATCCGCACCGACTCGCCGAGCACCGCGGCCATGATGGCGGTGCCGAACCGGAACGCCAGCCAGCCGATCGCGTCGGTGGCCGGTGGGTGCAGGATCGCCGCGAAGATCCAGCCCGCGAACAGCACGCCCAGGCCCACCCGCACGATCCACGGCCGGCGCCCGTCGCCGTACGCGGTGACCGTGTAGAGCGCGACGAAGACGCCGATCCAGTTCGGCCCGTCCGGGTAGCCGGAGCCGTAGTACATGACGCTCGTGACGACCTCGAAGGCGAAGACCGGGACGGGCCACCGCCGGCGCACCGTGAGGCTCAGGCCGCTGAGCACCAGCAACACGGCGTGCAGGTAGAAGTCGAACGTGTTCAGCCGGTCGAGCTCGCCCGGCTTGGCGACCTGCTGCGTGCCCTGGACCTGCATGAACGCGACGAACACCGCGAGGAGCAGGTCCTGCGCCCACACCGGCGGGCGGGGCCGGGTAAGGGCTGCCATGGCGTGATCGTATCCGCAGGTCGGGCACACGAGATCCGTCTCGCGGCGTAGGCGTGTACGTCAGCGTGCGTACGCGAGGGGGCGCGCCGGCACGCCCGGGAACGTACCGGGATGCCGCCCCGTGACAGACGTGCGCGCGGCCGGCACGGCGAAGGATCTGCCGTGTCGAAAGGAGTACGCCATGCGCAGGGTCCTCGTGGTCCTCTCCGGCTTGCTGTTGGTCGCCATCCTGGTGCAGTTCTACTTCGCCGCGGTGGGTGCGTTCGACCGGCCGCAGGACGACGACTCGTTCGCGCTCCACAGCATCACCGGTATGATGATCATCCCGCTCCTGTCCATCCTCACGGGTGTCGCCGCCGCGCTCGCCCGGGCGCCCGGGCGGCTCATCGGGATGTCGTTCGCCCCGCTCGGCCTCGTCGTGGTGCAGGTGCTCATCATCGTCGTCGGCAACGTCATCTCCGGCGGCTCCGACGAGGACACCAGCGCGGCCAGTCTTTTCGTGTTCGGCCTGCACGCGGTCAACGCGCTCCTCCTCGGGGGTGCCGCGGCGGCGGTGTTCCGGCGGGCGCGCGCGTTCGCGGCCGAGAAGACCACAGTGGACGCTCCACAGCCGACGGTCACGCCGGCGGCATGAGTACCGCCCAGCTCATCGCGCTCGACCTGCTGGCCACGCTGCTCGCGGCGGCCGGTTGGGTGGGCGCTGGTGTCGCGGCGGCGGCCCGGCGCGCCCGGGTCGCCCTCGCCCTCCTGGCGGTCGCGGTCGTCGTGACCTTGGTGCGGGTCACGACCGCGGTCGCTCTCGCCACCGGCGGCTGGTGGTTCGCGCAGGACCGCGTGGTCCTGACCGGGCCGCTGCTGGGCGTGGCCGGGCTCGCCGCCGTCCTCACCGCCGGCCCGCGCCTGCTCTCCGCGGCGCGGGCCGGCACGCCGGGCAACTCACCCGCCGCCGTGGTGCCGCTCCTCGTCGCGGGGTACGCGGCCGCGGCCGGCCTGCTCTTCCCGTTCCTGGTCGGGTATCCAGCGACCTGGGGCGACGTGCTCGTGACGGTGGCGCTCGTCGCGGCCGCCGGATTGGTGACGTGGCGGGTGGCCGGCTCAGGCCCACCACTGTGGACATTCGTGCCGATCCTCGCCATGGGGCTCGCCGGTGTCGGGGCCGGGTTCGTGACGGGGGCGGACCTCGACGCCGGCGGTGGCCCCGAGTCCCGCCACCCCGCCGGGCACGGCGTGTCCGTGGCCGACCTGCGCGGCCCGACCACCCCCGCGCCCGGTGGGCAGGTGCGGCGGTACGAGTTCACCGCTCGCCGGACGACGGTCCAGGTAGGCGGGCGGGCGGTCGAGGCCTGGGGGTACAACGGCCAGGTGCCCGGGCCGCCGATCACGGCGAACCAGGGCGACCTCGTCGAGGTGACCCTCCACAACGCGGACATCGAGCGCGGCGTGACCCTGCACTGGCACGGGTACGACGTGCCGGCGGCCGAGGACGGCGCACCAGGCGTGACCCAGGACGCGGTCCCGCCCGGAGGCGAGTACGTCTACCGCTTCCGCGCGGACCAGGTGGGCACGTACTGGTACCACACGCATCAGGCGTCCGACGTCGGCGTGAAGATGGGCCTGTACGGCACGCTGGTGGTCGGCCCACCCCCGCGCGGCGTCGACGTGACGCTGCCGGTGCACACCTTCGGCTCCGACACCGTGGCAGGCGTGGCCGCGCTGCCCGAGGCCGCTCCCGGCACGCCCGTGCGGCTGCGGCTCGTCAACACCGACGGGGTGCCGCACCGGTTCACGCTCACCGGCACCGCCTTCCGCCTTGTGGCGGTCGACGGCACCGACCTCAACGAGCCGGGCGAGGTGCGCGAGGTCGAGCTGCGCCTGCCGGCCGGCGGCCGTTACGACCTGGCCTACACGATGCCGAGCGGCGAGGTGGCGCTCTTCGTCGACGGCGAGGCGCTGCTCGGCGCGGGCGATGCCCCGAAGGGCTGGCCCGAGCACGACATCACCAGGTACGGCGCGCCGGCGGCCACCCCGTTCGGGCCGGAGAGCCGCTTCGACCGGAGCTTCACGCTCGTACTCGACCGGGGCTTCGCGCTCGTGGACGGCGTGCCGCGGTACGCGTTCACGGTCAACGGCCGCGCCTTCCCCAACGTGCCCACCCAGCTCGTGCGGGAGGGCGACCTGGTGGAGATGACGGTGGCCAACCGGGGCCTCGACACGCATCCGTGGCACCTGCACGGCCACCGCGTACTGGTCCTCGAGCGCGACGGGCAGCGGGTGAGCGGCAGTCCACTGTGGCTGGACACGTTCGACGTACGCCCCGGCGAGGTGTGGCGGGTGGCCTTCCGCGCCGACAACCCCGGCGCGTGGATGAACCACTGCCACAACCTCGCCCACGCCGCGCAGGGCATGGCGCTCCACCTCGAGTACGAGGGCGTGACAACCCCGTTTCACGGCGGGCACGGCGGCTAGCCGCCCGGCTTGACCAGCCCGGTCTCGTAGGCGAGGACCACCGCCTGGGCGCGGTCGCGCAGGCTCAGCTTGCCGAAGATGTGCGCGGCGTGCGTCTTGACGGTCGCCTCGCTCAGCGTCAGCGTGGCCGCGATCTCAACGAATGACGGGGTCGTCGGCGGCCGTCGATCATTGATCAACCGTCCCGGGCGGGTGCATGGTGGATGCCATGCGAGACGGGGAGGCTCTGCTCGGGCCGGAGGAGGAGTGGGCCTACCGGGTGCTGGTGCGCCTGGGCACGGCCCGCGCGGACGAGGTGGCGGAGCGCATGTCGCTCCCGCCCGACGACGGGCAGCGGCTGCTCAAGGCGCTGAGCGACAAGGGGTTGGCGGCGGTGGCCGACGGGGCGGACGTCTACCGGCCCCTGCCGCCCGAGCCCGCGCTCGGCACCGAGCTGCTGCGCCGCCAGGAGTCGCTGGAGGAGGCGCGGCGGGGCCTGGCCGCGCTGAGCGAGGAGTACCTGACAAGCGCCCGGCGCCGGCACGCCGACCAGCTAGTGGAGATCGTCGTCGGCGCCGCGGCGCTGCGGGAGCGCATCCGACGGCTCCAGGACTCGGCGAAGTCGGAGATGCTCTGGCTCTGCCGCGCGAACGCGGTGGCGATGGAGAGCGCCGAAAACACGGAGGAGTTCGACGCGCTCGACCGCGGCGTGCACTACCAGGTGATCTACGAGCGCGCGCTGCTGATGGAGCCGGGCATGCAGGCCAACGTCGCCAAGGGCATCCGCCGCGGCGAAGAGGCGCGCAGCCTGCGCACACTGCCGGTCCGGCTGGCCGTCGCCGACCGCACGACCGCGATCTGCCCGCTGGTCCGCGGCGACGAGGGCGACGTCGGCGAGCCGTCCGCCGCGATCATCGGACGCAGCCAGCTCCTGGACGCGCTGATCGCCCTCTTCGAGAGCCACTGGGACATCGCCACACCGGTGCGCATCGACGGCGGCGTCCCGGACGAGGAGCCCGACCTGCCGGACGAGTCCGAACGCTTCGTGCTCTCGCTCCTCGTCGCCGGCGTCCCGGACAAGTCGATCGCCTCCCAGATGGGCGTCAGCCGCCGCACGGTCCAGCGCCGCCTGGACCGCCTGATGGCGCTGGCCGGCGTCGACACCCGCCCGGGCCTGGCCTTCCAAGCCGCCCGCCGCGGCTGGCTCTAGGGCCTGTCACTTCAGGCCGTAGGCGCGGATCACGGTTTGGGTTACCGCGTTGCCGGCGTTGTCGCGGGCGTGGACCCGGAGCGAGACGCTGCCGTGGCCGGCGGGCAGGACCGCGCGGTAGCCGTCGCCGTGGCGGATCACCGGGACGCTGCGCCACTTGGCGCCCTCGTCGAGCGACACCTCGACACGCAGCGTGGTGCCGCGCGGCGGGCGCAGGCCCTCCTGGTGCCACACGGTCAGGCCGAGCAGGTGGGGGTGCCGGCCGGAGACGTAGCCGGTGAGGTCGGCGGGCACCGCGTAGCCGACCTGCAGCAGCGGCAGCGGCTCGGTGCGTCCCGGCGCCGGGCGGCCGGAGCGGAACTCCCACGACGTCTCGGTGCGGGTGGCCCACAGCCATTCCTCACCGCCACGTTCGGTGGTCAGGTCCAGCCGGTACGCGGCGGGCGCGGCGGTCGTGCCCACGTCGCGGCGGGCGTCCGGCAGCTCGGCCAGGAGCTTGCCGTCCCGCCACAGCTTGGCGCCGACCGGGTCGCCCTCGGCCACCTGGAAGTGGCCGTGGGTCGCGTCGACGAACTCGGGCACCCAGAGGGCGAGCGTGTCGGCCGTACGGGCGGAGACCATGCCCGGTACGGCGGCGGGGCGGACGACCGGCGTGAACCACCCCTCCGTTAGCGTGCTGCGCGCCGCGTAGCTTCGCGGCACCTCGGTCATTCCTCCGCCGATGGGGTTCATGTCGTCCCAGGTGTAGTAGTAGTGCACGCGGTGCTGCCAGATGGAGTCACCCGCCGACACCCACTCCTCGCGCACCTTCGGCGTCCGCACGAACCGCTGCGTGTCGTTCCACGCGTACTCCTGCCAGGGCCGCCACCCGAACCGCTGCTCCTTCGCCCAGCCGAAGCCGCCGGTCTCGGCGTACCGGGAGGAGATCCGCACGGTGTTGTCGCGGGTCACCCGGTGCACGATCCGATCCGGCACCCGCCCCCGCTCCACGTGGAAGACGTCGTACAGGTACGGGCTGGACGTTTCGAGCGTGAGGTCGATCGTCGGGCGTCCCTTGCCGCCCGCGGCCTCGAGGAGTTTCTGGCCGTCGTCGTTGGCGACCACGAGTGATGGGATCGGCTCCCGGTCGCCGACCGGCCGCCACACGGTCCAGGCCGGCATGTCCGGGGTACGCACGATGATGGCCACCGCCGCTCCGGCAGCGGCCGCCGCCGCGATCTGGTCCTGCTCGGAGACGTCCTCTGAGCCGACGATCAGCGCGGCGGCGCCGCGCACGTCACCACCCTTGCCGAAGGGCACGAGGCGGTACCGGCGGGTGCCCTCGTAGGCAGGCGACTGGTGCAGCAGGTTGATGTCGAGCGGGCCGGAGACGCCGGTCACCTTGGCCTGGACCATCGGCGCCACGAGCTGCCACCGGGACGAAAACTCGTACTGGCCGGCCGAGACCCGCCTGGTCGGCGTGACGTTGACCTGCTGGATCGTGCTGAAGTGCATGACCCCGTGCGCGGTGGACCGCCCGTTGGCGTGCACCCGCCGCTCGTAGTAGCTGAGGATGCTCTGCTGCTCGGCCGGCTTCGGCGTCTCGATCCGGATCGGCGTGCCGGTGCGGGCGTCCAGCAGGATCTCCAGGTCGCCGGTGACGCGCAGCTCCGGGTTGGTGATGAAGGTGGCCTGCTCGTCGAGGGGCGCCCCGTCCTCGACGAGGGCGTTCATGACGTACGTGCCCTCGTACACCTCGATGGTCTTGCCGTCGTCCCACGGCATGATGTAGCCGGTCTGGTCTTTGCGCCGCTCGTCGCCGTAGAGCAGGATCACCGGCACCGAGACCTTCTCGCCGTGGCGGTCCACCGCGCGAAACGTGATCTTGTGGATCGGCAGGTCGAGCGTCGCGCCGACCGCGGTGCGCACCAGCACGCCGCCCGGCGCGGTCGCGGTCACGTAACCGGTGTGGCGGCCCCGGGTCAGCTTCGCCGTGTCCAGCCGGAGGGTCACGCCCGCCGACTGTCCAGCCTGGACGGTGACCTGGCCGGCCGACAGGGAGAACGCGGGCATGTCCAGCGCGAGGTCCAGGGTCACCGGCACGGCCGTCGTGTTGGTGTACACGAGCTTCTGCTCGCGGATGCCGGTCGCCGGCTCGGTGTGCGTGCCGAGGCTGGCGGTCGCCGTGCCGTACACGCCCTGGCCGACCGCGCGGGCCACGTCGACCCGGCCGGCGCCCTGCGCGTCCACGGGGATGGCGGGGTTGCCCCTGGCGGTGCTCACCAGCGCGTCCTTGAGCTGCGCGGCCGTCCACCCTGGGCGGGCCTGGGCGAGCAGCGCGGCCGCGCCGGCCACGTGCGGCGTCGCCATCGACGTGCCCGAGGCGGCGGTGTAGCGGTCGTCGACCGGCGTACCCATGCCCGTGCCGGCCGCCCGGGCCGCGACGATGCCGACACCCGGCGCGGTGATCTCGGGCTTCACCGCCTCGTCGCCGAGGCGCGGGCCGCGGCTGGAGAAGCCGGCGAGGCTCTCGTCGCGGTCCACGGCGCCCACCGACAGCGCGGCGGTGGCGGCGGCCGGGGTGCCCACGTCGGCGTCCTTGCCGGTGTTGCCGGCCGCGACGACGAAGAGCGTGCCGTGCTCGGCGGTGAGCCTGTTCACCGCCTCGCTCAGCGGGTCGGTGCCGTCGGTCGCCTCGCCGCCGAGGCTGAGGTTGACCACCTCGGCGCCCTGGGCGACGGCCCACTCCATCCCCGCGATGATCCAGGAGTCGTAGCCGTCGCCGGAGTCGTTGAGCACCTTCCCGGCGAGCAGGTCGGCGCCGGGCGCCACACCCTTGCGGCTGCCGCCGGACGCCGCGCCGGTGCCGGCGATCGTGGCCGCGACGTGGGTGCCGTGTCCGAAGTGGTCGACCGCGTCGGCCGCGTCGGTGAAGTTTTCCTGGGCCACGACCTTGCCGGCCAGGTCCGGGTGTGTCGCGTCGACGCCGGTGTCGAGGACGGCGACGTCGACTCCGCTGCCGTCGTACCCGGCCTGCCACGCGGCCGGCGCCCCGATCTGGGCGACGCTGCGGTCGAGGCTGGCGCGTACCCGGCCGTCCAGCCAGATGCCGGTGATGCCCCCGCCGCGGAGCGCGGCGGTGGGTGCGGCCGTGAACGACCGCCACAGCTCCCCGAGGGTGTCCTTGTCGGCGGCGACGGCCGCCCCTCCCACGCTGGGCAGCGGGCGTACCGGCGCCGTGCCGGCCAGCGCGCTGACCGCGGGCGCCCGCCCACCGGCGTAGCGGAGGATCAGCGGGAGCCGGCCGGCCGACGCGTCCGCGTATCCGCCGGCGACGAGTTCCTCGACGTCGAAGAGGTCGGCGTCGAGCACGCCCGACGAGACGTACGGCACGGCGTCGCTCGGCAGCAGACGCAGCCCGCCGTCCGCCTCGACGGTGTGGAAGGTGATCCGTTCGCGCCCCGGACCGGGCCGCACCGACGCCGCGTACCGGCCGTCACCGGCGGGCGCGATGTCCACCACGTCGCCGGTGATGAGGGTGATCCGGGACGCCCCCGTTGCGGCGGTGGCGAGGGCTCCCGCCGGCGTCCCGCCCGGTGCCGCGGCCGACGGCGTGGGCAGCGCTACCGGTGCGGTGACAGCGACCAGGATCCCCGTGACAGCGGCCACCGTCCGGCGCGCGATACGAACCATGGCGTGAGTCTGTGGTCGCGCTCCCGCGAGGGTCACTACCTCCGTGCGCGCGCAAAGGCGACATGTCGCCAGATGGACATGCGGGCGGGGTTGTCCTGACCACCCCGCCCGCTTTCGCGCCGCTCAGTTCTTACCCCGCAGCACGGACCGCCGGTGCTTCAGCTCCTCCGCGTCGATCTCGCCGCGCGCGAACCGCTCGGCCAGCGTGCGCTCGGCCGACGTACGCGCCGCGCGCCGCGGGGAGAAGCGGTAGACCAGGTAGCCCGCGGCGGAGAGTACGGCCGCCCAGAACACGATGGGCACGATGATCCACCAGCCGGGGCCGCCGTCCCAGCCGTTGCCGTCCCAGCCCGGACCCGGGTGGGCGTACGCCGTGTAGCTCGCCAGCTCTGCCAACATCACGATCTCCTTTGGTTACTCGCCCTATGGGAGAAATCGTGTCCCTGGCCGCCGCTCGCGGCGTCGGCTCCACGACGGCATCGCGGGTACGCGCGGTGACGTACGCGCCCCTTACGGGTTCCTGGTCAGCGTGGCCGGCGGATCGCGCGTGCCGCCGTGCCGAGGCCGAGCACGAGCAGCACCATGCCCCAGCGCACGGTGGTGGTCCGGTCGTCCTCCGGCGGCTCCGTCACGGCCACTTGCTCGCGGCTCGCCTTCACCGCCGGGGCGGGTGAGGGCGGCGCGGTCGATGGCGTCGAAGGCGGTCGTGGACGGGCCAGTGGCGGCGCCGTGGGCTCCGGCTCGGGCCTGAGCGACGGCGTAGGCGTAGGCGACAGCGTGGGCGAAGGCGAAGGCGAAGGCGAAGGCGTAGGCCTGGGCGTGGGCGAAGGTGTGACCGCGTGGGGACACCAGGCCGCGTCGGAGCCGAGCAGGCTGGACCCGCGGGCGAGCTTCGTGGCCGTACCGTCCAGCCCGATCCGCCACAGCGCGCCGCCGTGGTTGTTGTCGGTGGCGTACACGTGCGTGCCGCTGTCGTCGAACGCGACCGCGCCGAAGAAGCCGTCTCCCGGCAGGTCCCGCACGGGCGTCTCGGTCACCGCGCCGCTGGCCGGATCGATCCGCACCAGCCGGCTCGGTCCGCGCCCCTGCGTGGTGACCGCGTAGAGACCGCCGTCGCCGGGGCGGGCGTCCCAGTCGCCGAAGCTGGGCAGGCGGGGCAGATCGAGGCGGCGCACCACCTTCCGGGCCGTGGGACTCCGCGGGCGTACGTCCACCGCGACGAGGTGACCGTCGAGCAGCAGGAGCAGGTGGCCGTCGACGGCGGTGCCGGCGTACGCCCCGGCCACCGCGACGTCGCCTACCGGCCCCAGATCACGGGTTTCACCCTCGGGAGTGATGGTGACGATGTGCCCGCCGTCCCCGATCGGGTGACCCGCTCGGCGGGTGGCCACGCCGACGAAGAGCCCCTGCCCGGCGTCGTACCCGATCGCGTTGACCGTATGGTCCAAGCGCGTGGACCGCCGTACCCGACCGGTATCGGGGTCGATGGCGTCCAGCGTGGACGAACGGTGTTTGCGCACCGTGCGCACCTGGTAGAGCCCGCCGGTGCACTGGCTCGCCGAAGCGTCCACTGTGGACGCGGGGCGGGTGGCGGCGGCCGGCGCCGCGAGCGCGAGAACTCCGCCGGCGGCGAGCAACGCGACCATCCTTAAACGCACCCCACGGAAACGCTCCGCTGCGCTCCACATTTCCGCGGGGGCCCCGCGGCTAACATGCCGGTTTCGCACGGATCACACCCCATCTACCCTGGAAAGCCCGGACGAAGTGGATACATCCTAAATGGGACCTCGATGAATACCTACCTGGTCGGCACGCTCTGGTTGGTGGGCGTATCCGTCGCCGCTCTCGCCGTCGTCGCGCTGCTCCGGCGGTGGCGCCGCGACTCCAAACCCCTCGTCGACATCAGCGTGCTGAGCGCGGTCTTCTCGCTCGCCGGCATGCTCTTCGCGATCGTGGCGGCGTTCGTGTTCATCGACGTGTGGGGCAGCGCCGAGGAGGCCCGCGACGCCACGTACGCGGAGGCGGAGGCGGCCCAGCTCGTGGCCTGGTCGGCCAACGGGATGCCCGAGCCGGACCGCGCCGAGCTGGTCCGGCTCAGCCGCGACTACCTGCGCGAGGTGGTCGACCAGGAGTGGCCGCGGCTGGCCGAGGCGAGCACCGCCCAGCACACCCGCGGCTGGCAGCTCGTGCAGGACATGCACGACATCGCCGCCCGCAACGGCGACGAGGCCGAGGACGCGCCCGCCGTCGTGGACTCGTTGCTCCAGGCGCGCCGGGAGCGGGTCGCGCTCGCCGAGTCGCGGATCGGCGAGGCCACCTGGTTCGCGCTGCTGGCCGGCGCGGTGCTGGCCGGGCTGCCGATGTTCTTCTTCCCGTTCGACCGGGCGCTGCCGCAGCTCGCCCTCACGGCGACCGTCGCCAGCATGATCACGCTGCTGCTCTTCACCATCCAGCAGATCGAGCGCCCGTTCGCGCAGGGGCGGGTGCCGTCCACGGCGTACGAGGAGACGCTGACCCGGATCACTCCGCCGTGAGGATCCGCTGGCTCGACTCGCGCACGACGAGCTCGGGCTCGAAGACGACCTGCTGGTGCTGGTGTGTTTCCGGCTGGTTGGCCTCGTCCAGGAGAAGCCCGGCGGCGGTCTGGCCGAGGCGCTGCCGGGGTTGGCGCACGGACGACAGCGGCACGGCCGCCGCCGCGGCGAAGTCGATGTCGTCGTATCCCACGAGCGCGATGTCGTCCGGTACGCGGATCTGCTGGCGGGTGAGCACCTGGAGCACGCCGAGTGCGAGCAGGTCGTTGGCACAGAAGACAGCCGTGGCCCGGGAGCCGCGCGGCTGGCCCAGGATGCGGGCGGCGGCGTCGCGTCCGGCGGCGACGGTGAGGGCGGGTGTGTCGTATCGGCGTAGGTGTTCGTCTTGGTCGAGGCCGGCGTCTTCGAGTGCTTGGAGGGCGCCGTCGTAGCGGTCGCGGACCTGTTCGAGGCGGTGTGGGCCGCCGGCGAAGGCGATGCGGCGGTGTCCGCTCTCCACGATGTGCCGCA
>Ga0081539_10000995_pt1 | contig 52523 bp, 46 predicted proteins | sample TabmetS4T2R2_FD_71023 | JGI IMG/M metagenome (GOLD analysis project Ga0081539, IMG submission 71023) | Tabebuia heterophylla rhizosphere microbial communities from the University of Puerto Rico - S4T2R2 | ecosystem: Host-associated > Plants > Roots > Rhizosphere ... | reverse complement strand
CGAGCCGCTGGTCGGCGGCCCAGGCCCGCAGCTCGGCGACGGCCTCGTCCTCGGACATGGGCCCGCGGTCCAGGCGCAGCTCCAGCAGGTGGGCCAGGGCCTTGCCGACCAGGGGGCCGGGCTTGATCCCGAGCAGCTCCATGACCTGGCGGCCGTCGAGGGCCGGTCGGATGCTGGCCAGCTCCTCCTCGGCCTCCAGGCGGGCGATCCGCTCCTCCAGCTCGTCGGAGTAGCCGGCCAGCTGGCGGGCCTTGAAGACGTTGCGGGTGGTGCAGTCCGAGCGGACCAGGAAGTTGAGCCGGTCCAGCAGCGGCCCGGCGTCGCGCACGTAGCGCCGCACGGCCGAGTCGCTCCAGCCCAGCCGGTAGGTGTGGAACCGGAGGTGGAGCAGGACCAGCTGGCGCACGTCGGCGATGAAGTCGGCCGGGTAGCGCAGCTCGGTCAGGCGCTTCTCGGCCATCTTGGCCCCGACCACCTCGTGCAGGTGGAAGGTCACCCCCTCGGGGCCGACCTTGCGGGTGCGCGGCTTGCCGATGTCGTGCAGCAGGGCGGCCATGCGCAGGGTGAGGTCGGGCTCGTCGGCGTCGAAGGCGGCGGCCCGCTCGACCACGGCGACGGTGTGGCGCAGGACGTCCTTGTGGCGGTGGACCGGGTCCTGCTCCAGGGCCAGGGCGGGCAGCTCGGGCAGGAACTCGCCGGCCAGCCCGGTGGTCACGGCCAGCCACAGGCCCTTGGCCGGGGCCCGGCCCAGCAGCAGCTTGCTCAGCTCGTCGCGGATGCGCTCGCGGGACACGATCTGGAGGCGGCCCCGGCGCTCGGTGATGGCGGCCAGGGTCTCGGGGGTCGCCACCAGCTCGAGCTGGGCGGCGAAGCGGGCCGCCCGCAGCATGCGCAGCGGGTCGTCGTCGAAGGACACCTCCGGGCTGGAGGGGGTGCGCAGCCGCTTGGCGGCCAGGTCGGCCAGCCCCCCGTGGGGGTCGACGAAGGGGCCGTCGGGCAGGCGCATGGCCATGGCGTTGACGGTGAAGTCGCGGCGGGCCAGGTCCTCGTCGATCGAGCGCCCGAAGGTGACCTCGGGCTTGCGCGAGTCCTCGCGGTAGGTGTCGGAGCGGAAGGTGGTGATCTCCAGCCGGAAGTCGCCCTTGCGGACCCCGACGGTGCCGTAGCGGACCCCCTGCAGCCACACCCCGTCGCTCCAGTTGCGGGCCCGGACCACGGCCAGGATCTGGTCGGGGGTGGCGTCGGTGGTCAGGTCGATGTCGGGCGAGCGGCGGTCGAGCAGGGCGTCGCGGACGGTCCCGCCGACCAGGTACAGCTCGTGCCCGTTGGCCTCGAAGCGCCGGCCGAGGTCGCGGACGACTCCGGTGAAGGGGGCCGCGTTCAGCAGGGCGCCGAGGGCCTGTCGCTGGGCTGGGGAGAGCTCGGGCATGCCCCGCAGCATACGCGTCCCGCCCTGGGGCCATTTCAAGTGGTTTACGCACGAACAACCAGGGCAACCGGATCGGGGAGGAGGTGGTCGGATGCCGGAAACGAAGAAGATGAGCAGGGCCGAGGCCGGGCGCAAGGGTGGCCAGACGACCAAGAAGCGCTACGGCGACGACTTCTTCGGCAAGATCGGCCGGATGGGCGGGAAGAAGGGCGGGGAGACGACCAAGCAGCGCTACGGGATCGAGTTCTACCAGAAGATCGGGCGCAAGGGCGGCTCGCGCTGACCGGGCCCCAGGTGGTCGGGGCGCAGGACTGAGGCCGGGGCTCTCGCCCCGGCCTCCCGCTATACTCGGGACCGCTCGACCGCCGCGCTCGCATGCCTGGAGACCCCGTGCGATCAAGCATCGATGTCCACAACCACCTGCTCGCCGAGGACGTGGTCCACGAGCTCTCCCAGCTGGCGGGGCCGCTGCGCGACCTCTCGACCGCACCCGGTGTCCTCGGCCTGCCCCCGGTCGCCGTCGGCCGGCCGACCCTGCTGGCCGACGACGACGGCTGCGTGGTCGTGCTCGCCCCGGCCGACGCCGAGGTCGACACCGGCGGCGTCGCCGAGCTGCTCGGCCGGGACGGCCTCGACCCGGTCCCGCCCGACCGGGCCCCCGGCCTGACCGGGTACCTGCTCCCCTTCGTCCCGCCGGTCGCCCTGGAGTGCCCGTCCACCCTGGTGGTGGACGAGCGGGTGGCCAGCCAGGACGTCGTCTACGCGGCCGCCGGCGAGCCCGGCGTGATCCTCAAGGTGCACGGCGCCGACCTGGTCAAGGCGACCAGCGCCGTGGTCGCCCCGGTCACCAGGCAGGCGAACTGACCGTGCGGACCGCCCGTGCCGTCTCGGCCGGCGGGGTGGTCCTCGCCGAGCTGCGGTCGGACGCGCCGGTGGCCCTGGTCGCCCACCGGTCGGTCCGGGGCACGCTCCAGTGGACGCTGCCCAAGGGCGCCCAGGAGGAAGGCGAGACGGTCGCCGAGACCGCCCTGCGCGAGGTCCGCGAGGAGACCGGCCTGGAGCCCGAGCTGGTCGGCCCCCTCGACACCATCGACTACTGGTTCGTCTGGGCGCCCGAACGGACCCGCTACCACAAGTTCGTCCACTACTTCCTCATGCGGGCCGTAGGCGGCGACTTCTCCGAGCACGACCACGAGATGGAGGACGCCGCCTGGTTCGAGCCCGACCGGGCCCGCCAGCAGATGTCCTTCGCCAACGAGCGCCGGCTGCTCGACCTGATCCCGGGCGTGCTCGCCACCCACGGCGCCGTCGGATCGTGACCCGCACCCTGGCGGCACTGGCCGCCGTCATGGCGCTGCTGGCCGCCCCGGCCACGGCCGCCCAGACCCAGGAGGCGGCCCCGTCCCTGGAGGTCGTGCTGACCTCGATCTCCCCGGTGACCGGGCCGAGCGCCCCGCTCGGCTACCGGGTCGCGGTCCGCAACCGGGGCCAGGACGCCGTCGGCAACCTGCACGTCACGGCGGAGCTGGGGCGGCCGGTGGACACCCGCTCGGCCCTTGCCGCCTTGCTCGCCAACCCGGCCTCGGTGGCGGCCACCCGGCCGCTGGACGAGTTCCGGCCGGCGGTGGCCGAGGTCGCCCCCGGCGCGACCAGTCCACTCGAGCCGCGCCGGGTGCCGATGCCGGCCGGGCTGGCCGACCAGCAGGCCGGGGTCGTGCTGCCCCTGGTCGTGTCGGTCGACGCCCAGGGCCCGGGCGGCCAGGTCAGCGACAGCCTGACCACCTTCGTGGTCGACCTGCCGGCCGGGGTCGTCCAGCCCCTGCGGGCGTCCCTGCTGGTACCGGTGCGCGAGCCCACCCACCGCAACCCGGCCGGCGACTTCATCGACGACGAGCTGGCCGGGCTGCTCGCCTCGGCTGGCTCCCTTGGCGCGGTCGCGGACGAGCTGGCCCGGGACGGCGCACCGGCCGTGACCATGGTGGTCGACGCCATGCTGGTCGAGGAGGCCACCGCCATGGCGGGCGGCTGGCGGCTGCGCCAGGGCGCCAAGCGGACCACCGTCGGACCGGGCGACCCACGCTCGCGGGACGCCGCCCGGTTCCTCCAGTCGCTCAAGAAGGCGGCCAGCGACCACCCGCCGGCCGCCTTCCCCTTCGGCAACGCCGACCTCCCGGCCCTGGTCGGGGCGGGCGGCGGCGCCAGGGCGGCCAATGCCGTGGGGCTGGGCCGCGACCTGCTGACCCAGGGCCTCGGGACCGCCCCTGTCACCGGCCTGGCCTGGCCGGTCGACGGCGCCGTGGACGGGGCCCTGCTCCAGACCCTGGAGCAGACCGGCAGCGACGTGGTGGTCCTCGACCCCCGCCACCTGCCGGCGCCGCCGTCCGTGGTCACCCAGAACGCCACCGTCGACCTGGGCGGCGGGCCCGAACCGCAGCGGGCCCTGATTGGCGACGCCGTCCTGTCCGGGGCCCTGAGCGACCCGCGGGCGGCCACCGCCTCGGCCGAGTGGGCCCAGCGGGTCCTGGCCGAGACGGCCGTGACCTGGCTGGAGCGGCCCAACTCGACCGACCCCAGGGGGATCCTGCTCGCCCCGCCCCAGGGCTGGCGGCCACCCAGGGCGTTCTTCCGGTCGCTGGTCCGCGGGCTGGGCCGGGCGCCCTGGCTGCGGCTCCAGTCGGCCACCACCCTGGCCGCCGAGGTGCCCCAGGGGCCGGCCGAGGGCGAGCGACGCCTGGCCACGGTCACCGCGGCCGACGTCGCCGCCGGGCTCCCCCGCCGCTACCTCAACCAGGTCGAGGACACGCGCTCGAGCCTGGACAGCTTCCTGCGCGCGGTCGGCAACGACTTCACCCCCGCTTCGGGCAACTACCAGCGGGACCTGCTGGTCGCCGAGTCGAGCGACTGGCGCCCGGACGACGAGCGGTCCAGGGGCCGCGGCTACTACCGGGCCGTCACCTCGGGCATCCGGAGCGTGTACCGGCGGATCCATGTCGGCACCACCCCGGTCACCCTCACGGCCCGCCGGGGCACCATCCCGATCACGGTGGCCAACGAGTCCAGCGAGCGGGTCACGGTCATCCTGCGGCTGACCTCGCCCAAGGTGGACCTGCCCAGGGCCAGCGAGCCGTTCGTGCTCGAGCCGCGGCGGCGCACGACCCAACTGCTCCCGGTCGGCACCCGCGCCACCGGGACCTTCCCCATCCAGGTCGACGTGCTCACCCCCGACACCCGCGAGCAGATCGCGGCCGGTGACATCCGCCTCATCTCCACCGCCTTCAACCGGGTCGCCCTGGCCATGACCGGCGGGGCGGTCGGGGTGCTGCTGCTGTGGTGGCGCTTCGGCCGCCGCCGCAACGGGACCGAAGGGTGAGCCGGGGGGTGAGCCGGGGGGGTCCGGGGGACCGCCGGGGTGGTCCCCCGGTGAACACCGGGACCGGCGAACCGAGCCTGGCCCGGTCGACGGCCGTGATGGCCACCGGGACCCTGCTGTCGCGGATCACCGGGCTGCTGCGGGTCACGGTCCTGGTCGCCACCCTGGGAGTCGGCGAGAGCCGCCTGGCCGACGTCTACAACGTCGCCAACACCACCCCGAACATCATCTACGAGCTGGTCCTTGGCGGGATCCTGTCGTCGATCTTCGTGCCCGTGTTCGTGGAGGTCCGCAGCACCCGCGGCCAGCGCCAGGCCTGGCACGTGGCCAGGGCCACCATGACCATCGCCATCGCCGGCCTCGGGCTGCTGGCCGGGATCACCATGCTGGCCGCTCCCTGGATCATCCGGCTGTACATCCATTCGGGCACCCCGGAGGAGCGGGCCCAGGCGATCGAGCTCGGCGGCCAGCTGCTGGCCATGTTCATGCCCCAGATCGTCTTCTACGGGGTCGGGGCGGTGATGACCGGCCTGCTCAACGCCCACCGCCGGTTCGGGGTGCCGATGTTCGCCCCGATCCTCAACAACCTGGTCGTGATCGCCGTCGGGCTCACCTTCCACGCCCTCGTCGGCGGGCAGGTCCCCCAGGTCGGCGAGGTCACCACCGGCCAGAAGCTGCTGCTGGGCCTCGGCACCACCGCCGGCGTGGCGGCCATGACGCTGGTCCAGTGGCCGTTCCTGCGCCGGATCGGGTTCCGCTTCCATTTCGTCTGGAACTGGCGCGACCAGGCGATTCGCAAGATGGCCACCCTGTCGGCCTACACCGTCGGCTACGTGATCACCAACCAGCTCGGCTACCTGCTCGTCCCGGTCCTGGCCTACGGGGTCCAGGGCGGCTACACCGCCTACACCACCGCGTTCATCTTCTTCCAGCTCCCCCACGGGGTGGTCGCGGTCTCGGTCATGACCGCCCTGCTGCCCCCCCTCAGCGAGCAGGCCGTGGCCCGGGACTGGGACGCGTTCCGGGCCACCCTGGGCAGGGGGATCCGGCTGACCGCGGCCGTCCTGCTGCCGGCCGCCCTCGGGTATCTGGCCCTGGCCGGGCCGATCGTCCGCCTGCTGCTGGAGCACGGGGTGGTCACCGAGGCGAGCACCTCGCTGCTGGTGCCGGTGCTGATGGTGTTCGTCCTCGGGCTGGTGCCGTTCTCCACGTTCCAGCTGGTCCTGCGAGCCTTCTACGCGCTCCAGGACACCCGCACCACCTTCCGGGTCAACCTGGTCTCGGTCGGGGTCAACGTGGTCGTCGACCTGCTGCTGTTCAACCTGCTCCCGGTGCACTGGAAGATCCCTGGCCTGGCCCTCGGCCACGCCACCAGCTACACGGTCGGCTCTGCCCTGCTGCTGTACGTCATGTCGAGGCGGATCGGCGGGCTCGGCGGCCACACCATCCTGGCCGCGGTCGGCCGCATGCTGGCCGCCGGGCTGGTCATGTTCGCGGTGACCGTGCTGGTCGCCAGGGCCGCCGGGGCGCTGGTCGACCCCGGGTTCGGCCGCGACCTGGTGACCGTGGTCGCCGGAGTGGTCGCGGGGGCCGCCACCTACCTGGCCGTGGCCCGCCTCCTGCAGGTCCAGGAGATCGGCCTGCTGCTGGAGCTCGTCCGCCGCCGCGGCCGTCGCGGGGCGGCCCGCGGGCCGGGGGACAGCGCCTAGCCCGTCCTGAGGAAATATTCCGGGCGAATTCCGGACGAGCCCGTGCGGAACCGCAGCGAAATTTCCCGCGGTAGTTGGCGGGTCCCGGGCCGGCGTGAGAGGGTCCCCGCCGGCCGCAGACCCTCGTCAGGAAAGGGACTTCCCCCTGCGCCAGCTTCGGCATCTTCTCGTTGTGCTCGTGCTGTCCGCCGTCGCCCTCGGCGGGATCGGCGTCGAGCGGCCCGCCGCCGCCCCTGGCGAAGCGCCGGCCCACAAGATCACCCGCCTGCGGGCCAAGGCGGCCCGGGTCCAGGCGGCCATCGACCGCATGCACGCGCGGGTCGAGAGCCTGGTCGAGGACTACAACGAGGTCCACGAGGCCCTGGCCCAGACCCGCACCGAGCAGGCCAGGACCCGCCGGCAGGTCGTCGAGGCCCGCCGCCGGCTGCGCGCCGCCCGGGGCGTGCTCGGCCGGCGGCTGTGGACGATCTACACCGGCGGGGCGCCCTCGACCCTTGGCCAGCTGCTCGGCGCCGACAGCATCCACGACGCCCTGGTCACCACCAAGTACCAGGAGCAGGTGGTGGGGGCCGACCGGGCGGCCATCGACCGGGTCGAGCGGCTGCGCCGCGAGGTCGAAGCCCTGGCCACCCGGCTGGCCGACCAGGCCGAGCGCCAGGAGCGGCTGCGGGCCCGCCTGGTCGCCAAGCGCCGCCAGATCGAGTCCCGCCTGGCTGCCCAGCGCCGGTACCTCAAGCGCCTGGGCCGGCAGCTCCGGCGGGCCGTTGTCGCCGAGCGCCGCCGTCAGGAGCGGTTGCGTCGCCAGGCCCTTCTGCGCCGGCTGGCCGCCGAGCGGGCGGCCAGGGCGGCCGCCGCCCGGGTCAGCCGGTCCTGGGCCGGCTCGGGCGGGGCCGGCGCCCCGTCGGGAGCCGCCGCCCGGGCGGTCGCCTTCGCCAGAGCCCAGCTGGGCAAGCCGTACCTGTGGGGGGCGTCCGGGCCGAGCTCGTACGACTGCTCGGGCCTGACCATGGCCGCCTACCGCAGCGCCGGGGTGTGGCTGCCCCGGGTCAGCCGGGCCCAGTGGGGCGCCGGCCCTCACGTCGGTCTGGGCAGCCTGGCCCCAGGGGACCTCGTGTTCTTCGCCCACAACACCGGCAGCCCGGGCACCATCCACCACGTCGGCATGTACATCGGCGGCGGCGCCATGATCGAGGCCCCCTATTCCGGGGCCAGCGTCCGCGTGGCCTCCATCGGCCGGCGCGACTACATCGGGGCTGTCCGGCCGACCGGGTGACCGTCTCTGGCGGTCGGAAAGGATGCTTCTTGTTAGACTTCGGGGGTCGCGATCCCCGGGGTCCAACGCCCCGCTTCTCGTATATGAGCATGTCGCAGGTCGGCTCCGGTCTGCCCCGACTGCTCGCCGAGCGCTACGAGCTCAGCGAGCAGGTCGCATCGGGCGGCATGACAAGCGTCTGGCGCGGGCACGACCGCGTCCTCGGCCGTGACGTCGTGGTGAAGGTCCTGCACCCCGAGCTCGCCGCCGACCCGAGCTTCCGGGCCCGCTTCCACGAGGAGGCGGTCAATGCCGCCCGCCTGACCCACCCCAACATCGTCGCCCTCTACGACACCGGCGAGCAGGGGACCGTCGCCTACATCGTGATGGAGCTGGTCAACGGGCCGACCCTGCGTGAGGCCATCGGCCGCCATGGACCGCTGCCGCCGTCGCGGGCGGCCCGGCTCTCGCTCGAGGTCGCGGCCGCCCTCGACTACGCCCACCAGGCCGGGGTCTCCCACGGCAGCCTCAAGCCTGGCAACATCCTTCTGGCCGACGACGGCACGGTGAAGGTGGCCGACTTCTCGATCGCCAGGGCGGCCACCGAGGACGACCCCGGCCGCACCGGCGAGATCCTCGGGGTCGACGGCTACCTGGCCCCCGAGGTGGTCAGGGGCGACGAGGCCGACGGCCGGGCCGACGTCTACGGACTCGGGGCCTGCCTGTACGAGATGCTCACCGGCAGAGCGCCTGGAGTCGACCCCTCCAGTACCATCCCACCGCGGGCCCTGCGGGCTGGGGTCCCCCGCGACCTGGACACGATCGTCCGCCAGGCCATGGCCACCGACCCCGGCGGCCGCTTCCAGACCGTCCAGGCGATGGCCGCCGCCCTCTCCCGGTCGGCGGCCGGCACCGACAGCGCCCCGGCCGACGATCTGTACCACGTCCCCCCGGCCCCGACCGGGCCAGAGGTCACGCCCTCGCGGGGGTTCCTGCGGCACGAGGGCCGCCTCCTCGGCTGGGTCCTGGCCCTGGTGGCCGTGGCCGCCGTCCTGGTCGCGGTCGGCCTCACCCTGGCCAAGGACGACCTCGGCAACCTGTTCGGCGACGACAGCCCCTCGGGGCCCAGCGGGTCGCCGGCCACCAGCGCCCCCGCCACCCGGATCAAGGTCGCCGCCGCCAGCTCCTTCGACCCCAACGGCGACGGCCAGGAGAACGCCAACATGGCCGACTTCGCCATCGACTCCGACCGGACCAGGGGCTGGCAGACCGAGGGCTACAACCAGAACTTCGGCCCCGGTGGCATCAAGCCGGGCGTCGGCCTTGTTCTCGACCTCGGCCGCCCCCAGGAGGTCGGGAAGCTGTCGCTCACCCTGGCCCCGACCGGCGGCAGCCAGGTCACCATCTACGGCGCCGACGACCCCGTCCCCTCCGGCCTGGACGGGTGGACGTCGCTGACCGACCCGGCGACGGTCACCAGGAGCAGGTCGTTCAGCCTCGAGGGCAGCCACCGGTACCTCATGATCTGGTTCTCCAGCCTGCCCCAGGACGACCAGGGCAAGTACCGGGGCGGGGTGACCAGCGTCTCCCTGACCTCGTGAGCGACCCGAGCGACGAGGCCCTGCTCGCCGCCCACCTGCGAGGCGACCCCCGCGCCTTCGGGGTCCTGGTGACCCGTCACGAGCGCCGCATCTACGGCCTGTGCCTGCGCATCCTCGGTAACCGCGAGGACGCCGAGGACGCCACCCAGGAGGCGTTCCTGGCCGCGCTGCGCAAGGCCGCCAGCTTCCGCCGGGCGGCCGCCTTCTCCACCTGGCTCTACCGCATCGCCGTGAACGCCGCCACCGACCAGGGCCGCCGGCGGGGCCGCGCCCGCCTGACGGCACTGGACCCCGAGGACGCCGGCGTGGTCCCCGATGCCGGGGCCGACCTCGGCGAGGCGGTCACCGCCGCCGTCACCGTCCAGACCGCCCTCACCAAGGTGCCGGAGGAGTTCCGGGTCGCGGTGGTCCTCTGCGACCTGTACCGGGTTCCCTACGCCGATGCCGCCCAGATCCTGGAGGTCCCGGTCGGCACCGTGAAGAGCCGCGTCTTCCGCGGCCGCGCTGCCCTCGCCACCTGCCTCGCCGGGTCCGCTGACCCGGATCCCCCGCTCGGCGTGGTCACGCCCCCGGGAACCGACCCCAGACCAGGAACGTCGGAACCTACGGGACGCGATCGCCCCAGGAAGGAGTAGCCACCGGCCAGTTCGCCCAACGTCCACCGAGCCCGCCCAGTCTCGAGTAGCCGCCGCCCGACCGCAGGAGCACCTCGCGCCTTGTCCACCGACCATCCCGACCACGAGCAGCTCGCCGCCTTCCAGGCCGGCGACGGCGACCGCCGCCAGCGGGCCGACGTCGAGGCCCACCTCGCGGGCTGCCCGGCCTGCGCCGAGGTGGTCGCGTCGGTGGAGCAGGCCCGGAGCCGCCTGGTGCTGCTCGAGGAGCCCGACCTCCCGCCCGGTCTCCACGACCGCCTGGCGGCCGCCGTGGAGAACGAGGCCGCCGAGGCCGCGCGGTCGGCCGCCGCCCGGCCGCCGGCCCGGCTGCGGCGGCCCGCCCGGGTGCCCACGGACGGCGAAGCTGGCCGGCCCGGTGCCGGGAGGCGGCGGGGACGGCCGGTGCCCTGGTACCGGCGGCCGGTCGCCTGGGGCGCGGCAGCCGCCGTGCTGCTGGCAGCCCTGGTTGCGGTCCCCCTGCTCGACCGGTCCTCCGAGCTGAGCACGGCCAGCGGTGGTGCCGGTGGAGGCCAGGCCGCCCAGGAGGCCGGCGCCGGCAACCTTCCCGTGCTGCGCCTCCCCGGCGAGGTCACGGCGGCGGCGATCCGGGCCCGGCTGGCCACCGACTCTCAGGCCAGGTCCGCCCTCAAGGGCGCCCCTGTCAGCCCCCCCGGCAGCCAGGCCGCCCCCACCCAGCCCCAGTTCGGCGCCGACTCGAGCACCGAAGGCTCCCGCTCCGCCACCCCGGCCCCCCAGATCGGATCGGCGAGCGTCCCGGCCTGCCTCGTGGCTGCGACCGCCGCCGCCGACCCGGCCCTGCGGCCCCTCACCCCGGCCTTCTTCGTCGAGGGCACCTACAAGGGTCGCCAGGCCACCGTCCTCGTCACCACCAGCACCGCCCAGCCGGGCCGGGCCGACCTCTGGGTCTTCCCCCGCAACGACTGCTCCTCGGCACCCCTGGCTACCGAGCGGGTCCGCTGACCGCCGCGAGCCGCGCTACCAGGCGCCGCTGGCCCTGGCGAACGCGAGCCCTCCGCTCAGCAGGTAGGCGAGCAGCCACCGGGCGGTGAACGGGTCGCCGCCGAGCAGCAGGATCACACCCCCGAACCCGACCAGCACCGCGACCACGGCGACGATCCCCAGCCAGGTGTGCGTCCGGCGCCGGGCCCCCCAGCGCACAGCCGCTCCGACCACGAACCCGTGGGCCAGGGCGAGCAGGATCCCGGCGAACGGCAGGAACACGAACACCACCGCCCCGGCCGCCGCCGCGACCCCGGCTCCGAACGCCCGGACGAGGACCGCCGGTTCCGGGTTCCCCTTGGCCCGGCCGGTCTGCCTGGCGCAGCGCGGGCACTTCTGGCCCACCGCGGTCGTGACCATGCAGCGCGTGCAGATCGGGTCCCCGCAGCTCGAGCACGTCAGCCTGGTCTCGACCTTGGGATGGTTCACACAGGTCGGAGCGAGATTCGTCTGGTCGGCGGTCACCACCTAAGCGTACGAGAACCTCGCCCACAACGTTGCCCTGCTGTGGCGACGGCCGGTCTCCGAGCCCCTGAGTCCTTGGCACCGGGTCACCGGGCAGTGGAATAGCCGTGTGGGACAATCCGTTGGAGAGCACGGCTCCCGATATCGCCGACGTCCCGAGGAGGCGCGCCCAACCTGATGGCCACACCCCGCACCAGTGCCCCGGTGCTGATCGTCGGCTCCGGCCCGGCCGGGCTGACCGCGGCCCTCTACACCGCCCGCGCCAACCTGCACCCGATCGTCCTCGAAGGGACCGAGGCCGGCGGCCAGCTGATGCTGACCACCGAGGTGGAGAACTATCCCGGGTTCCCGACCGGGATCCTCGGCCCGGAGCTGATGGGCAAGATGCGCGAGCAGGCCGAGCGCTTCGGGGCCGAGTTCGTCCGGGCCGACGCCACCAAGGTCGACCTGGCCGGTCCGCCATTCAAGGCCTGGGTCGAGGACCAGGAGTACTCCGGCAAGGCCCTGATCATCAGCACCGGCGCCAAGGCCAAGATGCTCGGGCTGCCGGGCGAGCGCCAGTACCTCGGCCGCGGGGTCTCGACCTGCGCCACCTGCGACGGCTTCTTCTACCGGAACCACGAGCTGGTGGTCGTCGGCGGCGGCGACTCCGCGCTCGAGGAGGCCATCTTCCTGACGAGGTTCGCCACCAAGGTGACCATCGTCCACCGCCGCGACCGGCTCCGTGCCTCCAAGGTCATGCAGGACCGGGCCTTCGCCAACCCCAAGATCGCGTTCGAGTGGAACTCGGTCGTGGTCGACGTGCTCGGCGAGCAGACGGTGAACGGGGTCCGCCTCCGCAACGTCGAGGACGGTACCGAGAAGGAGCTGCAGGTGGCCGGAGTGTTCGTGGCCATCGGGCACACGCCGAACACCGAACTGTTCGCGAGCCAGCTCGAGCTCGACCAGGCCGGCTACATCGTCACGCCCAACCCGCCCTCGACCGCGACCAGCACCGAAGGCGTGTTCGCAGCCGGCGACGTGGTCGACCACACCTACCGGCAGGCGGTGACCGCCGCCGGCACCGGATGCGCGGCCGCCATCGACGCCGAGCGCTGGCTGGAGGCCCACGGCCACGACTCCGGGGCCACCACCGACAACTGGGACTGAGGCCGGCGGTTGCCCGTCGTCCTCAGAGGGCAGGAATACGTATGAGCCAGAGGCCGTTGGACTCTGGTCGGGGGAAATGATTCATTCGAGGAGGTGGAGGTGCGCAGGGGTCTCCGCCCCGCGCGCACCGATGCTATGACGAAAGCCGCAGCCGTGACCGACGCCACGTTCGACTCCGAGGTGCTCAAGTCGAGCACTCCCGTGCTCGTCGACTTCTGGGCCGAGTGGTGCGGCCCCTGCAAGATGGTCAGCCCGGTGCTCGAGGAGATCGCCGACGAGCACAAGGGCAAGCTCACCATCGCCAAGCTGAACGTCGACGAGAACCCGGACGTGGCCATGCGCTACGGGGTCATGAGCATCCCGACGCTCGCACTCTTCATCGGCGGCGTCGAGAAGAAGCGGCTGATCGGCGCCATGCCGAAGCGCAACATCGTCAACGAGCTGTCCGAGTTCATTAGCTGACCACAGCCGTCCCTGTACGTGAGCCCGACCCACCGGGTCGGGCTCACGGCGTTCTTGGGCGCCCTTTCCTCGGGCTCTTCGGCGAGGAATGACGCCCACTCAGGAAATCCGGCGGCGCCGACGGCACGGCAGGTTAAGGTGTCCGCTCAGGGTTCTCGGGGTGCGGACGGCACGGGGCGGAGGGCCGGCTGGGCGGGGGCCGGGACCCGGAGGACCTCCCGGGCCGCGTCGCGGGCGTCCTTCCACGTGAGGGCGGTCCGCAGGTCCATCCGCATCAGCGGGTAGCGGGGATGGTCGCGGACGACCTGGAACCCGCTGGCCTCGAGGAACCCGGCCGGCACCCGGCAGTCACGGCGCGTCGGCGCCCGGTCGGCGAAGGTCTCCACCGCCCGCACCTTGCGCCTGGTGAGGTCGCGGGCCATGGTCTGGAGGAGGACCCGGCCGATCCCCTGCCCCTCGAACGTCGGCACCACGGCCAGGGTGGCGAGCAGCACCGCGTCCCGGCTGACGGGCCGCGCGGCCTGGAACCCGACCTGGTCGAACAGGTGGGTCGGGGCGTACAGCGAGTACCCGGCGACCTCCCCGTCCACCGAGACGACATGCCCGGCCGGCCCCCACTCCAGCACGACCGACGACAGCCAGGCCTCCTTCTGCACCCCGGCGTCCTCCGACCCTCGCGGGCGCGCCCGGGCCCCCAGCTCCCAGAAGACACAATGGCGGCACGGCTCCGGCACCAGGTCGAGGGTCTCGGGCCCGAGCGGGACCAGCTTGCGGCCCATCGTCAGGCATCCCCTTCCGGGCGCGGTCGGCGCTGGTGGACGATCAGCAACGCCCAGATCAGACCGACGAACAGGCCCACGAAGAAACTCCCCCCAACACGGCGGAGCAATGGCAGCGAGGCTTGTAGCACAGCAACGTATTCGCAGGCCCGGATAGACGCTCGATGCTAGCAGCCCGCCGAGCGGGCTTGCCAGATGCCGCTATCCTTCAAGGTCATGCGCGCCGATGACCCCTTTCGTGACCGCTATGCCCGCGGCACCCGCTCGATGACCGCCTCCGAGATCCGAGCCCTCTTCGCCGTGGCCTCCCGCCCCGAGATCGTCAGCCTGGCCGGGGGCATGCCGTTCACGGCGGCGCTCCCCTTCGACACCGTGGGTGACGTGCTCGACGAGGTGCTGGCCGACGAGGGCCCAGCAGCCCTGCAGTACGCCGGCGGCCAGGGAGACCCGCGGCTGCGCGAGGTGCTCACCGACCTCATGCGCCACGAGGGCATCCACGGCTCCGGCGGCGACGTGGTCGTCACCGAGGGGTCCCAGCAGGCGCTGGATCTCATCTCCCGGATGTTCTGCGACCCCGGCGACGTCATCGTGGCCGAGGGCCCGTCGTACGTCGGCGCCCTCTCGGCCTTCTCCCAGTACCAGGTCGATGTCTGCCATGTGCCGCTGGACGACGAGGGTCTCGATCCCGACGCACTCGCAGCAACCCTCGAACGTCTCGAGCGTGACGGCCGCCGGGTGAAGCTCCTCTACACGGTGCCCAACTTCCACAACCCGGCCGGAGTGACGCTCGCCGCCGGCCGCCGGAAGCGGGTCCTGGAGGTCGCCCGGCGCCACAACGTCCTCGTGCTCGAGGACAACCCCTACGGGATGCTCGGCTTCGAGAGCGAGCCCCCCGACGCCCTGCGGGCCCTCGACCCCGACAACGTCGTCTACCTCGGCAGCCTGTCCAAGGTGTTCTGCCCCGGCCTACGGATCGGCTGGGCGCTGGTGCCACCGGCCCTCCGGGAGCGGCTGATCCTGGTCAAGGAGGCCGCCGACCTCTGCTCGTCCAGCTTCACCCAGGCCGTGGCCTACCGGTGGTTCGCGAATTACCCGTGGCGGGAGACCCTCAAGGGGCTCCGCGAGGTCTACCGCGAGCGCCGAGACGTCATGCTCGACGCCCTTGCAGAGGACGTGCCGGAGGGCGTGACCTGGACCCGGCCAGCCGGCGGCTTCTACGTGTGGGTCCGGGTGCCCGACCACCTGGACACCCGAGCGATGCTGGCCAAGGCGATCACCGCCCGGGTGGCATACGTGCCCGGCGGAGCCTTCTACGCCGACGGCCAGGGATCGCCGTGCATGCGGCTGTCGTATTGCTTCCCGCCTCCCGAGCGGATCCGCGAGGGGGTCCGGCGCCTGGGTGGCGTGATCGACGAGGAGCTGGCATTGGCCCGGGCCCTCGGCGGCCTCCCCGAGGGCGACCCCGAGCGGGACCAGGGTCGCCCGGCCGGCTGGGGCGGAGTCCAATGACCTTCGACTGCTCGGTGGCGGTCATCGCCGGCGGCTTGTCGTTCGAACGCGAGGTCTCCCTCCGCTCGGGCCAACGTGTCGCCGACGCCCTCCGCGAGCGCGGCTACCGGGTCGGCGAGCTGGACGCGGACCAGCAGCTGGTGGAGCGGCTCCACGATGGTGCCTTCGACGTCGCCTTCCTGGCCCTCCATGGCCGGTTCGGGGAAGACGGGACGGTCGCGTCGATTCTCGAGCTTCTCGGGATTCCGTATACCGGCTCCAGCTTCGACGCCAGCCGCCTCGCCTTCGACAAGCTGGCCGCCAAGTCGGTCCTCCGCCGCGCCGGCCTGTCGGTCCCCTCGGCCATCCCCCTCACCGAGGGCGCCCTCCGGGAACTCGGGGTCGGTGCCCTCCTCGACCGGGCGATGGACGAGCTCGGCCTCCCCCTCGTGGTCAAGCCCAACCGTGGCGGCTCGGCCCTCGGGATCCGCCTGGTCGAGCGAGCCGACCAGCTCCCGGCCGCCCTCATGGCCGCGTTCGGTTACGACGACACGGTCCTGCTCGAGGAGCGGCTCGTCGGCACCGAGCTTGCCCTCTCGGTGGTCGACGGCCTCGCCACCCTCCCGGCCGTCGAGATCCGCCCCAAGGAAGGCTGGTACGACTTCGCGGCCCGCTATACCCACGGTGCCGCCGAGTTCCGGGTCCCGGCCGATCTCGATCCGGCCACCGCCGACCGCTGTCTCGAAGCGGCCCACGCCGCCCACCTCGCCCTCGGCTGCCGCGACATCTCCCGGACCGACGCCATCCTCGCCCCCGACGGCACCTGCCGCATCCTCGAGGTCAACACCGGCCCCGGCCTCACTTCAACCAGCCTTGTCCCCATGGCCGCCGACGCCGCCGGCATCACCTTCGCCAACCTCACCGCCCACCTCACCGACCGAGCCACCGCCCGCCGCCCCCGCTAACCCGGGGGCAGGCTCCTCCTCAAGCCGGAAGATCGAGGACGCACCTAGATCGCCTTGAAGAGGACCCGCCACGCTGATCGCGCGGCAGCGAACCACCGTGGCCGCCCCGGGGAACACCCCTCCTTGGCCACGCCGCAGCGAACCGCCCTGATCGCCCGGGGAGAACAGCCTCCTTGGCGCGTGGAACAGAGCTCGTCACGGTCGCGTAGAGGAACGCCCCTGGCCGCGCGGAACAGAACCCACCTCGGTCGCCTGAAGAGGGCTCACCATCGCCGCGTGGAAGAAAGCCACCCGTCGCCTGGAAGGGCAGCCCACGCTGATCCGTGGAGAGAACCCATCCTGTCGCTTGGAAGTCGGCCTTGGAAGCCTTCTGGAGCCCGTCGGTTCGCCCTCCCCCATACCGCCATCTCGGCCCAGTTCAGAACCGCAGGTTCTCCCAAACACCCCAGCTCCTGGAGTCCATCGCCCTTGGGAACTCTCATCCCGAGCACCACTCCCAAGAACTCGCTCCCGAGAGCACTCGCTCTGTGACCACAACTCCTCAGAGCACTCGCCCCGAGAGCACCACTCCTGAGACCACAACTCCCAAGAGCATTACTCCTGGGACCACATCGTTCTGAGACCACTACTCCCCCGGACGCACCTGGCCCCGAGCCCGCCTCCCGAGCCCGCCTCCCGACCCCGCCTCCCGACCCCGGCCCTCGAGCCCGGCCCTCGAACTCACGGGCCGAGCTCGGGCGGGGTTCCAGCCCAGTTCCCTGGGTTCGTCAGACTGATGCGATCGTCGCGCGCTCCTCGCGCACGACCTGCGGGTCATCCGCCGACCCCGGCGCCTCGGCCAGGTCGACGGCTCGCTGCTCGAGCCCGATCGCATCACAAATGCGCTGAAGATCGTCGAGGGTGGCGAACTCGATCAGCACCTTGCCCTTGCGCTTGCCGAGCTGGACCCGTACCCGGGTCTCTAGGCGGTCCGAGAGCCGCTCGGCCAGATCCGCCATGCCGGGGGCCTGCATGGTCGGCCGGACTCGAACCCGGGCGCGCTCATCAGGCCCGAGCAGCGGCTCACCGTTCTTGATCCGCTGGGCGAGCTCCTCGGCCATCCGAACCGTCAGCCCCTCGGCCACGATCCGATCGGCGAGCCGCTCCTGCTGCACTGGGTCCTCCAATGAGGCAACCGCGCGCGCATGACCAGCCGACAGCGTCCGGGCCGCGATCCGTCGCTGCACGCTACCGGGGAGGCGAAGAAGGCGCATCGCGTTCGCGATCACAGGCCGGCTCCGACCCAGCTGCGCCGCCAGCTCCTCCTGCGTGATCCCGAAGTCGAGCAGCAACTGCTCATAGGCAGCAGCTTCCTCAAGCGGATTCAGGTCTTCACGGTGCACGTTCTCGAGCAGCGCATCACGGAGCATCTGATCGTCCTCAGTTGTTCGGACGATAGCCGGGATCCGCTCCAGTCCCGCCGCTCGGGCCGCGCGAACACGCCGCTCCCCCATGACGATCTGGTAGCGCTCAGCGATGGGACGGACCACGATCGGCTGGAGAACGCCGACCGCTTCGATGCTGGTGGTTAGCTCCTGCATCGATTCCCCGTCAAAGGACCCACGAGGCTGACGCGGATTGGGGTCGATCCGATCGAGCGCAAGCTGCTCGAAGGTAGGACCCGACCAGGTCTCGGCCCGCTGCTCACCTTCCGGCTCCCGGCCAGCCGCCTCCACTGCCGGGTCGCGGTCCTCCTGCGGGCTGCTCGGGATCAGGGCGTCCAGCCCACGGCCAAGGCCACCACGGCGTCGCATCAGCTGGCTCCTTCTCCGGTCGGCGCGAGCAAGCCACTTCGCTCCGCGAGTTCGAAGGTGAGGTCGCGGTAGGCGATGCCACCGCGGGAAAGGGGATCGTAGAGGGCGATCGGGAGGCCATACCCGGGCGCCTCCGAGAGCCGGACGCTTCGGGGAACGACGGTCTGGTACACCAGATCGGTGAAGTGCTTGCGCACCTCATCGACCACCTGCAGTGCCAGGCGGGTCCGGCCGTCGTACATGGTGAGCACGATCCCACCGATGCGAAGCTCCGGATTCAGATTGGCCCTGACCAGTTCGACGTTTCGGAGCAGTTGCCCGAGACCCTCGAGGGCGTAGTACTCGCACTGGATCGGGATCAGCAACTCATCGGCAGCGGCAAGCGCGTTAACCGTGAGCAACCCCAGCGACGGCGGACAGTCGATGAGGATCGTGTCGTACTGGTGGTCGATCGACTCGAGCGCCCGCCGAAGACGAGTCTCGCGTGACATCGCGCTGACCAACTCGACCTCGGCTCCCGCCAAGTCAATCGTGCTGGGCAGCACATGCAGGTTGGCGACACCAGTCGCCCGGATCGCCGCGGTGGGTGGGGCCTCCCCGGTCAGCACGTCATAGATCGACGGCTCGATGTCCCGGTGGTCGAGTCCAAGGCCGGTCGATGCATTGCCCTGGGGATCAAGATCGGCCACCAGGACTCGGGCGCCGGCGAGGGCAAGGTACGCACCGATGTTCACGGCGGTCGTCGACTTGCCAACCCCACCCTTCTGGTTGGCGACGGCCACCACACGACGGGTCCCGTTCAGCGACTCGCGATGGATGCGGAACGAGACCCGGGCGTTTCTGGCCGCAGATTCGCTATCGATGCTCGGCTCCTCACCGAGCTCATCGACCGAGTAGCCGCTGTCTGAGAGCTCTGTTTCACGTGAAACATCGACTCCGGCTTCTGCTGCCGCCCTGAAAGCTGCCTCGCGAACCGCAAGGGCCGCCTCGTCCTCGCCGACTTCTTCCTGCGCCGGATCCATCCGTTTACCACCACCTGCGAATGTTTCACGTGAAACATCCTTGTCGAGCGGGCCAACGGGTGGGTCCCGCAAGTCCACCTCTTCTACGTCTGCTACCTGCGCAACGGTCGATATGTTCGCTTGCTCCGGGGTTCGGGCGCCAACGCCACTGCTCTGGGGCTGTGCTTCAGGACTGACCTGTGGCGGGTAGGACTGTTCCTGGTCGGCGGTGTCGTTCCCAGGAGCCGATGGAGCCTCCGTTGCCGCAAGGTCCACGATTCCCGGGGGGAAGCCCGGGGCGATGCCCGGGGGGGTGCCCGGGTGCTCTCTGGGGTGGTCGCCTGGCTGCTCTCCAGGGTGGTCGCCTGGCTGCTCCCCGGAAGCCGGTAGACCTACCGGCGTGCGCTCCTCCTCCGGCGTGCCCACCGGAGTCCCCGCAGAGCGCTGGGTTGTCGCGGAACGGCTCGTCGGCGCATCGACGCCTGTCCCGCTGCCGACTGCCGCCGGGCCAGCAGTCGGCAGCGCGGCCGGATCCGACCTGGGACCTGCCGGACCATTCGCTCCCTCGGAACCTCTCAGCGGAGGAGCCCCCTGACGATGCTCAAAGAGGCGGGGCCAACTTGGATCTGGACTCAGGATCAACGGCTCGTCAGTCGCGTCCTCATCAGGGTGCCTCTGTCCTCCCCCACGCGCAGCGGACACCGAGCCTGGCGGGAGGCCTCCCATCGGCAGCGCCGGTTCGGTCCACGGGATCTCACCCGCGCTCGATCGGCGAGCGTCCTCCGATCTGCCGCCATCGGCGGAGGCGCCCGTCAGTCCCTGATGGTGGTCGCGATCACCATGTCGTTCGCCGCCGCTGGTCTCAGCCTGGCGCCCTTGCGTCTCGATGTCGTCCTGGCCTTCGAGCCCCTTCCGGCTCATATCCTGCTGACCTTGGTGGTCGAGGTACAGATCGGCCCGGTCGCGCGCCGGATCAACGGGAACAGGGGGAACGGCCATCAACGCCGGGGAATCGAGTCCGTGCGCCTCCTCGACATCGGCAGAGCCACCATTGGTGGGCTTCGCCGGCGCAGCTGCGACCCCCCATCCGGCGGCGATAGGAGCGGAGCCAATCTCCGGGTCAGGATCGACGTATACCATCCCCGACTCAATCAGCTCGGGACCTCTCTCCAATCCCCCGCTTCCTGAATCGGCGACACCGCCAGCGTCAGTGGGCTCATCCGCGGTCGATGGGGGTTCGCCGACCCCGGTTGACCCCTCGACCCGCGAGCCGGCAGGCGCGGCGCCATCTGCCCCTCCGGCGGGGCGGTCAGCGGGCTGCGGTGCCGCCGATTGCCCTTGCGTGTTCTCTGGTGGAGCCTGATCTGATGGTCGGGCCTCATCTGTAGGAGTCGCATCGCGGAGCGGTTCCTCGCTGGGACGTTTCGCGCTCAGTCGTTCAGCGAGCGTCCTTGTCACCTGCTCCGGATCCATACTCGTCGAGAACCAGCCAACGGCCGCAGCGTCAGCTGATGCCCCTCGTGAGGCGGGCGCCTGGTCGCCAAGGTCGGCGTTCGGTGCAGGCTGGGCATCGCGTGCTGGCCCCTCGCCGAGGGAGCCTGGTTCCCGACCGTCCAGGGAGCTACCGTTCGCGAGGTCGGTCAGTTCCGTGGACGCCGACCCGTGCTCCCCGTCGGCGGGCACCGACGTCGCTCGCCGCCCGCCGGACGCGACGTCGCGGCCCGCCCGGGCTGCCGGAACCACAGCTCCATCCGCGCCGATCCCGCTGCCAGCGCCTTGGTCACCCTGGTGCGGAGCGGACGGAGGTTCTTGCAGAGAGGGCGAACCGCCGGCTCTCGTCCCGATCTCGCCGGCTGCGCCCCGAGCCGTCGCGGCTTCCTGTCGGGACGGTGAACCGACCGTCTCGCCGCCGATCTCGTCACCAGCAACCTGGCCCTGCTGGCGTTGGGCGTACGGCGGACTCTTCGGCCGAGTGGGTGACCACGCGCCGCGTGCACCAACCTGGTCGGGTTCTCCTTCACTGGCCGGGCCTTCGGAGCCCCGGGAATCATCGGACTGAGGGGAACTGGAGGCTCCGTTCTCCGTTTCAGGCCTCGGGTGCGGAGCCTTCGGGGCGGGTTGCGAACCGGGCCGGGCCTGAGGGTGGGACGGTGACTGCTCACTCGAGGACCCGGCGGTCGGCGGATCTTGGTCGGTGGGGATCATCCCCATGTGCCACCGGACGGCGTCTGGTGGGTCGGATCCCCAGATGGGGTCGACTCGAGATTCGGCTGGGTCCTGCCTGGGTGCGGTATCGCGGTACGGCCACTCCCGAGACTGATCCACCGTCGACGTTTCACCGTCCTGTGCTGGTCTCGGGACGGCACCGCGCCCGCTCGTCTCGCCTGCGGTTGGCCCTTCCGCGATGCCGGCCCGCCCCGTGGTGCTTGCCGGCGGCGATGCCGACCGCACCGATTTCACCTGCTCGCGTTCGCCTTCTCCTGACTGGTTTCCTACCCGGCGTCGCCGGAACCCCAGCGCGGCAAGGAGCCTGCTCAGGAAACCGCCCTTGCGTTCTTCGTTGACCTGCGGTGCTTCATCGGGTCGCCGACTGATGGCTCCCGCCTCCCTTCACAACAACTGCGAGGCGGCGCGTGGGACCCGGGAGCGCTGGTCGAGCATGCCCGACGCTTGGGCTGGCCGCTGATAACGCCAGCCTGTCCCCGGGCGATACCGCCGTTCTACCGCCACTCCGACCACAGCATGCCGAAAGCCGGAACAGTGCTGGCCGATGACCAGGTACCGCCCCTGCTTGACTCCTCGATCCCGCAGCAACCTACAACACCACCCTGACGGCTCCACGTGACGCTGGCTCAGCTACCGTTGTGCTTGCGCAGCTGGCCGAGCGGGGTTCGCGTCGGCACACCCGATCGCCGGGGGAAGCGGGGGGAGGTCGCAGCGATCTTTGCCATGATAACGACGAAGCCGACGCGGTCAATCGGCGAGCTGGGGTTGGGGATAACTCCGTCGAGGCGCCCACCGAGCTGCTGGCAGGCTGCGACAACCTGATCCAATTCGTCGTCGGCTGGCTGGCCTCGCGGGACGAGCAGTTGACCACCGATCTTGAGGAGCGGGAGACCCAGCTCGGCAACGACCGGGAGAGCTCCGAGCGCCCTCGCCGTCGCCACCTCGAACGATCCTCGTGCGGTGCCGCGGGCGAAGTCCTCAAGCCGCGCATGGACCACGGTCAGGTTGGTGAGGCGCAACGCCGCTGCCGTCGAGGCCACCCAATCGAGCCGGCGTTGCTGTGCGTCGATCAGTGTGAACGATGTCGATCGGTGCGCGATCGCCAGGGGAAGACCGGGCAGCCCGGCCCCTGACCCCAGGTCGGCCCAGCGCTCCCCTGGTTGCGGCTGACGAATCGCCGCCAGCCCGAAGGCATCGTCGAGGTGGCGTTCCCAGAGGCGCTCGAGCTCCTTGGGTCCGAGGAACCCGAGCCGGACCGCTTCGGCGTAGGCGTCTTCAAGGGTCTTCCGCTCGTCGGCGGTCAAGGAAGGGCGCCACTTGGATGGTTCGGCGGCAGCCAATGTTTCACGTGAAACGTTACGTGGGCCGAATGACGACGCGGCGGTTCGGCTCCTCGCCCAGGCTCTCCGTCATCACGCCGTCGATGGCAGCGACCGCATCGTGGACGACCTTCCGCTCGGCAGGAGTCATCGGCTCGAACTCGTGGTCCTCACGTGTCCGGATGACCTGCTCGACAGTCGCCCGGACCATCGAGGTCAGCTGCTCGCGCTGCCTGGCCCGAAATCCGTTGATGTCGATCAGCAAACGGACCCGGCGCTTGGACTGCCGCAGGACCGAAAGCCGGGTTAACTCCTGGAGGGCATCGAGGGTCTCGCCGTTGGATCCGACGAGGACGTCCAGATCCGCGCCTTCCAGATCGATATGGCCCCCAACCTCGTCGATCCATGTCGTGATGTCACCGTCGACGTCCAGCGCGTCCAGTAAGCCCTCGAGGAAGTCGCCAGCGCGCTCGGTGTCCTCCTCGACCATCTGGGGCTCGATGGGTTCGTCCTTATAAGTGCGCCGCGGCGAGCGACCGGCCTTCGCTCCGGAGCCGGAACCTGCATCCGCTGCGGCATCGACCGCTGCCACCAACGGCGCGGGCGGGGAAGGCGATGTGGCGCCGGCGCCGATCGGGGAAGGCGAGGCGACAGGGGAGGCAGAGGTACCACGAACCGCGATGAAGTCACCGGCGTCAGCAACGGCGATGGCGTCGCCAGCGTCAGCAGCCTCCGCAGCGGCGGAAGTGGCAGGAGCGGCCGGGGCGGTGCGGGGGGCGGGAGCGGGGGGAGCGACAGGACCGGCGACAGGGGCACCGGTGGGGCTGGTCGCCGACTCAATCGCCGATGAGGGGGCGGCAGTTCCCTCCTCGGCGGGGCTGGCAGACTGGTCCGCGGGCTGAAGGCCACGGTCGGCCTCCACCTGACCGTTCCCCGTGTCATCGGCAGCGGCCGAGGCCTGAACGGGAATGGCGGGTGCGGCACTCGGTGAGTCGGGCGCTGTTGCGGCGTCTGCTCCGGTCGAGACGTTCACCGCGGTCGAGGGCTCCTGCGCAGATGGGCGGTCGGGACCAGGCGGCTCCGTGCCGGCCGCCATGGGCGCGGGCCCGCCTACGGCCGAACCCGTCCCCATACCAGTCGGCAAACGGTCGGGACCGCCTGGGACCATCCCAGCACTCGGGTCCGCCGAACGGCCGCCCGGCCCAGGACCTCGCCCGGCCTCGTTCGTGCGTGGCGTGACACGAACCCGGGCCGGACTGCCGATGTAGCCGAAGGTCGAAGACACGGGCTCCTCGACGACCTCGACGTCGACCTGGTCGGAACGGAGACCGAGCTGGGCGGCCGCGGCGATGACCGCCGCGTCGACCGTCCTAGCGCTTGCCTCGGCGTGGGCCACTCGACTTGCCCTTTCCGGACGAGCGGCTGCCTGACCTCCGGTTGCCGCTGCTGCCCTGACGGCCACCCGCACCCTGTCGGCCACCCGCACCACCCTGACGGTTACCCTGCGCCGGCCTCGCCTGGGCGCTCTTCGACGCCGGACCACCACCCTGCTTGGGCGATGCCTGGGCGCTCTTCGACGCCGGACCACCACCCTGCTTGGGCGATGCCTGGGCGCTCTTGGACGGGGGACCAGCACCCTGCTTGGGCGATGCTTTGTTGTCTCCGGCCTTCGCCGAGCGGTTGCCGTTCTTGTTGCTGGCGGGCGAACGCCCCTCGGTGCGCGACTGGGCCGAGCCCCGGAACATGCTCAAGGGCCCGAGGAGGCCCTTGCGACCCTCGCCGCCGTCGGTCAGGGCGGCCGCCCCGGCCGGGGCCGCCTGGGCGTCAGCGGTGCCGGGGACGGGGTGGGTGCGCAGCAGGATGTACTGCTGCCCCACGCTCCAGAAGTTGGTCGTGACCCAGTAGATGATGACCGCCAGGGGCACGTTGACCGCGAACACGAAGAACATCAGCGGCATGATCCGCATGATCGTCTGCTGCTGCGGGTTGACGGCCGCTGTCTGCTTGTTCATCAGCTGGCGCTGGGAGATGTAGGTGGTCAGCGCCATGGTGGTGGTGAGGATCAGGATCGTGATGCCGGCCTGCGAGAAGATCTTGTCCCAGCCCTGGAGCTGCAGCCAGTGCTGCTCGAGGGGCACGCCGAAGAAGGTCTTGCCGAGCAGGACGTTGGGCTCGCCGGCGATCTCCTGACGGTAGATGACCTGGTAGAGGGCGAAGAAGAACGGCATCTGAGCGAGGAGTGGCCAGCACCCGGCCATGGGGTTGAAGCCGCGCTCCTTGTAGAGCGCCATCATCTCCTCGTTCAGCTTCGTCTTGTCGTTCTTGTGCTTGGCCTGGAGCTTCTTGATCTCGGGGGCCAGCTCCTGCATGACGCGCGTCGACTTGACCTGCTTGACCGTCAGCGGGATGAGCAGGATCCGCACGGCGATCGTCAGCAGGACGATCGAGAACCAGTAGCTCTGGGTGCCCATGACGGGCTCGACCAAGCCCTGGAAGAACTTCAGGATGTGGTAGAGCGTGTCGCGGAACGTGGTGAAGATCTCGATCACGAGGAGCCTCTCTCGGGCGGGCCGATCTGGCCGGCGCTCACCATCTCACCGTACCCTTTGCGGCCTCGCTTCACGCGACGGGTCGCGGGCGGAACGTAGTCAAAGCCCCCCGGATGGAACGGCTGGCACTTCACGAGACGCCGGACGGCCAGCCAGGAGCCCTTGAGGGCCCCATGGGTCTCCACCGCCGTCTTCGCATACGCCGAGCACGAAGGATGGAACCGGCAGCGGTTCCCCAGGTACGGGCTGATCCAGCGCTGGTAGGCGCCGATGAGCCCCATCAGCACGGCCGCCGGCCTGCTCGGCCTGGGCGTCGGGGTCTGCTCGTCGCTCAACCGGCGTCCCCTCCGCGCAGGCCGGCCGCGTTCAGCACGTCCCGAATGTCGCCGGCGATGTCGCCGTAGGACGCCCCGGCGACGCTCGGCCGGGCGACCACGACCAGGTCCAGGCCCTCCGGCAGCTCCCTACCCTCCAGCCGCATGGCCTCGCGGAGCAGCCGCTTGGCCCGGTTGCGGGCGACGGCGCCGCCGACCTTGCGGCTGACGACCAGGCCCGTCCTGGCCGGGCCACTCCCGGTCGTCCGCTTGGCCACGTACAGCACAACCGCTCCCTGGGCATAGGAGCGGCCGGTCGAGAAGACCGACCGGAAGGCCGACGGCGAGCTCAGCCGGTTCACCGATGCCATCGCTCACCCCTGGCGGATGCGGCGGGGCCAGTCACCGACGCTCCTCAGGCTCCGAGCCGGATACGGCCCTTGGCCCGGCGGCGGGCGATGATCGAGCGGCCGGCACGCGTGCGCATCCGGATCCGGAAGCCATGCGTCTTGGCGCGTTTACGGTTGTTCGGCTGGAATGTACGCTTCACGACAACGGCTCCTAACCCGGTCGAGGCGGAGGGCAGGCAGAGACAGAGCGCGGAGAACGCGCCGAAAGACGATGGTACGGGCCTCCCACAAACCCCGTCAACGCGACTCCGTCGGCCTGCCAGCACCACCGTCGAGCACCCGGCGCCGCATGGCCGCACAACGCCGTCTGTCCTCAGTTGCAGCTGCGCGCCGGCCCCGGCGACCAGGCAACTCACGAGAAACGGGGGGCTCGATGGTTGTGCTGAGTCCCGAAACGAGCCCTTGAGAGGCCGCCGCCGCCGATGCTATCCTCCGGCCCGCCTTCAGTCGGCGGCCCACACGTTCTGGCCCGGCTTCCCCGTCACGGCCATCTGCCCTCACCACGTCGAGGGTCTGCCGTCTCTCCCGGTACCGGCCCGGTAGGGCCTCCGCGTTCGCAGGGGTCGGGGTTCTCCACACCTGTGGATGGGGGTGTGGATATGTAGGCGCAGCGGGTCTCGGGGTCGCGGAGGATGTGTCGCACGGTCGGCGCAAACTGTCGTCATCCGCGACTCGGAGGCCGGAAAGGGATGAGGCGGCTGTGGTCGAAGGGCTCCATGACGACGCGGCGGCGATCTGGACTGCGTGCCTCGAGTCGCTCGACGGCGCCGGGTCGACCCACAAGGCCTGGCTGGCCCAGATCCGGCCGGTCGCGGTCGCTGGCGACACGCTGGTCCTGGCCGTGCCGGACGAGTTCGTCAAGGAATGGATCGAGCAGCGGTACACCCCGACGGTGACGGCCGCCCTGGCCAAGGTCGCGGGCCGGGCACTGGACATCCGCGTGACCGTGGGGCCGCTCGAGGACATCGCCGACGAGGAGCAGGCCAGCCCGGCCGCCGAACCGCGGCCGGCCGCCGACCGGCCCCAGCTCACTCCCAAGTACACCTTCGAGCGGTTCGTCATCGGCTCGTCCAACCGGTTCGCCCACGCGGCCGCCGTGGCCGTGGCCGAGGCGCCGGCCAAGTCCTACAACCCACTGTTCATCTACGGCGGGGCCGGGCTGGGCAAGACGCACCTGCTGCACGCCATCGGGCACTACACGGGCAACCTCTATCCCCAGGCGCGGATCCGGTACGTATCCAGCGAGCAGTTCACCAACGAGTTCATCAACGCCATCCGCGACGACCGGACCGGGGCCTTCCAGCGCCGCTACCGGGACAACGACGTCCTGCTGATCGACGACATCCAGTTCCTGGAGGGCAAGGAGCGCACCCAGGAGGAGTTCTTCCACACCTTCAACGCGCTCCACAACGCCGACAAGCAGATCGTGATCTCCTCGGACCGCCCGCCAAAGCAGATCGCGACCCTGGAGGACCGGTTGCGCAGCCGGTTCGAGTGGGGGCTGATCACCGACATCCAGCCGCCCGACCTCGAGACCCGCATCGCCATCCTGCGCAAGAAGTCGGGAGCCGACGGCCTGAGCGTGCCCGATGATGTGCTGTCCTTCATCGCCTCCAAGGTCCAGTCCAACATCCGCGAGCTGGAGGGAGCCCTGATCCGGGTGACCGCCTTCGCCTCGCTCAACGGCAGCCCGATCGACCTTGCCCTGGCCGAGATCGTGCTCAAGGACCTGTTCCCTGACGAAGGCCGCCGCGAGGTGTCGGTGCCGATCATCATGGCCGAGACGGCCACCTACTTCGGCCTGACCATCGAGGACCTGACCGGCTCCAACCGCTCCCGGCTGCTGGTAACGGCCAGGCAGATGGCCATGTACCTGACCCGGGAGCTCACCGACCTGTCCCTGCCCAAGATCGGGCAGGCCTTCGGCGGCCGCGACCACACCACGGTGATGCACGCCACCCAGAAGATCCGGGGGCTCATGCGGGAGCGGCGCAGCATCTACAACCAGGTCCAGGAGCTGACGAACCGGGTGAAGGTCCGTGCCCAGCAGCAGGGGTCGTGAGCACCGATGGGCCTGGGGACGACCTGGGGACGACCTGTCGACATCCAGGGGACGGCCGACGGCGGCTGGGGAACAGGCACCCACCTGGGGACGGCGGGCGGTGTCGTCCCCACCCCATCCGGGACGGCCGTGGGCGCCGCACGCTTGGCGAACAAGGGTCCGTCCCCATGTCCACAGCGCCTATTACTGTTCCAAGGTTCTCTATCTCTACAACAAGACAACACCAAGACCCTGGGGAAAGGTCGGGAGGTCGACTGCCTTGAAGTTCACGACTGAGCGCGACAACTTCGCCGACGCGGTGGCCTGGGTCAGCAGGACCGTCTCGACCCGGCCGACCTTGCCGGTGCTGGGTGGCACCCTGGTCGAGCTGGAGGGCAGCAGGCTGCGGCTGGCCTCGACCGACCTGGAGCACACCGGCGAGGCGGTCATCGAGGTCCGCGGCGAGGCCGACGGTCGCGTGGTCGTCCCCGGGCGGATCTTCGGCGACGTGGCCCGCAACCTCCCCAGCGGTCTGGTCGAGGTCGAGGCGGCCGCCGGCGGCCTCGAGGTCCGGCGGGGCCAGATCACCCACGAGCTGCGGTTGCTCGACGCCGAGGACTTCCCCACCCTCACCCAGCCGTCCCTGGAACACGTGGGCACCATCTCCGGCGAGGCCCTGGCCGGGGCCGCTGCCCAGGTCGGCCGGGCTGCCTCCCACGACGAGGCCCGGCCGGTACTCACGGCGGTGCTGTTCGAGGCCGAGCGGGAACGCCTGACCCTGGCCGCGACCGACTCCTACCGGCTGGCCGTCCGCACCCTGGAGTGGAGCTGGGAGCACGAGCCGATGACCGCCCTGGTCCCGGCCCGGGCGCTTACCGAGGCGGCACGGGCCCTGGCCGGTGAGGCCACGGTCGAGATCGGCGTCGAGCCCCACCAGGTGACCTTCGCCGGCGGTGGCCGGCGGCTGACCTCGCGCCTGGTGGAGGGCGAGTTCCCCAAGTTCCGCAGCCTGATCCCCTCCGGGTACGAGAACGTCGCCACCCTCGACCGCCAGGTCCTGCTGGACGCCCTCAAGCAGGTCACGCCATATGGCCAGAACAACAACCCGGTGCGGCTGACGTTCGACCGGGAGCGTCTCCAGGTCGACGGCAGCCTCCAGGACGTCGGCCGGGGCGCCGCCGCTGTCGAGGCCAAGTACGAGGGCGAGGGCCTCACCATCGCCTTCAACCCGGTCTACCTGAGCGACGGGGTCGCCGCCGTGGACGACAACGAGGCTGTCATCGAGGTCCGCGACGGGCTCAAGCCGGCCCTCATCCACGGCAACGACGCGCTGGCGTTCATGTACCTGCTCATGCCCGTCCGCCTTCCGGGATGAGCCGCCCGGAGGCGTGTCGTTCACGGCGGCGCTAGGGTTCTGGGGTGCGGCTGGAGCGGTTGGAGGTCGTCGACTTCCGGAACCACGGCCGGGCGGCGGTCGACCTGCCGGCCGGGGTGTCGGTGCTGGTCGGGGCCAACGGAGTTGGCAAGACGAACCTGCTCGAGGCCGTCGGCTACCTGGCCACGCTCGGCTCGCACCGGGTCGGGCAGGACGCCAGCCTGATCCGGGCCGGGTCGGCGTCGGCGGTGATCCGCGCGGCCGTGCGCCGGGCCGGGCGGCGGCTGCTGGTCGACGTGGAACTGCGCCCGGGGACCGGGGTCCGGGGACGGGTGAACGGTGCGCCGGTCCCGCGGGCCCGGGACCTACTCGGCGTGGTCCGAGCGACGGTGTTCGCGCCCGAGGACCTGGGGCTGGTCAGGGGCGACCCCGAGGAGCGTCGCCGCTTCCTCGACACCCTGGCCACCCAGCGGCTGCCCCGCTACCACGGCAGCCGGCAGGACTACGACCGGGTGCTCCGCCAGCGCAACACCCTGCTGCGCAGCGCCGGCGGGCGGCTCCCGGCCAGTGCCCTGGCCACCCTGGAGGTGTGGGACGAGAAGCTGGCCGTGGCCGGCGCCGAGATCTGGTCCGAGCGGCTGCGGCTGGTGGCGGCGCTCACGCCCCGGGTCGAGCTCGCCTACCACCGGCTGGCCGGCCAGGCCGACGCGGTCGACATCGCGTATGTCTCCTCGGTCGCCGGGCACGGCGACCTCGACTCCGGAGTCCCCGACCCCGACCCCGCCAAGCTCGCCCAGGCGCTCCGCGAGCGGCTCGTCGCCGACCGCGGCCGCGAGGTCGAGCGAGGGCTGACCCTGTCCGGACCGCACCGCGACGACCTGTCGCTTGCCCTGCGCGGGCTGCCCGCGCGGACCCACGCGTCCCACGGCGAGGCCTGGTCGCTGGCGCTGGCGCTGCGCCTCGCGTCGCACCGGCTGCTGACCGAGGAGGGCGAGGAGCCGGTGCTGCTCATGGACGACGTGTTCGCCGAGCTCGACCGCCAGCGCCGGGAGCACGTGGCCGAGGCGGCCCTGGCGGCCGAGCAGACGATGGTCACCGCCGCCGTCGCCGAGGAGCTGCCGGCCGAGCTCGGCGCGGCCGTGTTTCACGTGGAACCAGGATCGGTGCAGCTCAGCAGCGGTTCGTGACCCAAACCAGGGCGGGTCGGGCATCCAGGATCGCCCGCTGGTCAGGTGGGTGCCAGGCTGTCGGCGGCGAGTGAGAGGGTGAGGGCATGACGCGTCGGAGCCGGGACCCACGGCCGATCGGGGCCGAGCTGGCGGACGTCCTGCGGGCTCGGGGGTGGGACGGGCGGCTGGCGGCGGCGCGGGTGGTGGCCCGCTGGCCCGAGGTCGTCGGCGACGCGGTCGCGGCCCACTGCCAGCCGAGCCGGCTCGAGGAGGACGGCACCCTCCATGTCGTCGCCGACTCCGCCGCCTGGGCCACCCAGCTCACCTACCTCCAGGGCAAGCTCCTCGACCGCCTCGGCACCGAGTGTGGCCCCGGCCTGGTCCGCCGCATCCAGGTCCGCACCAGCGAGGGCCGTTCCCGCCGCTGACAAGCGTCCGGTGGGGTCGGGGTCTGGCGGTGGGGTCGGGGTCCGGCCGGGCGTCCGGATCCGGCGCGGACCGCCGAGACCCTGCCGAGACCCCCGCCGATGGTGAGAGCCCCGGTCGGGAGGGTAGCCGAGCGAGCGGAAGGCTGACAGCGGGTATCCACAGCCCCCCTACCAGCCGCCCCACAGCGCCGAGCTTCGTACCCGTGCTCCGTAGCCCCTGCGAGTCGCTCCCACAGCGCCGAGCTTCACGCCCCGTGCTCCGCAGCCCTACCAGCCGCCCCCCACGGCGCCGTGCCTCCACAGCGCCGAGCCCCACGCTTCCCGCCCACGATGCCCGCCGACCTCACCTCTGGCTGCTGAACCCCTGTTCAAGAGCCTCGCGGGATGGCGGCCCCAGGCCTAGGTTGTCGGGAGGCTGATGTAGCCTCTGACCTGCGCGAACGACCGACGGAGATCGCCTATTCGTGCTATACTTGTCGGGGATCTTCCCCCTCCCGCGCACTGCGACTGCGCACCGTCTGGTTCCGAACGGACGGCGTGCCTTCCCGCGCCGTGCCTGTTTCGGGGCTGACTGAGGAGTTCAATGGTCACGAGTTACACCGCCGAATCGATCACCGTCCTCGAGGGACTGGAGGCCGTCCGCAAGCGGCCCGGGATGTACATCGGGTCGACCGGGCTGCGAGGGCTGCACCACCTCGTCTACGAGGTCGTCGACAACGCCGTCGACGAAGCCCTGGCCGGCTACTGCACCAGGATCGACATCACCCTGACCGCCGACGGCGGGGTCAGGGTGGTCGACGACGGCCGCGGCATCCCGGTCGACGAGCACCCGGTCGAACACCGGTCGGCGCTCGAGGTGGTCATGACGCAGCTGCACGCCGGGGGCAAGTTCGGGGGCGACTCCTACGCCGTCTCCGGCGGCCTGCACGGCGTCGGCGTGTCGGTGGTCAACGCCCTCAGCAAGCGGCTCGAGGTCGAGGTCGTCCGCGACGGCTGGCGCCATCGCCAGTCCTACGAGCGCGGGCTGCCCACCGCCCCCCTGGAGCGGGTCGGCAAGGCCAGGGGCCACGGGTCCACGGTCGCCTTCTGGCCCGACCCGGACATCTTCGAGGAGACCGAGTTCCGCTTCGAGACCCTCGCCAACCGCATGCGCGAGATGGCCTTCCTCAACGCCGGGCTGCGCATCACCCTCACCGACGAGCGCGGCGAGGGCAAGTCCGAGGTCTACCAGTACGCCGGGGGCATCCGCGACTTCGTGGCCCACATCAATGCCACCAAGGAGCCGGTCCACCCCCAGATCATCTACTTCGAGGGCCAGGCGAACTCCCACTACGCGGAGGTCGCCATGCAGTGGAACTCGAGCTACAACGACGCCGTCTCGACCTTCGCCAACACCATCAACACCCACGAGGGCGGGACCCACGAGGAAGGCTTCCGGGCCGCCCTGACCTCGACCATCAACCGCTATGCGCGGGCCTCCGGCCTGCTCAAGGAAAAGGACCCCAACCTCAGCGGCGACGACGTCCGCGAGGGCCTGACAGCGATCGTCTCGGTGAAGCTGCGCGAGCCCCAGTTCGAGGGCCAGACCAAGACCAAGCTCGGCAACACCGACATCAAGGGGTTCGTCCAGCAGACCACCAACCGGGCGCTGGACGAGTGGTTCGAGGAGCACGGTCCCCAGGCCAAGGCCATCGTGGTCAAGTGCATCCAGGCCGCCCGGGCCCGCATGGCGGCCCGCAACGCCCGCGAGCTGACCAGACGCAAGTCCCTGCTCGAGTCGTCCTCGCTGCCGGGCAAGCTGGCCGACTGCTCCTCGCGCGACCCGCGCCAGGCGGAGCTGTTCATCGTCGAGGGGAACTCGGCCGGGGGTTCGGCCAAGGAGGCCCGCAACCGCACCTTCCAGGCCATCCTGCCCATCCGGGGCAAGATCCTGAACGTCGAGAAGGCGCGGCTGGACCAAGCGCTCAAGAACGTCGAGATCCAGTCCATCATCACGGCCATGGGCACCGGGATCGGCGAGGACTTCGACCTCACCAAGGCCCGCTACAACAAGATCGTGATCATGGCCGACGCCGACGTGGACGGCTCCCACATCCGGACCCTGCTGCTCACCTTCCTGTTCCGGTTCCTGCGGGGCCTGGTCGAGTCGGGGTTCGTCTACATCGCCCAGCCGCCGCTGTACAAGATCAAGTACGGCCGTGGCGACAACGACGTCTTCTACGCCTACAGCGAGGCTGAGCGGGAGCAGTGGTTCCGCCGCAACCCGGCCAAGAGCCGCAACGTCCGGCCCCAGCGGTACAAGGGTCTGGGCGAGATGAACGCCGAGGAGCTGTGGGAGACCACCATGGACCCCGAGCGCCGCACCCTGCTCCAGATCGGCCTCGAGGACGCGGCCATCGCCGACGAGATCTTCACGGTCCTGATGGGCGAGAACGTCGAGTACCGCCGCAACTTCATCCAGCGCAACGCCAAGGACGTCAGATTCCTCGACATCTGATGATCACCCTGATCATGGCACAGGCGCTCTTGGGGGGCCGTGGGGGGAGCGAGCTCCCCCCACATGGATCGGGCGCGTAAGCGGTAGGAGCCTCAACGCAGCCGGGGGAACCAGGAAGGAATTACATGCCAGACGCCCGCCGAATCGAGCCAATCGAGATCGAGGAAGAGATGCAGCGCTCTTTCCTCGACTACGCGATGAGCGTGATCGTGGCCAGGGCGCTGCCGGACGTGCGCGACGGGCTCAAGCCGGTGCACCGGCGGATCCTCTGGGGCGCGAACGAGGAGGGTGTGCGGCCCCCGAACGGCCGCCGCAAGTCCGCCTACATCGTCGGCTCGGTGCTGGGTAAGTACCACCCCCACGGCGACACCGCCTTGTATGACGCCATGGTCCGCCTCGGCCAGGACTTCGCCTCGCGCTACCCCCTGATCGACGGCCAGGGCAACTTCGGCTCAGCCGACGGCGACGAGGCCGCGGCCATGCGGTACTGCGTCACGGGTGACACGTTGGTGGCAACGCCCGACGGCACACTCCGAATCGACCAGATCCAGCCCGATACCCGGCCGAACTCCGACACCGACATCGACCTGAAGGTGCTGGACCGACTCGGCAACCCGGTTCGGGCCTCCAAGCTCTTCCACTCGGGATCACATCCGACGCTTCGTCTGCGGACCACATCCGGCTACGAGATCACCGGAACCCACAACCACCCCCTCCTCTGCCTGGTACGTGTGGCGGGGGTCCCGATGCTGCTCTGGAAGCTGCTTGCTGAGCTTCGACCAGGGGATCATGTAGTCCTGGCCAGGAGAGCTGCTGCCAACGGCACCGCTTCACTCGGCGGTACGGACGAGCTCCCCCTCGCCGAGCCGGCGAATGTCGGCTTCATGGGAGCCAAGCAGGCGAAGCTGCACCGGGAGCTGGCTCAAGTTCCGCTGGTGAGCCGGGCGCTCAGCCGCGACCATATCCCGTTCGTTGCCGACTACATCCGCGAGGAATGCCAGAGCAGCGCGGACGACGCCAGGTGGCTGCGGCGGCACAACATCGACAGGGTCGAGCGCTGGGAGCGAGACGGTGATGAGATCCTCCGCCACATCACCTCCCACGAGGTGCGCCGGGTCGTAGAGCCGCTCGTCAACGCCGGCTATCTCTACGCCAGGGTCGAGTCGGTGACCGACGCGGGGGTCCAGCCGGTGTACTCCCTGCGAGTCGACTCGGACGACCACGCCTTCATCACCAACGGCTTTGTCAGCCACAACACCGAGGCCCGGCTGAACGCGCTCGCCATGGAGCTGCTGCGCGACATCGACAAGGACACCGTCGACTTCCAGCCGAACTACGACAACGAGTCCCAGGAGCCGGTCGTCCTCCCCGCCCGGTTCCCGAACCTGCTGGCCAACGGGTCCGAAGGCATCGCCGTGGGCATGGCGACCAAGATCCCGCCCCACAACCTGGGCGAGGTCATCGACGCCACCTTGGCCCTGATCGACAACCCGGAGCTGACCAGCGAGGACCTGATGCGCTGGGTCAAGGGCCCGGACTTCCCGACGGGCGCCCAGGTGATGGGCACCGCAGGGATCCGCGACGCCTACACCACCGGCCGGGGCTCGATCCGGGTCCGCTCCAAGGTCCGCATCGAGGAGAACAACCGCGGCGGCCAGCGGCTGGTCGTGACCGAGCTCCCCTACCAGGTGTCCGGCGACCGCCTGCTGATTCGCATCCGCGACCTGGTCCGCGAGGGCCGGCTGAACGGCATCGTGGACATCGCCAACGAGAACAGCCGCGAGGGTACCCGGTTGGTCATCGAGTGCCGCCGCGACGCCGTCCCCCAGGTCGTCCTCAACCAGCTGTACAAGCACACCCAGCTCCAGGACAGCTTCGGCGTCATCATGCTGGCCCTGGTCGACGGCGTCCCCCGGGTGCTCAACCTGGCCGAGATGCTGTCGCACTACATCGCCCACCAGATCACCGTCGTGGTCCGGCGGACTCGCTATGAGCTGCGCAAGGCCCAGGAGCGGGCCCACATCCTCGAGGGCCTGCTGATCGCCCTCGACCACCTGGACGAGGTCATCAGCCTGATCCGCAACGCCGAGTCGGCCGACGTGGCCCGGACCCAGCTGATGGAGCGCTACTCGCTCAGCGAGATCCAGGCCACGGCCATCCTGGACATGCAGCTGCGCCGGCTGGCCGCCCTGGAGCGCCGCCGGCTCCAAGAGGAGTACGCCGAGCTGCAGGCGCGGATCGCCGAGCTCAAGGCCATCCTTGACGACCCCTCCAAGGTCCGCGGCATCGTCAAGGACGAGCTGCTCGACATCAAGCGCCGCTTCGCCGACGCCCGCCGGACCGAGATCCGCCCCGACGAGGGCGAGCTGTCGATCGAGGACCTGATCGCGGCCGAGCCGGTGGTGGTCACGGTCACCCGGACCGGCTACGTCAAGCGGGTCGCCCTCAGCGACTACCGGTCCCAGGGCCGGGGCGGCCGCGGGGTCCGGGGGGCGAACCTCAAAGAGGACGACATCGTCCAGTTCCTCGCCATCACCAACACCCACCACTGGGTGCTGTTCTTCACCAACAAGGGCCGGGTGTACCGGGTGAAGGTCCACGAGCTGCCCGAGGCGGCCAGGAATGCCCGCGGGACCTACGTGGCCAACGTGCCGGGAGCGACATTCCAGCCGGACGAGAAGATCGCAGCAGTGCTCGACCTGGACGACTACGACGATGGTAAGTTCCTGGTCCTGGGCACCAAGGACGGCATGGTCAAGAAGACCGCCCTCAGTGAGTACGACTCACCGCGGGTGGGGCTGATCGCGATCAACCTGCGAGGCGACGATGAGCTCATCGGGGTCAAGCTCACCTCGGGCGAGGACGACCTGCTGTTCATCTCCCGCAAGGGCATGGCCGTCCGCTTCAGCGAGTCTCACGTGCGCCCGATGGGAAGGCAGACCAGCGGCGTGACCGCCATGCGGCTGCGGCGCGACGACCAGGTGCTGGCCATGGAGGTGGTCCGCTCGAACGCCGACCTGCTGGTCGTGACCGACGCCGGCTACGGCAAGCGCACCCCGCTGGAGCAGTACACGCGCAAGGGCCGGGGCATCCAGGGCGTCAAGACGGCCGAGCTGACCGAGGCCCGCGGGTTCATCGCCGGCGCCCTGGTCGTGCAGGACGAGGACGACATCTTCCTGATCACCGATACCGGGCAGATCATCCGCACGCGTGTCAACGAGGTCCGCCGGGCTGGCAGGGCGACCCAAGGTGTGCGCATCATGCGGCTTGCGAGGACAAGCGGCCGGGTTGCCGCCGTGGCGCCGGTCGTCAAGGACGAGGAGTAACCAATGTCCAGCCAGTACCCGCAGGTGACCACGCGGCCGCTGGCGCGACCGGCGGCCTCCGCCATGGCGCCCGCGGTCGACCGCCGGGCCCGGCTGGTGCTGCGCCGGCTCGATCCCTGGTCGGTGCTGAAGTTCTCGGTGGTCTTCTACTTCTGCCTGATGCTGATCAGCATGCTGGTGTTCGCGGTCATCTGGTTCGTGCTGGTCAACATGGGTGTGTTCACGTCCCTGACCGACTTCGCCGGCAACTTCAACCTCGAGGTGGCCTTCCCCGCGGGCACGGTGTTCCGCTGGTACACCTTCATCGGCCTGCTGGGCGTGGTCGTGTGGAGCATCGTCACCGTGCTCCTGACCCTGCTCTTCAACCTCGTGAACGACGTGACCGGGGGGATCGAGGTCGTCCTGGCCGAGCGGGAGCAGCGCCCCCCCGGTTCTTGACCTCGCCCTCGGCCGGCCGCCGCGCCGGCCGCGCCGCCGCCCCCTGGCTTGGGGCGCCCTCTGCCCCCGGTCGGCCGCGGTTCCGGCCGTGACCGCCCTGGCCCCGGGAGTGGCCGGGCTGGCGGCGGTCCAGCTCGGCGCTCAGCTGGTCCCTGCGCCCTTCCCAGCGCTCGGCGACCTCCTCGACGGCGTTGCGGACGGCCTCGAGCCGTTCCAGCTCGCCCGGGTTCGATCGCTGGGCGGCGGGGCGGGCACCGCCGCCGACACCCTTGCTCCGTGACTGGAGTGCCTCGATCTCCTTGTCGAGGTCGCGGCCGAGCCGCCGCAGCTCGAACAGGGACTGGGTGAGCACCCGCCGGGCGGCGGCCAGCTCGCGCGGCCCCGGCGACCCCTCGGCGGGCAACGCCTGGACCAGCGCCCGCCCGGCGGCCAGCTCCTGGCGCCGCAGTGCCTGCTCGTAGTCCCGCGCACTCCGCTTGCGCTCCGGCGCCACGCCGAATCCTCCCTGCGCTCCGCTGTCGCCCGGCCGGGCGCTTCCCGGACACGGTAGCCACTTTGCGCGGCCCTGGCTGTCCGCTATGTGACCATCTCATGTCTGGTCGCCTTGTTCAGCTTGGCAAACTGGCGACTTATACTGCCGTTTATGAAAGCATGTCCGGCTTGCGAGACTCCGGTCCCGCAGGACGCCGAGCAGTGTCCAACGTGCAAGGCCGAGATCGGCGAGACCCCTGGTCAGCGCCAGGTCGTCACGGTCCTGTTCTGCGACGTGGTGGACTCCGTCGGACTCGAGGAGCAGCTCGGCTCCGAGACGACCCGGCACTACCTGGACCACTACCACCGCCTGGCGCGCCGGGTCCTCCAGCGTCACGGCGGCAACGTCGGGCACCGTCGCGGGGACGGCATCATGACCGTGTTCGGCCTCCCCGACATGCACGAAGACGACCCGATGCGCGCGGTCCGGGCGGCGGCACAGTTCCAGGAGGAACTGGGAGAGCTGCGCGCCGAGGTGGAACAGCAGTTCCACGTTCCCTTCAAGGTGCGCGTTGGCGTGAACACCGGGACCGCCCTGGTCGGTGACGGCGAGGCCCTCGAGGAGAAGATCACCGGCGACGCCGCCAACCTGGCCAAGCGGCTGGAGGTGGCGGCCGACCCGGACGGCATCCTCCTGGGTGTGGAGACGTACAAGCTCGTCCGGGACGCCGTCCAGGTCGAGAACCTCGAGGTGCCGGTCAAGGCCGGGAGTGGAACGCGCTCGGTACCGGCCCACCGGGTTCTGAGGGTGCTCCCGGGCCGGCCCGGCCGCATCCGCCGGGTGGACGGTCCCCTGATCGGCCGGGAGATCGAACAGGAGCTGCTCCGCCTCATGTTCAGGCGGACGCTCGCCGAGTCCAGGTGTCATCTTGTCACGGCGCTCGGCCCCGCCGGCGTCGGCAAGTCAAGGCTGATCGAGGAGTTCATCCGGCAGCTGGGGTCGAGAGCCACCGTCCTTCGTGGGCACTGCCTGTCCTATGGGGACAGCGTGACCTTCTGGCCCATTATCGAGATCGTGCACCACGCGGCCGGGATCGAACCGGCCGACTCACCCGAACGGGTGCACGAGCGCCTGGCGGAGCTGGTCGCCGACGAGGACCAGGGCGACCAGATCGCACTTCATGTGGCGCAACTGCTGGGCACCTCCGCCGATGTCGAGCTCCCAGGGGACACCTCCTGGGCGCTCCGCCGCATGTTAGAAGCCCTGGCCCGCAAGCGCCCCCTTGTCGTGCTCGTCGAGGACCTGCAATGGGCGGAGCCGACGCTCCTGGAAGCCCTCGAGCATATCGCCGAGCACGCCGTCGACACGCCGATCATGCTGGTTGGCATCGGACGCCCCGATGAGCTGCTGCGGCGGTATCCGCAGTGGCCGAGCGGCAAGTTGAACGTCACCTCGGTGCAGCTGTCACCGCTGAGCGACGCCGAAGCCGAGCAGCTCGTCACCCACCTCCTCAACGGGCAGCTGCACCCTGAGGCGCAGGCGCAGATCACCCGGAAGACGCAGGGCAACCCGCTCATCATCGAGGAGCTTACCGACGCGCTGCTGGGAGACGAGGTGCTCCGCCGGCGCGACGGCTACTGGACGCTGGCCCAGAACCTCGACGACGTCTCCCTGCCGCTTTCGATCCACGCCCTGCTGGCGGGGCGCCTCCAGCGCCTGGACGACGGCGAGCGAGAGGTTCTCCAGCGGGCCGCGATCGTGGGAGAGCAGTTCCACCTGGGAGACATCCGGGTGCTGGTGCCAACCAGGACGCCGGAGGAGACCTCCAAGCTCCTTGAAGGGCTCATCCGCCACGAGCTCATCCGGCAGGACTTCGACGCGGCCGTCCCGTTGCCGACCGAGAGCGGCGCGGGATATCGCTTCCGGCACATCCTCATCCGCAACGTCGCCTACGAGGGGATGAGCGAGAAGCTTCGCGCCCTCCTGCACGAGCGGTATGCGGACTGGCTGGAGCGGGGGTCAGGCGAACGGATCGGGCTGTTCGACGAGCTGATCGCCTACCACCTCAGCAAGGCGGTCGATTACCTGGCGACACTCCCGGCACAGGGTGAGCATCGGCAGGAGCTGGCTCGCAGAGCCGGGATCCGGTTCGCGTCCGCGGGCCGGCGAGCCGCCGTCCGGGGGGATGTCCGGCCGACCACGAGCTGGCTCGACCGTGCCAGCCAACTGCTGCCGGCCGACGATCCGGTCCGCCTGGAGGCGCTTCCCGATCTGGCCGAAGCGCTCCAGGCGAGCGGGAGGCTCCAGGCCGCGATGAGCGTCTACGACGAGATGATCTCGGCCGCGAGCGGGGTCGGTGCCGAGGCGCGGCTCAGGCACGCTGTTCTCGGGAAGCTCCACGTCACCGCCTTCCGCGACCCGGGCCGCTTTCTCCGCGAGGGGCCAGACGAGGTGCAGCGAGCCATCCACGTGTTCGAGCATCAGCAGGATCTGCTCGGCCTGGCAAAGGCCTACTACTTCCTGGCCTATGCCGAGTGGGCCATGGGGCACTCGGGTGCCGCGCAGCCGGCGGCGGACCGGGCGCGAGGCTACGCCAGCGACGCCGGAGACAAGCGCTGGGAGGCGCACATCCTCCAGTTGCGGTGCCTGATCTCCTACTGGGGACCGACACCGCTGGACGAGGTGGTCGAGGACGCCCGGGAGGCGCGTTCGATCGCCGAGGAAGCCGGCATGGGTGGGCTCGAGGCGGCGGCGCTCACCATCCTGGCGCGCATTGCGGCGATGCGCGACGACATACCGGAGGCGCGGCGGCTGCGCCAGGAGGCGAAGGCGATCACCCATAACCTAGGCGAACTCCTTACGCAGGCGACGGACTCCCTCTCCGACGGTCTGATCGAGCTGCTCGACGACAACTTGGGCGCCGCCGAGCAGCTACTCATGCAGGGGTACCGGGCCTTGCAGGGCATGGGTGGTACCGGCCCCGGCGCCAGCATCGCGGCCATGCTCGCTCGTGTCTACCTGCAACAGCGCCGGTACGCGGACGCCGAGCGGATGGCGACGGAGTGCGAGGCCACCGCGTCTGACAAGCAGCTTGACATGCAGGTCCGGTGGCGGGCCATCCGGGCCGTGATCCTCGCCCGTCGTGGTGTGCAGGCCGAGGCGGAGCCACTGGGCAAGGCGGCGGTCCGACTTGCCCTTCAGACCGATCAGCTTGAGTCGCAGGCGGAGGCGCATGCCGGCCTCGCCGAGGTGCTTCGCCTGGCCGAACGCCGCGAGGAGGCGAAGCACGAGCTGGAGAAGGCCCTTGACCTCTACGACAGGAAGGGGAGCAAGCGGCTGGCCAAGCGCGTTCGCAGCGAGCTGGCGGCACTTCCTCGCTAGCGGCGCGGCGACGGCGATCTTCTCGGGTCGGGTCCGTGTTCCCCAGCGGCTGTCGCTCAGGGTGCAGAGCGCCCAGAGTCTCGTCGGCAGGAGCACGACGAGGTACAGCAGCCCGTAGAGCAGCGCGAAGCGTGGCTTGCGGGTCTGCAACAGGACCGCCAGCAGACCGGCGAGCATCATGCCGGCGATGGTCACCAGCTCGTCGCCGAGCTGGGTCGGCGACAGCCTGACCACGTCGGGTACGGCCATCGCGAACGCGGCGGCGAGCAACAGGGACGGGAGCGTCCTGGCAACCAGGTCGAACACCTGGTAGACGCTGCGGTTGCGGAGGAGGACAGGACCGATCCAGCGAAACTGCCGGTAGGAGCTCCGATTCCAGCGCCATTGCTGCCGGGCATAGGCCTTGAGCGTCGTCGGGACGACAGTGGACGCCTTGGCCTTCGGTTGGTAGATCGACCTACGCCCGCGCCTGAGCACGAGGTGGGTGAGCTGGAGGTCGTCACCGTAGGTGCACGGCTTCTTCCAGAATCGCTGCCCGACGTAGCGGTGCCAGTCCTCGTCGAGATCCTCTAGCCGGTACGCGGAGAACGGTCCGGCACAGCAGTAGACCAGGCCATAGTGGCTCTGGGCGGCGCGCTCGTGGTCGAAGAGGAGGACATACCGGTCGTTGATCAGACCTGTGAGCCGATTGGTGGATCGGTTCAGGACGGCCACCTCCCCGGTCACGGCGCCCACCCGCTCGTCGAGGAACGGCGTCAGGATCCAGCTGACACCAGCGCGCTCCACGACGGTGTCCGAGTCAATGGTCACGATGAAGTCGGCCTTGCTCTTCTCCCACACCACCGCTCGCTCGATGCCGTCGAAGTCGAGCCGCATCAGGGCTTCGTCGTCGTGACCGCCGTAGATGGCGGCTTCCTGCGCCAGACGCTTGCCGCGATTCCCGGGTTCGCGCCACCGCAGGATGCTCCAGTTGGGCCGCCGCGCGTACTCCCTGTACACGGGCAGGAGCGACTCGATGTTCGAGGATCCGTCGTCCACGACCACGAACCGGATGTTGCCCTTGTAGTCCTGTCGATCAAGGGACTCCAAGCAGGCCGCGAGGACGTCGGGACGCTCGTTGTAGGTCGGGATGACGACATCGACGTTGGGGGGGCGTTCCCAGATGTCTGGAAGCCGCTGCTCGTCGTCGACCTCGACCGGGGTGTTGCGTCCGCGAAGGCGCTCCTGCAACCCGGCGTGCGCAAGGACGATGAGCGCGTAGGAGCCGAGGAGAAAGGTGTGGGTGAGCATCAGTGCCCTTGACACCGCGCGATCACCCGGTGGCCGCGGTTGAGGCTCCTGCCGAGGGCAGCCTTGAGGTCCCCACCATGTGCTCTGCCTCCTGTGAAGCGATCCTGACGAAGACGGTCATGCGTGCAGGTGGGCTCCAGACAGGATGATCAGGGCCGCCGTGTCTCGAGCCGGAGTCCGACCCCGTGGCGGCGGCCGGGCGGCCGCATCCTATGCAGAGGTCGGCCGGCAGCGAAGTCACCGACGCGACAGGTCCAGTGTCAACTGGGTGACTGGTCGTCTCACAGGCCGTGATGCTGGGGAGCGGTCACTGGTCGGCTCGCTGCTGGAGGCCGCCGCCATCCCGGATCTCGATGCCGCTCTCGGTCAGCGCGATGAACCCCTTCCGCTCCAACGACCGTAGTGCCACGTTCACCCGTTGGCGAGAGCCGCTCACCATCTGTCCGATCTCCTGTTGGGTGATCCGGCGGTTCCTGGCGGCCGTCGGTGCCACCTGCGGTCGGGTGCGGCCATCCGACAGGGCGAGGATCCGCCGGGCGACACGGCCCTCCAGGTCGAGGAAGGCCAGGGCCGTAAGGTCCTCGGTGGTCCGCCGGACGACCCCGGCCAGCCACCGGAGCAATGCTTCGGCGACATGCGGCTGCGCTCGGATGACCTCCAACAGCTCGTCGCGGGTGAGTGAGAGCAGCACGGTACGCTCTACCGCCTCCGCCGATGCCGAGCGAGGACCGTCGTCAAGCACGGCCAGCTCGCCCAGGACGGCCGGACGGCTCTGGCGGACCAGCTCGATGGAGTCGCCTGACCGGGATCGGACCAGCAGCTTGACGACGCCCTCCACGACGATGAAGAACCGGTCGCCGGGTGCGTCCTGGACGAAGATCGTCTGGCCGGCCTCGAACACCTGGCAGCCCGTGCGGTCTGCGAGCTTGACGAGCGACTCCTCATCGAGCTGGTCGAACAGCTTCGTCTCGGCCAGGAGCGCCACCTTCTGCTGACACTGCATGAGCGCTCGCCTCGCTGGCTTGGCAGGAAACGTCGACGGATCTTATGCCGTCGTCCCCTCCCAGCCGAAATGGCGTCCACACCCCCTTGCGGCCCATCCCGGGACGGCGTCCGTGTCGGCAACCCGACACGCCTGGCGGCAGCCGTTGACTGCCCCTGGGCCCTCCATTCGCGATGGTGGGCTCGGGAAACGTCAAGGAGGTTGACCATGCCGACCGATCTGGCTGCTGGCGCTCGGCCGGTCCGGCGTTGCGCGGCGATCGTCGTTGCCGCGCTCCTGCTGTTGATCTCGGCTCCGGGCGCAACGGCCGCACCCGACGCGCCGACACTCCGTCCGGCCTCGAACAGCCGTCACGCGCGTGGAGCGCTCAGCGACACCTCGGTGCGCACGACCTCGTCCACGACCCGGTCTCCCGGCCAGCCCAGCGGCGACTCGTCGAACGGCGTGCTGCCACTGATCCTGGCCGCCATCCTCCTGCTCGCCCTGTTCGCGCCGTCAACCGGCTACCACTCGCACGGGCACTGGCATCACCGGTGACGGGGGGCCGGACCCGGCATCAGTCATAGGTGCGCCGCCGAAGCGCCTCGGCGTCGAGGATGCGGATGCGCCGGCCCATGCGGATGTGGCCGTCCCGCTCGAGGCCGCGAAGGGCGAGGTTCACCGTCTGGCGAGCGCCCCCCACCATCTCGGCGAGCTCGCTCTGGGTGATCGGGGGCGTGGAAGGGCCGCCGTCCTCGGCCAGTTGCAGGAGCTGGCGCGCCACCCTTCCTTGCATATCCAGGAAGACGAGATCGCTCATCTGGCGCGTGGTTCGGCGCACCATCTCGCCGAGCGAGCGGAGCAGGGCGTCGGCCACCTCCATGTCCGAGCGCAGGAGGCGAAGGAACTCCTCCCGGGCGACGACGATGAGCCTCGACTGCTGGACCGCCTCGGCCGTGGCCGACCTGGGACCGCCGTCGAGGACCGCCACCTCGCCAAAGACCGCCGGCGGGCGGTGCCGCACCAGCTCGATCACGCCGCCTTGAGGGGAGCGCAGCACGAGCTTCACCACGCCCTCGGCCAGCACGAACATCCGGTCACCGAGTTCCTCCTGCACGAAGATGGCTGCGCCTTTGGTCACCACCCGCTGGGGCAGCCGTCTGGCGAGCTGGCGCAGGACCCGCCGGTCCAGAGCCCTGAACAGCTGCGCCCGGGCAAGTAGGTCGACCACTTGATGGTGAGGATCCATGAAGGCCGCCTTCACCGTCGTTTCGCGGCACCGGGGTGGTCGACAGCCACCAACCGGAGCCTTGATCGGCCATCATCCGGCCATCGGCCGCCGGGTGCAGTCAGGCGGCGGATCGGTTCCATGTCGGGAATCCGACATGACGGACCGAATGGCCGCCTATACTCGGCCGATGGCGACCTGTCCGAATTGCGGCAACGCTCTGGCAGACCAGCCCAGGTTCTGCTCCGAGTGCGGCAGGGCCCTGGGCCCGCGGGTCTCGACCCAGGAGTTCCGGATCGTCACGGTCGTGTTCTGCGACGTGGTCAGGTCCACCGAGCTGGAGCGCGAGCTCGACCCCCAGCCCATGCAGCAGCTGCTGGACCGCTACGGCGAGGCCGTCCGCCGCACCCTTGGCGGCGGCGGGGCCATCGTCGGCAAGCGCCACGGGGATGGCTTCATGGCCGCCTTCGGCGTCCCCGAGCTGCACGAGGACGACGCCCTGCGGGCCGTGCGGGCGGCCGCCGAGCTCCGCGAGGCCCTGGACCGGCTGGCCAAGGAGGTGCGCGAGCAGCGCGGCCTCGAGTTCCACGTGCGGCTCGGCATCAACACCGGCAACGTGCTCGTCCGCGACGCCGGGACCCTGGAGGAGGAGCTCAGCGGGACGGCCGTGAACCTGGCCAAGCGGTTCGAGGAGGCGGCCGGGGCGGGCGAGATCCTGCTCGGCGAGGAGAGCTACCGGCTGGTCGCCGACGCGATCAAGGCCGAGGCGGCCGGCCCGCTCACGATCAAGGGGACGACCGAGCCCCAGCAGGTGTGGCGGCTGCTGGAGGTCCTGCCCGACCGCCCGGGCCGGGCCCGGCGACCGATCGCCCCCATGGTCGGGCGGGCCCGCGAGCACGAGCTGCTCCGGCAGCTGTTCGAGCGGGCGGCCGCCGAGGGCACCTGCCACCTGGTCAGCGTGCTCGGGTCGGCCGGGGTGGGCAAGTCCAGACTGGCCGACGAGTTCGTGGCCGGGCTCGGCGACCAGGCCGCCGTGCTCCGCGGCCACTGCCCGGCCTTCGGCGACAGCGTCACCCTGTGGCCGATGGTCGAGGTCGTCCGCCAGGCGGCCGGGATCGCCCCCGACGACTCGGCCGAGCAGGCCAGGGCCCGCCTGGGCGAGCTGCTCGGCGGGGAGGAGCGAGGCACCCTGCTCACCGAGCGGATCGCCCAGCTCGTCGGCCTCGGCCGGGACGCCGGCCTGCCCGAGGACACCTTCTGGGCCCTGCAACGGCTGCTGGAGACCCTGGCCCGACGCCGGCCGCTCGTGCTGGTCATCGACGACCTCCAGTGGGCCGACCCGATCCTGCTCGACGGGCTCGAGCACGTCGCCGACTACGCCGACGCACCCTTGGTCCTGCTGTGCATGGCCCGCCCCGACGAGCTGTTCGCCCGCCGTGCCCACTGGCCGGGGGGCAAGGCCAACGCCCTGTCGCTCACCCTCTCCCCCCTGCCCGAGCGTGAGGGCGCGCAGCTCGTCGTCCACCTGCTCGGCGGCCGGGTCGACCAGGCCGTCCAGGCCCACGTCAGCGAATGGGCCCAGGGGTTCCCGCTGCTGGTCGAGGAGCTGGTCTTCAGCCTCCGGGAGGAGGGCCGGCTGCAAGCCGCCGGCGGCCGCTGGACCTTGGCGGTCGAGTCCGGGGAGGCGGCCGAGCGCCGGGCCCGCGAGGTCCCGACCTCGATCCACGCTCTGCTGCTGGCCCGCCTGGACCGGCTCGGCTTCAGGGGCCGGGCCGTGCTCGAGCCGGCGGCCGTGGTCGGCCAGCAGTTCCACCTCGGCGACCTCGAGGCCCTCAGCCCGGGCGTGTCGACCCCCGAGCTTACCGCCGGGCTCCAGGAGCTGGTCCGCTTGGATCTGATCCGGCTCGACCACGGCCCGACCTCGGCCCCGCTGCCGCCCAACAGCGGCCCCGGCTACCGGTTCCGGCACGCCACCATCAAGACCGTGGCCTACGAGCGCCTCCCCGACGACCGCCGGGCCGAGCTGCACGAGCGCTACGCCGACTGGCTGGAGCGTGAGACCGAGGACCGCCGCAGCCAGTTCGACGAGATCGTCGGCCACCACTTCTACGATGCCTACCGCTACACCAGCCCGGCTGGAGCCGGGCGGTGACCGGGCGGCCGAGCTGGGCCGCCGGGCCGGGGAGCGCTACGCGGCCGCCGGCCAGCGGGCCGCCGTCCGCGGCGACACCCGGCTGGTCCAGGCCTGGCTGGGCCGGGCGGCCCGGCTGCTGCCGGCTGACGACCCGCTGCGGTTGGCCGCCCTGCCCCGGCTGGCCGAGGCCCAGCAGGCCAGCGGCAAGCTGACCGACGCCACCCGGGCCTACCAGGAGCTGGCCCGCTCGGCCACGGCGGTCGGCAACGAGGGCCTGGCCCTCCACGCCACCATCGGCCGCCTCGGCATCACCGCCGTCCACGACCCGCGGCTGTTCCTGCGCGAGGGCCGCGACGAGGTCGAGCTGGCCATCGCCGCCTTCGACCGCCTTGGCGACCGCCTCGGGCTGGCCAAGGCCTGGCACCTGCTGGCCTACCTGGACTGGACCAGGGGCCGCCTCACCCAGGCCGAGGCCGCGGCCGAGCGGGCCCGGGCGCTGGCCCGTGAGGCTGGCGACCCCGGCTGGGAGGCGAATGCCATCGGCATGCACTGCCTGACCCTCTACTGGGGGCCGTTGCCGCTGGAGGTGGTCGAGCGGCGCAGCCGCGAGGCCCTGGCCGAGGCCGAGCGCAGCGGCGTGGCCAGCCTGGCCGCGACCGCCTACCGGGTGCTGGCCCGGGTCGCGGCCCACCGGGGTGACCTGGACGAGGCCCGGCGGTTCGTGGAGGCGGCCACGGCCATCACCCGGTAGGAGGGGTCGCTGCTGCCCCGGGCGGTGGACTGCATCTCCCGGGCCATGGTGGACATCCTGGCCGGCGACCTGCCCGCCGCCGAGGAGGTCCTGCGGGCCGGCTACGCCCAGCTCGAGGAGATGGGCGGGCTCGGGCCATGGGTGAACGTGGCTGCCCTGCTGGCCCGGGTCCGGCTGCTGCGGGGCCGCAACGACGACGCCGAGGAGCTCACCCGCACGGTCGAGCGGCTGGCCGCCCCCGACCAGGCCGACGCCCAGATCAAATGGCGGTCCATCCGGGCCATCGCCGTCGCCCGCCGGGGCGAGCCCGGCGAGCCGGGCGAGGCCGAGCGGCTGGCCAGGGAGGCCGTCTACGTTGCCGGCATGACCGACCAGCTCGACTCGCGGGCCGAGGCCCACGTCGACCTGGCCGAGGTGCTGCTGCTGGGCGGCCGCGGCCGCGAGGCCGAGCACGAGCTGGAGCGGGCCATCTCGCTGTACCAGCAGAAGGGCAACGAGGTCGGCGAGCGGACCGCCAGGCGGCTGCGGGCCCGCACCCGCGGCTGAAGGTCGAGGCCCAGCTCCATCGCCGAGGTGTCAGGAACCTGACATGGTGGGCGTCGGGGCGGTGACGGTTCTCCCGAGCCGCGAGCGAGGATGCTCCAGGGAACGCCCACTTCCGATGCCGCCGCCGGACAGAAGGATCCCGATGCACCTCCGCCACCGTGTCGCGCTCGGGCTGGCGATCGCAGCCGTGGCCGTCGCCGTGCCGTCGAACCGCTGGCCGCTCGGCTACGCCGCCCTGGCCCTGCTGGCCCTGACCCCCAGGCGCCGGCTACTCGTCGAGCCAGTTGTGCAGGGACAAGCCGCCGTCCACGGCGATGTTCTGGCCGGTGACATAGCCCGACCAGGCGTCGCTGAGCAGGAACAGGGCGACCCGGGCGACGTCGGCCGGCACCCCGGCCTGGCCGATGGGGATCCGCGGTCGTAGGCGCTCGTACTTCGCCACCTGCCCGGGGGTGGAGGTGTCCTCCGCGGTCCGGATCCAGCCCGGTGAGATGGCGTTGACCCGGATCTGGTGCCGACCCAGCTCCTTGGCCATGGCCTGCACCAGCATGGCCACCCCGGCCTTGCTGACGCTGTAGTGCGGCTCCCTGGCCACGAAGCGGTCGTGCAGGGAGGAGATGAACAGGATCGACCCACGCGGCCGCGGGGAGCGGCCAGGGGTGCGGGCCCTGTCTTCGATCAGTGTCTTGACCACCCGGTCGGTGAACAGCCAGGGCCCGGTCAGGTTGGTGCCGAGCACCAGGTCGAGCTCGGCGGCACCGAGCTGGCCGAAGCGGTGGGGGGTGGTGATGCCGACGTTGTTGACCAGCAGCTCCACCGGGCGCTGAGCGGTCAGTTCGTCGGCCAGGGCGACGACGTCCTCCCTGTACAGGTCGGCCTCCATGACCTGGCAGGACTCGGTCCGGAATACCTCCTTGACCCGGCTGTCCTTGTCGATGACGGTGACGTCCGCCCCGGCCATGATCAGCCATTTGGCGATCGCCTCGCCGATGCCCCGGCCTGCTCCGGTCACCACGGCCCGGCGACCTCGAAGGTCGTCGAGTGGGTGCGACGACGGAGGCTGAGCATCGCCCCAGCCAGCGTCGCGACCGGCATCCTGGTCGTGATCGTGCTCCACCATCACCGCGTCGACCTCCCGCGCCTACCACGCATTGGCCCGCCATCCAAGACGGCCAGGCGCCGGGGCGCTGTCACCTAGCTGACAGACGAGGGAGTTTCAGTGCTCGGCCAGGTCCTTGAGCCGCTCGCGGTCGAGGATCTCGAACACTCGCCCGGCGGCTCTGATGTAGCCCCGGGACTCGAGCGAGCGAAGCACCTGGTTGACGGTCTGCCTGGCCCCGCTGACCATCGTCGCCAGCTCCACCTGCGTCACCCGTCGAGTGCGGCTGCCGCCGCCGGACAGCTTCAGCAACTGCCTCGCCACCCGTCCCTGCAGGTCCAGGAATGCCAGCTCGGTGACCTGCTGGGTGGTGCGGCGGGCGATGACCCCGAGCGCGCGCGCAAGGGCTTCGGCGACCTGCCCCTCGGAGCGGACCAGGCCCAGGAGCTCGCTCCTCGGGATGACGAGCAGGGTGGAACGCTCCAAGGTCTCCGCCGTGGTCGAGTGAGGGTGGCCGTCCAGCAGGCCGATCAGATCGATCACGGTGGGTACGTGATGGCGGACCAGCTCGACGATGTCGCCGTTCCGGGAGGAGGCATAGACCTTCACCGCGCCGCTAGCGAGGACGAACAGCCTGTCGCTGGGTGCTCCCTGGATGAACAGGAACTGTCCCCGCTCGAAGACCCGGGCCACGGCGCGCTCAGCAACCCGGGTGCGCGTCTCCTCGTCGACCTCGTGGAAGAGTTCGGTCCGGGCCAGGACGGAGGCCTTCTGCTGGAGGTTCATGGCGGCCAGCGATGGGTCCCACTGAAAACGACCCAAGAAGCGGAAGTGTCGGCAAGCTGACAGCCCGGCTGTCCGGCGGTGGACTGCCGGAACCGCGGCTGGACCGCAGACTCGTGGTTCGCTTCGCGTTCCGTCTCAGGGGGAGGGTGACGGAGATGTTCGTCCGCACCGTATTCCGGTTGGCCCAGATCCTCGGCGCCGTTGTCGTGGCATCCGCGTTGATCGTCGGGGTGATGGCCGTCCTGGCCTCGACCAGACGGGATGACGCGACCCCGCTCGTCTGGCAAGACCACGTCACCGCCGTCCAGCGCGGCGTCGAGGCCCCGGCCGACGAGGCCTCCGACGCCTCCCCGACTCCCGTCGTGGTGCTGGTCTTCGCCGGCATTGTCCTGCTGGCCGTCCTTCCACCCGTTCCCAGGATCCACGTCCATCACCGCTCCTACCAGCGCTCCGACTGGGTCTGAAGACGGGGGAGGCGCCCGCCGGGGGACCTGTCCCCCGGCGGGCTTCCATGCTGCTATCCGCCGGCAAGGCGGCGGAGCTGATCACGATCGAGGATCTCGAACATGCGGCCGTTCGAGCGGATGTAGCCGCGGGACTCGAGCGACCGCAGCGCCTGGTTCACCGTCTGGCGGGCCCCACCCACCATGGTGGCCAGCTCCACCTGGGTGATCCGGCGAGTCATGGCCTGGCCCGGCTCGGTCAGGTCGAGCAGCTTGGCCGCCACCCGGCCCTGGAGGCTGAGGAAGGCCAGGTCGCTGACCTGGCGGGTGGTACGCCGAACCATCGCGCCCAGGATGCGCAGGAGGGACTCGGCCACCTGGTCGTCGCTACGCAGCAGCCGCAGCAGCTCCTGGCGGGTGACGACCAGCAGGGTGGATCGTTCAACGGCCTCGGCCGAGGCCGACCGGGGTCCCTCGTCCAGCAGGGCCAGCTCCCCGAAGATGGCCGGGGCGCTGTGGCGGTGCAGCTCGATCAGCTCCCCGTCCCGGGAGACCGTCACCAGCTTCACCGAGCCCTCGAGGAGCACGAACATCGCCTGGCCGGGGTCGTCCTGCCAGAACACCATCTGGCCCTTGTCGACCACCCGGTGACTGGCTTGCTCGACCATGGTCAGGCGGGCCCGCGAGTCGAGCCCCCGGAAGGGCTCGACCCTCCCCAGCAGCATGGCGGCCGTGTTCGCGTCCAAGTTCTCACCACCTGACCGGGACGGGTGCCTCATCCCAATCCTGGGGGATCGCTGCACCGATTGCCAGAGCTGGGCGCGTTGACACGGCGGAGGGGCTGCGCTGAACTTCACCCGCCTGTATCCGCTCTCGGGCAAAGGATCGCGATGACCACCGAGTCGAACGTTCGGTCCGACCCTCGAGGCACGCCGCCCCGCTCCGGGCTGGACGCCTTCTTCCGCATCTCCGAGCGCGGCTCCACCGTCGAGCGGGAGATCCGCGGCGGCTTCGCCACCTTCTTCACCATGGCCTACATCGTCGTCCTCAACCCGCTGATCCTCGGCGGGGCCAAGGACGTCACCGGCCGGAGCCTCGACCTCGGCGCGCTGACCACCTCGACCGCCCTCGTGGCGGCGGCCATGACCCTGCTCATGGGCGTGTACGGCCGCTACCCGTTCGCGATCGCGGCCGGCCTCGGCCTGAACGCCGTGGTCGCCTTCCAGCTGGCCGCGGTCATGTCGTGGCCGGCGGCCATGGGCATCGTGGTCCTGGAGGGCCTGGTCATCACCGCCCTGGTCGTGACCGGCCTGCGCCAGTGGGTGATGGACGTCATCCCCCTCGCCCTCAAGCAGTCCATCAGCGTGGGCATCGGCCTGTTCATCGCCTTCATCGGCTTCGTCGACGCCGGGGTCGTGCGCCGCATCCCCGACGCCGCCGGCACCACCGTCCCGGTCCAGCTCGGGGTCGGCAACCGCCTGATCGGCTGGCCGACGGTGGTGTTCGTCTTCGGCCTGCTGCTCACCATCGCCCTGATCGTCCGCCGGGTGCGGGCGGCCATCCTGCTCGGCATCGTGGTGACGGCCATCTTCGCCATCATCCTCAACGCCATCGTGGACGTCGGGCCGAGGATCGACGCCGCCGGCAACGTCAATCCCTCCGGCTGGGCCCTGACCGTCCCCTCGGTCCCCAGCGGCGTCGTCGGGTCGCCCGACTTCAGCCTGCTGGGCGCCTTCAGCCTCGGCGGCAGCTTCGCCCAGGTCGGGATCATCGTGGCCGTGCTGTTCATCTTCACCCTGATGCTGAGTGACTTCTTCGACACCATGGGCACGGTCATCGGTGTCGCCAACGAGGGCGGGCTGCTCGACCGCGAGGGCCGGCTCCCCGGGGTCGGCCGGGTGCTGCTGGTCGACAGCCTTGCCGCGGCCGCTGGCGGAGCCGCCTCCGCCTCCTCCAACACCACCTACATCGAGTCGGCCGCCGGCGTCGGCGAGGGCGCCCGCACCGGCCTGGCCAGCGTGGTCACCGGCCTGCTGTTCCTGGTGGCGCTGTTCCTCACGCCGTTGGTGGAGGTCATCCCCCAGGAGGCGGCCGCCCCGGCCCTCGTCGTGGTCGGGTTCCTGCTGATGCGCCAGGTCGCCGACATCGAGTGGGGCGCCCCGGAGATCGCCATCCCGGCC
>Ga0081539_10000994_pt1 | contig 52643 bp, 49 predicted proteins | sample TabmetS4T2R2_FD_71023 | JGI IMG/M metagenome (GOLD analysis project Ga0081539, IMG submission 71023) | Tabebuia heterophylla rhizosphere microbial communities from the University of Puerto Rico - S4T2R2 | ecosystem: Host-associated > Plants > Roots > Rhizosphere ... | reverse complement strand
GCGCGGGGCCCCCCGCCCCGCGCTTCGGCTCGGCTCGGGGGGCGAAGGAGCGCCCCGGGGCGGCGGCGGCGTCGTCCGGGAGCTCGAGGCGCTGGAGCCGTGCCGCCTCTCGATCGTGTCGGAGCGACGGGCCGTCGCGCCGCGCGGCACACGAGGCGGCGCGGACGGAGCGCTCGGCCGGAACCTCTTGAACGGAGAGGAGCTACCGGCGAAAGTGACGGTCGACGTGGCCGCGGGAGACGTGATCGCGATCGAGACGCCGGGCGGCGGAGGCTTCGGCACGGCGTGAACGGCCCGGTCAAGGTCGCCTGCATCCAGGCCGAGCCGGTCGTCCTCGACCGTGCGGGTACGCTCGACAAGCTCGAGCGACTCACGGCCGAGGCGGCGAACGAAGGCGCACAGCTAGTCGTCTTCCCGGAGACGTTCGTGCCGGCGTACCCGTCGTCGCTCTGGGCGAAGGCGTTCGCCGGCTGGGCCGATCCGCGTGCGAAGGCCGCGTTCGCGCTGCTCGCACGCGAGTCGCTCGCCGTCCCGGGCCCCGACTGCGACCGCCTCGGCGCGATCGCGCGCGAGCACGACGTCTGGCTCGTCACGGGCGTGAACGAGGTCGACCCCGAGCGGCCCGGCACGATCTACAACTCGCTGCTCTACCACGGCCCCGACGGCCGGCTCGCGCTGCACCACCGCAAGCTCGTGCCGACGAACCACGAGCGCCTGATCTGGGGCCAGGGCGACGGGCGCGGCCTCCGCGCGCTCGAGACCGACATCGGCCGGATCGGCGGGCTCATCTGCTGGGAGAACTACATGCCGCTCGCGCGCTTCTCGCTCTACGAGTCGGGCGTCGAGATCTACGTCGGGTCGACCGCCGACGACGGCGACGCGTGGCAGGCGACGCTCGTCCACCTCGCGCGCGAGTCGCGAGCCTTCGTCGTCGCTCCCGCGCACTTCCAGCGCGCAGCTGCGTATCCCGACGACTTCCCGCTTCGCGACGAGCTCGCCGGCGTCGACGTGATCGGCCGCGGCGGCAGCGCGATCCTCGGTCCCGACGGCGCGTATCTCGCCGGCCCGCTCTACGACGAGGAGGGGATCCTGTACGCGGAGCTCGAGCCCGCGCGGCTGTACGAGGAGCGGCAGCGCTTCGACGCGGCCGGCCACTACCACCGGCCGGACGTGTTCGAGCTGACGATCCGGGAGTGAGGGTCCTCGTCGACCTCGACTGAAAGGAGCTCCGATGAGCACCGAGACCATGGTCGTCTACTGGATCGGCGAGGAGCCGACGCCGCCGTCGCCGACGCTCCAAGCGATGCCGGCCTACGTGGACGTCGTGCCGCTCGCGTTCGTGAACATCGACGACAGCTACAAGCTGGACTTCAGGTTTCTCTGCAAGACGCACCCGGCCACGGTGATCGCGACCTGGATTCGCATCGTGCGGGCGAACGGAACGAAGGTGCTGCTCTCGATCAACGACCAGAAGCTCGGCACGGTCCCCGACGTGGCCGCGTTCGCCGAGGAGGTTGCCGGCGCCGCGCTCCAGTGGGGCGTGGACGGGATCGACCTCGACTTCGAGCCGCCCTACGAAAGCCAGACGCTGCTCCAGGTCACGAGCGCGCTCAGGCAGGCCTTGAGGCGGGTGCTGGGCAGGGAGCCCCTGCTGGCCGCGCCGATCTACGAGCCATGGGCGGACATGCCCGACTTCCTGAAAGCCTTCGCGGCCGAGCTCGACTTCCTGACCACCATGGACTACTCGCCGTACGAGGGCTTAGACGACACGACCTCGCTCTTCGAGCAGTACGCGTCCATTACCGGCACGCCCGAGAAGATCGCGATCGGCGTGAGCTGCATGGGCCCGCCGCCTCCTCCGAGCCCGGCGTACTTCACGCCCCTGGACGACGTGGTGAAGCTATGCCAGTGGGAGCCGCAGGGCGGGAGGAAGAAGGGCGTGATGCTCTACACGTCCTCGTACGACGTGAAGACCCGAAAGGGCAGCGGGACCGGGTACCCGAACGGCACCTTCACGAAGACGATCCACCAGAACCTTCCCTAGCCGCGCGGCGTAGAACGCGCTCGTCGCCGACGCGGCGCGTGAGCCCGTCCGCGTCGAAGCGCTCCAGCAGGAGCTGCGCGGAGCGGCGCGAGATGCCGAGGAGGTCGCGGAAGCGCGCGAGCGTGATCCGGCCGGTCGCCTCGCACTCGTCGACGAGCGCCGCCCGTGCCAGCTCGTACGCGGCGGTCGACACTGCGAGGCCGTCGCCGACGCGTACGAGCCGGCCCGCCTGCTCGAGGTACCGCGCGAGCTCCGCGTCCTCGACCTTGACGGCGTTCCCGGCCGCCTCCCGCAGCGCGGCCTCCAGTCGCTCCGCCTCGGCCTCGCGCTCGCCGAGAGCGGCGGCGACGCCGGGGAGATAGACCTTCGCGCCGCGGCGCTCGAACCGGAGCAGCGGCCCGATTTGCGGCGCCCACGGCTCGGGCGGCACGAGCTCGGCCAGCGGCAGCCCCGGATCGAGAGGCGACCGCTCCGCCCGCTCGGCCAGCCGGTAGCGCGCCCGCTCACGGAGCTCCTCGAGCCACTCGGGCGCGAAGTACCAGTCGCCCGCCTGCTGGACGGACGCGAGCCCGCGCGCGAGGTCGGGCGGCGCGAGCAGGCCGCGCGCCTGGAGCTCGGCGCCGGTCACCGGCGAGCGGACGATCGCGCGGACGATCGCCTCCGGATCGTCGCCGGCGAGAACCTCCAAGCGCTCCGGGTCGAGCCGTCGCGGCGGCGCCGGATCCAGCACGCGCCCGCCGCCGACCGTCGTCGCGCCCCGGAGCACGAAGCGGTCGTCGCGCGCCGCCGCTACCGGCGAGGCGAGCCGCAGCTGAGCGTAGGGCCCGTCCGAGCGGACGACGCGCGCCGGGACATGCCCGGTCCCGTGGTGGACGAGCACGCGGGCGCCGTCGGCGATCGGCTCCAGCTCCTCGAGCGCGACGTCCAGCCGGTAGCTGACGGGATATGCGCCCGGCTCGACGATCGCGTCGCCGCGCCGGAGCGCCGTCCGCTCGACCCCGGCGAGGTTCAGCGCGACGCGCTGACCCGCCTCCGCGCGCTCGACGGGCTCGTCGTGGACCTGGACGCTTCGGACACGTACCTCGAGCCTGCGCGGCTCGACGAGCAGCTCGTCGCCGGCGCCGACGGTGCCGGACCAGAGCGTTCCGGTGACGACGGTGCCGATCCCGCGCAGCGTGAAGGCTCGGTCGATGTACAGGCGTGCCGCGCCGAGGAGCGGCTCGCGCTGCACGTCCCGCGCGACGTCCGCGAGCGCGGCCCGGAGCTCGTCCAGCCCCGCGCCGGTCTTCGCGCTGACAGCCACCACCCGCGCCTCCGGAACCAGCTCGCGCGCCTCCTCGAGCGCGAGCTCGAGCGTCTCCTCGTCGACCGAGTCGGCCTTCGTCACCGCGACGACGCCCCGCTCGATCCCGAGCAGGCGTAGGATCGCGAGGTGCTCGTGCGTCTGCGGACGCGCGCCCTCCGCGGCGTCGAGCACGAGCAGGAAGAGGTCGATCCCGGTCGCGCCGGCGACCATGTTGCGTACGAAGCGCTCGTGGCCCGGCACGTCGATCACGCTCAGGCGGCCGCCGTCCGGGAGCTCGAGCGGTGCGTAGCCGAGGTCGATCGAGATCCCGCGCTCGCGCTCCTCGGGCAGGCGATCCGTGTCCTTTCCGGTCAGCGCCCGGACGAGCCACGTCTTGCCGTGGTCGATGTGGCCCGCCGTGCCGACCGTCAGCGGCATCGCGCCTCGATCAGGCCGTCCTCGAGCGACACCGGCTCCCAGCCGGCCGCCTCGAGGAGCCCGCGCCACTGCGCCTCGTCGCGCTCGCGGCCGGCGAAGAGCGCGAGCATCAGCAGGTCGAGCCACTTCGCGCCGTGCGGGTCGTTTCCCGGCTGGAGGACGGTCTCGATCAGGAAGAGCGGCGTGCCCGGCTGCGCCGCGGCGTGGATCGTCCGCAGGATCGCCGCTGCGCTCTCGTCGTCCCAGTCGTGGAGGATCGTCGAGAGGACGTAGGCGTCGCCCACCGGCACGCTGTCGAAGAAGCTCCCGGCTACGAAGCTGCAACCAGCGGCGCGCAGCGCGTCCTCGTCGCGAACCGTCTCCGGCAGGTCGAAGACGATCCCGCGCAGGCCGGGTCGCCGCTCCAGCAGGCCGACAAGGTTCGAGCCGTTGCCGCCGCCGACGTCCACGACCGTCTCGTCGCCGCGCCAGTCGACCGCCGCGAGCCGATCGATCCGGCGTTCGCCGCCCTGCTCCATCGCGCGGTCGAAGGCCGCGCGCTCGCTCGGATTCGCCGCGAGCCACGACCAGAAGTCGGTGCCGTAGAGCTCCGGGAACGGCGGCTCGCCGCTCGCGTCCAACGCCCCGATCGTCCGGTACCAGACGCTCGCGAACAGGTGCGCGAAGTCGCCCCAGCCCGCGCCGCCGACCAGCAGCTCGGACGCCTCCGTGTTCGCGAAGGTGCCGGGCTCGGTCTCGACGAAGACGCCGTCGCTCGCGAGCGCCCGCAGCAGGCGATGGAGCGTGTCCGGATCGGCGCCGACCTCCCGCGCCACCTCGGCCGCGGGACGAGGCCCGTCCGCGAGCGCGTCGGCAACGCGGAGATCGGCCACGAGCCCGAGCGCGCGGGTCGCGAGTGCGCCGCGCAGGAGATCCCAGAGCCGCTGCTCCGGCGAGACCTCGGTCATCCGCGCGCGGCGGCGACGGCCGCGGCGACCTCGGCGACCTCCGCGTCCGCGACCGTTCGGCAGTCGAGCAGGAGCCGGCCGTCGCGGACGATCCCGACGACGGGCGGATCGCCGAGCCGAAGCGGCGCCGCGAGCTCCTCCTCGACCACGCACGCGAAGCTCGGGAGCTCGGCGAGGGGGAGCGCGCCCCCTCCGACCCGCGCGACCGTCTCCTCGACCTTCCCGCCGACGAGCGCCGCGAGCCGCTCCGCCCGCGCCCGAACTACGGCCGCGTCCTCGCGCAGCATCCGCACGACCGGGATCTCGTCGGGCGCCTCGAGGTGAAGCGCGAGCGTCCCCTCGAGCGCTGCGATCGTGAGCTTGTCGGCACGGAGCGCGCGCTGGAGCGGGTGGCGGCGTAGCCGCTCGACGAGGTCGGCGCGGCCCGCGACGATCCCGGCCTGCGGGCCGCCGAGGAGCTTGTCGCCGGAGAAGCAGACGAGGTCGGCGCCGTCGGCGAGGCTGCGGCGCGCGGACGGCTCGTCCTCGAGCTCGACCAACACGCCCGAGCCGAGGTCGTCCACCAGCGGCAGCCCGTGCCGCGACGCGACCCGCGCCAGCTCCGCCACCGACGGCTGCGCCGCGAACCCGACGACGCGGAAGTTCGATTGGTGGACGCGGAGCAGCGCGCCCGTCTCCGGCCCGACGGCGGCCTCGTAGTCCGCGGCGCGCGTGCGGTTCGTCGTCCCGACCTCGCGTAGCCGCGCGCCCGAACGGGCGAGCACCTCCGGGATCCGGAAGCCGTCGCCGATCTCGATCAGCTCGCCGCGCGACACCACGACCTCGCGCCCCTCGGCGAGCGCCGCCAGCGCGAGCAGCACCGCCGCCGCGTTGTTGTTCACGACGAGCGTCGCCTCGGCGCCGGTCAGGCGCCTGAGCAGCGCCGCGAGGTGGTCCTGCCGCGACCCGCGCGACCCCGACGAGAGGTCGTACTCGAGGTTCGAGTAGCCCCGGCCGACCTCCGCGACCCGCTCGAGCGCCCGTTCCGCCAGCGGCGCCCGCCCGAGGTTCGTGTGGACGACGATCCCCGTCGCGTTGATCGCGCGGCGGAGCCGCGGCCGCCGGAGCGCCGCGAGCTCGTCCACCGCCCGCTGCGCCAGGTCGCCAGGCTCGACGCCGGCCCGGATCTCCTCGCGCGCCCGCTCGAGCGCCGCCCGCGCCGCCTCGACGGCCAGAGCGTGCGGCTCGCGCACCAGCCGCTCGTCCCGCAACAGCTCGTCCACGGCGGGCAGCTCGCGCAAGTCCATGTCGAAAAGGCTACTGCGCGTCGGCCTTCCAGGGCTCGGCCGGGCTCTGCGCATTGCGGCTCTCGTAGCTCTCCAGGACGATCTCGACCGCGCGCTCCGGGTCGTCGGTCGAGTGCAGGAGCTCGACGTCGTCGGGCGCGATCGTTCCGGCCGCGAGGAGCTCGTCCCGGAACCAGTCGAGGAGCTCCTCCCAGTAGTCCGTGTCGAAGAGGACGACCGGGAAGTGGAGCACCTTGCCGGTCTGGATCAGGGTCAGCGACTCGAACAGCTCGTCGAGCGTCCCGAAGCCGCCGGGGAAGATGACGAAGCCCTCGGCCGGCTTCACGAAGCAGACCTTGCGCGCGTAGAAGTGGTCGAACGTGTAGGAGATGTCGAGCCACGGGTTCTCGTGCTGCTCGTGCGGGAGCTTGATGTTGAACCCGACCGACAGCCCGCCGCCCTCCTTGGCGCCGCGGTTCGCCGCCTCCATCACCCCGGGGCCGCCGCCGGTGATGACGGCCCAGCCGCGCTCGCCGAAGCGGCGCGCCACCTCACGCGCCTCGCGGTACGGCGCCGAGTCCTCGTGCACGCGGGCGGAGCCGAAGAACGTCACCGCGGGCCGGTCGATCCGGGCCACCGCCTCGAAGCCGTGCCGGAACTCCTCGCTGATCCGGGCGACGTCGGCCTCGATGTCGCCGTCGCGGGAAGCGAGGAGCCGACGGTCGTCCACGCGCTAGAAGGAGCGCGGGACGTGCGTCTCGTGCATGCCGAGCACGAGCAGCGCGGCGAGGCCGAAGTAGCTCAACGCGACCGCACCACGCTGCCACGGGAGGACGCGGTAGTACGCGCGCGCGGCCGGGTCGCCGCGCATCTGCCAGCGGCGCCAGAGCTCCATCGCGGCGAACACGAGGATGATGATCAGGATCGGGTTGGGGCGCACGACCGTGAGCGCGCCGAGCCCGACCAGGCCGACGAGCCAAAGCGCGGGGTGGAGTGCCGCGACCGCGCGACCGCCGTCCAGGGGCACGACCGGAAGCAAGTTGAAGAGGTTGATGAAGAAGCCGAGGAACGCGATCGCCTTGAGCCGGTTCGAGTCCTCTGCGAGGCCGATCGCGTAGATCGCCGCCGCCCCGAGCGAGCCCAGGATCGGGCCCGCGAGCGCGAGCCGCGCCTCGTGCCAGGCGTCCCGCGGGTTCTGCTTCAGGGTGATCATCGCGCCGAGGAGCGGGATGAACATCGGCGCGCTGACGGGCAGTCCCTGGTGCTTCGCCTCGATCACGTGGCCCATCTCATGGACGAAGAGGAGCACGATCAGCCCGACCGCGAACCAGGGGCCGCCGATCCAGAGGTAGACGCCGAACGAGATGAAGATCGAGAAGAGGAACTTGGCCTTGAAGAGGATCGCGCCGTACTTCACGAGAGCGGCGCCCGCGGCAGCGATCGGCGCCCAGATCCGGCGCAGGACGTCGCGCCAGCTCCGCTGCGGCTGGATCGGGCTGTACTGGTACTCCTCGGGCGCCTCCCAGGCCGGCGGCGACTCGTACGGCTGCTGCTCGGTGTACGGCGGCTTCATCGAGCTCACGGTAGCTGTATCGGTCGGCCGTCGGCGGTGACTTGAGGCTTGGAGAAGACGCAGTCCACGTGGATCTCCGCCTCGTTGTCGCCTCCGTACTGGCCGGTGTTCCTGCCGATCGCGACGTGCGCGGTGCCCGCGGCCTTCTCGTCGAACATGACGTGCCCGCGCGGCGCCACGGTCGGGTTGAAGCCGATCCCGAGCTCGGCGATCACGTCCGCGCCCTTGCCGGCGTCCGCGACCAGCTCGCGGAGCATCTGTCCCGCCCGGCCGCCTTCGATCGAGACGGCGCGGCCGCCTTCGAAGCGCAGCCGGACCGGCTCGTCCACGAGCCCCGCCACCGTGTACGGAACGGTCAGGTCGACGACGAGCAGGCCGTCGGCGCCGTCGGCGTGCGGCGCGACGTAGACCTCGCCGTTCGGGTAGTTGGCGAAGCCGCCCGCCTCGAGCGGGAGCGCGTCGCAGCGCCACGGCCGGCCCTCGACCCGCAGCTTCAGGTCGGTGCCGGCGACCCCGCGGACGTGCACCTCGCGGGCGCCCTCGAGCTGCGCGAGCAGCCGCCGCGCGGGGTCGGACAGGTCGAGCCCGGGCTGCGAGAGCTCGCCCGCGAGCAGCTCCGAGTCGACGAGGCCGAGGTAGAGCCCGCGCCCGCCGTTCGCGTGGACGCGCGCGCTCGTCTCGAAGCGAGCCGCGGCCTCGTCGCCACGGGGCGCCGCGCTGAGGAAGAACATGAGCGTCGCGTCGGCGAGCGCCTCCATCGCGGCGGGCGGCGCGTGCTCGAGCGGCCGCTTGCCGGCCCAGAGCTCGAGCCGCGGCTCGGCGCCCACGTCTCGGAGAGCCGCTAGGAGCTGCGATCCCTCCTCGACGAGCGGCTCGTCGACGAGCACGACCGCGCGCTCGCCCGGCTGCACCTGCGACGCACGGATCAGGTTCTGCGTCCACCCCGGCGTCTCGTAGGCTCGACTCCGTGGCATCGTCGGGGAAGGGTACGGGAGTCGGCGCGCGGTCCCTTCGTGAAGGAGCGATCGGGCTTCCGGGCGTCCTGCTGCAGTCGACGACGCACCTCGCGCCGGCCGTCACGCTGTTGCTCTCGCTCCAGTTCCTCGTGCTCTTCGCGGGCGCGGCCGTTCCGCTCGCGCTCGTCGCGTCGTTCGGGATCGCGCTCATGCTCGCGCTCTCCGCGGCCGAGCTCGCGAAGCGGTTCCCGTCGGCCGGCGGCTACTACGCCTACACGAGCCGGACTCTAGGGCCGCGCGCCGGCTTTCTCACCGCGTGGATGTACGCGCTCTACTCGCCGATCTTGCCGGGCTTCATGCTCGCGTACCTCGGGTCGGTGCTGGACTCGTCGCTGCGGGCCGAGTACGGCGTCCACGTGCCGTGGTGGGCGTGGGTCGTCGGCGGCGCGTGCCTCGTCGCCGTCGTCGCCTACCGCGGGATCCAGCTGTCCGTGCGGACGCTCGTCGTGCTCGGGCTGCTCGAGGTGGCGATCGTCGTCGCGCTCGCTGTTTCCGGGCTCGTGCACCCGGGGCCGGGCGGCGTGAACCTGGCGCCGTTCCGGGCCTCGACCTCGCCGAGCCTGCACGGCCTCTACCTCGCGATCGTCTTCTCGATCGGGAGCTACTCGGGCTGGGAGGCCGCCGCGCCGCTCGCGGAGGAGAGCCGCGCCGCCCGCCGCGCCGTCCCGCTCGCGATGGTCGTGTCGCTCGTCGGGATGGGGATCTTCATGGTCTTCTGCTCGTGGGGGATCCTCGTCGGCTGGGGGACGAACAACCTCTTCGGGTTCCTCTTCTCGCGCGAGTTCCCGACCTTCGTGCTCGCCCGCCACCTCTGGGGCGGCGCGTGGGTGCTGGTGCTGTTCGCGCTGCTGAACTCGGCGCTCGGGGTCGCGGTCGCGTGCAACAACGTCGCGACGCGGATGTGGTTCTCGATGGCGCGCGACGGCGTCCTCCCGCGCGGGCTCGCCGTCCTGCACCCGCGGCACCGGACGCCGACCCGCGCGATCGCCTTGCAGCTCTTCGTCGTCCTCTTCTTGGGGCTCGGGCTCGGCGCATGGCTCGGGCCGTTCCAGGCGTTCCTGCTCCTCGGGCTCGTGTTCAGCCTCACGCTCGTGTTCGTCTACGGCGCGGGGAACGTCGGGGTCGTGCGCTACTTCACGGGCGCGGCGCGGCGCGAGCTCAACCCGCTGCTGCACCTGCTGTTCCCGGCCGCGTCGACGGTCGCGTTGGTCTGGGCGGCGTGGCGCTCGGTGAGCCCGCTGCCGCCGTCGCCGACGCGCTACGCGCCGGTCGTGGTGCTCCTGTGGCTCGCGCTCGGGCTCGTGGTCGTGCTTCGCGCGCCGCCTCCGGAGCCTGCGCCGCGCGAGCTCGCCGAAGAGACTTAGACTCCCGCCGCGGCAGGCTTCGACGAAAGGAGGGCGTCATGGCATGGGGGTTCATCAGCGAGCTTCCGGTCGGGCCGGATGAGTACGACCGCGTCAACGCCGAGATCACCGAGGATCCCGAAGGGCTGATCCTCCACACGTCGTCCCAAAAGCCTGACGGCAAGATGCGGATCGTCGACGTCTGGGAGTCGAAGGAGGCCTACGAGCGCTTCGAGCGCGAGACGCTCATGCCCGCGATGGAGCGCATCGGCGCCCAGCCACCCGAGGGCGGGCCGCCCCCGCGCGAGGAGTACGAGATCCACAACATGCGAGGACCTGCGGCTCGCTAGTCAGGAGCCTTTACCGATCCACTCCTCGCCGCCCTCGTAGACCTCCTTCTTCCAGAGCGGGACCGTCTCCTTGAGAGTGTCGATCGCGTCCCGGCACGCGGCGAGGGCGTCGGCTCGGTGCGGCGCGGAGACGGCGACGACCACGCTCGGCTCGCCGATCTCGACCCGGCCGACGCGGTGGTGGATCGCGACCTCGCACAGGTCGTAGCGCTCGCGTAGCCGCCCCGCGATCTGCGCCATCACGTCCTCGGCCATGTCCGGATAGGCCTCGTAGTCGAGCCAGCGGACGCGGCGGCCGCGCGACTCGACGCGAGTCGTCCCGACGAACGTGGCGATCGCTCCGGCCTCGTCGCGCGCGACTTCGGCGACCGCCGCGTCCAGCGAGAGCCGCTCCTCGGAGAGCCGGAACGACCCTCCGGAGACCGGGGGGATCAGCGCCACCTCGTCCCCGTCCGAGAGCGTCGCCGACTTGTCGGCGTAGCCCTTGTTCAGTGCGTACAGGAGCCCGCGCGGGCGCTCGCCGAGGTCGAGGGCCTTCCACACGTCGCCGACCCGCGCACCGTCGGGAAGCTCCAGGTCCCGCTGAGACCACCCGGCGCGCTCCCGCAGCCCGGCGAAGAGCTTTATCGTGACGAGCACCCGACAAACGTATCTCGATGCCCCCGACTCCCGACGCACGCAGTCCGCAGCGCCCGCCCGGCTTGCGCGCCGCCTCGCAGCCTCGTCCGACGACCCCCTGGCGCCGGATCGGGTGGTTCGCGGTCGTCACGATCGTCCTGCTCGGGCTCAATTACTGGGCCGCGTCCCAGGCGACGCACCACCCGCGCGTCCGCATCCCGTACAGCCCGTTCTTCCTCCAGCAGGTCCGGGAGGGGAACGTCGACTCGATCACGTCGAAGGGCACGACGCTCGAGGGCCTGTTCGCGCACGCCACCAAGTACGGCAAAGAGGCGAAGACACGTCGCTTCAAGACCGAGATCCCGACGTTCGCGAACACCGACCAGCTCTCGAAGCTGCTCGTCGACCACCGCGTGACGATCAACGCCGAGCCGCTCGACACCGGCCCGCCTTGGTGGCAGAGCCTGCTGCTCGGCTTCGGGCCGACGCTTCTGTTCCTGTTCCTGCTCTTCTGGCTGATGCGGCGCGCGGGGAACGTGCAGGGCTTGCTCGGCGCGTTCGGCCGGTCGCGGGCCCGGCGCTACGAGCCGGTCGGCACGCGCGTGACCTTCGCGGACGTGGCCGGGATCGACGAGGCGAAGGCCGAGCTGAGCGAGATCGTCGAGTTCCTGAAGAACCCGGACAAGTTCCGGCGGCTCGGCGGGCGCATCCCGCGCGGCGTCCTGCTCTCGGGCCCGCCGGGAACCGGCAAGACGCTGCTCGCGCGCGCGGTCGCGGGCGAGGCCGACGTGCCCTTCTTCTCCCAGTCCGCGTCGGAGTTCGTCGAGGCGATCGTCGGCGTCGGCGCGTCGCGCGTCCGCGACCTCTTCGCGCAGGCGAAGGCGGCTGCGCCCGCAATCGTGTTCATCGACGAGCTCGACGCGATCGGCCGTGCGCGCGGCGGGAACATCGGCGGGCTCGGCGGCAGCGACGAGCGCGAGCAGACACTGAACCAGATCCTGACCGAGATGGACGGGTTCGACTCCTCGACGAACGTGATCGTCCTCGGCGCGACCAACCGGCCGGACGTGCTCGACCCGGCGCTCCTCCGGCCGGGGCGGTTCGACCGGCGCGTCGTCGTCCAGCCGCCCGACCGCGTCGGCCGGAGGAAGATCCTGGAGGTGCACACGCGCGCGATTCCGCTCGCACCGGACGTCGACCTCGACCGGCTCGCCGCCTCGACGCCGGGGATGGTCGGCGCCGACCTCGCGAACCTCGCCAACGAGGCCGCGCTGACCGCCGCCCACCACGGGCACGCGGCGGTGCACGACGACGACTTCGGCGAGGCGCTCGAGAAGATCGTCCTCGGCGCGGCGCGCAAGGTGATGATGAGCGAGGCCGACCGCCGGCTGACCGCCTACCACGAGGGCGGCCACGCGATCGTCGGGATGCTCACGCCCGGCGCCGACCCGGTGCGGAAGGTCTCGATCATCCCGCGAGGCATGTCTCTCGGGGTCACGTTCGCCGCGCCCGAGGCCGACCGTTTCAACTACGGCGAGCCGGAGCTCCGCGCGAAGATCAAGGTCGCTTTGGGCGGTCGCGCCGCGGAGGAGGTCGTGTTCGGAGTCGTGACGACCGGCGCCGAGTCGGACATCCAGCAGCTGACGCAGATCGCGCGCCAGATGGTCGGGCGCTGGGGGATGAGCCCCGCCGTCGGGCCGATCGCAGTGCTCCCGCAGGACGGGCGCGGCCCGCTGCTCCCGGGCGCCGACGAGCCGTCCCAGCGGACGCAGGAGATCGTCGACCAGGAGGTGCGCCGGATCGTCGAGGAGCTCTACGACGAGACCGTCGAGCTCCTGACCCGCGAGCGCGAGCGGCTCGACTCGCTCGCGAGCGCGTTGCTCGAGCACGAGACGCTCGACGAGGACGACGCGTACGCCGCGGCTGGGGTCGAGCGGCACCGCGCCGAGGCGCCGGCTCGAGGCTAGCCTCGGCGGCGCTGGAGCTCGCGCAGCGCGGGCAGACCGCGCAGGTCCTTGTCGCGGCCCGCGGCGGACTTCGATCGGATGAGGTCGTCGATGCTCGCGATGCGGACGCGCAGGCCGAAGAGCTCGTACGCCTCTGCGTTCGGCGCCAGCGTCTCGTAGCTCTGTCCGCCGGCCGGTCGGCTACAGACGTCGAGCCAGCCGGCCCGCGTCGTCATCGTCAGTACGTCCGCGGAGGCGAGACTCCGGTCGTCGAGCGGGAACTCGACCTCCTCCGCGCCACGGAGCCGAGCGCCGAGCTCTTGGAGCGCGGCGGCCAAGCGCGCAAGATTCTCGCGATCCAGCGCAGGGGTGATGTCGAGATCCTCGGTCAGAAGCGGCGAGCCGTGGATGCGCGCCGCGAGGCCGCCGATCAGCACGTACTCGACATCGTGGCGGGCGAGCGTGCCGAGGATCGCCTCGACGTCAAGCGGCGGTGCTGGGGCGCGCGGCCGCGGCGACACGCGTCATCTCCTCCACGGCTTGAATGCGCCGCTCCGGCGTCATCGCCAGCGTCGCCTCGATCAGGTCGTCGTCGTGCCGGTCGTGCGGGACGATCCGCAGCTCGAGGTCGAGGTCGCAGGCCCGCAAGATCCGCTGCAGCGTCTCGAGCGAGGGGAGCTGCCGGCCGCGCTCGATCCGCGCAATCGCCGACTGCGAGGTGCCCGCGCGCGCGGCCAGCTCCCGCTGCGTCAGGCCGGCGCGGCGACGCGCTTCCTGGACGATCGCCCACGAGACCACGACCTGACGATACCGAATTCGGTGTCAGCCGACGAGGCGTACGATGCAGCCATGGCCACGACCGACCGCCGCGAGACCGACTCGGGGATCGAGGTCAAGCCCGTCTACACCGCCGAGGACGTCGAAGGCGAGCGCGAGCCCGAGGAGCTCCCGGGCGAGTTCCCGTTCACGCGCGGGCCCTATCGGGACATGTACCGCGGCCGACCGTGGACGATCCGCCAGTACGCGGGCTTCGCGTCGGCCGAGGAGACGAACGCCCGCTTCCGCTACTTGCTCGAGCGCGGCCAGACGGGCCTGAGCGTCGCGTTCGACCTCCCGACCCAGCTCGGCTACGACTCGGACGACCCGCGCGCTGCGGGCGAGGTCGGCCGCACGGGCGTCGCGATCGACTCGCTCGCCGACATGGAGCTCCTCCTCGCCGGGATCCCGCTCGGGGAGGTCTCGACGTCGATGACGATCAACGCGCCGGCCGCGCTCCTGCTCCTCCTCTACGAGCTGGTCGCGGAAGGACAGGGCGTGAGCGGCGACCGCGTGCGCGGCACCGTCCAGAACGACATCCTCAAGGAGTACATCGCGCGCGGGAACTACATCTTCCCGCCCCGGCCGTCGATGCGGATCACCACCGACCTCTTCGCCTATTGCGCGGAGCGGCTGCCGCAGTGGAACACGATCTCGATCTCCGGCTACCACATCCGGGAGGCGGGCTCGACCGCCGTCCAGGAGCTCGCGTTCACGCTCTCGAACGGGATCGCCTACTGCCGCGCCGCCGTCGAAGCGGGGCTTTCGCCCGACGAGTTCGGCGCACGCGTCTCCTTCTTCTTCAACGCGCACAACCACTTCTTCCAGGAGGTGGCGAAGTTCCGCGCCGCGCGGCGACTCTGGGCGCGGATCATGCGCGACCGCTTCGGCGCGTCGAACCCGAAGGCGCTCGCGCTCCGCTTCCACGCGCAGACCGGCGGGTCGACGCTGACCGCGCAGCAGCCGGAGAACAACGTCGTGCGCGTCGCGATCCAGGCGCTCTCGGCGGTCGCCGGCGGCGCGCAGTCGCTGCACACGAACGCCTTCGACGAGGCGCTCGCGCTGCCGACCGAGCGGTCGGCGCGGATCGCGCTCCGCACGCAGCAGATCCTCGCCGCCGAGGCGGGCGGCACCGACACCGCCGACCCGCTCGGCGGCGCGTACTTCGTCGAGGCGCTGACCGACGAGCTCGAGGCGCGGGCGTGGGAGCTGATCGAGCGGGTCGACGAGGCCGGCGGCGCCGTCGCCGCGATCGAGCAGGGCCTCGTCCAGGGCGAGATCGACGAGGCGTCGTACCGCTACCAGGCCCAGGTCGAGTCGGGGGAGCGCGTGATCGTCGGCGTCAACGCCTTCGTCGAGGACGAGTCGGAGCCGATCGAGCTCCACCGGCTCGACCCGGACTCGGAGCGGCGGCAGCTCGAGCGGACGGCGCGCGTGCGAAACGAGCGGAACCCCGAGGAGGCGGCGCGGACGCTGGACGAGGTGCGTCGCGTCGCGAAGGGCGATGGCAACCTCCTCTACCCGATGCACGACGCGCTCCGCGCGCACTGCACGATCGGCGAGATCTGCGGCGTCCTCCGCGAGGAGTTCGGCACCTACGACGCCTAGTTTGGGAACTCCGTTCGATGAGATAGTTCCCTCGACACTCTGCGGGAACGAACAAAGGGGAGGGGAATGAGCTTCGTTCGAAGGAGTCTCGCCCGCGCGGCGCTGGTGGCGTGCGCAGGCGCGCTCGTCGCCTTCACGGCGGCCGGAGGCGCCGGCGCGGCCCGCGGGTCGGATCAGCTGCGGAAGATCAACCACATCGTCGTCGTCTACGAGGAGAACCACAGCTTCGACAACCTCTACGGCGGCTGGGAGGGGGTGGACGGCCGCGCGAACGCCGACGCGGCGCACACCACGCAGGTCGACGAGGCGGGAACGGCCTACGGCTGTCTCCTGCAGAACGACGTGAACCTGACCTCGCCGCCGCTCTCGGTGACGTGCACCGACGCGGCGCACGGGATCGCGAGCCACTTCACGAACGACCCGTTCGCGATCGACGCGTTTCTGCCACCCGACGCGCGCACATGCCCGCAGCCGGGCGTCTTCGCGCCGAACGGGCTGCCGCCGAGCCCGAGCAACCTGCCCGGCGGCTGCACGCGCGACATCGTCCATCGCTTCTACCAGGAGCAGTACCAGCTGAACGACGGCGCGCAGAACCTCTACACGACCGGGAGCGACGCCGTCGGGCTGACGCAGGGCTACTACACCACGAAGGCCCTGCCGATCTATCGGTACCTCCACTCGGGCGCGCACCCGCACTACGCGATCGCCGACGACTTCTTCCAGTCGGCCTTCGGCGGGTCGTTCCTGAACCACCAGTGGCTGATCGCGGCGGCGACGCCGACGTGGCCGGGCGCTCCGGTGGCGAACCACTCGATCATCGACTCGAACGGGATGCCGACGGCGTACCCGCTCTACGTCCCCACCGGCCCGGTGCTCGACCGGCAGCTGACGCAGCTCTGTCCGTCCGCCGTGCCTGATCGGGCGTGCGGCGACTACGCCGTGAACACGATCCAGCCGCCGTACCAGCCGTTCAAGGGCAGCCCGCAGCTGCCGCCGCAGACCGGCACGACGATCGGCGACGAGCTGAGCGCCGCCGGCGTCAGCTGGGCCTGGTACGCCGGTGGCTGGTCGAACGCCGACGGCGACGTCGGAGCACCCGGCTGGACGAACGGCTTCGTCCCGGGCGTCTGCGCGGATCCGGAGTCGGCGCCGAACCCGACGTGGCCGCACTGCCCGAACAAGGTGTTCCAGTACCACCACCAGCCGTTCAACTACTACGCTGCCTTCGACCCGAGCACGCCGGCTGGGCTCGCGAACCGGCAGGCCCACCTGAAGGACGAGGCGGAGTTCGACGGCCTCGTCGCCGACTCGTCGAAGGCCTGCCAGCTCGACTCGGTCAGCTTCGTCAAGCCGGTGGGGCTCGAGAACGAGCACCCGGGCTACACGAGCGAGCCGCGCGGCTCGAGCCACCTCGTCGAGCTCCTGCAGGCGATCCAGTCGAGCGCTTGCGCGAAGGACACGATGGTGATCGTCACGTACGACGAGTTCGGCGGTCAGTGGGATCACGTCTCGCCGCCCGGCCAGGGTGGGACGCCCGGCCCGCACGATCTCTGGGGCCCGGGGACGCGCATCCCGACGCTGATCGTCTCGCCGTTCCTGCGCGGGAACTTCGTCGTCGACCACACGCAGTACGACACGACCTCGATCCTCGCGACGATCGAGGCGCGCTACGGCCTCGATCCGATCAGCTCGCGTGACGCGGCCGTGAACGACCTCTCGAACGTCTTCGCGGCCAAGCAGGTCGAGGCCTCGAAGTAGCTCGTTCAGAGCACGCCCCCCGCCGCTCGACTTCGAGCGGCGGGGGCGCCCTCGCTTTTCGGGTATCCGAAGCGCCATCCTCGCGCCCCGAGGATGGGGCTGAGCCGGGCCACTGCACGGACCCTTCCCCAGCGCTGGGAGGGCCTACAGCGGCAGCTCGTCCGGCTTTCGGGCCACGCCCTCTTCGGTCACGTACGCGGTGACGAGCTCGGCCGGCGTCACGTCGAAGGCGCGGTTCTCGACCGCGACGCCCTCGGGCGCGAGCGCGACGCCGCCGACCGACGCGACCTCCTCGTCCGGGCGCCGCTCGACCGGGATCGCCGCGCCGTCCGCGGTCGCCGGATCGAGCGTCGAGACGGGGGCCGCGACGTAGAACGGCACGCCGTGGTGGCGCGCGAGCACCGCGAGTCCGTACGTCCCGATCTTGTTCGCGACGTCGCCGTTGGCCGCGATCCGGTCGGCGCCGACGACGATCGCGTCCACGTCTCCGGAGGCCATGAGCGAACCAGCCATGACGTCGGCGACCAGCGTGCAGGGAATGCCGAGCCGCTGGAGCTCCCAGGCCGTGAGCCGCGCGCCCTGGAGCACGGGGCGGGTCTCGTCGACCCAGACGCTCGGCCGCCGGCCGGCCTCGTGCGCCGCGCGGATGACGCCGAGCGCGGTTCCGTAGCCGACGCACGCGAGCGAGCCCGCGTTGCAGTGCGTCAGGACGCGCGCGCCGTCGGGGAGCAGCTCGGCGCCGTGCGCGCCGAGGCGCCGGTTTCGAGCGACGTCCTCCGCGGCGATCCGCTCGGCCTCTGCGGCGGGGTCCGAAACGGCCAGCGCGCGCGCTACGCCCCACGCGAGGTTGACCGCCGTCGGTCGAGTCGCGCGCAGCCGCTCGGCCGCCGCCTCGAGCGGCTCGCCTCGAGCGGCCGCCAACGCGACTCCCATCGCCCCGGCCGCGCCGAGGGCCGGCGCCCCGCGCACGGCGAGCGTTCGAATGGCCTCGCACAGCTCGTCCACGGACCGGCACTCGAGGAGGACGAGCTCGCCCGGGAGGCGGCGCTGGTCGACGAGCCGGACGACGCCGTCGGCCCATTCGATCGTCGGCGGGATCGGGTCGGCGCTCACCGAACGGCCTCGACCGTCGCTCGAACACCGGCCTCGACGCCGTCCGGATGCCGGTATGCCGCCGACCCGAGCAGCACCATCAGACCCGGTCCGCCGCCTGCCCGCCGCACCTGCTCGGCCGCGTTCTCGGGCCCGACCCCGCCGCCGAGCACCGCGACCGCGCGAGGGCTCTCGCGACGGCACGCCGCGATCTGGGCATGCACCTCCTCGGCCGCGTCGAACACGGAGCCCGTGAAGGAGCCGACCTGGACGAAGTCCGCGCCGCAAAGGCGCGTCAACCCGGCCACGACGGCGGGCGCCACGCCGAACCGCTCGCGCCTCGTCCAGAACGCGGCGCCGACCCGGTGCGCGAAGACCGGCACGCCGAGCTCGGCCCGCCGCAAAGCGACCAGCGCCCCGAGGCCCTGCGCGAACGCGTTGACCATCAGCGCGCCCGCGCCCAGCTCGACCGCCCGCTCGGCCCGCGCGAGCAGCGACTCGGTGGGGCCGGTCAAGTTCGGCGCGTAACGCACGTTCTCCGGGATCGCCGCTACCACGCGCAGCACGCGCTCCTCCAACGGGCACCATTCCGGGTCGCCGAGCAGCTCGTCGTCCTTGACGAGGTCGGCGCCGCCGCGAGCGAGAGCCGTCGCCGTCTCGGCCACCTCCCGCGGCGAGAGTCCAAGCGACGGCTTGACGATCGCTCCGACCAGCACACGCTCCGGCGCGTCGAACGCCGGCCCGGGCAGGAGCCCGTCCGGCCACTCGACGTCGACCAGCCGGCAGCGGGAGAACGCCGCCGAGTCGGCCCACTCGCCGGCGAGGATCGCCGACACGAGCAGGCTCGCGTCCGCACCCCAGTTCGTCTCCGGGAAGTCGATCACGGCGCGCCCGCCGTCCTCGGAGACGACATGCGCCCGCACCGCGTCCGGCCCCCAGGGCAGCCCGGTCGACTCGATCCGGGCGAGCTCCTCCGCCGCGCCGTGCGGCTCCAGCTCGTAGGTCGCGCGGATCACGCGCCTACGCTACCGCCGTGCGGATCCTGCTCGTCTCGCAGATGTACCCCGGCCCGGACGACCCGGACCTCGGCGCGTTCGTCGTCCCGCTAGAGCGGGCGCTCGCAGCCCGCGGGCACGAGATCGAGCGTGCGGTGCTCGACCGGCGCCAAGGAGGCAAGCGCCGCTACCTCCGCCTCGCGCGCGACGCGCGCGCCCGCGCGAGAACCTTCAGGCCCGACGTCCTCTACGCCCACTTCCTCGTCCCGGCCGGGCTCGCGGCGGCGCTCGCCGCCGCGGACGCGCCGCTCGTCGTCACCGCCCACGGCCGCGACGTGCGGAACGTCGGCGCGATCCCGGGAGTCGCCGCCGCGACCCGCTTCGTCGCCCGCCGGGCAGCCACCATCGTGGCCGTGTCCGATTACCTGCGGCGTGAGATCGAGGCGAAGGTGCCCGAGGCGCGCCACAAGACGGAGGTCGTCGACTCGGGCGTCGATCTGGAGCGCTTCCCGCTGCTGCCCTCGCCCGCCGGCGAGACCTCGTTCCTCTTCGTCGGCTCGCTGACCGAGCGCAAGAACGTCGTGCGGCTCGCGGACGCGTTCGAGACGCTCGGCGAGGGGACGCTCACGCTTCTCGGCGACGGTCCGCTCCGGCCGCGGCTCGAAGGGCGGAGCCGCATCGAGCTCGTCGGCCGCGTCCCCAACGACCAGGTCCCAGAGTGGCTCGCCCGCGCACATGTCGTCTGCCAACCGTCGCTGATCGAGCCGTTCGGCCAGTCGCTGCTGGAGGCGATGGCGTGCGGGCGCTCCGTCGTCGCGACGAGGATCGGCGGCCCGCCCGAGTTCGTCAGCGACCAAGTGGGCGTCCTCGTCGACCCCACGGACGTCGACGCGCTCGCCGCCGCGATGCGCGCCGCCGCCGCGCTACCCAGGCCGAACGAGGCCGCCCGCGCAGAGGCCGCGAAGCACGATGTCAGGCTGCAGGCGGCTCGTCTAGAGGCGATCCTCGAGCGAGCCGCTCGAGGTCGGCGAGCCTGATCTCGACGAGCGGCCGGATCGCGTCCTCGAGCCCGGCCTCTCGCGCCGCCTCGAGCGCCTGCTCGTAGCTCTCGCGCGCCTTCGCCGGATCGACGCCCTGCTTCAAGCGGTTATCCCCAGTAACGAGTAGCTTTTGTATGCGTTCTCTGTCAGATTCTGTAGTCACGGGCGCAGCCTAGTCCCTGCCGCGCCCGACACCTCATGCCAGCCGCCGAACCTCACCTCTCGGAGCGGATCCGCGTCCTGATCGCGGACGACCACCGCCTCTTCGCCGAGACGCTCGAGGCGCTTCTCGCGACCGACGAGCGCATCGACGTCGCCGGCCAAGCGCACGACGGCCGGGAGGCGGTCGAGCGGGCGAAGCGGCTCGAGCCCGACGTCGTCCTGATGGACATCAGCATGCCTGTGATGGACGGCTTCGAGGCGACCCGCCGGATCCGCGAGCACGACGCGGGCGCGTGCATCCTCATGCTCACCGGCTCGAACTCGCGCGAGGACGTCGACCGCGCACGCCAAGCCGGCGCGGCCGGATACGTCACGAAGGACCGGATCGCAGCCGAGCTGGTGGACGCGATCCTCGAGGTCGCCGCCCGGTAGCCGCTGCTACCCTGGCCCGCGTGCTGCTCAAGCTGGTAGCGGTCTGGCACGTCCTCGTCTCGATGGCTCTCGTGGGCCTGGTGCTCATGCATTCGGGCCGCGACACCGGCCTCGGCGGGATGGGCTTCACGCCTCAGTCGCAGGGCGGGACGCACATCGTCGAGCGGAACCTGACGCGGCTCACCGTCGTCGTCGGGGTCATCTTCGTGGCGAACACCGTCCTGCTCTACCACCTGCTGAAGTAGCGGCTAGGAGCGGGCTCAGATCCCCGGCGCCGACCCGACGCCGTTCACGTTGAAGTCGGTCGTCGCGATCGCCGGCGTCAGCACGCCGTAGGGGAAGCGCTCGCCGTAGTAGTCGCTCTGGTTCGCGAGCTTCGGCTCCCGCGTCAGGCCCGGCACCTCCGCGAGGAGCTCGGGAACGGAGACGGTGAAGCGCAGGTTCACGAGCGGCTCGGCGACGCGGCCCTCCCGGATGCGGAACGTGCCATCTCGCGTCATCCCGGTGATCACGCCCTCCCGCGGATCGACGATCGAGAGGTAGTGGAGCCGCGTCACGTAGATCCCGTCGCCGACGAGCGCGACCAGGTCGTCCGCGGAGTCGGCCTCGCCCGGCGCGACGGAAAGCGCGAACGGTAGCGGCCCGTACTCGCGAAGGCTCGGCGGCGGCGCGTGGCCCGTCGTCGCGGCACCGTCGCGAGCCCGGGCTGCGGTCTGGCGATCCCAGACGAAGCCGCGCGCGACGCCCTCCTCGACGAGCTGCACCCGCTGCTTCGGCATCCCCTCGAAGTCGAACGCCTTCGGCAGCCCTCGCGGGTCGAGCGCGTCGTCGGCGATCGAGACCTTTTCGTCGAAGACGCGCTCGCCGAGCCGCCCGCAGAAGTAGCTCCGCTCCTCGAGCAGGCTCTGGGCGCCGAAGCAGACGTACGCGAAGTACTGGAGCAGCTCGGCGAACGCGTACGGCTCGAGGACGGCGCGGTAGTGACCTGCGTCGAGCGTCCGCGCGCCCACCGTTCGAGCGGCCTTCTCGCCGGCCTCGCGCGCGACCTCGGCCGGGTCGACCTCGCCGGCCGACCACGAGGTCCGGTCGGCGTAGCCCGACGCGCCCTCGCCCGCCGCGATGACGAGCGCGGTCGCGTCGGTCATGAGCTGCGAGGCCGAGACGCCCTTCGTGGAGGCGACGGCGAGCTCCGTGACGCCGCTCGTGAAGTAGCCGTAGGCCGGATAGTCGGTCGCCGCCGCGATCGCGCTCGCTGCGAGCCGCGCCTGGTCGTCTGGGCCGAGCTCGGCAGTGGCGTCGTCGCAGCCCGCGACCTCCGGCAGCGGCTCCGGGTCGGCGAGCCCGGCGAAGTCGTCGTCGCGTGGCGCGCTGTCGGCAGCCTCGCCGGCGCGCGCCGCCAGCTCACGCAGCCCCTCGGACTCGATTCGGTTTGTCGAGGCGATGCCGATCTGCCCGTCGCGGGCGACGCGCAGGATCACGACGACGTCCTCGATCAGCGTCGGTTGGTGTACCTCCGACGCCGCGAAGCGAGCGAGGCCGGAGCGCTCCGCGACGACGAGCGCGTCGGCCTGTTCGCCAGCCGCGGCCTCGAGGGCGCTCGCAGCGACGTCGGCCGCGCGGCTCACCCGCGCACGCCGATCTGGACGTCGGTGAAGCGGGCCGGCGACGCGCCGTGCGAGACGTGCGCGCTCTGTCCCGGCTGGCCCTTGCCGCAGTTCGTCAGCCCGGAGAGCCGCCACTCGTCGCGGCCGGCGACGGCGTCGAGCGAGCCCCAGAAGACGGGAGTGATCCCGGTGTAGGTCGCGTCTCGGAGCATCCGCCCGAGCTTGCCGCTTTTGATCTCCCAAGCGATCTGCGTCCCGAACTGGAAGTTGAGGCGCTTGTCGTCGATCGACCAGCTCTTGTTCGTCTCGAGGTAGACGCCGTCGTCGACGCCGCCGACCAGCTCCTCGAGCGAGCCCTCGCCCGGCTCCAGATGGAGGTTCGACATCCGGACGAGCGGCATCCGGCTCCAGCCGTCCGCCCGCATCGACCCGCCACGGCCGGCGCCGATCCGCGCCGCGGTCTCGCGCGAGGTGAGGAAGCCGCGGAGGACGCCGTCGGCGACGATCGGATCGCGGTCGGCGGCCACGCCTTCGTCGTCGAACGCGAACGTGCCGAGGCCGCCGGGCGTGGTCGAGTCGGCGGTGACGTTCATGTGCTCCGAGCCGTACCGCAGCGACGCGAGGTCGTCCGGCTTGAGGAAGCTCGTCCCGGCGTACGAGGCCTCGGTGCCGTAGACGCGGTCGAGCTCCGTCGGGTGGCCGACGGACTCGTGCACCTGGAGCGCGACCTGCTCGGCGTCGACCACGATCGTCGTCACGCCGGCCGGACACGGATCCGCGCTCAGGAGCGCCGCCGCCTGCTCGCCAACGCGAGGCGCCTCGCGCTCGAGCCCGAGCCCGTCGACGAACTCCCAGCCCGCCTGCGCGCTCCAGCCGCCGTGTGCGCTCGGATAGCTCCGCATCTGGAAGAGCCCGTCGCGCGCGGCGAGCGCGTCGATCCCGCCGCCGCACTCGACGAGCTCCTGCTCGACGTCGCTTCCCTCCGACGAGACGAGGAACTTGTGCTCGCGTTGCGCGCGGACGAAGGCCTGCGTCACCTTCACGTCGGCGTGCGCGAGCGCCTGCTCCGCGCGCAGGCAGTGCTCGACCTTGTCGGACAGGCTCACGTCGAACGGGTCGCGCTCGAGCGGCGTGCGGTAGACGCCGCTCGAGGCCTCCACCGGCGCGAGCCGGCGATCGTGGCGGCCGGCGGCCGCTCGCGCGAACCCGGTCGCGCGCCTAGCCGCAGCGCGAGCGCCCTCGTCCGAGAGGCGTCGGTCGCACGCGAAGCCCCAGGCGCCGCCGACGAGGACGCGGACGCCGATCCCTTCGCTCTCGACGTCGAGGAGGTTCTCGACCCGACCGTTCTTCGTCGAGACGTTCTGGTTGCGGCGGAGCACGACGCGTGCATCGGCGTACGACGCACCGGCCGCCAGAGCCGCCTCGACGGCCATCGTGCACAGATCCCGCACGCCTGCACCTTAGCCCGGCTCGACGGCCGGCCGCGGCTACAATGCGCCCGCCCTCGCGCTGGTGGCGGAATTGGTAGACGCGCAAGGTTGAGGGCCTTGTGGCCCGATGGGCCGTGGAGGTTCAAGTCCTCTCCAGCGCACTCCCGACCGAAGTCCGCTCACCCTCTGGGTGAGCATGACGACTTCGGTCGGATCGAGTTAGAGCGTCTGTGGGCGAGGCGGGGCAAAGCCCCGCCTCGCGGCGTTGACCGCTCGAAGTCCGCTCCGGCTTCGCCGGAGCATGACGACTTCGGGCGGTACTACCGAGAGCGTCTGCGGCGAGGCCGAGCAAAGCCCGGCCTCGCGGCGGAAACCTCAACCACGGTCGACCCACGGATCGACGTAGACATCGTCGATCCGCCAAGCTCCGGTGCCGTCGGTTGGGGAGAACGTGAACTGGACGCTGTTCGAGCCTAGTGGGGCGCTCAGCGTCGCCAGCATGATCGGTGACGGCTGCCACGTCGAGCCCGCGGCGACGGTGCCGCCGTCGAGGATCCCCAGGATGCCGAGGACGTTCCGGAAGACCACCTTCACCCGCAGCCGCGACGTGCTCGCGCCCGTGTTCGACGCGAAGATGCGGATCGTCGGACGCGTGAGGTTGACGCAGAACGGGGGCGTCGTCGCCGAGCCGCCCGTCGGGATCGACAGCGAGTGCGAGTCGCTCGCCGCCGTTACGTGGTACGACTCGTTCCCGCTCACGACGCGCGCGCCGCCGGCGAGAAGCCAGCCGTTCACGCCGTTCTCGAACGAGCCGCCCTGCATGAGCGAGTACGACGCGCCGTCGCCCCACCGCATGAACGGGTGAATCGCCGGCGGGTAGTTGCAGCCCGAGCCGGGCAAGATGCCGGCGCTCGAAGCCGGCGCCGCCGAGCCGATCGCCAGGAGCGCGAGCGCGCAAAGCAGCGCGCAGCGCAAACGCCAAGCCGTACCGCGAGTCGCCACAGTCTCTCCTCCCTGATCATTCCGGCGCCGCAGCGCCGCCGCCCTCTCAGCATCCGGACCTGACGCTCCGGCTCAATCACCCGGGTGGGTGGTTGAGGGCGTCCGGCGTCCCTCGAACGGGTCAAGTGGCCCGTTGGCCGTGCCGACAACTCTTCGGATGACGACTGCCGCGGCGCTCGATCTCGAGTCGACCGCCCTCGTAGAGGAGTCGCGCGCGTGGGGAACCCGGCGGTTCGCGGCGCGCGAGCTGAGGGCGTCGCTCGTCGTGGGCGGGCTCTTCCTCGCGGTCGCGATCCCGCTCGCGGCTCTGCTTCCGAACGCACGCCACTCCTCCGCGCTCGTGGTGCTCGCGCTCGTCCTCGGCTACGCGCTCGTCGGGCGAGTCGAGTTCGAGGTCGGCTCGGGGGTCGCCGTCCCGACGCAGCTCGTGCTCGTTCCGATGCTCTTCCTGCTTCCGCTCGGCCTGGTGCCGCTCTGCGTGACGGCCGGGCTCGTGCTGCACGCGCTCCTGGACGGGCGGTCGCTTCGGCGCTACGTCGAGCGATTGCCGCTGCGGCTCGTGAACTCGTGGCACGCGGTGGGGCCGGTCGCGGTTCTCGCCGCGTTGGGCGGCTCGGGGTTCGCGTGGACACGCTGGCCGGTGTACGTCGCGGCCCTCGCCGCGCAGTTCGCTTTGGACATCGCGAGCGTGGCCGCGCGCCAGAGGCTCGCCGGGCGCTTCTCGGCGGGCTCGCAGCTTCGCTTCATGGGCACCGTCTACCTCGTCGACGCGGGCCTCGCGCCGGTCGCGCTGGTGCTCGTCGCGACCGGACGCTCGTGGGCGCCGCTCCTCGCGGTTCCCCTTGTCGGCCTGCTCTCGGTCTTCGCTCGCGAACGGCAGGTTCGGATCGACCATGCGCTCGAGCTCGGCCACGCGTACCGCGGCACCGCCTTGCTGCTCGGGGACGTGGTCGAAGCGGACGACGCCTACACCGGCAGCCACAGCCGCGACGTCGTCGACCTCGTGCTCGGCGTCGCGGGCGAGCTCGGCCTCTCGCCCGCCGAGCGGCGCCAGGCCGAGTTCGCCGCCCTCCTGCACGACGTCGGGAAGGTGCGGATTCCGAGCGAGATCGTCAGCAAGCCCGGCCCGCTGACGGCCGAGGAGCGCGCGGTGATCGAGACGCACACGATCGAGGGCGAGGAGATGCTCGAGAAGGTCGGCGGCCTACTCGGCGAGGTGGGGCGCATCGTCCGCTCGTGCCACGAGCGCGTCGACGGCGGCGGCTACCCCGACGGCCTCGCGGGCGACAAGATCCCGCTCATCGCGCGGATCGTCTGCTGCTGCGACGCCTACAGCGCGATGACGACCGACCGCCCGTACCGCAAGGGGCGGCCGCCGGAAGCAGCGCTCCAGGAGCTTAGAGCCTGCGCCGGCACGCACTTCGACCCAGTCGTCGTGGAGGCGCTCGCCCGCGTGATTTGACGTCGTCCGGAGGAGTCTCTACCCTTCTCTCGAACACACGTTCGGACGATCATCGAGAGGGAGGCAAGAAGGTGGAGCTCACCGGGCGACAGCAGGAGATCTGGGACTTCCTGGTCGACTACGTCGACCGGCACGGCTACCCGCCGACGGTGCGGGAGATCGGGGAGGCGGTCGGGCTCGCCTCGCCCTCGACCGTGCACGCGCACCTCGCAAACCTCGAGCGCGCCGGGTTGCTGCGTCGCGATCCGACGAAGCCGCGTGCGCTCGAGCTTTCCGGCCGCACTCGCCGCGAGCCCGCGTCGAAGCCCGCGCCCGCGCACGAGGCGCTGCGCCTACCGCTCGTCGGCGAGATCGCTGCAGGCTCGCCGCTGCTCGCCGAGGACAACATCGAGGACTACGTCGGCGTGCCCGACACGCTGCGCGGCGACTTCCTCCTCCGCGTCAAGGGCGACTCGATGGTGAACGCGGGCATCCTCGACGGCGACATCGTCGTCGTGCGGCGCGCGCAGGACGCCCGCGACGGCGAGATCGTGGTGGCGCTGGCCGGCGAGGACGAGACCGCCGACGAGGCGACGGTGAAGACGTTCTACCGCGAGGGTGGCCGGATCCGGCTCCAGCCCGAGAACGACGAACTCGAGCCGATCTACGCTCCGTACGTGACGATCCTCGGCCGCGTCACAGGGGTCTTCAGGACGCTCTGATGGGTGTCGCAGCCTTCCACCGGACGCTCGATCAGGAGCTCACGGCGCTCGCCCGCGGCGTCAGCCTGGAGTGCCTCGTGTGCGGGGAGTTCGTGCTCCACGAGGGCCCGTCGATCCGGTGCCCCGAGTGCGGCGCGGTGCTTCGCGGAGCGGCCGAATCGGCCGGTACGCAGCTAGAATTCGGCGCGCAGGCCGGGTGACCGCGAGCCGCTCGCGGCTCGAGGAAAGTCCGGACACCGCAGGGCAGGACGCTGGGGAAACCCCAGGCGGCGAAAGCCGACGGACAGTGGCACAGAAAGGAAACCGCCGATCGGGCGCATCTCCGGAGGCGCCAGGAGGTAAGGGTGAAACGGTGGGGTAAGAGCCCACCAGCGTCGTGGTGACACGGCGGCTGGCCAAACCCCGTCCGGTGCAAGGCGAAGCAGGTTCCGACGACGCGGCCCGCCGAGGAACCGGGTACGCCGCTAGAGCCGGAGGAGCAATCCCCGGCCGAGAGAGATGGCCACCCACGACAGAATCCGGCTTACAGGCCTGCTACGGAAAAGCCCTGCTACGGCGGGGCTTTTCTATGCCTCGGTAAGCCGGCGAAGCAAACAGCTGTACGACGGCGACCGCGTCCACGCTTTGCTCCGCGAGTTCGGCTAGAACAATCCGCGATGGGTTGCTCGCGTGCTGAGTTCTCGAGCGGCAGCGCCGGCGTGTCCGCGGTGGCGAGGAAGCATGACGAGGCGCGGCCGTGGAGCAGCGGAGTGAGCTTCGGCCGAGGCAGACGCTCGATCCCACCGGCGCCGAGCTGCGGCCGGTGGGCTCGTCCCGACGTTGGTCTCCCAAGCCTCGCAGGCTCAGTTGCTGATCCTGGCCATGATGTCGTCAAGGACGACGAGCGCCTCCGAGCGGAGCTGCTCATAGCCGGCATCGATCCGGTCGAGACCTCTCCGCGCCGCGTTCGCGCCGTTCTTGATCTCCCGGCCGGCCTCGATGATCTTGCCGAGCTGCTCGCACTGCTCGCTCAGCCACCGCGAGTCGATGCCCCGGTCGCTGCTGAGCGACGCGATGGCGAGCTGCCGGGCCTGTAGGCATGCCACCTCGAGGGCGAGCGGGTTCGGGTCTTCCGAGTCGAAGACCGCAATGAACTTGCGGTCGGGATAGCAGCCATAGCTGCGACCGCCGAGCGGAGCGTCGCTCGTGTCATCGAAGACGAGGACAGCCGCTGCCGCCTCGCGATTTTCGATCGCCTCCTTCAGCGCCTGCTGAGCCTTCGGGCGCGTCAGCCTGCCTGTCTTCGCCTCGGCCACGATGCGGAGCTCGCGTCCGCCGGTCTCGCGCGGATTGACGATGACGACGAAGTCGCCGGCCTGTGAGTTGGTTATCGCGCCGTATTCCTTGTTCACGCAGCGCACCTCGTCGCCAAGCCGGCCGTGAATCGCGTCCAGCTCGGCGTGCAGCATCTGCTCGAACGGCGACCCTTTCTGCGTGCTCCGCTCGTGGGCGTCGTCGAGCGCGAGCTTCGCCTCGATACGCTCGACCAGCGAGGTCATCTTCTCGACCACGTCCTGGTTTGAGCTCGCCACGACCTTCAGCTGGTCGATGACCTTCCCGTTCATCGCGGTGACGGGCCCGTTCTCGCCGGTTAGGTCATTCATCAGCTTCCGGACCTGCTCCGCGGTCGTCCCGCTGACCATCGCCGCCAGCTGGTTCTGGACCGAGTCCGTTCGCTTGGCGTCGAAGTTCTCGGCGAGAAGCTCGACGAGCTTGGTCAAGTGCTGGTTTAGCTCCGCCCTCATCGCCTTCGGCAGCTCGTTGGTCGCCGAACTCGTGCTGTTCAGGAGCCGATCCACTTCGCTCTTGACTGAGCTGATCAGCGCCTGCGTTTGCCCGTGCCGGATGAGCACTGCGCCAAGCTCGACGGAATCCCGCACGAGCTGGGCGAGACAGTCGGTATTGCCGTCTGGCGCGAGCTCGTGGGCGACGCCGACGATCGTCCCGATCAACTCCATCTCGCGTACCCGAAGACTGGCGTCGCCGAGCTCCACGATTGCAGCGCCTGACTTGAGCGGTACTACGCCCATGTTGCCTCCGTTCGGATCTGGAATACCGGAAAGCGACGCTCCGGGGACAACGGGAGGCAGACGAGACGCGGTATCCTGCTAGTTGCTTGGGCTAGAGTCGCGTCGTGGCTCTACCTCAGTGGAGACCCGCTTCGGCGGGTCTTCTCGTGCCGCCGTTTCGAGCCTTCCAGTAGATGTTCCGGGCCGATGCCCGAAGTTCGACGGTCTAGTCGATCATCCGAAGCTGGCAGGGGGACGGGTCGATCGAGACGAGCAGAGCTCGCGCCATGTGGCTCGCCGACACGATCGCCTGCCCCGGCGCGAGCGCCGGCAGGCGCCGCCACAGCCCCTCGTCGATTCCTGGCACCGTCTGCCGCAGGCTTCTAATGACCCCTTCGTCGTTGATCTTGTGGAGGATGTGGTTATTGACGAGCCCGAGCACCTCGCGCGGAAGGTGCTGCGGCAGTTGCGTCACGAACACGAGCCCAAGCCAGCGCTTCCGGCCGCGCTTCGCGATCCTCGAGACCTGCTGGAAGAGGATCGGCATCTTCACGATCCGCTGTGCGGCGAGGAACTCGTGTGCCTCCTCGATGATGATAAGGACCTTGCGGAGATCTCCCTCCCCCCGCTCCCAGCGCTTGTACGCGTCGTCCTGGAAGCGCTGGATACGCCGGAGCAGGTCCGCGATCGCGATGTTGTTGATCTGAGGCGAATCCGTTCCCGAGAGATCAACGATCGCCACGCGGCCCGGTTGCAGGAGATCATCGAAGTCAAGCGGCGGCGCGTTTCGCTGATCAAAGATCTTCAGTTTGTGGAGCCGCCAAAGCCGCGCGAGGGTCGCGCGCCAGCTAATCGGGTGGGACGGCTTCGCCGCTATCACGCGCTGGTGGACCTGACGCTTCGCCTGCGGGGTGTTCAACTCCCTGTTGAAGAACTCGTGCTCATCCCACTCCCCGTGGTCCGCGACGGTCAGCATTGCGCCGGCGATGTCGAGTACCCGCGAGAGCGTGAGCTCGGGGTATCCCTCGTCGAATTCGTTGAGCTCGAGCGCCTGGCGATCGTCCTCGCTCGTCTTCGGGAAGAGCTTCAGATCGCGTAGCACCTGCTTCCCGATATCGACCGTCCGCAGAAAGCGCTCCTGCTGGGCGTCGGTCATGTCGAGGATCTCGGCGACGGCGTAGGGCGAGAGGTCGCTGAAGTGAAGTCCGAATTCCCGGATATCGGGGTGCCGCGAGTTCGCCGTCTCCATTCCGACGAGGTGGCACAGCACAACGTCGTCGAGCCCCTTCGCGTCGATGCCGCGCTTGCCGAGCGCGGCGAGCATGCCCGCGTCGCTCGTCGCCTCGTGCATCTGCACGTACTCCCCCTCCGTGTCGAGGAGGACGATGGCGAAGCCCTCGCGCTGTGCTTGGCTGACGAAGCGGCCGATCGTGGTCGACTTCCCCCCGCCAGTTGTTCCGAGGACGGCCGTATGCCGCGGCAGGACGGACTTCTTCTCCGACGGGATGCCGACGACGACTCCTTCGTCGCCCACAACGACGCCGAGGCGGATGTCGCCGCCGGGGCGAAGGACTCGTGCCTTGTCCTCCGGGCCGAGCACGAAGACCGGGCTGTTAGGAAGCGGTCGGAATCGAGGGGGGACGACCGCGTCGTCGATGTCCTCGCCGAGAATCTCCACCTGGACGCGCCCGTGATAGCGCGGCATGAAGATGCCGCCCCGCACAGCGGTCGTGACGACCACGTTCGAGTCGGCACGCAGCCCGTCGGGTTCGGCGAACGGGCCGGAGGTGACGATGCCGAGGTAGTTGCGCCGGTCGCTAAGTGAGCGGATGCGTACGAGTGACTGAACAGGCACCGCGGCGATGTCGTCGGCCGGCAGGAGCACGGTCACCGAACCGTCTTGTGCCCCCGGGGTGTCGAACATCGTGCGCCCGACGGAGCCGACGTAGTCTGGTGGCTCCTCGAACCGGCTTGCATCGCTGATCGGCTGAAGAAAGTCCTCTGGTAGGCGCCCAGACTCGCTGCGGCGCTCAATGTCTGACTGCTGCCGGGGAGCGGGAACTACCTGATCGGCCATGCGTGGATCCTCTCTTCTAGGAGCGTGTCTCGCGCTCGGATAGGTGCTGCATCGGCCGCCCCTGGGCGGCATAGGCGGCTTGGATCGAGCCGATGAAGGCGTCGCGCCCGAAGTTCGTGCGACATACCGTGTGTGCGACGTCGAGCAGGAGCGGGAAGCCTCGGTGCTCCTGGAGCGCAGCGTCGGCCATCGCGATGGCCGCAGCCTGCGCGCACAACTGCTCCTCGGCGGGCGCGTAGAAGACGAACGGCGGCGCGTTCCGAGCGATGCGGAAGACGCCGAGCGCCACCTGTTCGCCGGCCTCCCGAACGAAGTCGAGCGCGTTCCTCCGGCGCTCGCCACGTAGGCCGCCCTGCTCGACGATGTTCTCGATTTCGCCTCGGAGTTTCCGGACGACGGCGAACTCAAGCGGGCGCAACGCCATCCCGATCGTCAGCAGGGCTCGGTGTCGAGGCGCCGACGGAACGAAGACAAATCTGCGGTGGTCGAGCAACAGTCGCCGCAGCACGTCGAGACCGACCTCAACCAAATCGAGGGCTCCCGCGCCGGTCAGGATCTCGTACGGAGCCGGATTTCCATGACCCATGCGCCACGGCGCTTCAGACCGCTCGGTCAGCACCGCCCGCTCGGCATAGGTCATGACGCCGCGGCTGCCGAGCTCAGTCAACCGGTCGCGCGTTCCGACGCTTGAGCGTCGTTCACGCTGCTCGAGTAGTTCCGCGACCTCCTCGTAGAGGTCCCCGCCTCCTCCCCGAAGGTCGCGGCGGTAGAGACGGTGAGACCAGGTGCCCTCGCCGCCCTGGTAACTCACGAGCGCGATGCCGAGCTGGATGATCGTGAGGGAGATCGAGTCGTGGATCTGCATCGTTCCGTCGCACGCTTCGACATCACCCGGAAAGAGCGTCCCGCGGTGAACACGTTCGATCTCCTCGACATCGAGCTGCCAGACGCCGGCCAGCGGAGGCGCCTGAGACCGACGTCTGTCCGTGATCTGGGTGAGCACCTGCTCGCGAATCGTGTCGCGGTGCCTGTCTTCCTGCCCGACCGCCTCGGCGATCTCGGACTCGAGCCGTCCGTACAGCTCCTCAAGGTCCGCGCCGGCCTTCCAAGTATCGAGATCGAGGACGTCTCGCAGCCGCTCACCGAACTCGGCCTCGAACTCCTCCGGCGGCAGGTCGTCTTCGGGTAGGGGGCGGTCGCCCTCGAACTCAGGTCGATTGCTGCTCATCACTATCTCTTCCAGTCAGGTCGCGAAAGTTCGACACATCAGCGCTCGAAGAATCCCGGTGATCGACCGAGCGCGACGAGACCGCCCCGGGCGCGAGCTCGCGCCTCATCCGGCGGTAACCCGAATGCCGCCTCAACGAGAGCCTGAGCCTGCTCGACTGCTTCGGCGTAGGGCATCGTCGTCGGCAGCTCGCGCCGCAGAAGCTTCGTCACCTCGGCCTCTGGCGCGACCAGCTCGAGCGCAAACTCGGCGGCTTCGCGCTCCGCTGCCTCCGTCGATGCAGGAGCATCCCCTCGAGCATCGCGGGCCAACATGTGTGTCTGGACGCCGAGAGGAAGCCCTTCAAGTGTGGCGCTTACGCGCTCCGCCGGAGTGAGTCGCCGATGGCCGTCGACGACGTCGAGCAGCGCAGGCGACAGCCGCAGGAGCCGCGCGCGAGCGGGAAGGTAGTGCAGCGCTAGGTGCCCAACTTCGTGTCCGATTGTCAGGCGGCGCTCAGCCGTGTCGATGCCGCCGTCGACGAACAAAAGACTCGATCCTCGCCAGGAAAGCAGGAGTCCGCGGAGGGGGCGGTCAGCGTATGGAAGATCAGGCTCGACGGCGCGAGCCGCTAGCCAGTCTCCCACTGCGGAGATGCGGAGTCGCGGAATCGGCACAATCGCAAGCGGCAGCGCAAGCGGTGCGAGCTCCTCAATCGGGCGACCATCCTCAATCGAGACAAGTTTCGCCCAGAAGTCCTGCACTGCCGCGCGAACCCGAGGACTTGTCCTCCATCGCGGCGACTCCTCGTGAACGTCACGCGCCGCGAGGAGCGCGAATTGCTGGGCGGGCCGATGACGTAGCGCCTCGATTGCGACGACTTCGCGGAGGGCGGTACCAAGCGTAAATGGGTCAACGTCGACATACCGCGCGAGCGATTCGACGTCCTCTACAAAGCTCGACGGACGCGGTGCTTTGCAGAGGAGCAGCCGGTGAAGCTGCTGCTCTGTGAGGTCGAGCCGCTGCCGTAGTGCGTCGGTCTCGCCCCCTACCCACCCGGCAAGAAAGCGGGAGTCGGGGCGCACGTGGACCGCGAGTTCGCTAACCGAGAGGTTCACGCAAGCGCTCCAGTCGGCGTGACAGACGATCCTTTTCCCGCTTGACCGCGGCCTGCTGGTCATCGAATGGGAGATGCGAGATGCCGAGGACCTCTGCGTATGCGGCGGTCTCGCGCACTCGCTCGCCCATAAGTTCGATCACAGCCAGTTCCTCAGCCGAGAAGGCGATGACGTGCTCGCGGATGGTGGCGAGCGTCTCCGGGGACAGGTCGTACGGGTCCGCATGATCGAGGGCCTCCTCTTCAACGGGCCGAAGCAGAGCTGGCTCTATGAAGACATTCCCCGCCGAGCCTCGAACTTCGACTACGGCGGTGTCGGCCGTTTCGTGACGTGCGTGCGCTGAGGCGAGTTCGTTCAGGACGTCGCCCCGAGCGTCGAGGACGAGCCACGACAGCAGATTGCTGCGCTCTGGGTTGTAGGTCTCGGGATCACAGAGATACCGCGCGAGCGTCTGACAACACGCCGAGCGGATATCAGCCCTGTCTGCAGCCACGCTCGAGGCTACGCGGCGCACGAGAGGCTCGAGTACCTTTTCTGCGATACGCGAGGGTGCCGTTGGATCGCCCGCTAACAGCTCCTTATGCAGGCGCAGTAAGTCCTGCTGATCAGGCTCTTGTCCGTTCGTGACATGAAGAGCTTAGACCGGGCGTCGGCGAAGGACGAGCACGTACTCGGTCCGCATCCTCGGGCCGAACGAGGCCTCAAGATATGGCATGACCCGCCTTCGATCGTGGATTGTCCGCTCGTGAAGTTCTTCGACATCGAAGCGACGCTTGCCGTCGATTGGTCGCTGTGATAAAGCAGCGAAGAACTCGTGCGTGGGTACCCGAACTTTCCGGATATTCGAAGGACAGACGACGAAGATCGCGCAGCCACCGGGCCGCAAGACGCGCGCCACCTCGGCCAGGACAGAGGCCATGTCGGAGAAGTAGCGCGAAACAATCCATGCGTGCTTGCGATGGTTCCTTTTGAGTCGGGCTACGACGGTATCGAGTGCGCTGATGCCGGTCTCTAGAGGCTGAGCGCCATTCATGGCGACGCGGAGCGGTGCCCGCTCGGTGCCGATGTAGTCTCGGCCGAGCAGGCGGTACCCTTCGACGTCCGTGCGAAGAACGTCCGCCATCCACGCAACAGCGAAGATGTGTGCGCGAACGTAGTCCAGCGCCGAGACGTAGGGCGGTGATGTGAAAACGCAATCCACAGATCCGTCTTCAATCGGCATCCGGCGAGCGTCTCCACGGACAATCCGTACGTCGGGAGTTCGGCCGTCGAGCCGCTCGATGTAGTTGCGCATTAACCGCTCGATGCGGCTAAGGCGTTCCATGAAGCGCGCGACTGCCTCTGGGTTTTCTTTCCAGACCCGGATGTGATGGCGCGAATGAACGAGATCGCGAGCGTTTGCGACTGAAGTGCGCGCGACGATCAATGAGGAGAAAGCGACCCAAAGAAGGTCGGTCAGATCAGACCTTCCTTTTCGGACCGTGCGGATCGCGTTCCTTAGTCGAGCAAGATCCGCGCTCACATCGCTGCGAAACCACTTGTCGAGATCGGGTAGCTCAGGACGCCAGTCGCTCGCAAGGCCGTCGGCGGCAAGCAGGCTCTGCACGTCCGTCCGTGCGCGGCCGATCCGCTCAGGTGCAACCGGTGTTGCCTTCACCTTGGCGATTAGGCATGCAAGCGGGTCGATCTCGACTCCCCACGCGCGGCGGCCCAGCAAGGCCGCTTCAACGAGCGTCGTCCCGCTGCCGGCCATCGGATCGAGCACGACCTCGCCGACCTTGCTGTAGCGCGCTAACGCCCATTCGACCAGGGGTGGCGGACAGCGCGCGGCAAACGAATGAATCGGGTGTGTAGCGTATAGATAGCCGCCAGCATCGAAGTTCAGGTCAAGAGCGTCTGGCGCTCTTGACCTGGCATGCGGCGACACGGCGTCGATTCTAAGCTGAGTCGGCGCGGGCACCTCAGCTCGAAGCACCATCCGTAACCGGAGCGATCGCTCCGGTTCTGGCATACTGCCGAGATGACTGCCTCGATGGCGCTTCGTAGTGACGCCCGCCGCAACCGCGAGCGGCTCGTGACGAGCGCGCGAGAGCTCTTCGCGCGTGAGGGCGTCGAGGTGACGGTGGAGGAGATCACCCACCACGCCGGCGTCGGGATGGGGACGCTCTACCGCCACTTCCCGAGGAAGGAGGAGCTGATCGACGCGGTGCTCGAGGACTCCTTCGCGGAGCTCGTCGAGCTCGCCGAGCGCGCGGCCGCCGAGGAAGACGCGTGGGCCGGCTTCGCCGGCTTCCTCGAGCAGGCGCTCGCGCGGCATGCTGCCAACCGCGGGCTCAAGGACGTCGTCGCGAGCAGCGGGCACGGCCGGCAGCGAGCGCAGGCGATCCGCGCACGGATTCAGCCGCTCCTGCGCCGGCTCGTCGAGCGCGCCCAGGAGCAGGGCACGCTGAGGGCCGACTTCACGCCCGAGGACCTCCCGCTCGTGTTCTGGACGGCGAGCCGCGTGATCGAGATGACGGCCACGGTCGCGCCCGACCACTGGCGCCGCTACCTCGGGCTCGTGCTCGACGGGCTTCGGGCGCCAGCGGCTACGACGCTGCCGGTGCAGGCGCTGACCGCCGCGCAGCTCGATCGCGTCGCGAAGGAGCGACGCCCATGACCCCGACCACGACGCCCGACGGTCGCCTCCCGCGCCGCGCGCTGTGGACGGTCTTCGCAGCCCTGATGCTCGGGATGTTCCTCGCCGCGCTCGACCAGACGATCGTGTCGACCGCGCTGCCGACGATCGTCGGCGACCTCGGCGGGCTCAACCACCTCTCGTGGGTCGTGACCTCGTACCTGCTCGCGTCGACGGTCTCGACGCCGCTCTACGGGAAGCTCGGCGACATGCTCGGGCGCAAGCCCGTCTTCCTGGCGGCGATCCTGATCTTCCTCGCCGGGTCGATGCTCGCCGGCCTGTCGCAGTCGATGGGCCAGCTGATCGGCTTCCGCGCGCTGCAGGGGATCGGCGCCGGCGGGCTGATGGTCGGGGCGCAGGCGATCATCGCCGACATCGTCCCGCCGCGGGAGCGCGGCCGCTACATGGGCCTGATCGGCTCGGTCTTCGCGGTCGCGTCCGTCGCCGGCCCGCTGCTGGGCGGCTTCCTCGTCGACAACCTCTCGTGGCGCTGGGTCTTCTACGTGAACATGCCGGTCGGCGCGCTCGCGGTGGCGATCGTCGTGACGCGGCTGCACCTCCGGACGCCGACTATCAGGCACAAGATCGACGTGCTCGGCGCCGTCCTCCTGAGCGGCGGCGTCGGCGCCCTGATCATGCTCACGACGTGGGGCGGCACGGAGTACGCGTGGAGCTCGCCGGCGATTATCGTGCTCGGCGTCGTGGGCGCCGTCCTGCTCGCGATCTTCGTCTGGTGGGAGACACGCGCGAGCGAACCGATCCTGCCGCTCTCGCTCTTCCGGTCGAGCGTCTTCAGAGTCGCGAACGCGATGGGCTTCACGATCGGGATGGCGATGTTCGGCGCGATCGTCTTCATCCCGCTCTACCTCCAGCTCGTCTACGGCGCCACCCCGACGAGCTCCGGGCTGCGGCTGCTGCCGCTGATGGCCGGCCTGCTCGTGGCGGCGATCGCGAGCGGCCGCGCGATCAGCCGCATCGGCCGCTACAAGATCTTTCCGATCGCAGGGACGGCGGTCCTGGTCGTCGGGATGTACCTCCTCTCGCGGCTCTCCGTTGGCACCGCGCCGTGGCTCGCGTCGGTCTACATGCTGGTCGTCGGCGTCGGGATCGGCCTCGTCATGCAGGTGCTCGTGCTCGTCGTCCAGAACGACGTCCGTCCGAGCGAGATCGGCGTCGCGACCTCGACCGCCACCTTCTTCCGCTCGGTCGGCGGCTCGTTCGGCGTCGCGATCTTCGGGACGATCTTCGCCTCGCGGCTCTCCGACCAGCTGTCGCGCCTGCCGCACGCCGTCACGGCTCGGCTCGGGAGCGGCGTCCACCTGAATCCCGAGCAGGCGCGACACCTGCCGGCGGGCGTGCACGCGGACTTCCTCCAGGCCTTCGCCCACGCGCTCCACGGCGTCTTCCTCTTCGGGATGGCGCTCGCGATCCTCCCGTTCGTGCTCTCGTGGCTGCTGAAGGAGGTGCCGCTGCGGACGACGGTGGCCGAGGCCGGAGACGCCGGCGCCGCCCATGCAGTCGCGGCCGCGCCGCCCGACGAGCGAGTGCTGGCCGGCGCGCGCGGGCGCCCGCGCTAGGAGCCGCGAGCGTCGAGCCGGATCGTCCACGGCTCGATCGAGTCGACCACGAGGTGCGTCTCGCTCCAGGGGTCGCGCGCAAGCGTCGCGCGAACCGCTTCCTCCGACTCCGCCTCGACCGCATGGGCCACGCGAATCTCGTCGGCGAGCGGCCCGCCGAGCACGAGGAAGCCGTCGTCGACGAGCCCGTCCATGAAGGACGCGTGCTCGTCCCAGCCGGACTGCTCCTCCATCGGCCTCGACCGGTCCCACTCGGGGCCGGAGCGCCTGAGCACGACGAGGAACATCGCCATCGGCACTCAGGCTAGCCCGCGCGGAGAACGATCTCGACCTCTGTCCCCCAGCCGGGCCACGAGGTGAGCGTGAGCCCGCCGTCGATCGAGGCGGCGCGCGCGCGGATGTTCTTCAGGCCCTGGCCGGCGCGCCGCGACGCCTCGTCGAACCCGTCGCCGTCGTCGCGGATGCGAACGACGCGCTGCCCGGCCCGCTCGGCGATCGTCACCTCGGCGGTCGTCGCCTCGGCGTGCTTGCGCACGTTCGCGAGCCCTTCCTGCACGATGCGGAAGACCTCGATCTGCTCGTCGGGGGCGAGCGCGATCTCCGGGTCGATGTCGAGCTCGACGTCGAGCCGGCCGTCCGCCGTCAGGAACTCGACGTAGCGGCGGAGCGCCGCGTCGAACGGTGCGGTTCCGCTCGCCGACGACAGCGCGAGCACGGCGAACCGCGCCTCCTGCTGCGCCGCCGAGGCCGCTTCCGTCAACCGTGGCACGACCTCCTCCACGGGCGCGCCCGCCTCGAGCATGCTCGCGTGCGTCGAGACCGCGAACAGGTACTGCGCGAGCCCGTCGTGGATCTCGCGCGCCACCCGCGCGCGCTCCTCCGCGACCGCGCGGCCGAACTCCGACGACCGGATCGCCCGCCAGACGCCGACGAGGAGCACGCCGTACGCGAGGATCCGGAGGTAGTCGCCGGCGGAGACGGAGCCGTTGGCGAGCAGCGGCGAGACGACGTAGTTGAGCGACGCGAAGAGGAGCAGCGTCGTTCCGAGGGCGATCCAGCGGTCGAGGTCCCGCGCGCGAGTGCGGAACCGCAGCGTGAAGCCGACCACCGCGACGAGGTTGAGCAGCGCCTGGAGCGAGAGCGCGAGCGTCAGCAGGAACGGCGCGGTCTGACCGCCCGGCGCGGTGAGCGGCGGGAGCGCCGGCCCGAGCGACACCGTGACGGCCCAGAGGACGACGAGCACGAGGAAGAGCGAAACGACCGTCTGCGCGACGACCCGCCGTCCAGGCCTCGTCCTCCCGCCGGCGAACGCGGCCACGGCGATCAGGCCTGCGGCGAGCAGCCGCCCGCCGACCGCCGCCCACGCCTCGGCGCGGTGGAGCGGTTGGCCGCCGAGCACCGGCAAGATCGAGAAGAAGAGCGTCGAGCCCGCCGCCACCGAGAAGCCGCTCGCGAGCAGGAGGTTCAGCCGGCGCCGGTCGACGGCGTACTGCGTCGCCGCGAGCACGGCGACGATCGCGCCCGCGAGCACGATCGTCGTCTGCAGCACGAGCCGGAGCTGAGGCAGGTGGTACGTCGGCTGGAGGCTCGGGTAGGCGGCGAAGAGCGCGAGCGCCGCGCCGAGCAGCCCGAAAAGCAGGACCTCGCCCCAGAGCAACGACTCGAAGGCGTCTCTGTCGTCTTGCCGCATCGTCACCCTTGTCGGCAGAACCCGTTCCGCCGATAAGCCCGGGGTCATGGCAGAGAGCGTCCTCATCGTCGACGACCACCCGCTCACGCGCGACGCGCTGAGCGCGCTCCTCGGCGCGCACGGCTTCTCGATCGTCGGCGCGGCCGGGGGCGGGGAGGAGGCGATCGACCTCGCCCGGCGGCTCCAGCCGACGCTCGTGCTGCTCGACCTGTCGATGCCGGACGTCTCCGGCCTCGACGCGCTGCCGCGGATCCGCGCCGCGGCGCCGGGCTGCGAGGTCGTCGTCCTGACCGCGTCCGGAACCGAGGAGAACCTGCTCGGCGCGATCCGGGGCGGGGCCGCCGGCTACCTCCTGAAGAGCGAGCCGCCCGAGCGCATCGCCGCCTTCCTGCACGGCGTCGCGAACGGCGAGGCGGCGCTCTCCGGCGAGGTCGCGCGCCGGCTGCTCGAGCAGGTGCGTGCGGGCGGCGGGCGCCAGTCCGGCGTTCCCGACTCGATCGCCGAGGCCTTGAGCGCGCGCGAGGTCGAGGTCCTGCTCCTCCTCGACGAACACCTCGGCACCGACCAGATCGCGAAGCGCCTCTTCATCTCGGAGCACACCGTCCGCTCGCACGTGAAGAGCCTGCTGCGCAAGCTCGACGTCTCGTCGCGGCGCGAGGCGCTCGACGCGCTCTCCCGGGCCCGCGCCTGAGTCACCCGCTCTGGGTGAGTCGGTTCACCCGCGGAGGGTGGCGGCGGGGCGATGGAAAGCGGCTTCCTGCGCGCGATACTCAGACAGCGAGCTCCTTCCTCTCCTTCTCGGAGCGGTGGCTAGGACTCCGGTGGTTGCGGATTGCGTGACGCGGCCGGCTCCCCCAGGGGCCGGCCGCGGTTCATCGTGCGGCCTCGAAGCCTTCGAGCGCCGCGGCGACGAGACCGGGCAGCGTCTCGACGTTGTAGCCGCCCTCCAGCACCGCCCCGACCTTCGGCGCCAGCGCGGCCGAGCGCCGCGCGAGCTCGCGGAAGCCGTCCGCGCCGACCAGCATTCCGGCAAGCGGATCCTCCGCGTGGGCGTCGAACCCGGCCGAGACGAGCACGAGCTCGGGCTCGAACGCGCGCACGGCCGGCTCGACGACGCGCTCGAAGGCGTCGCGGTACTCGTCATCGCCGGACCCGGCCGGAAGCGGCACGTTGAGCGTCGTCTCGCCTTGGTCGTCCGGCCCGCCGCTTCCGGGGTAGAACGGCCACTGGTGCAGCGAGACGAAGAAGACCGTCGGGTCGTCCAGGAAGATCGCCTCGGTGCCGTTCCCGTGGTGGACGTCCCAGTCGACGACCGCGACCCGCCGCACGCCGAGCTCCGCCTGCGCCCAGCGCGCTGCGACCGCCACGTTGTCGAAGAAGCAGAAGCCCATCTGACGGTCGCGCAGCGCGTGGTGTCCCGGCGGTCGCACGAGCGCGAACCCGCCTCGCGCCGCCGCCTCGATCGTCGCTCCCGCGGCGAGGAGGCAGGCCTCGAACGTCGTCTCCGACGCGACCGTGTCCGCGTCGAGCCAGGTCGGCGCCTCGATCGACTCGACCAGCTCGACGTATGCGGAGCCGTGGCAGCGCTCGAGGTCGGCGCGCGTCGCCGGCTTCGCCTCCTCGAACGGAAACGCTTTGTGGAGCGCGACGAGCCGCTCCTGCGACTCCGGATGCCCGAACGTCGGGTGGAGCCGAGCGAGCTGCGGGTGGCTCAGGAGGTCGATCGGACCGCGTCGGCGAGCGTATCGAGGTCGGCGCCGCCCTGGACCCGGCCGACGAGGTAGCAGAGGAGCGGTGCGTTCGTGCGCTCGCCGCTCTCGTGCGCGGCGATCCGCGCGAGGTCGAGGAGCGTCGCGACCGATTGGTCGTCGAGCTCGAGCTCCTCGGGCGGCACGCCGGCGGCGCGGGCGAGCGCGTCCCGGGCGTCCGTGAGCCACGCGTCCACGGGCGAGATGCTAACCGTGCTCCGCGAGCCGGCCCGCCAGCTGCCCGAGGCCCCACTCGCGAGCGAGAGAGGACGCCTCCGCCCACGTCGGGGATCGGCTCTCTAGCGCAGGAAGGGGGGCGGAGGCGTCGAGGGTGGCTATTCGACGGTAGAGCCGAAGCTCCTCCGCCTGCGCGGCGAAGCGGCCGTCGGCCAGCGCCGCCTCCAGAGTCCCGTACCGCCGTAGGATCTCGGCCGCGCCCTTCTCGCCGACCCCGCGCGCTCCCGGAAGACGATCCGACGGGTCGCCGCGCAGCGCGATGAAGTCCGGCACCTGCTCGGGCTCCACGCCGTAGCGCTCGCGCACCTCGGCAGGCCCGATCCTCGCGAGCTGCGAGACGCCGCGAGTCGGCTGCAGGATCGTGACGCGGTCGCTCGCGAGCTGGAACGCGTCGCGGTCGGAGGTGGCGACGAGCACCAGCCCGTCGGCGTGCGTCGCGGCGGCGGCGAGGAAGTCGTCGGCCTCGTAGCCGGCGGCCTTCGCGACGGCGAACCCGAGCGCCGAGACGAGCTCGGGGATCAGGTCGAGCTGCTCGAGGAGCTCGGGGTCGAAGACGCGCCCGGACTGGTAGCCGTCGAAGGCCTCGTGGCGGTAGGTCGGCACGGAGAGCGTGTCCCAGGCGACGAGCACCGTGCGCGGCTGCTCGGCCTCCCAGAGCCGGATCAGCATGTTGGCGAAGCCGACGATCGCGCCCGCCGGATGACCTCGCGCGCGCCGGATCGACTTCGGCAGCGCGTGGTAGGCCCGGTGGGCGAAGGAGTCGCCGTCGACGGCGAGGAGTGGCCGTTCGCCCGTCACAGTGTCTCGTAGAGCCGTTCGATCTCGACCATCAGGCGCTCGGTCGTCTCATGCAGGTCGCCGCTCACCTCGACCGGCGGGCCGTACGCCACCCGCAGCGGACCGAGCCGCGCGAGGCGGTCGGTTCCCTTGACCGCCGCGGGGACGAGCGGCACCCCCGCGTCGCGCGCGATTCGCGCGGCGCCCGTGTGCGGTCGCGCCGTCCACTTCTTCCGCAGCCCCTTCTTGCGCCGCGTACCTTCGGGGAACATGACCACGATCTCGCCCTCGCGAGCCAGCTCGGCCGCCTTCGCGATCGCCTCGACGTCGCCGGCGCCGCGTCGAACCGGAAACGCGCCGCCCGCGTTCAGCAGCGCTCCGAGCGGAAACCAGTAGAGCTCCGACTTCGCCATGAACCGCAGCCAGCGCCGCGGAAAGAGCGGCAGCGCGAGCGGCCACGGGTCGAAGTTCGACGTGTGGTTGGCCGCGAGCACGAACCCGGTGTCGCGCGGGACGTTCTCGAGTCCGCGCGCGCGTAGCCGATACACGAGCTTGACCGGGAGCCAGCTGACGGCGGCGAGCGCCGCGTAGAGCGGGGAGGGTCGCGTCATCGCGGCGCGCAGTATCGCCGTTCGAGCCCTTCGCTACCGTGTGCGGCCCGTGCCCAAGACCCTCGTCATCGCCGAGAAGCCCTCCGTCGGCCGCGACCTCGCGACCGCCCTGCCCGGCACCTTCCAGAAGGCCGAGACTCACCTCGAGTCCGACGACTACGTGATCACGTGGGCGGTCGGCCACCTCGTCGAGCTCGCCGAGCCCGACGACTACGACGAGCGCTGGAAGAAGTGGCGCATGGCCGACCTGCCGATCGTCCCCGAGGACTTCCGCCTCAAGCCGCGCGACGCGAAGTCGCAGAAGCAGCTGAAGGCGATCCGGAAGCTGCTCGAGCGCGACGACGTCGATCGCGTCATCAACGCGTGCGACGCGGGCCGCGAGGGCGAGCTGATCTTCGCCTACATCTACGAGGCTGCCGGCGCGAAGAAGCCGGTTCAGCGCCTGTGGATCTCGTCGATGACGAAGCAGGCGATCCGCGAGGGCTTCGAGCGCCTGCGGCCAGGCGAGCAGATGGAGCCGCTCGAGGCGGCGGCGCGCTCGCGCTCCGAGGCCGACTGGCTCGTCGGCATGAACGCGACCCGCGCCGCGACGATCCGCGGCCGCGCTTGGGTCGGCGGCGTCGTCTCGCTCGGCCGCGTCCAGACGCCGACGCTCGCGATGATCGTCAAGCGCGAGCGCGAGATCCAGGCGTTCGTCGCGGAGCCCTACCGGCTAGTGCGCGCGCAATTCGACCCGCGCTACGAAGGTCTCTGGTTCGAGGGCGACGAGACGAGGATCTTCGGCGACCTCGAGCGCGCCGACCGAATCGTCGAGAAGGTCTCCGGGAAGGAGGGCACCGTCGAGCTCGTCGAGCGGAAGGAGCAGTCCGAGCGCGCGCCGCTCCTCTACGACCTAACCTCGCTCCAGCGCGACGCGAACCGGCGCTTCGGGTTCTCGGCGCGCCGGGCGCTGCAGGCCGCGCAGTCGCTGTACGAGGGCAAGAAGGCCATCACCTATCCGCGCACGTCGTCCCGGTTCCTGTCCGGCGACCTCGTCCCGCAGCTGAAGCCGACCGCGGCCACGCTCGAGCCGATCCCCGACTACGCCGAGGCGGCGCGGTACGTGCTCGGCCTTCAGCAGCTTCCGCTCGGCCGTGTCGTCAACGACGCGCGCGTCGACGACCACCACGCGATCATCCCCACCGACGTCGAGCACGACGTCTCGGAGTTCACGCCCGACGAGCGGCGCGTCTTCGACCTCGTCGCGCGACGTTTTCTCGCCGTCTTCCATCCCCCGGCGCGCTACGCGCGGACGACGGTCGTCACCGAGGTCGAGGACGAGCGCTTCCGCACCCGCGGCAAGGTCACGCTCGAGGCCGGTTGGCGAGGCGTCTACGGCGTGCAGGCGGACGCCGACAAGCAGCAGGACGAGGAGGGCGAGGGCGAAGGCGTCGAGCTGCCCGAGCTCGAGCGCGGCCAGCGCGTGCACTGCGTCAGCGCCGAGGCCGAGGCGAAGGAGACGAAGCCGCCGCCCCGCTACACCGAGGCGACGCTCCTCTCCGCGATGGAGACGGCTGGGAAGCTGATCGACGACGACGAGCTGCGCGAGGCGATGAAGGACCGCGGGCTCGGGACGCCGGCGACGCGCGCCGAGACGATCGAGACGCTGATCCGCCGCGAGTACGTCGAGCGACTTGGCAAGGATCTCCAGGCGACCCCGAAGGGCATCCAGGTGATCACGATGCTCGAGTCGCACCCGCTGACGTCGCCGGAGCTGACCGGCGACTGGGAGAAGCGGCTCTCCGACATCGAGCACGGAAGCGGCGACCGCGCGAAGTTCATGGGCGAGATCGAGAGCTTCACGCGCTCGACCGTCGAGCAGATCGCCGCGCTCGACAAGGAGAAGCTGCGGCCGGAGCGCGTCGAGATCGGCCCGTGCCCGCGCTGCGGCGAGATCATCCGCGAGAACTCGCGCGCCTACGGCTGCACGAGCTGGAAGAGTCGCGAGGAGCCGGGCTGCGGGTTCGTGATCTGGAAGCGCGTCGCCTCGCGCACCCTCACACCGGAGATCGCGCGGCAGCTGCTCGAGGAAGGCCGGACTCGGGAAGTCTTGTCAGGCTTTCGTTCCAGGAACGGCAAACCTTTTCGCGCGCGGCTCGTCTTGAATGACGAGGGGAAGATCGAGTTCGAGTTCCCGGCACGGACCCCGGCTGTCCAGCCGACCGTAGCGGAATAATCCAAAACGGGCTCTCGTTCGAAGATCGGTTACCTGCCCCGGGCGGGTTGCCCCTGGAAGGACGAGGAAAGAAGCCGTAGAGTGCGAAAGTTTGAAGCTCCGCCGCTGTCTTACTGAAGAAGGGAAGTAGAGACCCGCCTTGACGCCCAATCAGCTGCACGAACTGCTTGATTCTGACCATGCCCGCGCGCTTGTCGAAGGTGCCGAGGAGCGCGGCTTCATCGAGACCCCCGACTTCGAGGCGTTCGTCCTCGAGAACGACCTGAGCGAGGTCGAGATCGAGGAGGTGACGCGCGAGTTCGAGCGGATCGGGCTCGAGGTCGGCCAGCCGCAGGCGGCCGCCCCCGAGGCCGAGAAGCCGGAACCCGTGCCCGTCGAGGCGCACGCGCTGACCGGCTCCGCCGACTCCTTGCAGCTCTTCCTCGCCGACGTCGGCCGGCACAAGCTGCTGAACGCCGCCGAGGAGGTCACGCTCGCGAAGGCGATCGAGCGCGGCGACCCGGTCGCCAAGCGCCGCATGATCGAGTCGAACCTCCGCCTCGTCGTGTCGATCGCGAAGGGCTACCGCGGCCTCGGCGTTCCGTTCCTCGACCTGATCCAGGAGGGCACGCTCGGACTCAACCGCGCCGTCGAGAAGTTCGACTGGCGCCGCGGCTACAAGTTCTCGACGTACGCGACCTGGTGGATCCGCCAGTCGGTGCAGCGCGCCGTCGCCAACCACGCGCGGACGATCCGCGTGCCGGTGCACGTCGTCGAGCGCCAGCAGAAGCTGTCGCGCGCGGCGCGCCGGCTCGAGGTCGAGCTGGGCCGCGAGGCGACGAAGGCCGAGCTCGCCGAGGCGACCGGCCTGCCGATCCAGCACGTCGACGAGGCACTCGGCGCCGCGCAGGCGTCGGTATCGCTCAACCAGACGGTGGGCGCCGACGACGAGGGCGAGCTTGGCGACCTCTTCGCCGACCGCGAAGCGGCCGACCCGTTCGACGAGGCCGAGGAGTCGCTGCGCCGGCAGGGCGTGCGCCGTGCGCTCGACGCGCTCCCGGAGCGGGAGCGCCGGATCCTCGAGCTGCGCTTCGGCTTCGAGGGCGAGCCGTGGACGCTCGAGGCGATCGGCCACGAGCTCGACCTGACGCGCGAGCGCGTCCGGCAGCTCGAGGGCCAGGCGCTGGCCCGCCTCGGCGCGCTGCGCGACCTGATCTCGGTCGCGGCCTAGCCGCCGAATCCGCCAAACAAACTGGGAGGGCGCCCCAGGGCGCCCTCTCGTCGTTGATCGGCGCGCGTCGCCGCTTCATACTCCCTCCAAACTCCGCCGACGGGGGCCGGCGGTCACGAAAGGAGCAGGTTGATGAGGGGGCTTGTGAGCAAGGTGGTGTTCCCGCTCGCAGCGGTGGTAGCGCTCGTCGCAGCCGGGACGGCGGGCGGTGCGCAGAAAGGGAACGTGACGTTCATCATCGCCGGGGCTGCGGACCCGACGTACCTCGATCCCGCACTCGTTTCCGACGGCGAGTCGTTCCGGGTCACCGAGCAGATCTTCGAAGGGCTCGTGTCGCTGAAGCCGGGGTCGACGGTGGTGCAGCCGGGCCTGGCGACGAAGTGGGGGTCGAAGAACGGGAAGGACTGGACGTTCTTCCTGCGCCGCGGCGTCAAGTTCCACGACGGGACGGCATTCAACGCGCAGGCGGTCTGTGCCAACTTCAACCGCCAGTACAACTTCACCGGGCCGTTCCAGGACGCTTCGGCCACGTACTACTGGCAGACAGTTTTCCTCGGGTTCAAGCACAACGAGTCGGCTGACCTCTCGCCGAGCCTCTACAAGGGCTGCTCGACGAAGGGCAAGTACGTCGCGGTCATCCACCTGACCAAGCGGTCGGCCTCGTTCCTCGCCGCGATGGTGATCTCGTCGTTCTCGATCCAGAGCCCGACCGCGCTCAAGAAGTACGGCGCGAACCAGGGCGAGCTCCGGAACGGCACGTTCTACCCGACCGGTAGCTACGCGTTCAGCCATCCGACGGGGACCGGCCCGTTCGTCTTCAAGTCGTGGACGGTCGGCGAGAAGGTCGAGCTCGTCAAGAACACGAAGTACTGGGGCAAGAAGCCGAAGATCGACCGCGTGATCATCCGGCCGATCTCGAACAACACGGCCCGCGTGCAGGCGCTCCAGACGGGTGAGATCAACGGCGCCGACCTGATCCAGCCGCAGGACGTGCCGACGATCCGGAACAACTCGAAGCTGAAGCTGCTCGACCGGCCGTCATTCAACGTCGCCTACGTGACGATCAACCAGAAGCGGGCGCCGTTCAACAAGCTGGCCGTCCGGCAGGCGATCGCGTACGGCCTCGACCGGGCGGGCGTCGTCAACTCGTTCTACGCCGGCCGCGCGCAGGTGGCGCAGGAGTTCATGCCGCCTCAGCTCTTCGGCTGGACGAACAAGGTCCCGAAGTACCCGTACAACCCGGACAAGGCGAAGTCGCTCCTCCGGAGCGCGGGACTCTCGCTGCCGGTGCCGATCGAGTTCTGGTACCCGACGGGCGTCTCGCGGCCGTACATGCCGCGTCCGGACCTGAACTTCCAGGCTTTCTCGGCGAGCCTCGAGAAGTCGGGGTTCAAGGTGACGGCGAAGAGCGCTCCGTGGCGTCCCGACTACGTGAAGAACGTGAACCAGGGCACCGCGGGCGACATCAACCTGATCGGGTGGACGGGCGACTTCGGCGACCCCGACAACTTCGTCGGGACGTTCTTCCAGTCGGAGAGCCCCCAGTGGGGCTTCAACAACCCGGCCCTCTTCAAGCTGCTCACGAAGGCCGAGGGTGAGGTCAACGTCAAGAAGCGCACGAAGCTCTACCAGGCGGCGAACATCATGATCATGAAGTTCCTGCCTGGAGTTCCGTACGCGCACTCGAAGCCGGCCCTCGGGTTCCAGCGCAGCGTGCATGGCTACGTGCCGAGCCCGGTGGGGACCGATCCGTTCGCAGGGGTCTCGATCGGAGGTCAGTAGCGGTAGTCGGACAGCCGGCGAGCGAGTAGATGCTTCGGTACCTCGTTCGCCGGCTGTTCCTGCTCGTCCCGATCCTGTTCGGCGTCTCGCTGCTGATCTTCTTCTGGATCAGGGCGCTTCCCGGTAGCCCGGCCGAGTCGCTCCTCGGCGAGCGCGCGACGCCCGCTCTCGTCAAGGCCTACCGCAAGCAATACGGGCTCGACAAGCCGGTCTACGTCCAGTACTGGGCGTACCTGAAGTCCACCGTTCAGGGCGACTTCGGGGTCAGCGTCGCGTCGCATCGCCGCGTCATCTCGGAGATCAGCATGCGCTTCCCGGCGACGATCGAGCTCACGCTCGCGGCGATGCTGTTCGCGGTCTCGTTCGGCATCCCGCTCGGGTTCTTAGCCGCGAAACGTCATGGGCGCCTGTTCGACCACTTGAGCCTGGTCGGGTCGCTGATCGGGATCTCGATCCCGATCTTCTTCCTCGCGATCATCCTCAAGTACATCTTCGCGGTGCGGCTCGCGTGGCTGCCGAGCGTCGGCCGGATCTCGGTGCTGATCGACATGAAGCACCCGACGAACTTCTACATCCTCGACGCGATCATCGAGCGCAACTGGTCGGCGCTCTGGGACGTGCTGAAGCACCTGATCCTTCCGGCGATCGCGCTCGGCTCGATCCCGCTCGCGATCGTCACCCGGATCACGCGCGCCGCCGTCCTCGACGTGCAGAACGAGGACTACGTGAGGACGGCGCGGGCGAAGGGGCTCGCGCCGATCGTGGTCGACCGGCGGCACGTCTTGAGGAACGCGCTGCTGCCGGTGTCGACGATCATCGGGCTCCAGACGGGGCTGCTCCTCTCGGGCGCCGTCCTCACCGAGACGGTGTTCGCGTACCCGGGGATGGGCTCGTGGCTCCGCGACGCGATCTTCAATCGCGACTACCCGGTGCTGCAGGGCGGGATCCTCTTCCTCGCAGTCGTCTTCGTGATGGTGAACCTGCTCGTCGACGTCTCGTACGCGATCATCAACCCGCGGATCAGGTACTCGTAGCGTGTCCGTCGTCGAGCTCGAGTCCAGGGAGATCCAGCTCGAGGCGCCGAGCGGCCTCTGGAGCGAGGCGTGGCGGAGGCTGATCCGGAACCCGGGCGCGATCGTCGGCGGCTTCTTCGTCCTCTGCTTCGTCGTGGCGGCCGCGTTCGCGCCGGTCCTAGCGCCGTACGGGCCGAAGGACCAGAACCTGCTCCTGATCGTGAAGGGCTGCTGCCCCGGGCCGTCGGCGAAGCACTGGCTCGGCGTCGACCTGCTCGGCCGCGACGTCTACAGCCGCATCCTCTACGGCGCGCGGTATTCGCTGATGATCGGCGTCGTGTCGGTGGCGATTGGTCTTTCGGTCGGGCTCGTCCTGGGGTCGATCGCGGGTTACGTGGGCGGCTTCCTGGACTCCGTGATCATGCGTTGCATGGACGTCATGCTGGCGATCCCGGGCCTGCTCTTCGCGATCGGAATCGTGGCGGTGCTCGGGCCCGGCCTGTGGCAGATCATGGTCGCGGTCGGGGTCGTGAACATCCCGATCTTCGCGCGGCTCCTCCGCGGCTCGGTGCTCGCACAGCGGGAGAACGACTTCGTGCTCGCGGCGCGGGCGGTTGGCGTGAGACGCCCGTCGATCCTCGTCTCGCACATCCTCCCGAACGCGATCTCGCCGGTGATCGTGCAGGGGACGCTCGCGATGGCGACGGCGATCATCGACGTCGCCGGGCTCGGCTTCCTCGGCCTCGGGCCGCAGGACCCGGCGACGCCGGAGTGGGGGACGATGCTCACCGACGTGAACGACTACCTCCAGACGGCGCCGTTCCTGGCGATCGTCCCGGGGCTCGCGATCGTCGTCTCCGTGCTCGGGTTCAACCTGATCGGTGACGGGTTGCGTGAGGCGCTCGATCCGAAGCTCCGGGGGCGCGGGTGACCGCGACCGCGGAGCCGCTCCTCGAGGTCGAGGACCTCCGCGTCCAGTTCTGGACGAGCCGCGGCACCGTCTACGCGGTCAACGGCATCTCCTTCGAGATCGCGGCGGGGGAGACGCTCGGAATCGTCGGCGAGTCGGGCTGCGGGAAGAGCGTCACGTCGCTCGCGCTCCTCGGTTTGCTGCCGCGAACGGGCCGGATCCCGACCGGACGTGCGGCGTTCGGCGGCCGCGACCTCCTGCGGCTCCGGGATCGCGAGCTCCGGAAGGTGCGCGGCCGGCAGATCTCGATGATCTTCCAAGACCCGATGACGAGCCTGAACCCGGTGCTGACGATCGGGCGGCAGGTGCGGGAGGCGCTCGAGACGCACTTCGACATGAAGCGGCCGGCGGCGACTGCGCGCGCCGCGGAGCTCTTGGATCGCGTCGGGATCCCGAGCCCGGAGGCGCGGCTCCGCGACTATCCGCACCAGTTCTCCGGCGGGATGCGGCAGCGCGCGATGATCGCGATGGCGCTCGCGTGCCGGCCGAAGCTCCTGATCGCGGACGAGCCGACGACGGCGCTCGACGTGACGATCCAGGCGCAGATCCTGTCGCTGCTGCGCGAGCTCGTGGCGGAGGAGCGGACGGCGCTGATCCTGATCACGCACGACCTCGGCGTCGTCGCCGGGATGTGCGAGCGCGTGAACGTGATGTACGCCGGGATGTTCGTGGAGACGGGCTCGGCGGAGCAGCTGTTCGGCGCGCCGCGGCACCCGTACACGCTCGGGCTGCTCCAGAGCGTGCCGCGGCTCGACGCGGCGCGGCGCGCGCAGCTCCAGCCGATCGAGGGCGCGCCGCGGAACATGCTCAGTCCCCCGACGGCGTGTCCGTTTCAGCCGAGGTGCCGCTACGAGGTCGACCTTTCGCGGCAGCAGGTGCCGGCGCTCGTCGAGCTCGAGCCGGGACACAGCGTCGCGTGCTTCAACCCCGTCCCTGCCGAGGAGTGGGAGCGGGCCCGCGCCGCCGCGACGGCATGAGCTCCGCCGGCGACGCTTTCGAAACACGCCTCCCCACCCTGGGAGGGGAGGAGTCCACCCGCCACCCGCAGCCAGCGTATCGAGCAAACGCGCACGAAACCGTCACGACCCGCGCCGAAAGCGGATCTTCTTGAGCACAGGCGCCGCGTCCGGAGAGGCCCCTAACGCGCCGTCCGCGAACGGGACGAACCTCGTCGAGCTCGACCGGCTGAAGCTCTATTTCCCGATCAAGAGCGGCATCGTCCTCGACCGCCACGTCGGCGACATCCGCGCCGTGGACGACGTGTCACTCACGATCCGCCGCGGCGAGACGCTCGGACTCGTCGGCGAGTCGGGCTGCGGCAAGTCCACGGTCGGCCGGGCGATCCTGCGCCTCTACGAGCCGACGGAGGGCCGCATCGTCTTCGACGGCCAGGACATCACGCGCCTCGGCGAGGCCGAGCTGCGCCCGCTCCGCCGGCGGATGCAGATGGTCTTCCAAGACCCGTTCGCGTCGCTCAACCCGCGCCACAGCGTCGGCAGAATCGTCGGCGAGCCGCTCCGCACGCACGGCCTCGCCGGCCGCCGCGAGGCGGCGAGCCGCGTCCGCGAGCTGCTCGGCGTCGTCGGCCTCCCGACCGACGCCGCGACCCGCTACCCGCACGAGTTCTCCGGCGGCCAGCGGCAGCGGATCGGCCTCGCGCGCGCGATCGCGCTCAACCCCGACTTCGTCGTCGCGGACGAGCCCGTGTCCGCGCTGGACGTGTCGATTCAGGCCCAGATCATCAACTTGCTCGAGCGGCTGCAGGAGGAGTTTGACCTCACGTACCTCTTCATCGCGCACGACCTCGCCGTCGTACGCCACATCTCGGACCGGATCGCCGTGATGTATCTCGGGACGATCGTCGAGGTCTCGCCCGCGGCCGAGCTCTACGACAACCCGCTCCACCCGTACACGATCTCGCTCCTTTCGGCCGTGCCCATCCCGGACCCTGTCGTCGAGTCTCGGCGCGAGTCGATCCTCCTCGCCGGTGACCTGCCGAGCCCGGCGAACCCGCCGCCCGCGTGTCGCTTCCACACGCGCTGCCCATACGTCCAGCCGACCCGCTGCCGCGACCAAGTCCCGCAACTCCGCCGGCTCGAGACAGGTCACGAGGTGGCATGTCACTGGGCGGAGGAGATCAAGGCGGGGCAGATCAAGCCGCACGCCGTCGAGCCGGTGTTCGACCCGGGGATCGTCGAACCGGCTGAGGGGCCGCCGCCCGTGTGACGGCGTTACGCGCGGCGGCGAGGATCGCGTCCGCGACCAGCGGCACGATCCGGAGCTCCGGCGGCGGCCGCCGCAGGAAGGAGCCGACGAGGAGCAGCTCGTCGGCGACCTCCGGATCGAACGACGGCTCGGCCCGGCTACAGAGCGCGAGCCCGGCGTCGACCTCGAGCCGCGCGCCCGCGCCCGGCGGAAGCGACCGCACCGCTGCGATCCGTCCGCCGTAGACGAAGACCGCGCGCGCGAAGCCGGGCTCCACCGCCGGCGCGACGAGGCAACAGGCGGCGCGCCGCAACCGCTCGAGCCGGCGGAGCTCGGCCACGACGCGCTCGAGCGCGTCGACCCGGTCGCGCAACCGCCCTGCGTCCTCGTAGCGGAGCGCCTCCGCGACCGCCCGCACCTTTGCCCGCAGCCGCGGAAGTGCGAGCGCGGGATCGGCCAGCTCCTCCGCGGACGCCCCGTCGAGCGCGCGTGCCGCAAGGCGCGCGCGTGTGCGCGAGCGGATCGGCCCGAGCGGCCCCGGCTTCGCCGAGCAG